>ULWY01102936.1_pt1 | contig 55262 bp, 49 predicted proteins | sample 1960761 | NCBI WGS metagenome assembly ULWY01 (sample SAMEA4835824, study PRJEB28245) | human gut metagenome | biome: gut microbiome; material: fecal sample | place: Denmark | collected 2008 | reverse complement strand
GCTTGCTTATAATAGCACTCTGATTTTGGAAAGTCAACCCCCTTTTTCAATTTTTTAATTTTTGCCGAATCGGGGCATTCCTTTTCTTTTTTCTGTCAGGTCAGTCTGCGAGCCGGAATGCCCAGATCGCAGAAATCTGGTATTGTAATGTATCGTAATCCCATAACTGCTGACTCCGTTCTACACTATTCGGATCATGGACGCAGAACCTATCTCCTTCCGTTCCCGCAATCACAATGAAATGTCCCTGCGCAGTAAAATTTCCGGATCTCATCGCACATATAATCGGATGTCCTGCAGCAAGTTCTTCCCGCATGGTATCTTCATTCAGATAGATGTAATAACCTTTTACACCATATACGGAAGCGGCTTCATCCATAAACGACCACTTCGTGCCTGCGTTGTACTCATAATACCCGTGTTCTGTTGCATACTCTGCCAGTTTGTCCGGGGTTGCATCCTGATTCTTTGTAAGCCCTACAAGCACCATTGCCAGACAGGTTGGCCCACATCCCGATAAACCAACGACATCATTTCCGTATGCCTTATATCCCCAACGCTTATCCCATTGGATAAACAGAGGGATTCCCTCTAGTTCTGATGTCTCCAATATACCTGAGGTTGTATCGTAGTTTTCCTGATATCCTAGAGCAAAATCAAGCATGTTGGGATTGCAGCACAGGTTATTCAGGAGCGCCTCCGGATACTCATCCATATGATCGTAAATTGGCTGAAACTCCGGATACCGTTCCGACAGATTTTTCAATCTCGCTGCAATTTCTTCCTCCGAATAATGCGCCGGGGTACCGGTCATATATTTCTTCTCATAATAATCCGGCAGTGCCTGACTCTGTGTCTGTACCGTTTCCTTGACAGTCTGTGCCTTCGGCTCCTCACTATCTGCCTGTTGTTCCGTGGATGCCTTCTCTATGGCAGATATCTCCTGTACCTTCCTGTCCGGCGAAGCAACAACCCGTCTTACCAATGCTATGATGAGCACCAGCATGGTAGCGCAAATACACAGGCAAACAATCTCTTTTGCCTGTCGTATCCTCCTTCTGTGCCGGCGCTGTTCCTGCTTTCGCTTCTTTATTTTTCTTCTACGAATTTCTTCTCGCTGTTGTTCCTGCAACATCGTCCGCCTCCTGATGACTTCTGAATCCTCGGGAATTATACCCATATTCCCGTTCGTTTCATTCCATCTGTATCTTTCACTGTATCTTTCGTATTCCATTTTCATACACACTCCTTTATAAACTTATCATAGTTTACATGGACTGTGCATCATATCTGTCTCATATATGTATCATTTTTCCATCTTAACTGCATACTTTTTATACTGACTGTCACCTTCACATGTATGTTTGCATCCTGCCAGCTTGTGCAGACACAGCAACAATGCTTATTATATTCGATGACCTGTGCATGCACTCGCGCACTTCATTGCATCGCCTCACTATCATAGATGGTTCCAACGGATAAAATATCCTGATCGACCCACATGCCAATCTCTACAAACTGCTTTCCGTCTGTTTCCTGCTCCGTCACACCTGCCATATCATTCGCAGTCAGTTTGCCATCTGCATTCATATTATAGCCTTCTCCATACGTTTCATTGTAGACGCCATAGTTATACTTCTTAATGATAACGTCTTCGGAAACGCCCAGTTCCTCCGCCATATATTTCACCACATCCGCTTTCAGGAACGCCTGCCATTCAGCGTCTGTCATACAAGCATATACAGTATACCCCAAAATCTTTCCGGTTTCCATATCTACACATAAATACATATAATCATCGGAAACCTTAAACACCATATATTCAAGCATCACGTATTGATTCATATTCTCCAGATTAACCAGAGTTTCATACTGTTTATCCGCATATATATCAAGAATATCAAAATCTAATTCAGGAAGTAAATGTGCTGCCTGCATCCTTTCAATCTGCGATGCTACCTGCAATTGCATATCATGATCATCATATACGTCTGCATTTTCCATCGGATAAGAAGTTGACACATGCATTCCTTTTGATCTCCAATCAAGTATATCCAGTTTTTCCTCTATGGTCATCTGCGCGGCAGTTTCCAGATAGGACGTATCCGCCTGTTGCACATATATGTGGTCAATCTCATTTTTATCCATCATGGCAAATATTGTCTTCGGTGCCATAATTCCGATTGTCAAAACAGCAGCTCCCGCCAGCACGCACAGGCAATTGCGCAGGATATTTTTATGCATTTCATTGTTTTTCTCTTTTTTTTGTTCGTTTTTCTTCGTTTCCGCATGTCCCCTCATACTTCTTCCTCCATTTCCATCTTTTCCAGGTTTACCTGTCTGCATACCTCCTTTGGAAAACAGACACTCACCTGAGTTCCAATCCCCTTTTTACTCATGATCTGCAGCTTTGCCTGATGCAGCTTCACAATCTCGTTGCAGATAGCAAGTCCTAGTCCCGCACCACCGTTTGCCCGGGAACGTGATTTGTCTACCATATAAAACGCTTCGGTCAGCCGGCTTAGATTCTCCTCATCGATACCGCATCCGTTATCCTTGATTCCGATACGATATTCGTCTGATACCCACACACCGAACAAAGAAATTTTCCCTTTACCATCCATCGATTTTCTGGCATTGTCAAACAGATTGATCAATACCGTCTTCATCAGATCCGGTTCAAACTTCACTATCGCAGGCTGTACATTGACTGTCAGTTCAACCCCATATTTACCGGCAACCGGAAGCAATGTCTCATACACTGCTTCCGCAAAAATCGTTATATCCATATCATAAAACAGGAAATCCTGTTTTTTAAGCACGATCAAATCCATCAGTTTCATGGACATTTTCTCTAAGCGCCTGCCCTCCACAACAATCTGGTTGGCATAGGTAATCAGCTCCTCCTCCGAAAGCTGATTGGAACGGATCAGATCTGCATATCCGATCATTGAGGTAAGCGGTGTTTTCAACTCGTGGGCAAAATTGTTTGTAAACATCTCCTGACTTTTTGTTTTTTCTTCCAGTTCTTTCATCGTCCTGTTCAGACTCGTAGACATCCGGTTGAAATCTTCCGCCAACACGCCGATCTCATCTTTGCTTCTTTTTCTGATCCGGATTCCGGCACGTCCGCCAGCCACCAGCTTCGTTGCCTTCGACAACCGTCGGATTGGCACCACGATCATATTGTTTAAGATTGCCATCAGCATCAGACAGACAGTCATGACAATAATCATGATCATGCGGAACATCCGAAGCTGCGCGTCACGGTTTTCATAGTCACGTGTAATATCCGAGAATGTCTCCACATAATAGACCCGGTCAAGTACCTCAAAACTTGTCCCGGTATATAATACATATCTGCCGTTTTGCTTGACAATCTTGTAGCCTTCCTGCCCAGCTTCAAGTTCATCCCGACAGATTGATACCTTTGATTCTTTCAGTCTGTTTGTACTGTAAATCCTTGTTTTTTCATCCGTCCAAAGCGCAAACTGTACTTCCTCTCCGGCATTCCGGACAGAAACTGATTGCGCCGCCTGACGCACGACAACATTTTTCTGTTTCTCATATCCATCGTCCCGATATATGAGATTGATCGTCCGCTTTACATTCTGTACAAGATTGATGCAGACAACACTTGCATTATTATATCCGTTCTGGATATCTTTTTCTCTTGCACTCTTGAAACCAGAATGGATCAAAAATGTTCCGCACGCCGAAAATGCCAGCATCATACAGGTACAAACGGATAAAAATAGTTTCCAGAATAATTTCAAGTTTATACCTCCAGCCGGTATCCCACCTTATATACCGGTACAATTTTATCCTCCAAGCCAAGCTTCTTACGCAGACGCTGTACATGCAGATCCACTGTCCGGCTATCCCCATAGTACGGTTCATGCCATACACTCTCGAAGATCCGCTCCCGGAACAATGCGACATTCGGGTTGCGCATAAACATCACTAAAATCTCATACTCTTTCTTCGTCAGGTGAATCTCCACCCCGGCTTTTTTTACCTGAAGTGACTGCGTATCCACCTCAACATCATATGCGGTAAGTGTCTGTGATACTTTATTATACCGGCGCAACACACGTTCCACTCTGGCGAGTAACTCAATGATCTCAAACGGCTTTACCATATAATCTTCCGCGCCAAGCTTTAATCCTTTAACCTTGTCCTGCACGTCCCCCATCGCTGTGAGAAAAATCACCGGGACATGATAATAGTTGAAATATTCCATCAGGGAAAATCCATCCGGTCCCGGCAGCATAATATCGACAAGTGCCAGATCATACACTTCCTTTTCCAGCTGCCCGGCTACCGATGTTCCATCGTAAACACAATCACACAGATACCCCGCATTCCGTAAACTGATTTCTATAACATTGGAGATGGATGTATCATCTTCCACAACTAAAATACGATTCATAAAACTGTCTCCTTGTTATTTATAAATGATGGCTTAATGCAAACCATTCCGTAGACGTCCTGTTGCACAAAAAACAGAGAGGAGCCACCTCTGACCTCTCTCTGCTATTTTACATCATTGTTGCATCATTTTAGCATCAAAATATCATTTTTTGAATTTTTTTGTAAATTTTATGAAAATACCTGTTTGATACTGTCATAATGCAGGAATTTCCCCTGTGCACCAAGTGCTTCGATCTCTTCTGCAGTGGCTAACATGTATCCATCCGTTTCTGCCTCCTGCAGATGCAGGTCTGCCTCTGAAAAATCTCCCGTAAAGCGATAGATATCTACAAAATAGTTGTCACCCTCGTCGGGATTCTCGCGTGTATAAGAAAATACAAAACCACCATCAAAAGAAGATACGTCAAGTCCTGTTTCCTCTTTAATCTCACGTTTCACTGCATCCAAAGAATCCTCGCCTGCCTGTGCCGCACCACCGGATACTTCCCAGCTTCCCGGCGCCCATGCCTTCGTCATAACGCGCTTCGTAATCAAATATTTACCATTTACATGACGGATTACACCAAGTACCGTCAAATGAAAATCCCCTGGCTGCATATGCCAGTCATTTCGCTTCATTGTACGTCCGGTCCGCTGCTTATTCCGATCGTAGATGTCCCATAATTCCATATATGTCCTCCTGTTATTCCGCCATGTACTTACTGAGCAAGATTATACTTCTGTAAAAAGTTAAAGAGAGCCCCTAACAGATTTGAATCATTTCCAAACTTACACAAGTCAATCTTCATACGATCATAAATATACGATAACCGTCTCAGTTTAGTGACGTATTTTATAATGCCTTCCAGGAATTTTGGCTGTGCCGTAATACCACCGCCAATCAGGATTATCTCCGGTGCAAGTGTAATGTACAAATTACAACAATGCCATGCAATATTAAAATACATATCCTCCAGAATGTCCTGCACTTCCGGATCTGTCTCTGCCATCTCGTAAATTTGCTCTCCGCTGATATTTTTCCAGTCCATGCCTTTCAATTTGCCAACCTTGATCCGAAGCGACTGAACAGATGCCTGCTGTGTCCAGATTGCGGGATCCGGCAATATCCGTTTCTTACCATCGTACTTCTGGATTGGGATGATTTCATCCACGTTATCTCTTGTTAATCCGTCATACAAAAATGACATTTCACCGGCAATCATGCCAACGCCATGACGAATTTTACGATCAATTACAATACCTCCACCGACACCGGTTCCAAACACAAGCACACATGCATCCTTACAATCTTTCGCATTTCCAATCCAGATTTCTGCAAGTGCTGCACATTTGGCATCATTTTCCAAAGCAACAGGCACATTTCCACAACGCTTACTAATCAGATTCCCAAGCGGCATACGATCTAAATATGGCAGACTTCCACCACCATACACAATTCCCTGTGCCACATTCACCTGTCCCGGCAGGCTCAATGCTATACCTGTAATCTGATACTCTTTGCTATACTTGCTATAAATAATATCAACCTGATTCAGAAACTCCTCGATTCCTTCCTCCGGTTTTACTGTATATGGTGTAATCTCGACACCTTTCTCATCCAGTTTTCCCTCCCAGAAAGGTGTTGGAACCTTATACTTCTCATAGATTTTACCACTTTTGTCCATTATGGCATATTTGATAAATGTACCACCAACATCAAATACAAGATACATAGGCATACCTCCTTATATTTTTTATGTCATTACATGCCAGTGTAATAACATGTGCACACATCAGTGTGCTTTCTTATATAATTTACTCCGCGCACCACAAACGATGCACGGAGTATTCTGTTCTCTCGTTACTTGTTTTTTATTCAAATACTGTTGTTCGCACTTTACATCGTTACCCCGCCGCAGTAACGCAGGAAGATTACGATCATGGATATCGTAACGACGATAATCATCGCAGGAGCGGCTGTCTTACAATATCTGCCCCATCCGATCGGATATCCGTTCTTTGCTGCCACAGATGTACCAACGACATTTGCGGAAGCGCCGATTGGCGTTGCACTGCCACCGATATCAGTTCCGATAGACAGTGTCCATGCAAGGCAATCAAGCAATGGCTGGTTTGCACCTGCCAAACTCTTGATGATCGGAAGCATCGTTGCTGCAAATGGGATATTATCTACAAATGCACTTGCAATCGCAGAGATCCAGATGATGATTGCTACCATTACGTATACATTTCCACCGCTGACCTTACCGATGAAGGATGCAATGGACTTCAGGATTCCTGTCTGCTCCAGTCCGCCAACAACAATAAATAATCCGATGAAGAATAACAGTGTCTTATAATCTACTTTTTTAATCAGTTCTAACGCATCTTTTCCCGATGTAACCAGCGTAATAATTGCGATAACTGTACCGATAAACGCAACCGTCAATCCTGTCGATGCGTGCGATACCAGAAGTACCACTGCACATGCAAAAATCACGCTGCTGATAATAAACTTCTTCTTGTCTGTAATAGCTGTAGAAGGGTCTGGGATATTGGATGTATCCAGCTCCTGTGACTCTTCTGACAACAGTTCCTTACGATATACAAGATAGAAATAAATAATAACTACAACAAGACAGATACCGACGATCAGACCGGTATTTGTCAAAAAGTCTGAGAACGAAAGACCGAGTCCTGTTCCGATGATGATATTCGGTGGGTCGCCACACATTGTTGCGGAACCACCTAAGTTCGCACAGAATACCTCTGACAGAATCATCGGTACCGGGTCTAAATGCAACAGCTTCGCAAGCTCGATCGTAACAGCTGCAAGGAACAAAATAACCGTAATACTGTCAATGAACATCGACAAAACAGCTGCCATGACCATAAATGTCACAAACAACGGTATCGGCTTATAATGCACCAGCTTCGCAAGGCGTAAGCATAACCACCGGAAGAATCCGGCCTTTGCCATACCTTCTACCATTACCATCATACCTGCAAGGAATATAATCGTCGCCCAGTTGATACCGGATGACTCCTCGGAACCCTCACCGGATGTAATCCAGAATCCCTTCGTGAAAATATTCTTTACATTCAAGGTCTCGATGACCGCATCCATGCTATGCATTGCCACACCAAATACAAGAATCAGTGTCAGCGCGCCAGCCACGAGTGTGATGTACTGTTTTTCGATCTTATCCAGCACCATCAACACAAACATGACTACAAAGATGGATACAGCCAAAATTTGTGCTACTGTCATATCATCGTCCTCCTTTAATCTATGTTATGCCACATATGTACCTGCGACAAGTTGCACATTGATTTTTCAACCTGCATTATAATAGCATTAAACATCGAAAAAAGGAATAACTTTTTTTACTTTTTTTACATATTAAAAAGAGTTCTCAAAATATGTATATTTTATTGGTTATAAATATCCTCTTTGTTCATGGATGTAAATGCAAGGAGTCCCTTTGCTTTTACTTTTCCATCAACTGTCACCTTGGCATTGAACTTTACCAGTCCGGCACCGCCGCTTTCCTTGCGGACTTCGATCTCCAGGCAATCGCCCGGGATGACCGGTCTCAAGAATTTGAATTCCTCGCACTTTAACAGCACATAGATCTTATCGTCCTCCGTGCCCTGACTCTCCATCGTAATCGAGCAAAGCTGCGCACACGCCTCAATGACCAGCACGCCCGGCATAATCGGTGCATCCGGAAAGTGTCCTGCAAAATATGGTTCATTCACTGAGACACATTTGATTCCCTTTGCATATTCGCCGTCTTCCACTTCTAAAACCTTCTCGATCATCTGGAACGGTGGGCGCTGCTTGATTCTTTTTTGTACTTCGTTAATATTCATCATTACAGGCTCAGTCCTCCATCCAATACAATGACCTGCCCTGTCATGTAGGAGCATGCAGGTCCGGCAAGCATCGTAACTACATCACCGATTTCCTCGGCTGTACCAAACCGCTTCATCGGAATATCCTTTAAGTATTCTTCCTTCTTATCTTCCGGCAATGCCTCTACCATATCGGTTGCGATAAAGCCCGGTGCCACTGCATTGACGCGGATTCCATATGGTGCAAGTTCCTTTGCCATCGTGGCTGTCATGGAGTTTACAGCGCCTTTCGTTGCGCTGTATACACTCTGTCCCGGTACTGCAAGCTTGGAACTTACGGATGATACATTCACGATCACGCCCTGTTTCTTCGAGAACATCTTCAAAACTGCCTGCTGGGTACAGTACATGTATCCCTTGATGTTCAGGTCGAGACACTGATCAATCGTATCCGGGTTCATCATCAGGACAAATTCATCCTTTACGATTCCAGCGTTGTTGACAAGGACGTCTAACTGTCCAAATGTGTTTATGACCTCACGCATCATTGTCTTTACTTCGGCAAGATCGGATACATTTGCCTTGATAGCAACCGCCTCGCTGCCCGCTGCCTTGATCTTCTCTACGACTTCGTTTGCGGCTGCTTCATTTGAGTTATAGTTGACGGCTACCTTGTAGCCTGCCTCTCCAAGCTTGATTGCACATGCGCGCCCGATTCCGCGGGACGCGCCTGTGACAAGCGCTACTTTACCATTTGTCATGTTTTTCTCCTTTATTCTGATTTCCGGCGATTGCAAAACCCCCATTTTTTGAATGGCTGTATCAACGTTGGCATTCTACGCAGACGCGCTCCCGCTCACTTCATCACGCAGTGGTACTAAATTCACGACAAACAAGTTCGTCGTTCATTAAGTACCAGCGTGCTTCAATGGTCTGCTTTAGAATGACAACGTCGATACAGCCATATTTACTTGATTGGTTACGTTTTGCAATCGCCTCCTATAAAGCATTTATATATTCTAAATAATATCAGCTTTAAACTCCAGCAATGTACATTTGCATAAATTTATGCCACTTTCTTTAAGATAACTGCGGCGTAGCTGCCACCGATGGCGCAGCTTGTTGCGAGTACATACTTGTATGCGGATGTATCGACAACTTCCTTCGTTACTTCTTCTGTTGTTACATAGTATGCATTCTGTCTTGCGGCAAGATTGCCGGACAGTGTAAGTGCGGCATGTGCAACAGACAGTGCGGAGCTTGCAGCTCTGCCTTCACCTGTATAATCTCTGACCTGATGTACAGGAACCTTTCCTGCGAAAATTTCTTCGTAGACATGGCGTTCCAATGTATCGACTTCGTCTGCACCGTTTGCAAATCCGTAAACGGCATCGATCTGATTCAATGTGATGCCTGCCATAGCAGCTGCATCTACGATTGCGTTCATCAGTCCCTTCTCGGTACCTGCAACATCACCGTAAGCAACGCCTTCGTGTGTCATGGCATAACCGCATACTTCTGCGTACTTCTTTGCGTTGTGGCTTGCTGCGTATGTCTCGTTCTCGAGCGCGATACTCGTACTGCCATCCGCAAGCACGAACCCGTCGCCGCCGGCGTATGCCTGCTTCACATCACCGGCTACCTTGCCAAGCTTCGCGTAAAGTTTCTCCATAACCTCGCTGTTCTCGTCGGTACCGGTTGCAAGCATTGCCTTGCCACGATTCTGCTTGATCTCGTTATATGCGTAACACAAGCTGCTCATACCGGACTGTGCACCGTTTGTCACGGTTACATTATAGCCACGCATACCTGTCTTGATGGAGAGGTATCCGCCTGCTGCGTTGTAAACGGTATTCGGGAAGTTGAAAGCCGAACCTGCCGTTGTTCCGTTCTCAGAGATATGCTCCTGAAACTCATATACCGTTGTAAGCGGGCCATCGCCGGTTCCAACAATCATACCAAGCTCTTCTGCATTCTCCTCTGTTACCTCGATGCCTGCCTCCTGCAGTGCTTCAAGGCCGGATATTACCTGCATCAGGCTGAACTTATCAAGCTTTCTGTAGAATGCCATCTTCAGACCATATTTGTCGTAATCTTCTTTTCCGACATTTGCATGTACAGACGCTGCTTCCGGCTTTGCCTGCGCATTTACCTTATCAATGTAGTTTGCTACACCGTTTCCAAGTGGACTGACGATACCAAGACCTGTGATATAAACCTTCTCATCGTTCTCGGTTTCCTTCACATTGCCCGGCTCCTTCGAGAAGATGATACTTGCATTGCTGCCACCAAATGCAAAGGAGTTGGACATGACATAGTGCAGATCCTTTTCCTTCATTGTATTCGGCATGAAATCGAATGTGCCTGCCTTCTCACCGAGCGCTTCAATATCCTCATCGGAATATCCGATTGTTGGTGGAATCTTGTTTTCTGTCAGAGCCTTGATTGCGAAAACTGCCTCGATCGCACCGGCTGCACCTAAGCAATGGCCAACCATCGCCTTTGTGGAGCTGACGCTCAAATCCGGATTTGCCTCATCAAAGATTGTGTGTAAGGAGAGGAATTCTGCCTCGTCGTTCTTCGCGGTTCCTGTTCCGTGTGCATTTACATATGCGACATCCTTTGGCTCGATGCCTGACTTCTCAATTGCCTCGCGAATCGCATACATCTGTCCAAGTCCATCCGGACGTGGTGCTGTAATATGATGCGCGTCACTGCTGATACCTGCCGAAAGGACGTCACAATAAATCTTCGCATTCCGCTTCTTTGCATGTTCATAGCTCTCCACGATGATTGCACCGGAGCCTTCCCCAAGTGTGATACCGTTGCTGTGGTTGAACGGCGAACATGCCTGCTCGGAAAGTGCATGCAGTGCTAAGAATCCGGAGAATGGCACAGATGCAAATGCATCGGCACCACCGACGATAAACGCATCTGCCACACCGGCACGGATCAGCTCACACGCATAAGCAATACTGATCGTACTTGCTGCGCAGGCATTACCAACGTTTGTGACAACACCCTTTGCGCCTGCCATATTTGCTACATGGTTTGCGATAGAGGCGATCGTCATCTTGTTGATATCCTCTGCATGCTCCCCCTTTGTTACATAATTTTCGACACTGACAACACCACCGACGCAGCTTCCCATGACAACGCCGACACGACCGGCATTACTCTCATCAATCACAAGACCGGCATCATCGAGTGCTTCCTTCGAAGCCTTCAGGCAGAGCTTGCTGACACGGTCAACATCCTTTGCCTCGTCAATCTCGTCGAGTGTATCACAGTGCACTTCTGCACCGAGATTTGCATAACAGTCGGTTGTATCGACGGATGCTACCTTGTCAATTCCGGTTTTTCCAGCCAGTGCATTTGCGAAGCACTCCTCTACATTATTTCCAATTGCGCTGATCATACCAAGTCCGGTTACAACGCAACGTGTATTTGTAATCTTATCCATTGTTATCTCCTTTATATATCACCACGCATTCGCGCGTTTCCTATCTACCTGTTCAGAATACACAGGGCTGCCCCAAAGTTTCCTTTCGGGACAGCCCTCTTTGTATGACTTCTTATTACATGTTTGCTACAACGTACTTTGTAAGGCTCTCGATGTTGTAGAAGTGTTCTTTTGCAACACCTGTCATAGCTACGCCGTAAGCTGAATCGATACATGCGATAATCTCCAGAGAATCAACAGAATCAAGTCCAATTCCATCACCAAACAATGGAACTTCATAATCTAACTCTTCCTCAGGGATTCTAAGATTTTTTGAAAGCATTCCTTTAATGTTCTCAGCGATTTCTAATTCTTTTTCGTTCATTCTATGTATCCTTCCTTTTCTTATATTTTCCCCCGGATAAGCGGGGATATTTTAAGAGTGTTCCCACTCAAAATATCATGATTTTTTCACACCGTAGGTATCACGCAGTACGTAGATTCTGTCTCGGCAGATACCTGCGTATTTTTTAAGGACAACCGACGGTCTGCCCTCTTCATTCAGATTCATCTCAACCGGCTTACCGATGATAATATGCATGCGATGGAACAGCTTGAATTCGCCATCGATCACGACCGGTACAACCTGTGCCTGTGCCTGTCTCGCAAGCATCAGAAATCCTGGTTTGAATTCATCCATCACACCGGTATGGCTTGTATGTCCCTCCGGAAATATGTAGACCGGGCAGCCCTCATTCATCTTCTCAAGTCCCATCGACAGCCAGCTTGTATCCATCTCCTGCCGGTTCATCGGGATGTACGGAAGATTCCGGAACAGCCAGTTTATTTTCTTCCTGTCATACCAATCTCTTGCAACAAAGGTATGTACCTTATATCTGCCAAGCAGACGCGTCATATAGAAGCCATCCACATGGCTTGTATGGTTGGAATAAACAACACAATTGCCCTTCTTCAATGCTTCTTTCGCAGATTTTTTATCTTCCCACGTCACCTTCGGTGGGTACAGGATTCGTATCACGCCATTCGCAATTGCAAAGGCTAGCTTCGCCGCAAATCTCTTTAGTATCTCCACGTTCTACACCAACTTTCCGTACGGACCAACCTCCGGGTTGTCCCAGTTCATATTGATTGCCATCTCGAATGTACTGTGTCCAAGCAATGGTCGCTGCAGCTTGTTCCACGTACGTTCCGATAAACAGCCTTCCCTTGCATATTCATGGCCGGCCTCTGTGAATTTCTCCAGATAGCGCGCCACCTTCTGTGCAAATCCCTGCTCTGAGAGTGGTCCACCCTGCGGTGCCAGCACTGTTGTATATTTCCCTTCTCCGCAGATCCGGTCGAACTCTGCAAATACAGCATCGTAACAATTGTCTGTCACCTCGTAGCCACATGTGGATACTAAAATCAGTTTTTTCTTTTCCAGCTCCGAATACCGCATATTATGCAGGAACCTGTGATTTTCCTCATCGCCCGGATTCCCGCGATACTCCTTTACATAAGAAATCATACGATCTGTAAATGCCTTCAGCTTCGAAGGCAGTCCAAAGAAATAAAGCGGAAAGCTCTCAACAATGATATCGCTGTCCATCACCATCTGCCGCAGCTCGTCCATATCATCGTGGATACAACACTGTCCCGGTGTCGTCTTCCAACAGACAAAGCACCCATGACAATGGTCAATCCGCTTGTCCTTCAATGCCACCTCACAGACTTCGGTGTCTGCTCCATATTCTTCCACCATGCCTTTCACAAATGCATGGGCAACTTTGAGGGAAGAACTGTACTCTCCACGTAAGCTTCCGTTAATCAAAAGTATCTTCATCTTCGCTCACACTTTATCTTCTAATTTTGTTGTGTTTCCTCTGCACACATCCAGTCATCATCGGTATGTGCGTAGAAAATCACTGTGTTATTTTCGCATATATTCGCATTTCCTACAAGTGTCAAAAAACGGAATGTGTATAGTTTTTACACATTCCGTCTAATTTGCACAACTTTTTATCTATTCTTATTCTCCGAACACCCGCTTCATTACCGGATCTTCACGAAGCACCTGTTTTGCTTTCTCCCGGTACTTTTCCTCATGCAGATAGGTATAGCGGTTCGGCTTGATCTGTGGCGCCATGTCGATTGCCGCCTCATAGTCTGCACGGTTTAATCCCAGTGTCGCTACAAAATCCCAGAAACCGGTATCCTCAAATATTTTGTTCACACGCACATACCGGTGATCCTGTACGACTGCCATCACATAGGTGGCAATTCCAACCTGCACACCGTGAAGCTGCGGCACTTCGAGCAGCTTGTCAAGCGCATGTGAGATCAGATGCTCACTGCCACTCGTCGGTGCACTGCCGCCTGCGATCTCATTTGCAATTCCACTCATCGCCAGCGAATCAACCAGTTCTTTCAGAAAGAGATTATCCTGAATGCTTTCAAACGGTGTCCGCACGAAGCTGTTGACCGCCTTCTTCGCGATCATCACTGCGAAGTCATTTACCTCAGACACGCCATGCTCCGCCTCGAAGATCCAGTCGTAAAGTGCCGTGATCTTCGATACCATATCTCCGATTCCGGAATATAGGAACTTCGCAGGGGCTGATTTTAATACATCGGTATCGACCACGATGCCATATGCCATGCGCGCCGGCACAGAGGTACGCCTGCCATTCACCAGAAGTGAGGCACTCGCCGAAGAAAACCCATCACTCGATGCCGATGTCGGCATGCTGATAAACGGAAGCTTCCGCAGATACGCCGCATATTTGCCGGCATCAATGACCTTTCCACCACCGATACCTAAGATGACCTGCGTCTTCGCATTGATCGTAAATGCCAGGTCGATAATATCCTTGATGTCCGTTGTGTCAAGCTCACAATACGAAAGCACCTCGATATCCGCTTCGGAGAGGGAATCCATCACTGTCTTTCCGAACATCTCGACAAGTCCATTGCCGAAGAATACAACCGCCTTTTTAAATCCGCTTGACTGCAGATATTTCCCTACGTTTCCAAGTGTTCCGCTCCCGATCTTCAGAATTGTCGGGATTGCAATATGAGATCCTGCCATGTATATACCCTCCTATTTATCCGTCATGTAAATAAGCAGCTCTGCCTGCAAGCAGTCTCGCTGCTTATTTGCCTGACGGAATTATTTGATTCAAATTATTCAATAATACCTGACCGACACCATCCACCGCGGCTATCGCTTTCTCCATCAGTGCGACCGGATCCTGTTCCACACGCCCACGTATCCATTCAACTGCATTTTCCGAAAGCATCTTCGCGAGTATATAAGATGTATCCTTGATTGCCTGTTCCTTGTATGTGATGTCCGGATTTTGCACCATCTCTTTTTCTGCGTATGCCTGCACGCTCCGGTAAATGGAGCCATAGCTGATTTCTAACAGCTGGTCACCAAACGCGTCACGTCCCATTGACTGATAGAGGTTTCTTATAAAGTTCTCGTTCTTCTTACCATACTGTCCCATGAAACGCAGGTTACTCTTCCACGAGTTCTCCAGATTGTCCTCATCCAAGACAAATAATTTCTTCGCCTTTGTAACAACAATCTCCTCCAACAGTGCATAGATATCCTGATAGTGATAGTAAAATGTATTTCTTGTAATTCCGATATAATCGGTTACTTTTTTTACAGTGATTTTATCGATTGGCATCTGCTTGGACAATTCAATAAATCCATCCATGATCGCCTGCTTTGTGAATTTAGACATGCCATCTTCCTTCCTGTTTAACCCATACCCCCAAAAAATGTACCCCGTTTTTTTCTTCGGACTTCTACGTCCGCTTTTCTTCTCCCAGATACTCTTCACACTGCCTTCGCGCGAATTCCTGCAGTGCTTCGCCATACTCTAACCGTAATCTGCACAGGTCACGTTTCGCTTCCTGCACATAGGAAATGTACGCTTCCCTGTCTGCAAACTTCCGCGTGCCAAAAAGCGCCGCCTGCATATAGCCCGCGATATCGTCTTCCCTCAAAAATGCACGAAGGGCAAAATCCCAGCGTTCATACCATGCATCCGTCCCGATCTCACCACCGGTCAGCAGATCCTCCGCCTTCAGAAAACGCGGGACTGCCGCAAGCAGCTTCGCAATTCCTGCCTCGCGGTCACCATCGAACGCCAGAACCTCCAATCTTCCGCAATCGTCAAACACGCCGTTTCCAAATTGCAGATTGGCAAATCCATCCACGCCCTCTGTCACAAGCTCCGTCAGGCACCCACATCGCGCAAACGCATAGTCATCGAGAAACCGTATATTTTTCCCAAGGCGCACATACTTCAGATTCTTCTTGTCAAAGCACGCCTTTTTCCCAATCTCCGAAACCGGAAGAATACGTGTATAGCTCCTTCCCTGTATATCGAACAACGTAACCGGAAGTTCATCCGGAATCACCAGTGTCTCCGTATCACTGTCGATATGTTCAATCCGGACACGGTCTCCATCGAGCATTGCAAGTCCTTTTTTTATCATACATGTAAATGAATTATCCTCATAGAGGCAGCTAAATTCATCCTGAACCATACGTTATTCCCTCAATTTCTAATCATACGAAAACTTCGTATCTTCCAGACAGAGTTCGCAGGTAATCTGCATCGTATCCCCTGCATCTTCATACCGGATTGTACCGCCATTTTCATCGACGATCCGCTGGATGATCTGCGTTCCATAGCCATGCGAAGCTGCATCTTTCTTCGTTGACACATAGCCATCTTTGGTTATATTTTCGTCCAGATGCTGATCTTCCCGCTTCGTATTCTGTAGCCGCAGCGTTAGTCTCTGCAACTCCGGTTCTTCTGTAATTTCGATCCTGATTTTTCCATGACTTACCTGATTACTTGCTTCCATTGCGTTATCAATCAGATTCATGAACAGCCGCACAAGTTCGAGTTCTTCCATCCGGATCTCGTGCGTGAGCCGTCCCTCTACTTCAAATGCAATTCCCTTTTCCGCAGCTTCCTGCTCTGCCTGACAGAATATATATTCCACAAGCCGGGCCCGTGTAAGCCTGCCTTTGTTCTGCATCGTCTGAAGCAGCCATTCATACTTTCTCCGGTCATGCCTGAGTTCATGAAACTTCTGGTTTTCCACAGCCATTTTCTCATATCGTATTTTGTTCTGTTCCAAGAGCTCCTCTAGCTGCTTTGACCGCTCCTGTGCCTGCTTGCGTTCCTTCCAATAATGAAACTGAACATATCCGGTCATCCCTGAAGCAAGTACAAGCAGACATATCATTCCAATCTTTTCTACCATCTGAAACTACCCCGGTCTAAATATGCTGTTCCATTGCCTGCATATACTGCTCATGAAATGAACTGCGATACGTCCTGCCTATTGGCAATTCCTGACCTTCTACCAGGCGGACCATATCTCTCATAACGACCTCTATATAGTTGTAATTAACAACATATCCTCCATGGCAGCGCAGAAATGCCCGTCCAAGCTTTGAAAGAAGCTTGGTGAGGGATTCATAACATTTATAATCCCGATCTTTTGTATGAACGATCAGTCTGCGATCCTGACGTTCGATATATTGGATATCGTTCTGCCGGATATACAGCGTTCTTCCACCCTCATGCAATTCAAAAACTTCATGTTCTTCCTGATCATGATATAACTGCAACGCCTTTTCGATTGCCCGCGGCAGCATCCTGTGCATATTTTCCTTCAACACAAAATAGCAATGTTTTGTCTCATATACCTCCGGTGCGAAATCAAGTACCCACGTCAGATATATAATCTGACACATCGGAAGCTTCTGATTCAGTTCCTTTCCCAGATCAATTCCGCTGAATGTCTGGTTTGCATATTCGATATCCAGAATTGCAATATCACAGTTCAGATCCCTTACCTCAAGTGCGAGGCTCAGTGCCTGCGGTGTACAGATACAGATCTCGTCCTCCCGGATTCCTCCCATTGAAAGAATCACTTTTTTTGCCTGATCTGCATCCTTTGCTGCATCGTCACATATCATAATCTTCATAGTTTCCACCCCTTATCCCCATCGTATTTTATATTTTATTCACGGATATTGCAGGAATCAGAACTCCAATCTTAATTTCCTGCTTCGTTTTTCTTCTCCGGAAGGTTCCGCCGTATTTATTGACCAATGTATCAATCGGTACGATTCCTTCCGGTTTCTTCTTTTTCATCTTATGTGCACTGTAATCGACATCGAAGATTACACTTCCACACCGGTTTCTTATCGTAAGCTGCACAAAACTCTCTGTATCGTCTGCCACTTCAGTAAACGCCTGTCGCAGCAAAGTATCTGTAATGGCCGTAAGCTCTAAACCATCGATTCCGACTGATCCAAGTGGTTCCACCACAGTATCAAACATCATTCCGCGTTCCCTCGCCTGCCGCACATAATCGGTGATTACCGCATCCAATGTGAGGATCCCACTTAACGGGCGTCCCATCTCCATCGGCAATTTCACAAGCTCCTCATAATGCGTACCACTTTCCGCAAGCAGTGTCTCCAGATACTTCTGTTGTTTCTTCGTCCACGCAAGCTCGGTCTGATTATAGATATAAGGCACAGCATTGCATAGCAGGATCAGAAATGTAATCCATACCGCTACAAGAAGCACCATGGTATAATTCTCTACTTCACCCTTCTGTATCCGATCTATCAGCTTCTCTCTCGATGCAAGCGATATATATGATATTATAATATATACTATCATAATCCGCTCATAAACTTTGCCGTTTCCCTCATATTCTTTCGAAAATGCCCGGCGCATCACGAGAAATGCAATCACAAATGAAAGCGAAGCCACACCGAATATCGAGACACATGTATCCGGAATCGGGGCCGGTATAAAGCCAATCTGTGTCTGGATCACATGACGAACCATCGGAAACGGGAGTGCCAGCACCTGCCAGACGAGCTGGGTTACCCCCTGTGTCAGAACCAGGATACAATAACTACGCCAAAAACAGCCTTCTGTCATTACCGTTATCAGTAACACCCATGCCAGAATCTCAATCAATCCCGCAAAAAACCAGATCTTCGGTCCGTGGAACCGCATCGCGAACTCATACACCTCCATATAGATCAGAAGTACCAGAAAAACTCCAATATAACATCCTACGGATTGTTTTCTCCGCTTGAGCAGAAAAAATGTAGTCAGAAACAATGTTACCGCGGTCTCGAGCGCCATCGCTGCTGTCGAAAAATAGTTTTCAATCATAACCGCCTGTGTATCCTTCCTATAACGCTTTCATACGGTCGATTGCCTTGACTGTATTCTCATAGGTTCCAAATGCAGTCAGACGGAAATATCCTTCGCCGCTTGGTCCAAATCCCGACCCCGGTGTACCGACAACATTTGCTTTCTCTAACAGATAGTCAAAGAACTCCCAGGAACTCATACCGTCCGGTGTCTTCAACCAGATATATGGTGCATTCACACCACCGGATACCGAATATCCTGCATTCTTCAATCCATTAAAGATATACTTTGCATTCTTCATATAATATGCGATCTGCTCACCTGTCTGCTTTTTCCCTGCCTCAGAATACACAGCTTCTCCGGCTGCCTGCACAATATACGGAGCACCGTTGTATTTCGTTCCGTGTCGTCTCGCCCAAAGAGGATTTAAGGCAACGCCATCTGCGGATTTTAACTCCTTCGGAATCACGGTGAACCCAAGTCTGGTTCCGGTAAATCCGGCGTTCTTCGAGAAGCTTCGAAGCTCAATCGCACAGGTCTTCGCACCGTCACACTCATAGATGGTATGTGGTACATCTGCCTCACTGATATATGCCTCGTATGCTGCATCGTAGATGATCACTGCATGCTTTTCGTTTGCGTAATCTACCCATTTCTGCAACTGATCCTTCGTGATCGTTGCACCGGTCGGGTTGTTCGGGAAGCACAGATAGATAATATCCGGTGTCTCCTCCGGAAGCTCCGGGGCGAATCCGTTTTCTTCCTTACATGGCATATAGATCACATCGCTCCAAAGTCCGGTTGTTGCATCATACGTTCCGGTTCTTCCTGCCATAACATTCGAATCTACATAAACCGGATATACAGGATCGCAGACAGCGATCTTATTGTCAAGGGAAAAGATCTCCTGAATATTTCCGGAATCACATTTTGCACCGTCACTGACAAATACTTCGTCGATTGCGATGTCAACACCGCGTGCATTGTAATCGTTCTTTACGATCGCACTACGCAAAAACTCATAACCAAGGTCAGGTGCATAGCCCTTAAATGTCTCCTGCACGCCCATCTCGGATACTGCCTCATGCAGACGGTCGATGATTGCCGGTGCGAGTGGCTGGGTTACATCACCGATACCAAGACGGATGATCTCCTTATCTGGATTTGCCTCCTGATATGCACGTACTTTCTTGCCAATGGTTGAGAAGAGGTAACTTCCCGGAAGTTTCAAATAGTTGTCGTTTACTTTAAACATGTCTTTTCCTCCTAATATTATCACGCTGCAAACCTCTATACTGCGTACAGGTTGTTCAAAAATGTCAATTCCATGCAGACGCGCTCCCGCTCAATTCAACACGCAGTGGTACTAAATTCGTGCCAGCAAGCTGACACTTATTAAGTACCAGCGTGTTTCAATGGTCTGCATTCAAATTGACATTTTTGAACAACCAGATTTACTATTTTAAGGTTTGCAGCTGTATTTACAAGTATTCACAAACAAATAGTATCGTAATGTAATCAACTGCAAAATTATATGATTTACACTTTTTCTTATTGTTTACTGCGAATGTTTTGTAACCGCTGCCTTGGTTATATGTCTATTTCGCCATCGAAGACGACCTTCGCAGGACCTGTCATGTAGACGATATTTTCGTCGCGGTCCCAGCGGATGATCAGCTCGCCGCCAAGCAGCTTTACTGTCACTTCATCTTCTGTCCTGCCATTTAAGATGCAGGCAACAACGGTTGCACATGTACCGGTTCCACAGGCAAGTGTCTCGCCGGTTCCACGCTCCCACACACGCATCTTCGCATACGTCGGACTGACTAACTCAACAAACTCTGCGTTGACACGGTTCGGGAAGATCGGATTGTTCTCGAACTGCGGTCCTACTTCCTCCAACGGGAAGTTCTCGACATCATCCACGAAGCTTACGCAATGTGGATTACCCATCGATACGCAGGTAATGCGGTATTCTTTTCCAGCTACCGTGATTGGATAATCCTTCACGAGATTGACTGCCTCAGGAAGCTTCACCGGAACCTCCTCCGGGGTAAGAATCGGTGCACCCATGTTCACCCGCACAAGATTTACTGTCCTGCGTCCGTTCTTCTCCCCATCACCGAGTGTAAACTCCAGATATTTGATACCCGCCAGTGTCTCAATCGACACGGACGTTTTATCCGTCAGTCCATAATCATACACATACTTTCCGACACAACGGATGCCATTTCCACACATCTCGCTCTGTGTGCCATCTGCATTGTACATATCCATCTTAAAATCCGCCACATCCGACGGCTTGATCAGTATAAGCCCATCCGAGCCAATCCCGAAATGCCGGTCTGATACCCGCACCGCAAGCTCTGACGGATGTTCTACCTTTTCCTTGAAGCAGTTGACATAGACATAGTCATTGCCAAGTCCTTCCATCTTCGTAAAATGAAGACGCATATACTCACCTTCCATCTTTTTTTCGTCTATTTTATATTTTACTCGTTTTTCCAAACTAAACCACTGAAATTTTACCATAAAAAAAAGGAGAGTGCAACGCACTCTCCGATAGAATCTGATATTTACCTTATAGGCATCACAATACAAAGTTTGGATACATATATATCAGATACTGTCCTTCTATGATCTGGCCATCCACCGCACTGACCCCAAACAGAAATCGTTCTCTATCCTCCCCGGGATATCCATAATACGCCCACACCGGAATCACATTATAGTTTCCGTCTGTATAATGTACATAAACATAATTTAATTTCACCTGATCCACCGTTATTTTTTTAACATTCGCATAAAAATCTGTTTTTTCAAAATTCTGCATGTATTTCTGTGCAGCCGCATCAATCTGTTCCAAAGAAAGATATGATTCTATTTTTGTACCCTTCTCCTCCACATTGTAAAATATTCCCTGCATGTTCACTACAGCAACGCCATATTCATCTACAGCAACCAGAATTGACTCAAGTGGTGCCGACAATTCCTCCTCCACACCAAACCGAAGATCCCACGCACCTGCCGATGCAGCAAACGGAATTCCATCCTTTACACGCGTATAAGAAAAGCAGTACCATCGATCCACCATGTCTGACTGCATAGATGTACTATCCGTATCTTCTTCTAATTTTGCTCCAATTCCAACCTCATAGCAGGAAAAATCCGCATACCCAATATTCACAAGAAAGTCATATGCCCTGGACTCTGCGTCTTCCAAAACAAGCCCTTTTACTTCATCCGCATCTGTTTTTGTACGTACATAGATGCCAGATGCATACATCGGCGAATACATATCATACCTCAAATATCTGACATTGGAAGAAACCTCACTTTTTTCGCTGTCGTAATAATACATTTCATATACATATGGTACACCCGCAATTTCTCCGTCCGCTCTCGCAAAGCTGGCAGCCGACTTATCCGGAAATGTCATCGTATAGATTGTATCCCCCGTTCCTGCAACAAAAGTCTCCTTGGACGGCTGTTCCAGATAATTTTCCACGCTTTCAAGATCTGCCTGCAGACCTTTCTCCATTATCGCATTCATCGTATCTTCTTCTAGGTCTGTCTGTACCTGCAGTTCCTGCTGCCTCTGTCTAAGCTCCATCTGTCTGTCTTTCAATTCCTGTTCACTGCACACTTCCCTTGGTTTTACAGACTGTACAGTTCCCTCGTCAAATGCTGCATAGACATGTTCCTTCACATACATCTCATCAAACTCCACAGGCTTTGCTCCATAGCAATAACTGTCTGCCAGCCTGTCTCCGCCTGCCACATCCACATCCACCGTAAATGTGATTTCCGGTTCACTTACCAGTTCATACTCCAAATGCCCCGAAATGCTGTTTCCATCTGCGGATGAATCCACCGCCAAATTATTCTTCTGATAATCCTTCGACAGATCATCGTCCCGGTTCTTTGCACATCCAGCCAGACACAAAACAGACATTCCAATGCATAACACTTTTTCCCATCGTTTCATATCAATTTCCTCCCTTTGGTTTTATAACCTAAGTGTAGCACAGGAATGTATCTGTTTTGTATCCAAACTCCCCCTATTCAGGTTATTATTTTATTATTTATTCTCTGTAGTGTTGTTCCCTGTACCCAACGGCATAAATACAATTCCGGCCCCATCCTTTGTTTTATATTGCAGCGCCTGAAATTTGATGGATTCCCCTGATATTTTAACTCGAACAACTGCACCACTTACAATCTCAGTCAGTGGTTTTACTGTTGAAAATGATTTTGCTATAGCTTCACCAGTCAGCTCGTCCTCCATCGGATATGGTATCTCAACTGCAGTCACAGGCATGTATTTCCCAATTGTCACCTGATAGAACCGATTATCTCCAAATACATTTTTCATATCCAGATTATCATAGCATTGCTTCATTGTTATTTCCGGCGAATATTCCCCATCCGTCCATAGAAGCAGAATCGTACCGCTCTCCGTCATATAGGTAACACATTCCACACTGTCATCATATTTTGTAAATGTGATCTTCCACAAATATGCAGAATACGTATGGAAACTGCTATCTGTATAGCAATAAAGTTCCGTTTCATAGGAAAACATATTGTCATATTTAATCTGCATGGAATATGGAAACACACCCGCCTGATAATAATATTCCATCTGTTCCTTCGCAAGTTCAACCGCCTCGACTTCGTTTAAAAAGCCATCTGTATTCTCACATTTTTGCATTTCACTTTCCCATGTACCTGCAATGAGCTTGATCCGGTCTACCGATGACAGATTTGAAGATGCACTGCGTGCCATCATTTCACCTGCTTCTACATAATATTCCTCCGGTGCTACCACAACCTGATCCATCTGCTCAAAAAGTGTTCGTGCAAGCAGATATTTGGGCACCAGCACACTGGCAAGTATAACCGCTACGCAGAAAAATAAAATCAGGCATATCTTTATTTTATTGTTCCGAAAGATTTTTCTCATGAAATACCACCCACATTGTTGTTCCATACCCAACGGTACTTTCAATCTCCAGTTTTTCCCCATGACTTTCTATAATAGATGCAGCAAGTGCAAGTCCGAGTCCGGCACCGCCTTCCTGCCTTGACCGCGATTTGTCCACCATATAGAATTCATCACAGATGCGTTTTAAATGTTCCTCTGAAATTCCAACTCCAAAATCCTGCACTAAAATCCGAACACCCTCCGTTATCTTTTCCGCCACAAAACGGATCTTGCTTCCGTCTTCGGACGCCTTTCTTGCATTGTCAATGATATTGATAAACACAGACTTTAAGAGCTGCTCATCCCCTTTTATCCATGCATCCGTTATCTCGCATACCAGCTTCTGTTTTTTTCTCTTTAATATAGGTGTTACACTTTCCGCTACTTCCCGCATAAGATGCGAAACCGAAATCGGCTGATATTCTATCTTCCGATGCTTTGCATAAATATAATCAAACAACTTCATCGACATAGCTTCCAGTCTCTTCCCTTCATGAAATATATACGACGCTGCAAGCACCTGATTTTCCCTTGCAAGTTCTTTGGATCGCAGCATGTCCGCATATCCGATGATCGTTGTCATTGGTGTCTTCACCTCATGTGTAAAATCCGCCACAAACTGTTCCTGCCTTGTAACCATCCCATGAAGCTCATCCATATGTTCACAGACGGCATCTGCCATCTGATTATATGTCTCCGCCAAGGTTCCCACTTCATCCTGACTTTTAATGTACACCCGGCTTTCATAGTCCCCCTGTCCAAACTTCTCCGATGCCTGATTTAATTTCTCCAACGGTCCGGTAAGAAGTGTTGCAGCTACAAACATTGCCGCCGTACACCCCAGCACGACAACAAACAGCAAAAGCACAAAATACTCTCGCTGTTGTTCAACAATCTGATATGTCTCCGTAATGTCTCTGGCATTGATAATATTCATGGATTTGTTCTGGACAAGGCTCGTTGAACTGACAAAAAGATAATATCCCCCCTGCTGTCTTTCCAATATGTATTGCTTCTGTCCTACAACTGCCGTACTCCACAGCTCGTCCGAACAGGTGAGCAGCTTATCCCTCGTGGAATGTACAACCTCCGTTCCATCGTATATCACAAAAACGCCATCGTTATTTCCGCCCATTTTCCCGGCTACATCCACACTCATATCCCGCATCTGGGAAATCAGTTTCGATGGCGTTGCATTCACCACATCCAGCAGACGATATTCTATCGCAGACTGCAGCAGATTATTCTCCTCAATTGCCGTCCTTATCTGTGTATCCAGAGCCAGTTGGAAATTTTTGCGTATCATAAAAAAACCCACGACACCAATCCCGAGCGAGAGCAATATAATATTAATCATTACGACTTTATATCGAAACTTCACCAAATATCCCCTGACTGTTTAATCTTCTAATCGATATCCAACCTTGTATATTGTCTTTAACTTCTCTGTCAATCCCAATTTCTTCCGCAGACGCTGTACATGAAGATCCAATGTCCTCGTATCCCCGTAACTGTCGTTTTCCCATACCAGTTCATAGATTTTGTCTCGGAACAATGTCATATTTTTATTACGAACAAAAAGTTCTAACAATGTAAACTCCTTCGGTGTCAGAACGATTTCCTGTCCATTCCGGCAGACAGTCCGGTTCTCTGTGTTGAGCACAATATCTCCAAATACCAATTTCGTTGCATCTTTATGATATCTGCGCAGCACAACCTGGATGCGTGCCATCAACTCCACGATTTCAAAAGGCTTGACAATATAATCTTCTGCGCCTAAGTTCAACCCCTTCACCCTGTCATTTAATCCTGCCTTTGCAGTTAAAAATATAACCGGTGTTCCCGTTGGTTTAATATATTCGAACAATTCATATCCATCCACCTTCGGCAGCATGATGTCCAGCAGCACCAAATCAAATGTATGCGTTTCCAGAATATCCGCTGCAGTCAGTCCATCCAACGCACAAGTACACTGATACCCCGCGTCTTCCAGATTCATCCGAATCAGATCCGATATCGGTCGTTCATCCTCTACCACCAATATTTTTATCACTTATCCTGCCTCCAAAGTCCCTCTTAAATACGCTTATTCCTTCTTCTCCTCTGCTTCAATCACAACCCGTCCATTTTCGATATGCACTTTCACCTTATTTGTATCAATCCCCGCTGCCGCAAGCATATCATCGCTTAGCTGCACACGGTGTGCCTTATCAAGCACCGAATACTCCTCGTGTGTCTCGTCTGTCATATCCGGATTCTCCATCCCATCAATCATATCACGGTAATGCTGTTTCAATATCTTCTCTGTGCTGATCTTGCCATCCGAGATCATAACAACACGATCAACCTTATGTGCCAGCTTCATATCATGTGTCACAATGATGATCGTAAGTCCCAGTTTACGGTTTAACTGCCGGAACAGATCCTGGATCTGAGATGATGTCTTCGTATCCACAGCTCCGGTCGGTTCATCCGCAAGCAGAATTTCCGGTTCATTTGCAAGTGCAACTGCAATAGCAATTCTCTGCTGTTCTCCACCTGACATCTGAGACGGATAAGAATCCCGCTTATGTTCCATTCCGACAAGTGACAAAAGTTCCTCTGCCCGTGCTCTTCGTTTCTTTGCAGTTGTGCTAACGGCGAGCATTGGTGCTTCTATATTCTCTAACGATGTCAGATATGGAAACAGATTTCGACCACTCTTCTGCCACACAAATCCGATTTTTTTCTTCCGATACTGCACCATCTCCCGCTCCGAAAGTTCTGACAGATTTTTATTATCCACTTCGATCCGCCCTGCCGACGGAACTTCCAATCCACCAATAATATTCATAAGCGTGCTTTTTCCACTGCCGCTTTTTCCGATAACCGCCATCAGTTCTCCACGTTTTACCGTCAGATCCAGTCCCTGCAGTGCCAGCACTTCCACTTCCTTGGTCTTATATATTTTTACGAGAGAATCGCAGACGATCAACGGAGCCTGTCCACAATCAGCTGCCGCTTCATCAAAAGCTTCTTCCATATTCTCTTGTGTATCATCCTCGTATCTGTCTGTCAATAATCTCACCATCCTCTAACTCATATACTACGTCCCCAAGTTCCATCAGATTCGGATCATGTGTCGTCATCACAATTGTGACACCTTCTTTTTCAATCAGATCCCGAAACAGCTTCATAACCCGAAGGCCGGTTTCTGTATCCAGGGCACCGGTCGGCTCATCTGCAAAGATAACCTTCGGTCGATGTGCAACTGCACGGGCAATTGCCACCCGTTGCTGCTCGCCTCCCGACATTTGCCCGGGCAAATGAAGCATACGCTCCTCCATACCTACGAGCGCAAGCGTTTCCCGAATTCTTGCATCAACCTCGTTAGGTGATAAATCAGCTTCTGCCAGCCGCATAGCAAAATCAACATTCTCATATGCATTCATAATCGGAATCAATGCCACCGCCTGAAAAACAAATCCAATCTCGTTTCTCCGAAGCTGTTCTTTCTCCAATTCTGTGATATCTCTGTAATCCTGTCCGTCAAATATTACATTTCCATCTGTCGGTGCATCCAGCGTACTTAAAATATTCATCAATGTTGTTTTACCACTGCCGGAACGTCCCTTCAGAATTGTAAGCTTTCCCTGTGGAATTTCAACATCCACACCTTTTAACGCATAAAACTCTCCGGCTCCAGTCGGAAACATTCTTATAATATTGTTTGCCTGTATTATATTCATAGATGCCTCCTCACCTTACCTATTCTTCGCCTAATTTCAATGCTTGTGTAATATTGAGACTGCGTATCAGGCGCCGCAGGATTAAAATGCACAACAAAATCATCACAGCAAGCACAATCACCAGTTTCAACACATCAGTGGCATCCAGATATACATAAATGCTTAAATTATGTTTCTGTGGCAGATAAATTACACCAAACAACCGTACAAACAGATAGGTTGCAACACCTCCGCAAAGTCCTCCGGCCAATATAGACGGAACCGTTGAAAACAGATGTTCATTCGCAAGCATCCGATTGACTTCTTTTTCTGAAAGTCCCATCGCACGGTACACACCAAATAGCAATTCTCTCTGGCGAATAGACGAGATCCAGTAAATCAGAAATCCAATCATGCACAAAATAAGCGCTATGATAAAGCTTAGTGTAAACATGCCATTTGTAATACGAATCATTGCAGCTTCCTTCATCGCCCAAATATCCTCATCCAATGCAGTATAGGATGAAAGTGTTGTATCTGATTTCTCAATCATTGCTTTCACCTGCCCGCTTGAGACTCCATCCGCAAGCTTATACCATATCTCATATGGAGAGATCTTAAAATTCTGAACGGTTTTCGCATAGTTTGCCACAACCAGGTAATGCTCAATTTCCTCCCCATCTTCATACGTATACTGTGTAAATCCAGGCCATGCATCTACGATGGCAACTACCTTTCCACTGATCGTTCCGCGCACAGTTTCCTGTTTCATTACAGAATCCCCATATCGATCGCAATTCACAAGATCCCCAACCTTTACCTCCAAGGCATTCGCCAGATTCTTTGACAATATCACACCATTTTCCTGTGTTGCAAGTGCATTCAGGTATGTGTACCAATGTTCTTTTTTATTTAACTCCTCCTGCAAATATGCAGTCTGTCCAAAATTCTTTGTGTGAATTCCCATAAACTCACAATCAGCGATTTTCTTTTTTCCCTTACTCACAGAAACATTATTCGTGCGAATCACCTTCGCCATGCTCGTGCATAGTCCCTGATTCACCGCCTCTTCATATTTGACCGGGTCCGGCTCCACATACTCATAATCAATATCCGTTGCATTCACATAATACGCCTGCATCTTCCAGTTTTCCTGAAGACGTATATCGGAACCATCCGCATACCGGATACGGTTCTCATAATTCTGATTGATTGTTCTTGCTGCATTTGCATTGAATAACCCAAGTGCTACCGTCAATATGAGAAAAACAGATATAAATCCCTGTTTTCGGAAATTCCGTGTAATCTGCAAAAACGATGCATATACTGCCGGTTTCCATTTTTTTCTGCCAATCCGGTATACGAGCTGTACCAGATAATGCACCAGCCTTAACACAACCAGTCCCATTGCCACAATAAACAGTACCGAATCCAGGAAAATCAACGGATCCATCTTCGAACCAAGCAGTGCACGCGCACGAATCTTGTCAATTTCCTGATTAAAATTATGCAACAGATACAAAGATCCTGCAAGCAATACAATATCCAGGAAATATTTCTCCCAGATCATCTTCGTATTCAGTTTATTATTTGATTTTTGCTGTACAATCGACACTCCGGAATGCACAACAACCGGAATCAAAATAAATATGATTCCAACTATAGATGCCAGCAATCCATACACCAGCATCATCGGCGTAAACCCATACATAGACAGATTTCCAACATGGAACGTAAGGAAATCCGTCGTGGATGCTGCAAGCATGCACAAACCATATCCAAGAGGGATTCCGATCAGCATTGCAGCAAGGCTTAAAATGCCTGCCTGCAGTGCATATTCTGCCACAATCTGTATTCTGCGATATCCACGGCTTCGCATCATCGCAATCTCACCGGTTTCCGCTTCCACGATTTGTCCGGTTACCATATAGATAAATGCAAGCACCAATCCCAGCAAAGGAAGCTCCAATACCCACAACATAATATTAACAGATTTCTCATTTGTGTTATATTGTTGAAGGATGTTCATGAAAGAGTCCTGAAAATTCTCATCTTCCTTATGAAATTGTTCCAGATAATACTGCACATCTGTTACATTCTTTTGATTAATCCGCGTATAATCCAGAAGAACATTGGTTGTATAGTTAATTTTTTCATATGAGAAATCCTGTACAATTGCATCGAATGTATCTTCACTCACAAAGATTTCTTCTTCCATCGTATTCGGTGCTGTATACCAAAACAGATCTGTACTCTCCCGCTCTTTGAATATGCCTGCAATATACAACTCCAGATTCTCATTTTTATGATTCTTCAACTGTGGGAAATGCAGTGTTTCCCCGACTGTATAGCCACATGCATCCATCACACTCTCCGACATGATACATGCATATTCTTCTCCGTCATAAGCAGCATAATCCTCACCTGTCAGTATCTGCGCATGATCCAGAATCTCCGGCATATACGATACCGCCAGATATTTTCCTTTTCCTCCGTAGCTTCCCTGACAAGACTGTGCTTCCAGTTTCAAGACAGACTGCGATTCGATTGGCGTTACATCATCAAGATATTTCTGCCATGTGCTCTGATATCCCGCAATTCCACGCATAACAGAATCGGCCGTTTCGTGTTTTTCTGTCTTATACGCGCCGACCCGTCCGATCACAGCCGGATACTGATTGTTCTCCACACCTGCATCATGAAAGCTGTCGAGCAGCATTTTATTGAGTGACCCGGCTTTAAACATTGGCTGACAGGACACGGCGGCCACAAGAAAAATCAGACCTAAAAGCAGACAGGTTGTGAGCCACTTTTTATTCTGTATTTTTCGTAAAACAAATCGAATCATCTCTTACTCCTCTTCTGCGATTGGTCCGGCAAGAACATCACCCTCGCTCAATCCATTAAAAATAACTGCCGTTGTACTCCCCTTTTTGTATTTGGAAGTATCCTGTGTTGCGCTGAAACTCTTCATCTCGATGTATTGTTTTTCCAGATTACCGTCCACAATTTTCCACACATAATACCTCTCCACACCTTTTTCACGTTTTGGTTTCTCCGTATATATCATATCAGAAGGAATCGTATATACATCCTGCAATGATACAGTTGGATATGACAACATCTGTACGTCCTGTATATCTGCAATATCTGCATTTCCTTCTAATTTGACATAATACATCTGACTGTCATATGCGATGCTCTGTGTAATATATACTTTATTTCCCTTCGTTGTTATATAATATCCTTCCTGCGCCCCTTCTGCTGTTCCTGTCGATCCACAGATTGTTCCCTGCAACTGTTTTTCGTCGGCATCCTGAATCTGAACAAGCGTTCCAAGCGGCACCGTATTCTTGTCGTTGATATAGATTGCAAGTTTCTCCTGTGCCGGTATATCTATGGCAAAAAGCTTATCACCGGCTTTTACCTTGGCTCCATTCTCAACATATACCGTATAAATCACGCCAGCATTTTCTGCACAAATGGATATCACACCGGAGCCATTATTGTTTTCACTCACTTCGTCATAATCCTGCTGTGCCTTTTTTGCCTGATACTCATAATCCAGTGTCTGGACCTGAAAATCTATATTCTCCATCTGAATATCCAGGTCCAGCATTGCCTGCATATTCGGATTTTTCTCCCGCTCTGCATCTGTGCCGGTCGCCATCTGTGCATCTGTCCCTGTCGCAAGTGGATTTCCCTGTTTTTCTGTCTGTAGCAAACGAATCCGGTCTTCATGTGCCTGTACCGATTTCTCCCGGTTTTCTTTCATACTTTCCATATTGGATCGCATCTCAGCAAGCTTCGCACTTCCTTCATCTGTACGTATCTTTACTATAGCCTCCCCCTGCTCAACGGATGTACTTTCCCCACTTACACAAACCTCCTGCACCGTTCCTTCATAAGATGATTTATAATATTTTCTGGTACTGTCTTCGACTACCGAACGGTTCGTATAATACATGGCATCAAAATCCGATGCTTTTTGCACAACATACTCGTCATATTGATCCGGCCATGCAGCGTCCGTCGTATAATAGACTTTCTCCCCTTCCGATAGCCCGGAAAGAACCTCCACATTCATGTTATCATCCACGCCCGTTTCAATATATCGTGCTTCCCGCTGCTCTCCATTTTTTACATACACAAATGTTCCCTTATCGTCTTGATAAATGGAATCCTTGCCAACATACAACACATCTTCCGCCCGGTTACGCACTAGATAGATTGGAATGACGGTTCCAACCTTTCCACGTTTTGTCATGTCTTCATACTGCATACGAAGATCCGGATATTTCATCTGATTTTCAGCAGCCATTCTCTCCTGGGCACTATATGGATACTCCTGAAGTGCTATTTTCTGCCCATCCTGCATTGTATAATATTTGTCGTATTTTTTTAATATTTCATCTTTGATTGTTTTATTCTGCACACTGATATATGTATCTTCATAATCCGCAATGACAACCACATTTTCCGCACTTGTCACCTGATTTTCATATGGAAACTGTTTGACATATGTAATATATCCACTCGCTGCCGCCTTCAATGTTCCATTGTCAATCACTTCCTGCTGCGCCTGTATCTGTTCATCATAATTTGCAAGTTTATGCTTATATAACAATGCATCGTAATTTGCATTTTCCTGCTCCGTTGCAATGTCTTTTTCTGTCTGTGACACGCCCTCGGTATCCCCAAGCTGATTTTGTCCATCCTGCTTCAATTGAAGCTTCTGTATAGCAAGCTCATGTTTTTTACTTTCCAGTTCATATTTGCTTACAAGCAGTGCACGGTCTTCCTGCACATCTGCCTGCGTCTTCTTCGCTACGTCCAGATCCGCGATTGCGACAATCTGTCCCTCTTGCACATAATCTCCCACATTAACAAGTATATCTGCCACTTCTACCTGTGTAGTCCAAAATACCGGATATTCCTTCGGCACAATTGAACCATACAGAATTTCCATAGAACCGACATCTCCATACGAAACTTCACGATAGGATTCTGTTCCTGAAACCGGTTCTAGAAGTTCTGGTGCGTCGGCATATTTTTTGCCACAGGCAGCCAGCGAAAATGTACATATCACACTCATCCACAGGCAGAGCTGTTTTTTTATCTTTAATTGTATTCTCATTTTGAAACCACCACCTTGTCACCTTCCTGCAAGCCCTCTTCAATCACGGTGTATCCATTTACGGTACTTCCGGTTTTCACCGGAACCCCATGACGAAATCCCTGGTCATCCACCTGATACACATAAGTTTCGTCCTTCACAGACATGATTGCATCCTGTGGAACATATAATACATCCTTAATGACATCCTTCTTGATTACAAGATTGAGGGAACTTGAACTCGGACGTCCCGTCGAATCCGTCAAAACAAAGCTTAGTTTTCGTTTCGCACCCGCATCGGAATCTGTCGCAGTTTCTTCTATGTCTGATAATACAATATCGTAACTGCCTACGCCAAATGTTGCCGTGTATGTCTGCCCCACCTGAAAGTCATAATCGTCATCCGTTGTCGTCGTATATTTGTCAGAACCATACAATAATTTCACAAGTGGATCATATGCATATACCGTTCCATATTCGAGCATATCGGATACGCTGCTGACAACGCCGTCTTCCTCCGCCTTAATCGTATATGTCTCCAGTTTTGCATCAAGCTCATCTATATAAAGTCTCGCTATTTCCTGATCTTTCTGCAACTCTTTGATGCTTTCCAGGTTTGCATCTGTCTGGTTGATCTGATCCAATCGTGTGTAATGGTCTATCAGCAATGCATCTTCTTCCACCCTGTTTTCATATTGCTGCCGCTCTTTATCTATATCATCTGACTGAAACGTGATCAATGTATCTCCCGCTTTTACGGCATCTCCTTGTTTCACATATACCTGATCCACCTTCATCTCGTCATGATCCGCATGATATTCCTGATACCGGAACTCCTTTGCCTCCAGGCGAAGGATAAGTTCCGGCTCGATATCGCCCCGCATAACCTTCTCCGTAGTGTATGTCATTTTCTCATATTCCGGAATTGTAATCGTGAGATCATCCGTCTGTTTTTTTCCGCTGCATCCTGACAGAAGACTCATCCCAATCGCAATTGCCACTATTTTTATACCTTTTTTTCTCACGGCAGTATCCTCGCAGTATTTTGATAAAAATATCATATCATATAAATGTATCTGAATTGTATCAATTTCTGTATATTTATAGCAAAAAAAGACTTCAATCTGCCATAGGCCGATTGAAGTCTTCACCTTCATCTTACTCTACTACGTAAGGGATAAGAGCTACGTGTCTTGCTCTCTTGATTGCAACTGTAAGTGCACGCTGATGCTTTGCACAGTTACCGGTAATTCTTCTAGGAAGAATCTTGCCTCTTTCAGAGATGTATCTCTTAAGCTTGTTTGTATCCTTGTAATCGATTACTGCATTCTTCTCTGCACAGAATACACAGACCTTTTTTCTTCTACGAATTGGTCTTCTCTTCATAGGAGCGTCTGGACGATCGCTCTTCTCTGTCTTATTATAAGCCATTACTATTACCTCCATTTAATTTCCGCTTTGCGCGGATTCCAAATTACTTGAATGGTAAATCGTTGCCTAATGATCCTGTCGGAATGTCCATGAAGCCTTCTGCACTTGCATCTGCCGGTGCAGGTCTCTCCTCACGCTGATATCCACCGCCATTGTTACCTGAAGAAGCGTTCTTGCTCTCAGCAAATTCCTGCTCCTCTACAATAACTTCTGTCGTGTAAACTTTATTTCCGTCTTTGTTCGTATAGCTGCCTGTCTGAATTCTGCCTGTAATCGCAATCTTTGTACCCTGCTTCAAATACTTCTCAGCAAACTCTCCCTGTCTGCCAAATGCGACACATGAGATAAAATCTGCTGTCTGTTCATTTCCAGAATTGTCTCTTCTCTGGAATCTACGATCAACTGCGAGTGTATATCTTGCGATTGCCAAAGGCTCTGCAGCCTGTGAATATCTAACTTCAGGATCACGGGTCAAACGCCCCATCAAAATTACTTTGTTCATCGGAAATCCTCCTATTATTACTCTGCGTCCTGTCTAACACAAAGATATCTGAGAACAGATTCCAAAATACGAACACTTGCTTCGATCTGAGCTGGAGCTTCAGCGTTTGCATCAAACTGGATGAAGTAGTAGAAACCTTCCTTCATCTTCTGAATCTCGTATGCTAATCTCAGCTTGCCTTTTTCGTCAACATTTGTGATTGTGCCGCCTGCCTTCTCGATAATAGCCTTAGCCTTATCAACAACAGCAGTTCTTGCGTCATCATCAATCTTTGAGCTAACAACCAACGCTAATTCATACTTGTTCATGTTATTGCACCTCCTTATGGTCTATTGGCCTCCGAACAAGTCGGAAGCAAGGAATATAAAAATATATCACAGAGTTAGATATTACCATACGGTTTTTTATTTTGCAAGTGTTTTTTAGATTTATTTTCGCATATTTTTGCATTATTTTTGCCATTATTTTTGCATGTATATATGTTCGGCGGTTGTATTCATATAATATTTATGTTACATTAAATCATAGAAATTATATCAACCAGGAGGGTTTTATTACAAATGAAAGACGAAACCAAATGCCTGCATGCAGGCTATACACCAAAAAACGGCGAACCACGTGTCCTGCCAATAGTACAAAGCACAACTTACGTATATGAATCTGCCGCAGAGGTTGCCGGAATCTTCGACGATCCGACAAAAGGACTTTGTTATTCGCGTTTTGCGAATCCGACAGTCATGGCAGTCGAAGAAAAAATCGCAGCCTTAGAAGGCGGTGTTGGTGCCATGTGCACAACATCCGGGCAGGCAGCCACGTTGCTTTCCATCCTGAATATCTGTCAGGCCGGTGACAGCATTATCAGCACTCCGGAGATCTACGGCGGCACGATCAACCTTTTCTCCTTCACTTTAAAAAAGCTCGGCATTGAATGTATCTATGTCGATAAGACAATGTCAGACGATGAGATCAAGGCTTGTTTCAAGGAAAATACCAAGCTTGTATTCGGCGAGACAATCGCGAATCCGGCTCTGACCGTATTCGATATTGAACGTTTTGCGAATATCGCCCATGCAATGGGTGTTCCATTGATCGTTGATAACACATTTGCTACACCGATTCTATGCAAGCCATTTGACTTCGGTGCCGATATTGTTGTGCATTCCACAAGTAAATATATGGATGGACATGCTGTTCAGATCGGCGGTGTTATCGTAGATAGCGGCAAGTTCAACTGGGATAATGGTAAGTTCCCGGAGCTTGTAGAGCCCGACGAATCTTATCACGGAACCTGCTACACCAAATCTTACGGCAACATGGCATATATCGTCAAGGCAAGAATGCAGCTCATGCGTGACTTCGGTGTCTATCCCGCTGCACACTCCGCATTTCTTTTAAACCTTGGATTAGAGACGCTTCCGGTCCGTATGAAACAATATACAGAGAATGCAATCGCAGTTGCGGAATATCTCGAAAAAAGCGATGCGGTTGTCAGTGTCAGCTGTCCGGCACTTCCTTCCGATCCAAACCATGCACTCGCAGAGAAATATCTCGGCGGCAAGTCCTGTGGTGTTATTTCCTTTATCATCAAGGGAGGTCGTCCGGCTGCCGCAAAATTCATGGATTCGTTAAAGCTTGCATCCAATGAAGTGCATGTCGCAGATATCCGGACATGTGTCCTGCATCCTGCAAGTGAGACACACAGACAGCTTTCTGATGAACAGCTTGTCGCTGCCGGGATTGATGCCGGTATGGTCCGATTCTCTGTTGGCCTGGAGAATATTGATGATATTCTGGAGGATTTAGATGCTGCATTGAAAGCCGCAATGCAATAATTCATATATCCTGTTTCCATACAAAAGGGGTTGAAACAAAAGCTGTTCCAACCCCTTTTTTACCTTTATTTTCTTATCCCGTTTATATCTGCAATTCCAGGACACTTCCCATAACCGCCTTCGGTTCTTTTACCTTGCGTTCCTCTGCATAAAACGCTCTGTTATACTCCTGCAATTTCTGCACGGATATTGTTTTATCATTCTCGTCATATACCTGACGATTCCGTTCACTCACGAAATTGGCCATGCTGACGAACCCTGTCTCTATCGGAACTCCGCTAGCCTCCAAAGGCATATCTGACTCCTTCGCCGGTCCCCACCATCTAATACCAATCGTATCAGCGTATTCCGCAGATGGTGTATCACACAGAAACTCAAGTGCGTACTGCTCAATCTGCTGCTTCGTACAGATAATCTTCTTGCAGCCGGATAATTTGCCTGACGCATCATATCGCCCCATAATCGCCGGATACGTATCCGTACCATTCAGGTAATGGCAGTCGATCCAATGCATCCGGAGCTCTGTTCTCTTAATGCCACGCCGTTTTAAGAGTATCGCAATATCCGGTCTTACGTTCATCATCCATCTTGCAAGAGGATTTCTGTATACCCGTTCCTCACCTGACCATCCGTTAATATGCTTTCCAAGATCAAACCCCGGATTCTCCATATCTACATCACTGTCGAGGTTGTAGATATCCGGATTCTCAGTTCTGCTTAAGTCTATCTCCTCAATCATCGCGCCTTCTGCCTCATCTCCTGCATACAATGCCCGAAGCTTCCGGTTTGCAAATGTCAAAAGCCGATAGTTAAACTCCGCCTTACTCTCTGCATAATTAAAATAATCACGAAGAAATGCCGGCATATAATACGCCTGTATCACTTCATAATTCTTGTTTGTAAAATTGTCCGAATCGATCTTGACCCTTCTGCATCCACTCATTACCTGAAACAGATACACAGAGAATTGAGCCTCGTCCCTGCACAGTGATTTCTCTCCATTTATGTAGTCGTTGATCAATATGTCCATAAGCTATACCACCATTTTCTTAATTGTCAAATCCAAATATTCCAATCAACTTCTGCGATCCCTTCGTAAAATTCCAGAATTTGTCAGATCCGTCACACAGCAGCACAACATATACCACTTTCTCATCTGTAACACCTGAAAAATCCAGATCCGGATAATTCTCGCGCACATCTGCGGCATCACCATTCGTTGCTGTGAATGTACCTGTATACGTTCCACCATACGTCTCATCCTGGGAAACAAGTGAAACCGCTACCTCTCCGTCGAACAGACCATCTACAAGATTTCCGCTTTCCTCGACCGTAACAAGCTCATCCCCTGTATTTTCATTTACAGTACGATGTGTACCTTGTCCGTTCGGTTTGTCGTTTGCCCATGCACCCTCGTAAACTTCATACGACTTATTATATCCATCCGTTTTCAGATAGGAGGTTCCCTGTCCACTGCGGACACCATTCTCATAATCGCCATAATAGAAGTAATATCCGGAAGATAACGCAGCCTGATATTTGTAGATTCCTACAGCCTTTCCTGTATAATCACTTGTGTACCCCTCCTGTGCATATACATAGCTGTCACCTTCCATATTATCTACAACCAGCCCTGCATTCTCCGATCCATCAACATCTAACATTCCTTCATAATCACCGGCAGACATCAGGCTGATCACCTGCTCCATCAGATCATGACGTGCGTTGGTAAGTGCACGTTCAGACTCAATCTTCTCCGTGTAAGAAGAGAAATCAACATCCGATAATTCATCTGCATAGGTATTGATAAATGTCTCTGCTTCATCATACTGCTGCGCAGACATCATATCGTCCAACACTGCGTACGCGCAATCCTTCCGTCCGGATAATGCATCCTCATTTGCACTGTCAAGCGCAAGTGCCTTCGCATATTCAGCCAGCTTCTCCTCGTAATCCGAATCGTCCATACTATCCGCATTATCCACATATGCTTTCACAAGAGCCGTTTTCAATGTACCATCCTCTGTCAGGTCATAGCCTTCTTTGTAAGCCTCGATCAGAGATTGTGCATCACTATACAGATCATCTGTAAATTCATAAAATACAACTATATCTTCCAGATTCTCTGTCACTGCGTCTGCATCCAGACCACAGATTGTTGATCGAAATTCCACAAAATGCTCTCTCGCATCATCACTGTCTCCCTGCTTAATTTCAGATTCAATCAATCCGTTCATCGCAGGAATCCGGTCATCGAAGATATCTAACGCATCATCATAAGCAGCTTCTGCCTCTTCGTAGTTTGCAGCATCCATTGCCTTCTGCGCGGTATCCATCTTGCGTTCATACCGTTTCTCCGGTGTAAAGAACAGGAAATAAGCGCCTGTACCGAGTCCAAGAACAGCAATAATCGCAATAATTGCTACGATCAATCCGGTCTTTTTCTTCTTTGCGCCATCCTTCTTCTGTTTTGGTTCCTTCGGTGGCTTCGGAGCTTTTGTCTTTGGTGGCTTTGGTGGCTTTGGCGGCTTCCCACCCATCGGTGGCATCTGTCCATTATTCGGCATCTGCCCCATCGGTACACCCATCGGACCATTCGGTGCCTGTCCCATTGGTGCCCCCATCGGCATTCCCATCGGACCATTCGGTGCCTGTCCCATTGGCATTCCCATCGGACCATTCGGTGCCTGTCCCATTGGTGCCCCCATCGGCATTCCCATCGGGCCATTCGGTGCCTGCCCCATCGGCATTCCCATCGAACCATTCGGTGCCTGCCCCATCGGTGCTCCCATCGGCATTCCCATCGGGCCGTTCGGTGCCTGTCCCATCGGTGCTCCCATCTGTGGCTGTACTAAAACTGTACGATCCTGAAACTGAGGGACTCCTGCTGGATTCTGCGGCTGCATTGTTGCCGGATCCGTTCCTGTCAATACCGTGGTCGCTCCTTCTGCTTCTTCCTCTATATCTGTTGCGCGCAATACCGTAGTCGCGCCTTCTTCCTCTTCTTCAACCGATTCTGGTGCACGTAATACCGTTGTTGCACCCTCTTCTTCGTCCGTGTCCGGCACGGAATTCAAATTCTTATTATCGTCCATACTATTCCCTCCTACGGAAAAATCAAACCTCTTTACAGTTTATACTTTTTCTACCTGATATGTCAACATTCTTTCCTCTAATTTCATCGTATTTGAAGAGAATTTCACTACTTTTCTACGCCATATCATTCCGCTTCCTAAGACACGCGATTTCCTCTTCCGTAAGTCTTCTGTATTCCCCGTTTTTTAACGATGGATCCAGCAGGAGATTTCCCATTGATAATCGTTTCAGATAGACCACCTTCATTCCAACTGCCTCGAACATACGCTTGATCTGATGATAGCGTCCTTCTGTGATCGTGATCTCTATCTCACTTTCTTCCCCTGCTTCGAGAATCCTCAGGCAGGCAGGTGCTGTCAGCTTCTCATCCCCGATATCCAGCCCCTCACGAAACTTTTCAATCTCCGTTTCCGTCACATGCCCGGTGATTCTCGCATAATAGGTCTTATCCACGTGCTTACCGGGTGCGAGAAGTTCATTCGCAAGCTTTCCGTCATTGGTGATCAGCAGCAGTCCTTCTGTATCTTTGTCTAGTCTGCCAACCGGAAATAAATCGCGTCTTTTTGCTTCTGTAATGAGACTGAGTACGGTCTTTTCCTTTTCATCCTTCGTCGCTGACACAACCCCTTGCGGTTTGTTCATCATAAAATAAGAAAACGATTCATATAAAACCGGTTTTCCCTGTACGAGAATAGAATCCGATTCTGAATCGATTTTCTGATCCGGCTGTCTCACAATCATGTCATTCACGATCACCTGTTGTTTTTTTATCAGTTCCCGTACCTGCTTCCGGGTTCCAAGTCCCGCGTCCGCCAGGTATTTGTCCAACCGCAGTTTTGCCATCTGTCTCACCTGCTTCTTTTATTTTTATATAATCATCAGGATTTTCTTCTATCTATCCGAGGACAGAAAAAAAGATCCACAGTCAACCCGCGGATCTTCCCATTCTTATTTCAATCCTCTTGGGGAGATTGAACTATATATTGCTGTTTCTACAACTAGAATAAACTATCATAGAAGCTTCCAGCCGATGTTCCGTTTACTGTTCCATACTGATTATACACACCGGATAATGTATTGACAGATGCATCACTTGCAAGCTGCAACAACCGGCTCTGTGTATTGCTTCCGAAGGAGAAATCTCCTGCGAAAAGCTTCTTCACATCAGACATATCGGCAGATGCAAATGCTTCCTCATCAAAAGCCAATGTATTATCGCTCTTCACAGTAATTCCAATCTTGGCTAATGCACTTGTGTAATTACCAGTTTGTGATGCCAGTCTGGATGCATCCTTTATCACACCGGTCTTGTCCGACTTCTGTGCACTCTCCATTACACTATTATAATTGCTGACAAAGCTCTTTATATTCTTCTGGATCTTATCTGTATCACCATTCTGATACAGCTTCTCATCCTTCAGTCCCTTAATATCCTTCCATGCATCCTCAGATGCTGTCTTCGTTGCAGTGTCTTCTGTCTTCGTATCTATGTTGTTCTTAGAGAACTGCTTCTGTGTCGCCTTTTTGGCGCTATCATTTGAATAATAATGCTTTGCAAGCTTCAGATAACTGCCGTTCCGAATGGCGTTGTAATCACCAAGGAGTCCCGTCAATCCACTACTCGAATTGCCAGAAGATATTCCAAGCATGCTATTAAAAAAATTACTGCTAATATTCATACTCATAATCTCACTTCCTTTTTACATTCTCCTATCACTCATTCTTAGTAACAGTATACTTCACATTCCGCAGACTTGTAAAGATATTTACGGATTTACCTCTGAATCCGCTGCCGAATCCGTGGAATCTTCGTTTACCGCCCCGGTTGTGTCTGCTCCGTCACGTTTGAGATAGATCACTTCATCGGTATACATCCCCGAATCATCCGCCTTTTCTTCCCACTCTGTCGTACAAGCTTCATCCGTATACGCCTTATATTCCATCAACGCAAGCTGTACCGGCTTATCTACCGGGACAAGATAACTGTTATCCAAGCCTTTTCCCTCAAGGATCTTAAATGTGACCGTACGTGTCATCATCGATTCGTGTGCGGTTGCGATTGCTTCCGGATATTCATAATCGCTTCCCTCAGTTACCCACGAATACGATACTTTATTTTCGTCTGCATCATAGCAATAGTATTCAAGTACTTTGTAGTTGTCATCCAGAATATATTTGAATACATACGATGCATTGTCATTCTTATAATTTGTTTCCACTACAAGATCCCCATCTTCGCGATAGATATCCTTGATCGTCTGATCCGCCTCCGTGAGGGAGATGATCATATCGTTGTGGTTCGTGTTGATGATCGCATCTGCCACATTTGGTTCGGGATAAATTAATGCATAACACGTCTTATCCGAATCAATCAGATACCAATAGCCATATTCCTTGTCAAGCACCTGTACGATTCCGTTCGAATCCTCATACGCCTGCAGATATGTACCATCCTCTGCAAAACCAAGAAACTGATATTCCGAATACACCTCAACGCCATCACTATAATAGATTGTGTTCAGACTGTAATTGTTTCCCCCCGCAAGCAATGTATCCCCTTTGTTTGCATCATAGATTGCTTCCAGTGTGACCTTCTTATCTTCCTCTGAGGCTTCCTCACGTTTTTTTTGTTCCTCGGTTGTATTCTCCGCTTCCTCCCGGATATCCGCCAGAATATCTTCGGTTGTTGTCGCATCACTCTGCGATGCTGCTGCTTCGGTTGTCACAAGCACCAGCTTATCTTCTTTCCCACACGCAGTCAGTGCAAGCATCGCTGCTGCCATCACACATGCCGCCCATAATTTTGACTTCCTCATAAGTTCTCCCTCCCGCTTACATGGCTGCTGTCCAACGTTCACGCGCACACCACATTAAGCCTGTCTCTTCACTACACGTATCACAAGTTTCTTTACTTCTGCGAATTCGCCCATCTTGAAATATGCTGCAAACATCAGCAGATTTGACACGATTACAGACACAATTGCCTTCAGAATCAGTGCCAGAATTCCAACACCCGGTATCTGACTTGCAACCAGATAAGTAAGTGTACATACAATTGTTGTCACAATTGTATAATATAAAAGCTTGCATATATATTCCCATGCATTCCGCTTAAACAGTACTGTAAACAGGTTATGCAGAATCCACGGCATACCAACAACCAGCACGGAAATAACGGTAGACAGGATAACACCATAGATACCGATAAACTGCACAAGAATAATATTCAGCACCAGATTCACAAGTGCCGTCACAAGCGGGCGGAATCGGTCTTCGTGCCAGATTCCGGCTGCATCTTTGTAGGTGATCAGGATCTGGTTTACCTGGCTGATGAAGAAATACACAACCATGCAGACAACAACTGCAAACGGAAGCATCCGCTTCTCTGTTACCCAGAGCCGCATGAACGGCTGATACAGACAGAGCATAACCGCACTACACATACCGGCAAGCCACATTATAATAAACGAGAGCTTCTTCAAATCCGTATAGTTTTTTTCTTCCGACTCCATCAGAATACTGTTTCCGATACCTGCAGTGCACGATACGAACACAACATTCATGATTCCGGTTACCGCAGTCAGCACATAGTAATAATTGTTGTAAAATGCATTCGCAGCAAGTCCTAAGAATGCCGATATAACAATCGTATCCGCAGACGACACAATGACCTGTCCCACCTTCATGGTGAAGAGATCTCTGATACGGTTATTGATTTTCTTTACTGTCTCCTTCGGCAGCTTTCCGACTGCCTTATACTCCGGATACATCTTATTCGCAAAATATGCCGTTACCAGATTCGTAACGATCTGTGTGAAGATCTGTACAATCAGATAGATATAATAATCGCCGATTGTCATAACGACAACTAACTGTGCCGCATACTGGAACGTATTCGTCACAAGCATGACCTTGCTCGCCACATCATTTCTCTGGTGTGCGGTAAGCAGACTGTTCTTGTACGCGAGCAGCCAGTATGACATACAGGTACAGAACAGATTGAGCAGATAGACCGCATAGATGCTCACGCCCTCCGGCATATCGCTTTTAACAAGATACGGAATAAACGGCGTCAGAATTCCGCCGATGACCGCGATTACCAGTCCGATAATCCGGTAATATTTCTGATATAATTTCAACAACGCGCAGATCTGCTCTTTGTCATTGTCAATGATCGGCTGGTACATGGAATACACCATCGCCGAACCAACGCCCAGCTCCGCGAGGTTCAACACCCACAACACCGAACCAAACAAGCTGTTCAAGCCGAGATATCCATCGCCCATGTAGTACATGATTGCTGTACGCATGATGAACGGAAGCAGTATCTGATAGCCTTTCAAAAACATGCCAAACACAACATTTCGTGAGGCATTTCTTACACGGGTTTCCTGTTGCATAACATTCCTCTTTCTACTACGAACTTATGATTCCTGTGTAGAATCAATATAGACACGCGGTACACGCTGGGAGATATTACATACGATCTCATCGACATTCGTCTGCAGCAGATCTGCCATCCACTGGATAGAAAGTGTTCCGCCAAGCAGTGTTACCTGATCATTTCTTTCAACATCCGGGATATCTGTCACATCCACCATGCACTGATCCATACAGACTCTTCCGATGATCGGTGCTTCCTTCCCACGGATCAGCACCTTTCCACGGTTTGACAGATCTCTGCGGTATCCATCCGCAAATCCAACCGGCAGGGTTGCGATCTTCGTCGGGCGCTTCGTCACGAACGTACCGCCATAGCCGACTTCGGTTCCTGTCGGAACTTCTTTCACCATAACGACATACGTGTACCAGCTCAAAATCTCCTTGAAATTTTCTTTCTTAAATCCTTCTTCATCGATTGGATTCAAGCCATATAAGATATCTCCGGCACGTACCATGTCAAGCTGTGAATCCGGCATCAGCAAGATTGCCGGACTGTTCGCCACATGATATTTCGGAAATGTGATTCCCATCTCTTTTAATTTCTCTGTCATACGCAGGAAGCGGTCAAGCTGCTTCCCTGCACTCTTATGATCATACTCATCCGCCCGCGCAAAATGCGTGAAAATACCTGTCATATGCAGGGATTCCATCTGGGAGATCTCTTTAATTGCTTCAAGTGTCTCATCGTTATCCGGGAACCCGATCCGGCTCATTCCGGTGTCGAGCTTGATCTGTATATTCTGCTTTCTGCCCTGTCGTTTCGCTGCCTCGGCAACCGTCTTCGCATATTCCACCGAGAACACCGGGAAATCCAGATTGTAACGGACTGCCTCATCCAAGTCATAATCCCTGGTATCTCCAAGCACCAGAATCGGCTCTGTCGCGCCATGCTCGCGCAAGGCAACACCCTCGCTCCACAGCGCAACCGCATAGTTTGTCACACCGCATGCTTTCAGCGTCGGATACAAACCTTCCGCGCCATGCCGGTATCCGTCGCCCTTTAAAACAGCCATCAATTCGACACCCGGCTTTAATTTCTTGCGGATCTCTGCTAAGTTATTTTTCAGCATACCAAGATCTACGACGGCTGCTGTTCTTCCCATCCAAGGTTCCATACAATCTATCATACCTTTCCATTTATCAAGTACATCAAAATTATCTAAAATAAAACACAATCGAGCAGGTTCATACATCCTGCCCGATTTACTTTCTACACAGATTATCTCTGTACAATTCTTACATCAATTCATTCATTGAATCTCTGATGATATCCAATCCGCGAATCAATTCGTCATCCGTTGCCACAAGCGCCGGCATCAGTTTCATCACATTGTTGTCTCGGCCTGCACGTTCCATGATCAATCCCTTTTCAAAGCACTTGTTACAGATTGCCAAAGCAAGCTTTCCGTCTGCAACCTGAACACCCCAGATACAGCCGATTCCCCGGATTTCCACACCCGGTCTTGCAATATTCTCATCCATATACTTGCGGATGATTCCCTCTTTGCGCTTTACCTCAGCCTCAACCTTATGGTCAAGCATATATTCCAGTCCTGCCTTCGCTGCAACCATAGAAAGCTGGTTGCCGCGGAATGTTCCGTTGTGCTCGCCCGGTGACCAGATATCTAACTCCGGCTTGAACATTGTCAGAGCAAACGGCATACCATATCCACCGATGGACTTCGACATTACGAACATATCCGGTACGATACCTGCACGCTCGAACGAGAAGAAGGTTCCTGTTCTCGCACATCCTACCTGAATATCATCCACAATCATCAAAATGTCATACTTATCGCACAGCGCACGGACACCCTGCAGATATTCATTGGAAAATACATGCACACCGCCTTCTGCCTGTACGGTCTCGATAATGATTGCTGCCGGTTTCTCCACACCTGAGTGGTCATCCGTAAGCAATGTCTCCATATATTTGATTGTATCAAGCTCTGGGAACATATATGGTGCCGGAATGTGTGTAACATCATTCAGACATACACCTGCACCGCCACGGCTGCCCGCATCACTTGTGAGAGACAATGCACCAAGTGTCATACCATGGAAACATCCCATGAGTGCCCAGATCTGATTTCTCTTCTTTACTTTACGCGCCAGCTTCAATGCAGCCTCTACGCCATTGGTTCCGGTTGGTCCAGGAAACATTACCTTGAAATTCAACCCTCTTGGCTGTAACACCTTTTCTTCAAAGAACTGCAAAAACTCTTTCTTCGGAACAGTCATCATATCCATCGAATGCATAATTCCATCACTCATCAGGTATGCAACCATCTTTTCCTTAATATAGTCATTGTTATGTCCATAGTTTAAGGCTCCTGCTCCGCAGAAGAAATCTATATATTCCTTTCCATCGATATCCTTCATGATGGAACCCTTTGAAGTTGTAAATACAGCCGGAAAACTTCTACAATAAGATCTTACTTCCGATTCATAATTTTCAAATACTTCAACGCCATTCATAATCAGCACCTCCTAATTCTTGTGTATTGCCTTCTAACCCGGATCAATCCGTCGAAGACGGCACCTTGCAAAGATGCCTTTTATGTGCTTGAATTTGTTAATAGCCAAGCTATAATATACTCCTCATTCCCTCACTTCGCAAGTGAAAAAAGAATGAATTCTATGTTTTAAACTTAAGATAATTCCAAATCCGGCTTGTCAAACTCTTTCATCTTCTGGTTATACGCATCCCGCATCGCATCTTCATACGGTATTTTCTCCATATCCGCGCCTAACATACGCAGAAGATAATGTGTGAAATCCGGGTTTGCCACAAGGATTGGTCCAAGCATATAAGTCGCAAGGATTTTTCCTTTGCGGATTCCCTCGAATACCGACTTCGGATTCATGCCGGTTCCCATCTCTACTTTGCAGAAGCTCTCCTGCTCCGGAATTCCAAATGTATGGGAGAAACGGCTTGTATAACCAAGCAGTGTGATGTCATCGAATTTTGCCTTCATCAATGTATTGAAACGGTTCGGTGTCTGTCTGACCGAATAGCTGTTTAAGTACGCCAGTGCCTCCACCTTGCTGCCATCTTCCCGCTTAATGTATTTGCCAAGCAGTTCGAGCGCATTTCCAACGAATAAGAATACCGTCTTCTCTGCATCAAATGCACGGAAGATTTCTTCCTTCAGAGGAAGCAGACGGCTTAAGATCACTTCCTGACTCTTCTCGCTCATTGAGCACATATATACCAGATCAATATTCTCTGTCAGAAACAGCGGCTTCGCATTCAGTGTTGTCTCTACAAATTCTGCATCCGGTAAGCAGAGCTTTAAGTATTGCATATTTCCTTTGTCACCATATAAGGTACAAAGCTCCGGATAAAGGATTTCAATCTTCATTATTTTTCATCCTCCAGTCTCTTCAAAAGCTTCTGCTTCATCTTGCAGGAAATACCATAGGTATCGCAGTCGTATAAGATGTACACCTTATCGACGCCCTCTAAGTTCACTTTATCAACCGCTGCGACCTCATCGAGATCCCACGCGATCTTCTCCTCCGGGATTCCGGCGATCAGCGCACGCACGCGGTGATCGAGACATCTTGGTCCACAGCAGACAACCTGCATTACATCGTCTCTTGCAAACTGCTCATATTCCAGATCGTAGATCCAGCCGATAAACTCGATACTCTTCTGTCTGTCGCTGAAATCATCCTCTGCGATCATGATGACCTTCTTACCAGGCTCTTCTGCCACATACTCGAACGTACGGCAGGAGCTGACTGCGCTCTGTCCTTTGCTGAGTGCCTGAACGACTGTCACATTTCCAACCTTCGTCTCGCTGTAACGGGATTCCGGCACATGAATCTCTGCAATCCGCTTCTTCACTTCGTCGGAAGAATATCCAAGCTCCCGCATCATCGTGATTACAGTCAGTTCATTATAAATATTAAACAACGCATCATGAATCAGTGCGTACTCGATTTCGTTTCCATCCTTTTCACGGACAATTAACTTCTTGCCTTCCTTGTCGACCTTCGTTGCAAGGTAATCTGCATCTGCAGACTTGTAATCGCAGTTCGGACAATACGCATTTCCAATATGATGATAACGAAGGTAGTTGAACTTCAGCTTCGTACCACATTTTGGACATAATGTATAATCGGCGATCAGGTTGTATGGCTCCGTCTTGTCATCGTCCTGCTTTCCGATTCCGAAATAAACATGCTCGCTGTTCGGCTTTAAGTTGCTGCTACACTGCTCATCTGCATTTAAGATCAGCTTCGTTGTGTCCGGGCAGTATGTGTCAATGACACTGAAAATGTAGTCCGGATGTGCATTTCGCTTCAGTGAATCACGGAACAGGTTTGTCACAACAAGATAATCCGGCTTTACATATGGAAGGATCAGACGGGATGCACGCTCGTCCACCTCAAATACAGTTGCGTCCACGCGGCATCTGCCAAGCCAGTTGACGCTGTTCAGCAGGTTTGTCACGCAACCCGGCACGATATTCGAACCGGTCCGGTTGCTGACTACCTTCTTGCCTTCCTTCTCCAGCATATCAGTCAGCATGTTTGATACGGTCGTCTTACCGTTCGTACCTGTCACGCAGATACAGAGCGGTGCCTTCGGTGCCTGCGCCATGAAATCCGGGCAGATCTTTCTCGCAACAACGCCTGGGGTGTGCGTGCCGTTGCGCCCCGAAAGGCGGATGATGACTTTGCTGAATTTTGCAGCCATGACTGCGATATGATAACGTAACTTCGACATGATTGTCTCCTTTTTCCTTTTGAACCTCGCTGGTATGTGATGAGATAAACTTTTCTCCTCATATATCCAAATACAAATTCATTTCATATATGATGTATTGAAACTAAGAAGTACTAGATGTTCTTAATTTTCTTTTTCTCTATGTCCGCCATCGCCGCCAATTCGCCATCCATGGCTCAGTGGCGGCTTGTTTGAACATCGTGTTCAAACATGGCTGCACTCTGAAAGAACATCAAGGACTTCTAAGTTCCAAACATATATATATTTCATGAATTTATATTTGAATATATGTTGAAGATTTCTTTGTCCTCATCACAAACCAGCTATACATACAAAATCCTAACACAAGACAATCCTGTCTTGTTTTGCCTTGATTTTTGTATGAAAGTACAATATCTACTGTGTAAAATCCAAGACATTATATATCTTGTGGGTAGGATTGTCAATTTTTTCCGATTTACCAGATCGTCTTATGCCAGCAGATCGTGTTCGAGTGAGGCGATCACAGCAGCACCATCTCCGATTGCAGTTGCAATCTGACGAACATTCTTTGTGCGCACATCACCGATTGCATAAAGAAATGGTACATTTGTGCGGCAGTCCTCGCCAGCGCAGATATAGCCGTTCTCCATCTCTACGACCTCTTTTACAAGTGCAGTCTGTGGCTGCATGCCAACCGCAATAAAAATGCCGGATAATGCGAGATCTCGCTTTTCTTCTGTCCGGTTATCCTCGATCACGATATGGTCAACCATGTTCTCACCACAGATCTCTCGTACTTCGGTATGTGGTAGGAATTCGATATTTGCCGCATCGAAGATCCGCTGTTGCAATACCTTGGCACCGCGTAGCTCATCACGACGATGAATCAGGTAGACCTTCTCACATACATTTGCAAGGTACAGGGCATCTTCAAGTGCCACATCACCGCCACCGACAACGGCCACCGTTTTATTCCTGAAAAATGCACCGTCACAGGTTGCGCAGTACGAAACACCGGCGCCGGCAAACTTTGCCTCGCCTTGCACGCCAAGCTTTCGATGGGTCGCTCCTGTTGCCACAATTACTGCCTTGGTCTCGATCACACTGCCATCTTCCAGATGCACTTCCTTGCAATCATCCTGATTGGCAATGTCCGTCACCGTACCCTCCATAAATGGAACCTCCAGCGCATCTGCATGTTCCCGGAACTTCACCGACAGATCATAGCCATTTGTTCCGTAGAAGCCAAGCAGATTATCCACACGGTCGGTTGTGACAATCTGTCCGCCGCTGAACATTTCCTTCTCGATTACTGCCACATCCAGCAACGCACGCTTCGCGTAAACCGCCGCCGATAAACCTGCGGGACCGCTACCGATAATCACGACATCTTTCCTTGTATCACTCATCGTTTTCCTCCAAACTGGTTTCTATTTCATTCATTTCAGCTATTTCTAAATCAATTTCTTATTTTATCCACGATCTATCTGTGTGCAAATTCTTTTATAACGTCAATCGTTTTCCGGATATCTTCCTCTGTATGTGCATCTGAGATAAACATTGCCTCAAACTGCGATGGAGCGAGGTTGATTCCATGATCAAGCATATAGCGGAAGAATGCTGCATACTGCTTCGTGTCGCTCGTCATGGCGGTATCCATATCAACCACCTGCTTGTCTGTGAAGAAAATGCTCATCAATGAGCCGATCTGGTTGACACAGACCCGATCGCCAAATGCCTCTCTTGCTGCCTGTGCAAGTCCTGCGGTTTTTCCTTCGAGCTTTGCATACACTTCCGGATGTGCGTCCAGCAGCTTCAATGTCTCAATGCCTGCGGTCATCGCAATCGGATTACCGGACAGGGTTCCTGCCTGATATACCTCGCCAAGCGGTGCCACGCACTGCATGATCTCGCGTCTGCCTCCGTAGGTTCCAACCGGCATACCGCCACCGACGATCTTGCCAAGCGTTGTCAGATCCGGCTTGATATGGAAATATTCCTGCGCACCGCCCGGTGCCAGACGGAATCCTGTGATAACTTCATCGAAGATCAGTAATGCACCATCCGTCTGCGTGATGTCACGCAGGAACTCTAAAAATCCTGCCTTCGGCGGAACCACACCCATATTGGCCGCAACCGGCTCGACAATGATTGCTGCGATCTGTCCCTTATACGCATCGAATAACTGTTTTACGGATTCCTCATCGTTATACTCTGCAACGAGGGTGTATTTTGCATAGCCCTCCGGAACGCCTGCACTGTTTGCCACCGTCTGTGTGATCACGCCAGAGCCTGCCTTTACCAAAAGTCCGTCACTATGTCCATGATAGCAACCCTTGAATTTCACAATGTAATCTCTTCCGGTAAATCCGCGTGCCGCGCGGATTGCACTCATCACTGCTTCTGTACCGGAATTTACCATACGGGACATTTCCATCGAAGGCATATGTGCCGTGATAAGCTCCGCAATCTCCAGCTCTTTTCTTGTTGGTGCACCAAAGGTCAGTCCATCATCGCAGGCCGCCTTTACCGCTTCGATTACCGTCTCCTTTGCATGTCCGAGGATTCCCGGTCCCCATGAACATACATAATCTATATATTCCCTTCCATCCTCATCGAATATACGGGAACCTTTCGCTTTTTTTATAAAAATCGGGGAGCGTCCGACTGAGCCGAATGCACGCACCGGCGAATTCACGCCGCCCGGAATATATTTCTTGGATTCTTCAAATAACTGTTCTGATTCTGTCTGCATGATTATGCTTCCTCCTCATCTATCGCGATACACATTCCTGCGAATCATTTTATTGTTCATCCTGCAGCCATCTAGCCACGTCAAGTGCATGATAGGTTATGATAATATCCGCACCGGCACGTTTCATGGCAATCATGTTCTCCATAACGATACGCTTCTCATCGATCCAGCCGTTTATCGCTGCTGCCTTGACCATCGAATACTCGCCGCTTACATTGTAGACTGCGAGTGGATGCTTCGTCTCGCCACGCACCGCTTTCACGATATCGAGATAAGCAAGTGCCGGCTTTACCATAATGATATCCGCCCCCTCTTCGATATCTGCCTCACATTCGCGCAATGCTTCCCTGCCATTTGCAGGGTCCATCTGGTACGTTCTGCGATCGCCGAATGCCGGAGCGGAATGTGCCGCATCCCGAAACGGAGAATAATATCCGGACGCGAACTTTGCGCTGTATCCCATAAGCAATGTATCCACGCATCCATTTTCATCCAATGCCTTTCGCAGATATGCGATATGTCCATCCATCATGTCAGACGGTGCGATCATGTCTGCGCCCGCCTTGGCAAGTGTTACTGCCATCTTCGCCAGAAGCGGAAGTGTCTCATCGTTCAGGATCTTTCCGTCCTGCACCAATCCGCAATGTCCGTGGGAGGTATATTCGCACAGGCACACATCTGCGATAATCAAAAGCTCCGGTGCTTTCTTCTTGATCTCGCGCACCGCACGCTGCGTAATACCATTTTCATCATAAGCGCCGCTGCCGCATTCGTCTTTGTGTTCCGGGATACCGAAGATCAAAATTGCCGGAATGCCAGCCGCCTGTATGCGCTCTAGTTCCTCATCGAACCGATCCAATGTATACTGGTAGATGCCCGGCATGGAATCGACCGGGTTCTTCTCATTGGTTCCTTCTTTGATGAATACCGGGTAGACGAGATCGGATTTGCTGATTTGTGTCTCGCGCACCATGTTTCGCAGTACCTCATTTTCTCTCAATCTTCTTAATCGTATCATGTGTGTATATTCCTCTTTTCCTCTTGCAGTTTCTATATGGTAATTGCGTAATGATCATATTTCTACAAACATATATTTCAATATTAATTCATTCCATATACAATGTATTGAAGCTAAGAAGTTCTAAAATGTTCTGCTTTACATATTCATAAAATACGCCACCACCGCTCGGGTGTCGCCCACTCGCATACGCTCGTCGGCAGGTTGTCGGGCGCATCCTAAATAGGAATCTGAGATTCCTATGCGCCCTCCGCTCGCCATCCATGGCTCAATGGCGGTTTGTTTGAACATCGTGTTCAAACATGGCTCCCTTCTTTACAGAACATTAAGAACTTCTAAACTTCAAACATATCGTATATGATCATGAACAAATATTGAAATATATGATATGTTTTATTGGTTGCATTACGCAATTACCTATTATAACTCGACTTCTCAGTATAATCAAAATCGACCTTTACGATTTCTTCATTTCGAACGCCTTTTCCAATGCCTCTATCAGGTTCTTTGCATCGCACTGTTCTGGGACGACATCGGCGGGCAGACCACATTTTATAAGGGCGTCTGCTGTCACCTGTCCGATTGTGCCAAGTACAATGCGTTTCCTGCCTTGTGCCGGGTTCCAGTCTGGCTGTCCGGTCTCGGCAAGGCAATCCGCAAATGCATGCACCCCGGAAGCGCTTGCAAATAAAATTGCATCGTAATTATTTAAGTATTTCCAGTTGTCTGTCCGCGCGCCACGCACATCGTAGATGGATAGAATCTCCGCGTCAATCTGGTTCGCAGATAGAATCTGTTCTAAGACCGGACTTCCTTCCTTCGCCCGCGGAATCAAAACCTTTTCTCCTGATTTTACAACGGTACAAAGCCCATTTGCAAGACTTTCTGTCGTATATTGCTCCGGTATATAATCCGCATAAAATCCATACTGCTCCAGCGCCTGCGCACAGCCACTTCCAACCACGGCGAATCGGATATCTGCAAACTTCCGAAGATCGACCGCACACGCGCGCACCCGGTCAAAGAATAACCGGATTCCGTTCTGGCTTGTAAATACAATCCACCGGTAATCTGATAAATTCTGAATTGCCACATCCAACCTTCCCATATCCGGACAAGTTCTGACATGCATATCACAGATTGAAAACAGCGATGCGCCTTTTTCTTCCAGCAGTCCGCGCAGCTTCTCCCGGAATACTGCCGTGCCAACCACGCCGATCTTGCAGCCATCAATCGCACTGCGCTTCTTGTCCTTCATCGTGCAGGCGGCTGTCTGCCCGACGACTATGATTGCCGGTGAAACAAGCTCGTTCTTCGAAACAAGTTTGCCGATCGTCCCTACCGTACCGCGCACGATTGTCTCTCCGGGCAGCATACCATTTGAAATCACACTGACCGGTGTCTCCTCCGATTCCCCCTCTTCGCGCAGCCTCTGCATAATCGGTTCCAAATTCGAAAGTCCCATCAGGAACACACTGGTTCCCTCCTGTTTATGGATGTTCGCAAGTGCATCTGCCTCGCCCTTCTTCGTATGTCCGGTAATCACATGAAAGCTCCGGCTCATCTCCCGATGCGTCACCGGAATTCCAAGCACCTCCGGCACCGCAATTGCAGAAGTCACACCCGGAATCACTTGAAACGGAATATCCGCTTCCTGCAATGTAAGAATTTCCTCGCCGCCACGCCCGAACACAAACGAATCGCCGCCCTTTAAGCGGACAACATTCTCGTATTTTTCTGCGGTCTCTACCAGAATCCGGTTGATTTCCTCCTGCTTCTTATAATGCGCACCTACCTGCTTGCCAACATAGATCTTCGTGCAATCTGACCGCACAAGGTCGAGAAGCTCCCCCGTCCCAAGCCGGTCGTAGATTACCGCATCGCACGATTTTAAGATCTGCAAGCCTTTGTATGTAATTAATCCCGGATCGCCGGGACCTGCTCCGATTAAATATACCATTTCCAGTTCATCCTTTATACATGTGTCAATACAATTTTCCTCGAAATATCAAAAAAGGATTCGATTTTTCAATAGACACTCCAATCCCTAATACTGATAAATCCAGCTTTGCTTTTATAAACAAATCCTTCAGATTTTTCTGATCGTATAATTTTGCAGCAAAACTATACAGCAAATCACGATCTGGATTCAGTTCTATTACAATCCAATCCTTGTCTTTACGAAAATGCTTCGATATATCTGTCAGCATTACAGTCTTTCCACTGCCTCAGACGCCCGTAATCATATAAATCTGCTGGTTCATTCACTCTGACGAAAACGAATCAATAATCTCATTCGTCTGTGCCAATCTGGAGATTGATTCCAACGGACTCTTACCCAAAACTTATGTAAATGGATTTTGCATCGCGCGCCTTTTTTACTGTTCTTTACTCTTTTTTATTATTTTTACTGTTCTTTACTGTTTTGTCAAGAGATTTCCATTATTTCTTCCATAATAGGATAGCATCCCTTTCTAGATTTCTCATAAACTGTAGACTCGGATTTCTGAGCCCAGATTTACTTATCATAAGCTCCACGATCGGCAAATTATAATCATCCGGTACTACATCACTTCTCATGTGCGCAGCCACCCGTGCCGTGGTATTCTCAGATACACACACGAACAGATCAACATCCGAATTGTATTTATGATCCTTTCTTGCATAGCTGCCGTATAAATAAATCGTCAATTGTAATCTGAGATTCCATACCCGCCATCTCAGA
>ULWY01023521.1_pt1 | contig 55417 bp, 53 predicted proteins | sample 1960761 | NCBI WGS metagenome assembly ULWY01 (sample SAMEA4835824, study PRJEB28245) | human gut metagenome | biome: gut microbiome; material: fecal sample | place: Denmark | collected 2008 | reverse complement strand
TCTGTTGATAGAAATATTTACTTCGATTTCACAGTACTATGGGGTATGCTTTCCGAAAAGCTGGAAAAGTTGGAACAATCCTGACTGGGAGCCATTAGAAGAGGTGTTTAAAAAAGTAATAGGTGAGAATAGTTCATATGAGAGGAGCTTTTGACTGTAGATAGTTGGAAGCTCTTTTTATACAATGATATGATTAATAAATTATTAACAAAAACGTATCATGTGATATGCATATATGTATGCAATGTTTAGTGTTGTTTATAAAATAATGTTAAAAAACAAAAGAATAGGAGGGATTTGATGGCAGAAGAAAAAATTGGACATTTAATAAAATTACCGTTAGATGCAATAAATGAAGCTGTTGAAGCACAACCCCGCGTTATCTGATGATTATATTTTTGATACAAATGATGAAAATTTAGTGTTAAAGGATATTAAAAGAGATAATTTTGTTGGGAAGATTAAGGATCTTAGTAAAGGTGCTGCGAAGCGTAGGGCAAAAGGATTTCCAGAAGAGTATCTGTATGTATTTAAATATGCATGCAAATTAATGAGAAGAGATGCACATTCAGGTGCGCCAGAAGATGAAGATATATTGATATATATTAAAGTCAATGACAGAAAGATACCATATGATAAGGTGTTTGTTATTTCATTTCATAAGAATAAACCGAAAGCATAGAGAGAATACAAATTAACCAGTATGTAGCTTGCTAATAGCTACGTACTGGAAGATATAATAATATAGATAGAGGAAAATATGAGAAGAATAAGGAGAAAGTAGGTGTCTATATGAATAATTTGAAACTTGCTTACTGTAATGAATGCGAAGATCTAGTAGAATATGATGTACATGATGAAATTATTGATGAAGAATTTAAAGGAGAAAAGATCAACTATAAATTTAATGTAGGTAGATGCAAATACTGTAATTGTAAAGTCGCAACAGATATTGACTATAATTCTAGAAAATCTAAAGTAAAAATCGAGGCATACAAGAGAAAAATTGGATTAATTAGCTTGAATGAAATATCCGAAATACTAGAAAAATATGACATTGGAAAAGAAATATTAGCAGATATCGCAGGATTTGGAAAAGTCACAATAAAAAGATATTATGATGGAGTTATTCCATCTAGAGAATATTCGGATATTTTGTTTAAAATTCTGTATGAAGAAAACTATTTTTTAAATTTGGTTGAGGAAAATAGGGAAAAATTAAAAGGTGTTGCTTATAGAAAAATTATTGTCATTTTCAGATGGAGTGAATTACGCATTGAATGGAACTCAGTTAATTTATGAAGAAAGTCAGGCGTGGGCTCATGGACCGGCATATCCTCAAATATATAATAAATATAAAAAGTTTGGATATAAACCAATTGATGACGGAATTTATAGTACACATGGTTGTATGTTGTCCAAACTTACAGATAAAGAAATAAATGCAATTGATTTAGTGATTAATACTTTTGGTCTTTATTCTCCTAAAACATTAGAAAAAATTAGTCATTCACAAGAACCATGGAAAGAAAAGCGAATTGGATATAAAGAAGATGAAGTGGGAAGGGAAGTGATTGATGAAAATTCAATACGTTCATTTTATATAGAAAATATGTTAAATTCTGAAGAAACTATATTGAAATATATAATGAACTGTATAAAGAACATTCAGTGTTCTTGAATAGTAAATGATATCAAAAAGGCGATAAACAATATCTATTTAATTCATAATTGTATTATCTCCCCATAATTGATATAATAATAGTATAAGAAAGAAAAAGTCCTCACTGAGCGGGAATGGTGCTTAGTGGGGGCGTTCTATATATGGAAATGTGTTCTGCTTGGTATACAGGAGGGGGAAATTTGAGAGCATATAGGAAATTCAGCCGTGGGCTGGATAGAATTACAAAAGAAGAATATGATGACTGGAATCGCATTACGTTCCGGGCATTTCATAAAATATGGATATTGGTATTTGTCGTAGAGGTTTTCTTATTCCTGTTTTTTAAGCCGAACGCTGAATGCGGCAGATTACGATATTTCTGGCTGTTTATTGTGAAGCCCAGTGGAATGCAGGGACTTGCGCTTCTTGTGGTAGAAGGAGCCAGCCTGCGCAAAAGGAAAGTTTATCATAAAAGGGAAATGTTCCTTGGCACTATTATACTGATCAGTATATTTGCAGCTTCGGCAATCTGGATTCACACAAGTGTTGAGCTTATGTCCATGCTGTTGATGCTGCCATTGATCATTACTACCCTGTATAAGGACAGAATGCTGACCTGGATACAGTTAGTGATCTGTATTGCAATCTATGTACTGAAGGAACTTTATTTTTATCCTCATACACCATATTTCCCACCACTGAACAGTTTTATTAATGTAACCATATTCTGTGGAAGTATTTTCGTAGAACTATTTCTGATCCAGCATGTACAGGATTATGTGGGAATCATGGAGAAAAAGGCGAACAGAGACTCTATGACGGGATTGTATAATCATAAGGTATTTTATGAGAAACTGGAGCAGGAATATCTGGAACATAAAAAAGACGGAAGTTCATTTTCTTTGATTGTGATAGATATTGATAATTTTAAACAGATCAATGATACTTATGGACATGCTTTTGGTGATGAAGTTATCTGTAAAGTTGCAGGAATCCTGACAGAATTGAAAGATCCCTGTCTGTGTGCCAGATATGGCGGTGAAGAGTTTGCGGTGATATTAAATCACGCAGGAATGAAACAGGCTGTAGAGATCGCAGAGCAGATTCGACATGAATTTATTGCGCACGAATTTGTAACTAAGGAAGGCAGCAAAAAGTTTACTGTCAGTATAGGAGTTGCAGAGAATAAGGCACAATACAAGGAGGGGAAAGAGATTTTCCTGAATGCGGATGCACAGTTATATCGTGCAAAACAGAATGGCAGAAATCAGGTCTGTTATGAAATGAAATCATAAAAAAGAGAGATGCTGGATATTGGTTACAGCATCTCTTTTAATTTCTGAAGTACGCCGTTTTCCCAATAGGGAGCACAGGTCTGGCTGGCAGCAGCGCGAACTTCCTCTCTGGCATTTGCAACGGCATAGCTGGTCGTTGCACTTTGCAGCATTTCGATATCATTGAGGTTGTCACCGAAAGTACAGATATCATCCGGAGCAATTCCAAAATGATTCTGAAGAAATTCAATGGCAGTACCCTTGGATACACCCAGGGGATTGCAGTCTACCCACTCTTTGCCGGCAGCAGCAAGCTGGGCTTTGTCTTTCCAGGAAGGAATGAAGAGAGGAGTACACATTTCCTCACAGGCGTTTTTGTGATAAACAGTGAATTTGATGATATCAGTCTCTGATATATTTAACAGATGCTGTGCCTCACGGATATCATATCCGTAGGAGTCCTTAAGCCAGCGGAACATTCGGCTGTTGGCATCTTCGGCGAGACAGTAATCAGGTGTAGCAACGAAACAGTCGCAGTGTGGCATCTCATCATGGACCATTTTGCACATGCCTTTCCATACCTCTTCCGGCATGGTGTGGACTTTCAGAATTTCCTTTGGGGTACGGACGACAGTTCCACCATCCGTTACGTAGAGCAGTTCATCCTTGATGGGAGCGAATAATTTGCGCTCACTGATAAACTGTCTGCCGGAGCAGACAACAAAATGGATTCCTTTTTGTATGAGCTGATGGATCACGGTCATATATTCGGGATCAATGTGCATGGTGCCGTCTTTGACCAGTGTTCCATCAATGTCTGTAGCAATTAACTTTATCATATAAATCCTCATTTCTGAGCGCCCTTTGCGCACTGATATTTATATTTTTTATCATACACTAATTTTTATACATTTATTTCTTTCAGATGTCAAATGTGATAGACTATGTTACAAAGGATTTGAGGGGGGATAACAATATGAGAGAGTGGATTAAAGTACTGTGCTTCCTTGTAATAGGAAGTTTTTTTATTTATATCATTGGAAGCAGGGTACAGAGTTGGGGAGAAAAAACAGAAGAAAATGGTGCATCGCTGGTAATTTATACACAGCATCCCACAGAGTTCGTAACACCGATCATAAGAGAATACGAAGCAAGAACCGGTGTGGAAGTAGAGGTGGTGCGTGGTGGTTCGGGCGAACTGCTTGAACGGATAAGGGATGAGGGAGAAGCACCAACAGCAGATGTTTTATGGGGTGGTTCCCTTTATACGGTAAAGCCTTATGCAGAATTGTTCGAGGACTATCAGACAGAGAATGAACCGTATGTGCAGGAGCAGTTTAGAAATGCAGAGGGCAATCTGACCAGATTTACAGATGTTCCGAGTGTTATTATGGTAAATACGGATTTATTAGGGAACAGGACGATAGAAGGATATGAGGATCTTCTGAACCCTGAATTCTATGGAAAGATTGCATTTGCTGATCCTAATCGCTCTTCTTCCTCACTGGAACAGCTTATTAATATGCTGTATGCCTGCAGAGAAGACGGGGAAGAATGGGGCTGGAAATATGTAGAGGCACTGTGCAGGCAATTGAATGGACAATTATTGTCCAGTTCCTCCGCAGTATATAATGGCGTGGCAAATGGAGAGTTCGTTGTAGGACTTACTTTTGAAGAAGCAGCGGCAGGGTTGATGGATGAGGGAAGGCACGTAGCGATCATATACATGAGAGAAGGGGTTGTCTCTACACCGGATGGAGTATATCTGGTAAAAAATGCACCCGATAAGGAACAAGCCAGGGAATTTCTTGACTTTGTAACAGGATACGATGCACAGTATATGATTGCCACACAATTGAACCGCAGATCTGTCAGAACAGATATACCTGCGACTTCAAAGCTCCTGCCCAAGGAAGAGATTATTATGTTACAGCCTGATCCCTTACAGATAGAAGTCAACAGGAACGAATGGCTGGTACAGTTTAACCGGATATGGAAGGAGTGCGGCAAATGAGCAGGAAAACGGCGTCTTTTCAGGAAAACATCAGGAATACGTTCCTTTCTTATGCAGTAGTACCTTCTCTTATACTGGTATGTTTAGGTTTGCTGCTGTTCTTTTGGGGTTGGAATTATTCGATCATTCATTATAATCGGCAGGATAATGCTGCTATCATAGATACATTTACCCAGGTAGAAGAGACTTGCGTGGAGGAAATGAGCCGTCTGAGTGAACTGATAGAGCAAAAGGGCATAGATGAGATCAGAAATACGGATACTTTGTCAGCAACAATATATGAAGAAGTCTACAGAGTAAATCAGCAGAATCGTTGCAGCAGTCAGTTATATCTTCTTGATTCAAATGGCGAACTGCTTTGGAGCGTATCTGATGGCGGTATGGATTTTCTTTTACAGCCGGAGTACCGGCAATGGGGAATCCTGAGGCAGATCCGGCAGAATCCGGATAGTGTATCAACTTACTTTCAGAATGGATATTGGTGTATGGGGCGTGCTGTTTTGGATAAAAGCGGCAGGTTTCTGGGATATATGGTTGTTGGATTATCCCAACAGGAATGTGCCGGTATGCTGACAGGAATTAACAGGCAGTATGCGATCACGGATGATATGGGCTGGATTTATATGAGCAGCAATCAGGAACTTTTAAGTGACGATCTTGGCAGGTTTGTGCAGCTGAGGGAGAAAGAGGATGGATTTTTTACAGAAAATGGAAGGCACTTTTACCTTACGCAAAGTAATATGTCAAATGGGAAAATCCATGTTTATACCATGACGGATACGGAGCCTAAAGTACATATCATGGCATGGATGATATTGATGATCGTGGTCATTTTTTCCATCATTGGTGTTGTTACCTTTTATTCAACGAAAAAAGTTGCTGTAAAATATACAAAAGATGTGAAGGCGATTGCAGATGCATTTACCAGCGTTGAGAATGGAGAATGGGATACGAGGCTGTCAACGGACAGTACACTGGAGTTCCAGACAATAGGAAAAGCTTTTAATAAAATGATCGACAGTATGAAAAAACAGTTGGAAGAGAATAAAGAGCTTGCACTTCATGCTGCTTTTGCACAGGTAAAACAGTTAGAGTCACAGTTCAATCCCCATTTTCTTTTTAATACACTGGATAATATCAGATTTATGATAAAAATCGATGCTGCCAAGGCAGATAAGATGATCACGTCACTGTCCAAACTGTTGCGTTACAGTATCCATGATTCAGGAGAAGAGATTTCGGTCAGAGAGGATACGGAGAATATGCAAAGTTACTTTAATATCCTTCAGATCCGATATAATAAGAGATTTGCATATGAAATTGATATAGAAGATGAAATCCAGAATTGTATGATTCCCAAGCTCATTATGCAGCCATTGATTGAAAATGCTGTGAAATACGGATTTGAAGATCAGGAGAAATTAACAGTAAAGATCAGAGGCTATGAGAAACAGGATAAACTTATCTTCAGTTGTGAGGACAATGGAGCAGGCATGAGCAGTGAACAACTTGAGGATATCAGGCGCAGGTTGCAGCAGAAGGAGAATAAAGAAGGGCATTTGGGATTATATAATATTCATCGGAGAATACAGCTTATGTATGGTGAGGAATATGGTATTTATATTGAGAGCGAGAATGGAAGAGGCGTATCCGTAGTATTGGTTTTGCCGGTAAAACGCCAGATTGGGGGAACAGAATGTACAGGGTGTTGATCGTTGAGGATGAAGACATTATCAGAAAGGGCATTGCGTATACCATGGACTGGATGGCGATGGATTGTGTGATCGCAGGGGAAGCCGCCAATGGTAAGGAAGGCGTGGAGAAGATTCTGGAATTAAAACCGGATATTGTAGTTGCAGATATTATGATGCCCTGTCTTAATGGTATCGAGATGATTCGTCAGACCAGGGAGGCAGTGCCTTATAAAAGCATTTTATTGACCAGTTATGCGGAATTTTCCTATGCAAAGCAGGCGATCGACCTGAAGGTTTCTGATTATCTGATGAAACCGGTGGAGGAAGAAGAAATAAAGAAGTCAATTGCAAAAGCGGTTGCGGAGATCAAAAAAGAGCAGGAAATAGCCAGAATCTGTGAACGCCATGCAGACGAGTTCTGTCTGGAGGATTATTTCAGATCGATTCCCAGAGATAATCCATATGTGAAAAGGGCATTGGAAATTACGGAGAAGGAGTATGCAGGTAAGGTTAGTGTGGAAAATATAGCTGATCAACTGGGGGTGTCTGCCAGCTATTTATCACGCAAATTCAAGCAGGCAACAGGGCTTACTTATCTGGATTTTCTAAATAAATACAGAGTGAGTCAGGCAGTGAAACTTCTTGAGACAGGACAGTATAAAGTATATGAAGTGTCTGAAAAGACCGGATTTACGGATTATAAGCATTTTAATGCAGTGTTTAAACGATATACAAATCAGTCCCCTACAGAGTTCATGAAGTAGGATAACAGTTCAGAAATTCTGATAATTGTACATAAAAATGGGTATATGTTAACCATATATAAAGATAAAATATAATTATTCAGAACGATAGTTACAAAAAACAAATATGTTTGTCAGAAGGGAAGGGGTAAAGAATGAAGAAGTTAACTGCATTATTATTAGTTGGTTCACTGGTGTTCACTATGGCAGGCTGCGGCAGCAGTTCCGAACCGGCAAGTTCCGACACACAGAAGGATACGTCAGGTGATACAACTGCTGAAACAACAGCAACGGCTACAGATACTTCGGATGCAGCAGATACATCTGTACAGGCAGATGGTATGGATGCTTTGATCGAAGCAGCAAAAGCAGAGGGAAGCCTTACAGTATATGGTTCCTGTGAGGAAGCATATCTGTCTGCAGCATGTCAGAAATTTGAAAAGCTGTATGACATTAAGGTAGATTATCAGAGATTATCTACAGGTGAGGTATATACAAAGATTCAGGAGGAAAAGGGAAGTCCATCCGGCGACGTATGGTTCGGGGGTACAACAGACCCTTACAACGAAGCGTCAGCAGCAGGACTGTTAGAGCCGTATGATGCGATCAATGCATCCAATCTGATCAGTGATACATACAAGGATGCTGATAATAACTGGTATGGTATTTACAAGGGTATTCTGGGATTCATGGTAAACAGAGAAGAGATTGAACGTCTGGGTATTGAAGAACCCAAGGACTGGGATGATCTGTTAAAGCCGGAATATAAAGGGTTGATCGGTATTTCCAATCCTTCTACAGCAGGTACAGCAAAACTGGTCATCAACACCATGGTACAGATGAAGGGCCATGATGAAGCAATGGAATATTTCAAGGAACTGGATAAGAATGTATATCAGTATACAAAGAGCGGTTCCGGTCCATCCAAGATGGTAGGTCCTGGAGAATGTGTTATCGCAGTTGGTTTCCTGCATGATGGTATCACACAGATTCTTGCAGGATATGACAACATTGACCTGATCATCCCCGCAAGCGGAACCAGCTATGAAATCGGTGCAACTGCAATTTTTAAAGGCTGCAAACATCCCAATGCTGCTAAATTGTGGATAGAATATGCATTATCACCTGATTGTGTGGATATTGCAAAGGATAATGAATCCTATCAGTTCCTGGTGATCAGCAATGGTACACAGCCTCAGGAAGCAATTGATTTCGGTCTCGATCCGGACAATGTAATTGACTATGATTTCGAGGATGCAAAAGAGAACACTGCTCAGTATGTAGAAGACTTCTTCGAAGCAGTTACAAACGGCAGTGCGGATGCAGCAGACAGTTCAAGATTCCTGACAGAATAAAACAATACAAATAGAGGGATGGTGGCTGCCATCCCTTTATTATACCATAGGAAGGTGGGATATTTGTGGCGGCAAAGAAAAAGAGTGCACAGATTGACAGGAAGAAGCTTTTTTCAGATCCTGTTATGATAGGTATGATTGTTGTTCTGCTGGTATTTTTGATCTTATTTATTGTTTATCCGTTATTTGTCCTGTTAATTGACAGTGTATTTTCAGAAGGAAAATTCTCTCTGGATGTATTCAGAAGAGTTTTGAGCATGCAGAGATTCAGAACAGCATTTGTAAATACTGTGGAATTGGGATTGATCACAGGTGTCCTTTCCTCAGCAATCGGACTGCTGTTTGCTTATGTAGATGTTTATGTGAAATTAAAGTATAAATGGATAGAGAAACTGTTTGGAATAGTTTCTTTATTACCGGTCGTATCACCGCCTTTTGTACTGTCATTATCAACGATCATGTTATTTGGCAGAAGTGGTATCATCAGCAGATATGTATTCAATATTTATGATTCCAATGTATATGGATTAAAGGGAATTGTTGTTGTACAGACACTTACCTTTTTCCCGGTATGCTATCTGATGCTCAAGGGACTGCTGAAAAATATCGATCCTTCCATTGAGGAAGCAGCGCGGGATATTGGAGCTTCCAGATTGAAGGTATTTCTCACAATTACGCTGCCCCTGATGCTTCCGGGTATTGGAAATGCTTTTCTGGTTACTTTTATTGAATCTGTAGCAGATTTTGCAAATCCTATGCTTATTGGTGGTGACTTTGATACGCTGGCAACAACGATTTACCTGCAGGTAACAGGTTCTTATGATTCTACAGGTGCGGCGGCAATGTCGGTTATTCTCCTATCACTGACCCTGATCCTGTTCTTTATCCAGAAGTATTATCTGGAGAAAAAGACAACAGCGACTCTGACCGGCAAGGCATCCCGTGTACGTATGCCTATCACGGATAAGAGTGTTACGGTTCCGCTTACTGTATTCTGTACAGTAGTAGCTGCTTTTGTTGTATTAATGTATGTCATGATTCCCTTTGGAGCACTGTTCAAATTATGGGGAAGAGATTATTCCCTGTCCTTGAAATGGTTTGATTATCTCTTTAAATACAGTGGTTTCAAGGCATTTAAGGATTCTTTCGTATTGTCTGTTATAGCAGCGCCAATCACTGCATTGATGTCTATGGTCATTGCATATCTGGTAGTTAAGAAGAAATTTAAGTCCAAGGCATTTATAGAATTTACCTCAATGCTGGCGATGGCAGTACCGGGAACTGTTCTTGGTATTGGATTTATCAGAGGTTATGCAAACGGTATTTTCCAGACAGGTGTGTTAAAAGGAATCTATGGTTCAGCAGCGATCCTGATCATTGTATTTATCGTAAGAAGTCTTCCGGTAGGAACCAGAAGTGGTATATCTGCACTCAGACAGATCGATAAGTCTATCGAAGAATCCGCATATGATCTGGGGGCAGGAAGTGGAAAAGTATTTACTTCCATTACATTACCATTGATCAAAGATTCCTTCTTCAGTGGTCTGGTTACAGCTTTTGTACGTAGTATTACGGCGATCAGTGCCATCATTCTGCTGGTTACACCTCAGTTCCTGCTGATAACCTGTCAGATCAATGAATTTGCAGAAAAGGGATACTATGGTGTTGCCTGTGCATATGCTACGATCCTGATCGCAATCGTATATGCGGCAGTACTTATAATGAATCTGTTCATTAAATTCTTCGGAACCAGTAAAAAAGTCAAGGATGCAGAAAGACAGGGTGATTAGTATGATAAAAGAAAAAAAGGGAGTGCGTCTGGAACATATCTCTAAAATATATAAAGATCCAAAGACAGGAAAAGATTTCTACGCGGTAAAAGATGTTTCTCTGAATATAGAGCCGGGAAGTTTCGTTACATTACTTGGACCATCAGGCTGTGGAAAAACAACCACATTACGTATGATCGCAGGTTTTGAAAGCCCCGATGAGGGAGAAATCTATCTGGGAGATGAAGCAATTAATGAGCTGACCCCTAATAAGAGAGATACAGCTATGGTATTCCAAAGTTATGCGCTTTTCCCACATTATAATGTATTTGATAATGTCGCATATGGATTGAAACTGAGAAAGCTGCCCAAGGAAGAAATTCATCGTAAGGTTATGGAAATGCTGGAACTGGTAGAGTTAAGCGGAATGGAGAACCGATTAACAAATCAGTTATCCGGTGGTCAGCAGCAGCGTGTTGCACTGGCAAGAGCGCTGGTCGTAGAACCAAGTGTGCTGCTGTTTGATGAACCTCTTAGTAATCTGGATGCCAAACTCAGAATTTCCATGAGAACAGAAATCCGCAGAATACAGCAGAAAGTAGGTATTACTGCTATTTATGTTACACATGACCAGGCAGAGGCAATGAGTCTGTCAGACCAGATCATTATTATGAATGGCGGCGTAGTGGAGCAGATGGGTACTCCTCAGGAAACGTACTATTCTCCAAAGAGTGCATTTGTTGCAGATTTTATCGGAGAGGCTAATTTTCTGGAAGGAACGGTGGAAAAGCATGATGTCATGAAGATCGGAGAGGTATCTATTCCTGTAAAGACAGGTGATATGGCTGCAGGAAGTGCCTGTAAGTTAGTTCTTCGTCCGGAGAGTGTTACATTAAGGGACAGCGGAATACTGCCATGTAAAGTAATTTATTCCTGCTTTATGGGCTCCTATCAGAGCTATCATGTACAGGTAAAAGATACCATTGTGAAACTGGAAGAATACAATCCTAAGAATAAGAAGATTTATCAGGTCGGAGATGATGCTTTCCTTAATTTTGAGGAAGAAACGGTATTTGCACTGTAGAAAGGGGCGATAGACCTGCCTATGGAGAAAATATTGGATTATGTACAGGGATGGAGCGAACTGGCAATTGTGATCAGGCTTATCATAGCGACATTGCTGGGCTGTCTGATAGGGCTGGAGAGAATTGCCAAAAGGCACAATGCCGGAATTCGGACATTTGCACTGGTAAGTCTGGGGGCGGCTGCCTCAACTGCATTAAATGTCAAGCTGGGTATGCTGCCCGGTCTGGATGCAGACGTGAGCAGAATTCCGGCAGGAGTGATCAGTGGAATCGGTTTCCTGGGAGCGGGAACTATTCTGGTCACCGGGCGCAATCAGATCAAGGGCCTTACCACTGCTGCAAGTCTGTGGGTGTGTTCCGCTATGGGGATGGTAATAGGAGCAGGGTATCTGTTTATTGGAATTGTGTGCTTTGCCCTGATCATGATCGCGAATCGTATTTTGCAGTATTTAAGTCAGAGCGTAGAGGAACATAGCAGGTACATCAGCTTCTATCTGGAGGTAGAAAAGTTAAAAGGTGTGGTAAAGCTTAGAAAATATATTGCAGAAACAGGCTATGAGCTGGTATCTATGAATAAGTCAAAAGAAAAGACCCTGTTGGCTTCGGATGTTGCCCTGACAGTAGTACTGGATCTGAAAAATACGATGGAACACCAGAATGTACTGAATGCTTTCAATAACCTGGAATATGTAAATTATTTAGAAGAAATATAATAATATCTTCATTCAAAATGTACGATATACATACTGTATGGATACATGGAATGAGCTAAGGACAGCGATTCTGTAATGGAATGCTGTCCTTTTGTATTAAAATTTAACTGTAGGAAGAGGTAGAGAGAATGGAAATGTCAATGGTTCAAAACATGTCTAAAACAGAATTGATGTCGTGTATTACTGCAAAGAAAAATGAAATTGCAGATAAGCTGCAAAGGGGAGAAACACAGGAGAGCTTTGCAATTGGAGGAAATTCTTTTACTAACAGTGAGTGGGATAAACTGATCGGTAAGGTAGATGAGCAGATAGATGAAATCAAGGAAGAACAGGAAGTAAGAAAGGACAAAGCAGAAGAACAGCAGCAGGCATATGAAGCAGCACTCTCCAGGGCAAATCCAATGTATCAGAAATTGAATGGAGGGTATCAGCAGTCCTGCCCATATGAATATCTTGCAAAGGATGGTGTCATTGAATATAATGGGGTAGTGTTCGCGTGCGATACAGAGCATAATGCCATATCTCTTGGCGATGTATCGGATAAGAGTAAGGTCATCACTGTAAGACTTAGTGGAGGTGGTACTTTGTACGTGAACCGTGAGAACATAGGAGATTTATCGCAGGCTATGGGAATGTTCTCACCAGAAGATGTGAACTGCATTCTGAGGGCCCTGGCAGATGATGCCAAGGTACAAAAGACTGAGGAAGAGATAGAAGAAGCAGGTATGCATGTCGGAGAGGAACCCCGGGAATAGTCTGCCACACAGGGAGCGAGAAGCAGATGAAAAAGAAAGTTGTAACACTGGTATTGGCAGTAAGTATGGTATTTACAGGTTGTGGCGGGTTGGAAACTGCGGCAACGGAAACGGAAGTATTTCAGAGTGGAGAGATACAGACACCGGAGGAAGAACAGGGAACTGACAAGACACAGACTCAGATAACGGAAACACAGACAGATACAGCAGAACTGACAGTCGCTATTACTTCGGAACATTATGAAGGTGCAAGTGATGAAAGTCGTAAGGACGTCAAGTATACCTATGAGTATGATAGACCGATTGTGTCTATTCAGGGAAATGAAGAGGCACAAAGTGCGATCCAGAATGAGCTGGATTCTTATATTGACAGCTTTGTAGATAATCTGGCTCAGGGCGATTTTGGTATGGTATATGAAGATTCAGCAGATATGGAGCCCAGTTATGAGATCATTTCCATGAATGTACTTCGCGCGGATGCGCAGGTTATCAGTATTATGATGACAGATGAAGGATATGATGGTGGTGCGCATGGCTGGTTTAATGTAAATTATTTTAATTATTTCACAGCTACGGGAGAAAAGATTACCTTTGCCCGGTTAGGGGAAGGTTTCAGGGAAAGAGCAGAGAGACTGGTGGCAGTAAAAGCAAAGCAGATGCAGCAGGAGGAACAGTGCTTCTTTGATGACTATCAGAACAGCCTTCCACTTGTCGTGCTGGATGGAACAGAAGACAGAAAAGAAGTTTTTTCGGCAATTTACGGAGATTTTACATGGAGTGATACAGAAAATGATCCCATGATCCCTACCTTTTATATTACAGATACAGGATTTGGCTTTACATCAGGACAATATGTATTGCAGCCTTATGCGGGAGGAATCATAGATTTTACTTTTACAGCGGCGGATTTTGGTGATACCTGTACAGCAGACATTTTCACGGATAAGGGTGCTATGGAAAAAACCATAGAGGAGGAACAGATCACTGCAATAGAAAATGAAGTAACGCAGAAGATTACTGCACAGGAGTATGACACTTTTACCAAAACTGCAGATGATGTGGATGCCAGTGGATTTGATGACTTTAGCCAGACCATGAATCAGGATTTTACAGGAACCTGGTATGATCCTGAGATGAAAGAGGCATTTCGTCTGACCGGTCAGGGAGCATATGTATATATACCTTATCTTGATCTGTATGGAGATGAACTGTATGAATGGGAATTGATAGATCGTTCAGCCAAAGGGCTGTGTCCTGAACTTGCCATTTATATCAATGGCAGAGATTCCGGGCCTCTTGCCTATTATGTGGCAGGGTACAGAGATGGATATTTCTGGTGCAATGCACAGTCCCAGATTTTCTATAAACAATAGAATTATAAAAAAAGTATAAAATGCGAATACAGCTATTGACCTTTGCTAAATGGAGTGCTATAACACAGGTAGAACAAAGGAAAGGGACATGAATTGAATAAATCCTAAGCCCCCAACGCTCCGGGTTCTCTATTTGTAGAATTGGAGGAAAAGACAAATGACTACTTTAAAGGTACAAAAAAGAGACATGGAAACAAAGGCAAAGAAACTGAGAAGAGAAGGTTATATTACCGGTAATCTTTTCGGTAAGGAGATTGAAGGTTCTATACCACTTAAGATTGAACGCTTAGAGGCTGAGAGAACTTTGCGTGGATGCATGAAAGGTACACAGATCATGCTGGATGTAGAAGGCAAGATGTATGATGTACTGATCAAGGAGATTGACTTCGATGCAACCAAGAATCAGACACTGGAGATTGACTTCCAGGCACTGGTAAGCAATGAGAAGGTTCATTCTGTAGCAGAGATCGTTCTTCACAACACAGAAAACGTTGTAGAGGGTGTTCTGGAACAGATACTGAAAGAAGTATCTTATAAGGCATACCCAAGCGCACTGGTAGATAAGATCGATGTAGACTGTGGCAATCTTCATTTAGGAGACTGCATCAGAGTTAAGGATCTTGAAATTGCAAAGAACAAGGATGTCAGCATCATGACAAATCCGGAATCCATTATCGTAAATGTGATTGCAGTACACAATAATACAGATGATGACGCAACAGAAGAAGATGCAGAAGAGACAGCAACGAAATAGATAAAATGAGCAGGGCAGGCCGAAAAGACCTGCCCTAAAATTTTTAAAAAAATTTAAAAAAGTACTTGCATTTTTTAGAAGACTGTTATATACTATCCATTGTGCTGATGAGTTACCCAGTCACTTAACAAAATATAGCGCTATCGCCAAACGGTAAGGCAACGGACTCTGACTCCGTCATTTTCAAGGTTCGAATCCTTGTAGCGCTGCTACAAAAAGCTCTCGAAAGTATCGGGAGCTTTTTATTTACACATGAATGTGTAAGAACAGATAAGCAACACGGAGTGCGTGATGGTGCGCATGGAATGAAAGTGCAGCTCTGACTGGAACAGAAATAGCTGCACAGAGTTTTAAAGGAGGACGGTATGTTTCAATTAGGAAGAAAACAGAAATTGATCGTGGTAAAAACAGTGGAGTTCGGTGTATATCTGGGAGAAGATCAGAATGCATCTATGGATGAGAGAGTACTTTTGCCCAAGAAGCAGGTACCGGAGAACTGTAATATTGGAGATACAATAGAAGTATTTTTGTATAAAGATTCCAAGGACAGACTGATCGCTACCACCAATATACCTAAGCTGATGGTAGGTGAAGTAGGATTTCTGACAGTATCACAGGTGACTAAAATTGGAGCTTTTCTGGATTGGGGGCTGGAAAAAGATATTCTGCTTCCATATAAAGAACAGACAAGAAAGGTAAAAGAGGGCGAAGAGATTCTGGTTGCGCTCTACATTGACAAGAGCAGCAGACTGGCAGCTACGATGAATGTCTATGAGTATCTTCGCAAAGACAGTAATTACCAGAAGGATGATATGGTAACTGGCATGATCTATCAGACCAGTGATAACTTCGGGGTGTTTGTGGCAGTAGATAATATCTATTCTGCACTGATTCCCAAGAAAGAAGTTGTCGGAGAACTTCGCATTGGAGATACTGTACATGCCCGAGTAACAGGTGTGAAACCGGATGGTAAGCTGGATCTGAGTGTCCGTGAAAAGGCATATCTGCAGATTGAGAAGGATGCAGTCAGAATTCTGCAGATCATGGATAGTTTCGATGGTGTACTGCCTTTTACGGACAGAGCAAATCCGGAAGTTATTAAGCGCGAGACACAGATGAGCAAGAATGAGTTTAAACGTGCAGTTGGTAATCTGCTGAAAAATGGCAGGATCGAGATCAAGGAAAACTGCATCAGACTTCGTTCCTGAATTCACTGGGGGTCTTACCCGTATATTTCTTAAAAGTCTTTAAAAAGTAAAAGTAATCATTAAATCCAGCCTGTATCGACACATCATTAATGGAGCTATTTGTTGTAGTCAGCAATTTCTTGGCAGTGTCGATACGCAGTTTATCACCAAAATCCAGAGCATTTTGAAGCCGTGACATAAAAGGCAGACTGGCAAAGTCATGGTAGTGACAGCATAAACGACAGTCTGCATCAATAAAAAACTGATATGCCATGGCAAGACAGCGATACAATGCCGTACGGAGCTGTGCAGGGGTAATAGGAGTATCCTGATAGCCGATACCGTGAACACTCTCCTGGGCAGACAGGTTGCGAAATGTGTCTGCTTTTGCAGATTTCTGACTGCCTTTAACAACAAGGAAGTAATTTCATCATATTCTACCGGTTTGAGACAATATCCCAGAACACCATACTGAATCGCTTTCTGCGCATAAGAGAATTCCGCATATCCACTGACGATAATGACCTGTGTTTTCAGTTTGCTCTGAGATATGATATGGCTCAGTTCCAGACCACTGTAACCGGGCATGCGGATATCGAGGATAGCAATATCCGGTGTGCTGGTCGTAAGAATGTCATAAGCCTGTTTCCCTGTAAGAGCAGTGTAGGCAACCTGTGTGCCGTACTGCTCCCAGTCAATATGTTCTTTCATAGATTCCAGAGCAGCGTCATAAAGAATACTATGATCAGTAGAATGATCAGGAACATCTGCTCTTTCATGCCATGGAGCATTTTGCTGATGGCGGGGATATATACTGCGCTGATAATGTAGCACTGTGCGGTATCAGAATAATCCATCTGAATAGAAAAATGTCTGTTCAGTATCAGAGAATGTTCTGCATCAGAGGATTCTTTGGCAGCCTCCTGCAAAGCATCCTGACAGGAAGCGAGAATGGTATCAGAGTATTCACTGCCAGCACTGATCGGATAGAGATTACCGACAGTATCCATAAGAAAATAAGAAGCAGGGGAATCCTGAGAGAAGCCCTCCATATTTAATTTGTTGATATCCGGTGAGATAAAAGCACAGCCTATGGAGCGACCATTGGAATAGATATGGCTGCAATTAAGAGCTTCTTCATATAATGTATGAAGGTCGGATTCTGAGAACAGGGTTGACCAGTGCACCAGATCATTTGCAAAAGCGATATCTACGATATCAGGATAAAGAGATTTCAAATAAGATACATTCTGAGAGATCTCACTAATCGTATAGGGCGCCAGAGAATGATAATCAGGTGTGGATAACAGTTCCTGATACATGGAATCTGACTGGATATGACTGGCAATCACATCTAATTGCAGGCAGAGGACATCCAGTTCATTGCTGAATTTGTCCGATGCCATATCTACATAATTCGTTGCATTGTTGATCAGTATTTTCTGAGTAAAATGGATCAAAAGCAGAGCGGATATAATGACGGTACACAGAAATAATCCGCTGATGGACATAAACTGTATTTGATCTCTATTATCTATGTACAAATCTTATATAAATCTAAAAATATGACATAATAATTCCTCTTATTATGCAAATTTCGCAGAGTAACGAACATATTTACATAAAACAGGATCTTTTTTGAGAGATGAACTGTGTAAAAGAGAGAGATTTGCTTCATACAAAAGCAAATATTTTTTACATACAATAGAACTACAGGTGGTGAACATATTGAGAAAGGACAGATGGATGGGGTGTATTATCTGATGTATGGATGTGAATATTATACAGGCGAAAGAAGAACTTCCACAGGATGCTTTTTCCTTTTATTTCAAAGAAGGAACCAATAAACTGACACTTGTGTCAACAAGGGAACCGATGAAGATAGGTGCGATTACTCTGACACAGGAGAAGCCTCTGCAAGCTTATGAAGAATACTGTAAGAGCAATGAGGTGGCAGGGTATACAGCGGTAGCAGATGGCATTTATGAACTTTCTCTTCTCTGGTCTGCTGGAATTATGGCAATTTAAGTCCCTATCGTTTCCCCGAGACGGTTCCGGAGGCATATGTACTCGAAGATGTGGAACGCATTGATATGGCACGTAAGATGGAGATTCCATCCTATGATTATGAGTGCACCAGAATCTTCTATGAACTGGGAACAGACTTTTCTTTTGATATCAATAACATTTTTCAGAGAATCATGACAGGAACGCAGCCGGTAGAAGAGGTATGGGAAGAAATTATACAGGAATACAAAAATAATGGACTGATGGAAGTAATTGATAAGGTAAATGAAGTCCGCAAAGAAAAATCCCCCAAGGAATGAAACCATTCCAAAGGGGATTTTGTGGTACCGGGCAGTTTATACCATAACATCAATATTGCTGCCAAGTCCGGGATATACGGAGCGTTCCATTGCTGAGGCGTCAAGCATTTCAGTAATGGCACTGCCTGTACTCTGTGCCTGTTCCAGGGATTTGGATAAAACAGCAGTTCCCACATCACTTAACAGGTTTGTCTGTGCCAAATTCATTGATAAAGCGGCGATGTCCATAGATATCCCTCCTTTCCTGAAATATGGTAATATCCATATACGTATATATCGGTCAAAAAGGCAAGATAATTAGACGGGAAAAGTTGGAAAATTCTTTTGTACATCTTGTATACAGCGTAAAAAAAGATATTATTGGCAATATCATTCAAAAATGCATAAAAAAATTGGGATTTCCTATAGATTTATTTGTATAAATGTATTAAAATAGTTTCAGAATGCGAAGAATCGGAATACCTGCAATTAAATTTTTTTGTGGATATTGTATAAGTAAGGAGAGTGGCATATGATTTCAAATCAGATTATGCAGAATACAATCGAGGGAATTAAGGCGATAGCAAGAGTTGAGCTGTTCGTGGCTGATATCGATGGTAAATTGGTGGCTTCTACCAAAACAACAGGAAATAACTTTGAAAGTTCCGTATTGGAATTTGTAAAATCACCGGCAGACAGCCAGGAGATACAGGGTTGTCAGTTCTTTAAGATCTATGATGACCAGCAGTTAGAATATATACTGATCGCAAATGATGCAGGTGAGAATGCCTACATGGTAGGCAAGATGGCAGCATTTCAGCTTCAGAACCTGATGGTGGCATACAAGGAGAGATTTGACAAGGATAATTTTATCAAGAACCTGTTGCTTGATAACCTGCTTCTGGTAGATATCTACAGCCGTTCCAAGAAGCTGCATATCCAGACTGATGTGAAACGTGCGGTTCTGATCGTAGAGTCTCCAAACGGCAAGGATGCCAATATTCTGGAAAAAGTTCGTGAGAGTTTCGGACAGAATGGTAAGGACTTTGTGACTGCAGTAGATGAGAACAATGTTATTGTAGTCAAGGAAATAGCAGATAACGAGACGAACAGAGACATTGATAAATATGCCAAGGCAATAGAGGAATGCCTTAACAAGGAAGGCATAAAGGATGTACATATCTCTTACGGTACGAACGTCAAGGAAATCAAAGAAGTCAGCCGTTCTTATAAAGAAGCAAAGATGGCACTTGATGTTGGCAAGATATTCTTCGCAGAAAGAGATATTATTGCATACAGTGAGTTGGGAATCGGCAGACTGATCTATCAGCTTCCAATTCCATTGTGTAAGATGTTCATTAAGGAAATTTTCGGTGGAAAGAGCCCTGATGACTTTGATGAGGAGACATTGACTACTATCAATAAGTTCTTTGAGAATTCACTGAATGTATCCGAGACATCCAGACAGCTCTTTATCCATAGAAATACACTTGTATACAGACTGGATAAGCTCCAGAAGAGCACCGGACTGGACTTAAGAGTATTCGAAGATGCGATCACCTTCAAGATCGCACTCATGGTAGTCCGTTACATGAAGTATATGGAATCATTTGAATATTGATACTGTAAAGCTATGCGCCGGATGCATGAAATGACAGATACAAGCTTGCTTGGATGCTGGCATTTTATGCATTTGGCATAGGGCGCTCAGCCCAAGCGAGGATTTACGAAGTAAATTCGAGCTTGCATGGCTTGATTATATATAACATAGTAAAATTATAATTTAGAGGTGAATTTATTTGAAAAGCACGGCAGTGAAAAAACGTGCACAGAAGACAGCAAATGGTAATGAACCTATTATTCTGCTGGAAAATGTGAGCAAATCCTATACTGCGGGAATTCCCGCATTAAATGGTATTAATCTGCATATAAATAAAGGAGAATTTGTTTTTGTAGTAGGAGACAGTGGCTCCGGTAAGTCTACACTGATCAAACTTCTGCTTCGTGAACTGGTGCCGACTTCCGGAAGAATCTACGTAAACGGTACGGATGTAGTACGTCTCAAACGTCGTAAGATTCCCAAGTTCAGAAGAAATCTGGGAGTTGTGTTTCAGGATTTCAGACTTTTAAAAGACCGTAATGTGTATGAAAATGTGGCTTTTGCACAGAGAATCATCCAAATGCCGAACAGAGAGATACGGAAAAATGTTCCGGCTATGCTCTCAAGAGTAGGACTTGCAGGAAAATACAAAGCTAAGCCCAAGCAGTTGTCAGGTGGTGAGCAGCAGAGAGTTGCACTGGCAAGAGCTCTTGTCAATAATCCGGATATTCTGCTGGCAGATGAGCCGACAGGTAATCTTGACCCAAAGAATTCATGGGAGATCATGAACCTGCTGGAGAAGATCAACAATGATGGTACCACAGTCCTTGTAGTAACCCATAACCGTGAAATCGTAAATGCTATGCAGAAACGAGTTATTACTATGAAGAAGGGACTCATCGTCAGTGATGAGGAGAATGGTGGTTATATCGATGAGGATTAATACATTATTTTACTGTCTGTGGCAGGGCATCCGTAATACATTCAGAAACAAATGGTTCACACTGGCATCAGTGGCAACGATATCGGCATGTCTTTTTCTGTTTGGATTATTCTATGCGATCCTGACTAACTTTCAGCATATTGTAAAGACTGCAGAGGAAGGCGTTTCTGTAACTGCTTTTCTTGAAGAAGGGATCAGTGATGAGAGAGTGCAGGAGATCAGTGATATGATCTCCAAGCGTGTAGAAGTACGTGAGGCATGTTATGTATCTGCTGATCAGACATGGGAGACATTCAAGAATGATTATCTGGGTGAATATTCCGATGGATTCACAGAAAATCCGCTGGCAGACTGTGCGCATTTTGAAATTTACATGAGTGATGTTTCCATGCAGCCGGAACTGGTAAGTTATCTGGAATCCATTCAGGGAATCCGTAAAGTCAATAAATCAGCGGTAACAGCACAGGCATTGACTGGAATCAATTCAATTGTAGGTTATGTTACGATCGGTATTATTGCAATTTTGTTTGCAGTATCTATTTTCCTGATCAGTAATACAGTTACGATCGGTATTTCTGTCCGTAAGGAAGAAATCCAGATTATGAAGTACATAGGAGCGACGGATTTCTTTGTCAGGGCACCTTTCGTGATTGAAGGTATGATGATCGGACTGATCGGTTCATTGCTTCCTTTGGCGGCAGTGTATGTCATTTATAATCAGGCATTGCTGTATGTGGCAGAGCGTTTTGCATATTTGTCACAGTTGATGCAGTTCCTTCCTGTAAATGAAATTTTTGCAAATCTGATACCGGTATGTATCGGTTTAGGTGTAGGTATTGGTTTTATCGGCAGCTTTACTACTGTCAGAAAGCATTTGAGTGTGTAGTTAGGAGAGATATATGCGTTATAAGAAGTTGATTCGGGGGATTGCCCTGCTTCTTATTACTGCCTTGCTTTCCGTCAGTGCCGGATCATTTGTCAGTCAGGCAGATAAGATATCTGATCTGAAGAAGAGCATTCAGGATAAGCAGGATGCGATCGATAAGGCACAGAGTGAGAAAAAGGCATTGCAATCGGGACTTACAGATGTGAAGAAAGTCATATCGGGACTGGAAACATCAAAGAAAAATCTGTCTGCTTATATCAGTCAACTGGATAACAGCCTGTCACAGGCACAGGCGAGAATTCTGGAGCTGAATACGATGATCACGGAGAAAGAAGCAGAGATCACCAAGACGGCAGCAGAACTGGAGGAAGCGATTGCAACAGAGGAAACACAGTATCAGGCGATGAAGGACAGAATCAAGTTTATCTATGAACATGGTGATACCTTTTATCTGGAAATGGTACTGACTGCACAGTCTTTTGGAGAAATGCTGAACAAGGCAGAGTATGTAGAAAAACTGTCAGCTTATGATAAACGTATGCTGGAACAGTATCAGGCGACCAGACAATATGTAGCAGTATGTAAGGAACAGCTTGAGGCAGAACAGGAGCTTCTGCAGGAAGCAAAGAAAGATGTAGAGGAAGAACAGAAATCGCTGGAAACCATGATTGCCCAGAAGGAGCAGGAAATTACTGCTTATGAGAGTGACATCAATAACCAGCAGGCACTTGTGAAAGAATACGAGGCGGAAATTGCTGCACAGAATGCAGAGATCAAGGCAATGGAGGATGCGGTAGCAGCACAGAAAGCAGAGCTTGCCAAGGCAAATCAGGCATCCAGGAAATACGATGGAGGTATGTTTGCATGGCCGGCACCATCTTATACGAGAATATCGGATAACTATGGCAACAGAATGCATCCTACCCTGCATGTACAGCAGTTCCATAATGGAATTGATCTGGCTTCGCCAGGCGGTTCTCCCATTCTGGCAGCTTATGATGGTACAGTTGTTTCGGCTGCCTACAGTTCGACGATGGGTAATTACGTCATGATCGATCACGGAGACAATCTGTATACTATATATATGCATGCATCCGCATTGTATGTATCAAAAGGACAGAACGTAGTAAAAGGACAAAAGATCGCCGCAGTAGGAAGTACAGGGCGTTCCACTGGCAATCATCTGCATTTCAGCGTCAGACTTAATGGAAGTTATGTCAGCCCGTGGAATTATTTATCACATTAATTGTATGACTACGTAAGGAAAGGCTTGGATATAAAAGAATATGAATGAAAATGAAAAAGAAGATAACAAATCGTTTTGGCGTGGGCTTGCAGTAGGGTTTGCATCCAGTTGTGCGATTCTTCTGGTGGTGTTCGGTGCTGTCAGGGTATATCAGACTTACAGTGTTTTTGGAAAGCTGACCGGTGGACAGTCCAGTACATCTGATTCCATTGCAAACGAGAAAACAACAGAAAAGATAGGTGTACTTGAAGATACGATCAAACAGTATTTCTGGCAGGATGTAGATTCTGAAACACTGGAGGCAGGCGTATATAAGGGCTTGCTGGATTCGCTGGATGATCCTTATTCTGTATATTATACACATGAGGAACTGGTGGAACTTCAGCAGCAGACGGAAGGTGTCTATTATGGAATCGGTGCGTATATTGCACAGGATACAGAGATGGGATATACCAGAATCAGCAAGATCATAAAGAATACTCCTGCAGAAGAGAGTGGTCTGCAGCAGGATGACTATATTTATCAGATAAACGGCGAAGATATGCAGGGTAAAGACAGCACATATGTAGTCAGTAAGATAAAAGGCGAAGAAGGCACCAAGGTAACGATCACCGTAATCAGAGAAGGAGCGTCTGAACCTGTTGATATTGAAGTAGAACGCCGCAAGATTGAAAGTCCGACAGTGGAATATGAAATGCTGGATGATAATATGGCATATATTCAGATCACGGAGTTCGATCTGGTAACGACAGATCAGTTTGAGAAAGTATATGATCAGGCAAAAGCAGATGGAATGAAAGGACTGATCCTGGACTTGAGGAGTAATCCCGGAGGCAATCTTTCTACAGTGTGTGATATTGCGAGAATGATACTTCCCAAGGGATTGATCGTATATACAGAAGATAAGTATGGAAAACGCGAAGAATATACCTGTGATGGTGCAAACGAGATAAAAGTACCGCTAGTAGTCCTTACCAATGGGTACAGCGCAAGTGCTTCTGAAATTCTGGCAGGCGCGATCAAAGATTACGGAATCGGTACATTGGTAGGAACGACTACGTATGGAAAAGGCATTGTTCAGAAGGTTATCAATTTATCAGATGGTTCCGCAGTGAAACTTACTGTGAGCACCTACTACACACCGAATGGAAACAATATTCACAAGATTGGAATTGATCCGGATGTGGAAGTGGAATTTGATGCAGAACAGTATAAGAATGGCGTAGACAATCAACTGGAAAAAGCAAAAGAGGTATTGGCAGGGTTATTATAACCCTGCCTTTTATTTGTTTGGAAATTGCTATATACTTTTTGTGATTTTGTGATATACTATATAAGAACGTATATTCGCAAACAAATGTATTGTTTTTATCATAATAAGTACTTTGCATGGATTTGCAGATGACAGAAAGACATGGGTAATGGTATGGAATTTAAATTACATTCGGAATATCAGCCGACAGGTGATCAGCCGGAGGCAATTGCCGAACTGGTGAAGGGTTTTCAGGAAGGCAACCAGTTCCAGACGTTATTAGGCGTTACCGGTTCCGGTAAGACTTTTACAATGGCGAACATCATAGCAGCGTTGAATAAACCAACATTGATCATAGCACATAATAAGACACTGGCAGGGCAGCTCTATGGGGAGATGAAAGAATTCTTTCCGGAGAATGCAGTGGAGTATTTTGTGTCATATTACGATTATTATCAGCCGGAGGCTTATGTGCCCTCTACAGATACTTATATAGCGAAGGATTCAGCGGTTAACGAGGAAATCGATAAGCTGAGACTCTCTGCAACGGCATCTCTGACAGAACGCAGGGATGTGGTGGTAGTTGCCAGCGTATCCTGTATTTATGGTCTGGGAAGTCCTGACGAATATCAGGGCATGATGCTTTCTCTCAGACCGGGTATGTCCAAAGACAGAGAAGAGGTCATACGTGCACTGATCGAGATGCAGTATGACAGAAATGATATGGATCTGGAACGAAGCCGTTTCCGAGTACACGGGGATATTGTGGATATCAACCCTGCACAGGGTGGGGACTATCTGATCCGTGTAGAGTTCTTTGGTGATGAGATTGACAGAATATCAGAGATAGATCCGGTCACACAAAGGACATTGAATCTGCTGGAACATGTTACGATTTTCCCGGCTTCCCATTATGTAGTAGCGCCTGAAAAGATTGCCAAGGCATGTGATGAGATAGAAGAAGAACTAAAGGAACGTGTACAGTATTTTAAGAGCGAGGATAAGCTGCTGGAGGCACAGAGAATATCAGAAAGAACCAATTTTGATATTGAGATGCTTCGGGAAACGGGATTCTGTTCCGGTATTGAGAACTATTCGAGACACTTAAGCGGTACGAAGGAGGGAGAACCTCCTTACTGCCTGATGGATTTCTTTAAGGACGATTTCCTGATCATTGTAGATGAGTCCCATATCACGATCCCACAGATCAGAGGTATGTATGCAGGTGACCGGTCACGTAAAATGACGTTGGTAGACTATGGATTCAGACTGCCTTCTGCACTGGATAACAGACCACTCCGGTTTGAAGAATTTGAACAGAAGATAGATCAGATGCTGTTTGTTTCTGCAACACCCAATGTCTATGAGGAAGAGCATGAACTTTTCAGGGCAGAGCAGATCATCAGACCGACAGGGCTGCTTGATCCTGAGATAGAGATCCATCCGGTAGAGGGACAGATCGATGACCTGATATCACATATTCATGAAGAAACTGCCAGACATAATAAAGTTCTGGTTACAACCCTCACGAAACGCATGGCAGAGGATCTGACAAAATATATGAGTGAGGTAGGAATCCGTGTAAAATATCTGCATTCGGATATTGATACACTGGAGAGAGCGCAGATCATCAGAGATATGCGTCTGGATGTTTTTGATGTACTGGTCGGGATCAACCTGCTTCGAGAGGGACTGGATATACCGGAAATCTCACTGGTGGCGATACTGGATGCGGATAAGGAAGGTTTCCTGCGATCTGCAACTTCTCTGATCCAGACAGTAGGGCGTGCAGCCAGAAACGCAGAAGGACATGTTATCATGTATGCGGATAATATCACAGATTCCATGCGTATTACTCTGGATGAAACGGCGCGCCGTCGTGCGATCCAGCAGAAATATAATGAAGAACATGGTATCACACCGCAGACCATCAAGAAGGCAGTCAGAGATCTGATCAGCATCTCCAAGGCAGTTGCCAAGGAAGAGCAGACCTTTGCAAAAGATCCTGAGTCAATGGATGAGAAGGAACTTAAGAAGCTGATCGCTACTGTTGAAAAGAACATGCGTAAAGCAGCAGCAGACCTGAACTTCGAGGCAGCGGCAGAGCTTCGTGACAAGATGACAGATCTGAAGAAAATGCTGAATGATATGACAAGTGGGTTATAAGATAGAAAGGTATGGTTAATAAGATGAATGCAGAACAGTTGAAGATGCTTCCAAAGAGTGAGGTAATCAGAATCCGTGGAGCAAATGAGCATAATTTGAAGAATATCAGTCTGGATATTCCTAGAAATAAATTTGTAGTTCTGACAGGACTGTCAGGTTCCGGTAAGTCCTCTCTGGCTTTTGATACGATCTATGCAGAAGGACAGCGACGTTACATGGAATCCCTGTCCTCTTATGCAAGACAGTTCCTGGGACAGATGGAGAAGCCTAATGTAGAGAGCATCGAAGGATTATCTCCTGCTATTTCCATCGATCAGAAATCGACCAACAGGAATCCAAGATCTACAGTAGGAACAGTAACGGAGATCTATGATTATTTCCGATTATTATATGCAAGAATCGGTATTCCTCATTGTCCTAACTGCGGCAGGGAGATCCATAAGCAGACGATCGATCAGATGGTAGATCAGATCATGGCACTGCCGGAGGGAACGAAGCTGCAGCTTCTGGCACCTGTGGTCAGAGGACGTAAGGGCGAACATGCCAAGGTATTGGAGCGTGCCAAGAAGAGTGGATATGTCAGAGTCCGTATTGATGGCAGTCTCTATGAGTTGACGGAAGAAATCAAGCTTGATAAGAATATCAAACATAATATCGAGATTATAGTAGACAGACTGGTAGTAAAAGAAGGTATTACCAGACGTTTGACGGATTCCATCGAGAATGTCATGGAACTGGCAAATGGGTTGATGATCGTGGATATTATCGGTGGTGAACCGATGAATTTCTCAGACAGCTTCGCCTGCCCTGACTGCGGTATCAGTATTGAAGAAGTCGAGCCTAGAAGTTTTTCCTTTAACAATCCTTTTGGAGCCTGCCCTGAATGTTTCGGGCTTGGTTATAAGATGGAATTTGATGTTGACCTGATGATCCCTGATAAGACATTAAGTATTAATCAGGGCGCAATTACAGTCATGGGATGGCAGTCCTGTACGGATAAAAACAGTTTCACGAATGCCATTTTACAGGCATTGTGTAAGGAATATGATTTCTCACTGGATACGCCTTTTGAAGAACTTACTCCTGAAGTTCAGAATATGCTGATACATGGAACCAAGGGTAAAGAAGTAATTGTCCATTATAAGGGACAGCGTGGAGAAGGCAGATATCCTGTGGCCTTTGAAGGACTGATCAAGAATGTGGAGAGAAAGTACCGCGAAACTTCTTCTGAGATCATGAAAGCAGAGTATGAGACTTTCATGCGCATTACACCCTGTAAGGAATGTGGCGGCAGAAGATTAAAGAAAAGTTCGCTGGCAGTTACGGTGTGTGATAAGAATATCTATGAAGTGACATCACTGTCAATTAATAAGCTGTATGATTTCCTGGACAGTATGGAACTGACGCCACAGCAACAGCTTATTGGTAAGAGAATCTTAAAAGAGATCAAGGCGCGTGTTGGATTCTTAAAGAGTGTAGGTCTGGAATATCTGTGTCTGTCCCGAGCGACAGCTACCTTGTCCGGTGGTGAGGCACAGAGAATACGTCTGGCGACACAGATCGGTTCCGGACTTGTTGGTGTATGTTATATTCTGGATGAGCCAAGTATCGGACTGCATCAGAGGGATAATGACAAGCTGCTGGGTGCTTTGCGCAATTTACAGGAACTGGGCAATACTCTTATTGTAGTAGAACATGATGAGGATACTATGCTGGCAGCAGACCATATTGTGGATATCGGGCCGGGAGCCGGAGAACATGGTGGACAGGTTATCGCTCAGGGTACAGCGCAGGAGATCATGCAGATACCGGAGTCCATTACCGGACAATATCTGAGTGGAAAGATCCAGATACCAGTTCCGGCGACCAGAAGAAAGCCGACAGGCTGGCTTACAGTGAAGGGGGCTGCCGAAAATAACCTCAAGAATATAGATGTGAAGTTCCCACTGGGAGTATTTACCTGTGTGACAGGCGTGTCAGGTTCCGGTAAATCCTCACTGGTTAACGAAATCTTATATAAATATCTGGCAAAGCAGCTTAACAGAGCACGTACGATACCCGGTAAGTTCAAGAAGATAGAAGGTGTGGAGCAGCTTGATAAGGTCATAGATATAGACCAGTCTCCTATCGGACGTACACCACGTTCTAACCCGGCTACTTATACAGGAGTATTTGACCAGATCCGTGACCTGTTCGCTTCCACAGTAGATGCCAAGGCAAAGGGCTATACGAAGGGAAGATTCAGCTTCAATGTCAAGGGTGGACGCTGTGAGGCCTGTGGTGGCGATGGTATCATCAAAATCGAGATGCACTTCCTGCCGGATGTATATGTACCCTGTGAGGTTTGCCAGGGCAAACGCTATAACAGAGAAACACTGGATGTAAAATATAAGGGTAAGAGCATCTATGATGTACTGGATATGACTGTGGAAGAAGCACTGGAGTTCTTTGACAAAGTACCTTCTATCCGCAGAAAGATAGAAACCCTGAATGATGTAGGACTTTCCTATATTAAACTGGGACAGCCATCAACTACACTGTCCGGTGGTGAAGCCCAGAGAATCAAGCTGGCAACAGAACTGAGCAGAAGAAGCACCGGTAAGACAATCTATATTCTGGATGAGCCTACGACAGGACTGCATTTTGCAGATGTGCATAAACTGGTGGAGATCTTACAGAGACTGGCTGAAGGTGGTAACAGTGTGGTAGTCATTGAGCATAACCTTGATGTGATCAAGACTGCGGATTATATCATTGATATCGGACCCGAAGGCGGCGACGGCGGTGGAACAGTCATTGCACAGGGCACACCGGAGCACATTGCCCAGTGTCCAAATTCCTATACGGGAATCTATGTGAAGAAGATGCTGGAAAAGGCGAAAGATAATCAGTAAATTATAATGTTGGAAAGATTCGTTAAAAATATTTTTGACGAGTCTTTTTTTATGAAAAATTTATGAAAAATATATGTTTACAAATAAAGTGTCAGATAATATAATAAATTTACATAATATTGCGAAAAATACTAAAGTATTATGTTAAATCAACCGATATAGGTTACAGATGGAATGATCGGGTTTCTGGGTGTTTTATTGTAAAAAAAGTGTGAAACCCCTTTGAAAAATGGATAGTTTAGGTTATAATGACTTAGTATGTTTAAATTGACATCATTGGTAATAATAATGAAAACAAGAAAAATTACGCGATAGAGAATAACCAACCATTTAGAAAGGGGCAAAGAGCCATATGCAATACACAGATATTGGAATCGACCTTGGAACCGCAAGTATATTAGTTTACATCCGTGGTAAGGGTGTAGTTTTGAAGGAGCCGTCAGTAGTTGCCTTCGATAGAGATACTGATAAGATCAAAGCCATCGGAGAAGATGCGAGACTGATGCTTGGTAGAACACCGGGCAATATTGTAGCAGTCAGACCACTCAGACAGGGTGTTATCTCTGATTATAAGGTAACAGAGCAGATGATGAAGCACTTTATACAGAAGGCACTTGGAAGAAAGACTTTCCGTAAGCCTATCATTGCTGTATGTGTACCCAGTGGAGTAACCGAAGTAGAGAAGAAAGCAGTAGAAGACGCAACTTATCAGGCAGGTGCAAGAGATGTTAAGATTATCGAAGAACCTATTGCAGCAGCAATCGGTGCAGGAATCGATATCAGCAAGCCCTGCGGAAATATGATCGTAGATATCGGTGGCGGTACTTCTGACATTGCTGTCATTTCTCTTGGCGGTACTGTAGTCAGCGCATCTATCAAAGTTGCAGGCGATGACTTTGATGAAGCCATCGTACGTTACATGAGAAAGAAACATAATCTTTTGATTGGTGAAAGAACAGCAGAAGACATTAAGATTAAGATTGGGTCAGCATTCAAGAGAGCAGAAGTAGATTACATGGACGTCCGAGGACGTAATCTTGTAACTGGTCTTCCTAAGACTATCCGCGTATCCTCCGAAGAAACAGAAGAGGCACTTCGCGAGACAACATCTCAGATCATTGACACGATTCACAGTGTCCTGGAGAAGACTCCACCAGAACTGGCAGCAGACATCGCAGACCGCGGTATCGTATTGACCGGTGGCGGAAGTTTGCTCCGTGGACTGGAGGATCTGGTAGAATCCAGAACCGGAATCAATACAATGACAGCAGAAGATCCTATGACAGCAGTTGCGATCGGAACCGGTAAATATGTAGAGTTCCTCGCAGGTGCAAGGGAAGATTTATAGTACAACTGCCTCTTAATCACCCGCGATTAGGAGGAACATATGCTTAGAGGTCTTTATACAGCCTATACTGGTATGCTCAACGAACAGTATAGAATGGATATCATGTCGAATAACCTGGCAAATGCAGATACCACCGGATTTAAGAAGGAAGGATCTACCAGCCAGTCCTATTCGGAAGTAATGGCAGTTAAAATCAAGGACACAACGGAATTTCTTAATACACCTAAGAAGCTGGGTAACATGAGCCTGGGTGTTAAGATTGGTGAGACGTATACGGATTTTGATCAGGGGTCGCTCAGAGACACTGGCAATACCTATGATCTCGCAATTTCCGGTGATGGGTTCTTTAACATCGAGTTTACCAATAAGGCGGGAGAGACTTCTACAAAATATACAAGAGATGGTGGATTTACCGTTACAGCAGATGGCTATCTGGTAACCAAGGATGGCGACTATGTGCTGGGACAAAACGGCAGAATTCAGCTTTCCACCACAGCAGCCAACACAGTAATTGATGGAGACGGCAGGATCTATCAGGATGACAGACTGGTGGCACAGTTAAAAATCACAGAATTTGAAGATACAAATTATCTGACCCATTATGGCGAAACAATGTGGGACGCAGTAGAAGGTGCAACAGCCTCTGATGCGACCGATGCAACAATACATCAGGGATATCTGGAAATGTCCAATACATCCGTTGTGAAAGAAATGGTAAATATGATTTCTATTCAACGTCAGTATGAAGCAAATCAGAAACTGATTACAACTTATGATGAATCACTGGATAAATCCGTGAATCAGGTAGGTAAAGTATAGGAAAACACTGGTATGAGCATGAATTGCTAAGGAGGGTTAGATATGGTCAGATCTTTATGGACAGGTGCAACCGGTATGATTGCACAGCAGCTTAATGTAGATAATATTTCCAATAATCTTGCAAACGTTAACACAACAGGATATAAGAGTGAATCCATGGAATTCAAGTCACTTCTGTATCAGACGGTACAGACCAGGACAACAACTGCAAACGGTGAGAATAAACCAATTGGTGCAGAAGTTGGTCTGGGTGTAAGGAATTCCTCTATCACATCTGTTTTTACACAGGGCAGCCTGTTGGAATCATCAGGACCGGCTAATTTTGCAATTGACGGAAACGGATTTTTTGGCATACGTGGGGATGATGGAAATACATATTATACCAGAAATGGTCATTTTGTATTTGCCGTAGGCAATGATGGAATGACACTTACGACATCAGACGGACTTCCGGTGCTTAGCAGTTCCGGAGAGCCTATCGTATTGGACAGTGATGCGGTAGTAAGTAAAGTAACGATCAGCAAAGATGGTACTTTATATTATCCGGATGATAATGGTAATGCGCAGAGTCTGGGAGTTACGATCGGCTTATGGCAGTTTAACAATCCTGCGGGCTTAAGTAAAGAAGGCGACAGCCTGTATTCTGTTACTTCTGCCAGCGGTGTGGCGATGAATGAAGCCAGCAATTCCAACCTGACCAAGAGTTCTTTGAAACAGGGATATCTGGAAGGCTCTAATGTACAGATCGCAGATGAAATGGTCAATCTGATCGTGGCACAGAGAGCATATGAAATGAATTCCAAAGTAATCACAACCTCTGATGAGATGCTTCAGCAGGCAAATCAGTTGAAACGTTAATGACAGTAAAGTGACACAGATGTCATAAGGAGGATCAGAGATGGATATTGGAACAAGTTCATTATATACAGATTATGTGACCAGCACAGCGGCCAACAGTAAAGCATCAGCATTGACTGGCAAGACCAGTCAGGATTATTCAAATGCATCAGATGAAGAATTAATGGATGTATGCAAAGAGTTTGAATCTTATTTCCTGGAGAAGATATTTGATACCATGATAGATTCTACAAAACTGTTTTCAGGTGAGGAAGATAGTTCCTACGCTTCTAAAATGGTAGATTACTTCAAAGATACAGCAGTGCAGACCATTGCTTCTCAGGCAACAGAACAGGGAACGTTGGGAATTGCACAGACATTATATGAACAGATGAAGCTTCAGTACAGCGGTATCAATCCACAATCATTGGAAAATGCATCCGCCGGACAGAAAACAGAAGAAGAGTCATGACAGATACATTAAGGCACTCGAAGAGAGTGCCTTTTTTAGTACGAGTTTTTACAATTGGATAGCATTTTAATAATAAAGTTGATACAATAGTCACAGTGTGATTACAGTAAAAGTGAGAAAATTGTATAACACACAGGAAGAGAGGACGAAACAGTGGAGACACGTAAAGGATTCGTGGAACACATTATATATAAAAATCCATTAAACGGTTATGGTGTCATTAATCTGATGTCGGATGAAGAGGAAATTACATGTACAGGAATATTTACCCATCTGGATGAAGGAGAATGCATCGAAGTAAATGGTGATTATGTTGAACACGCTGTTTATGGAACACAATTTAAGGTAGAAAAATATCGTGTCGTACCACCGGAGGATTCAGTTGCCATAGAACGTTACCTTGGCTCAGGGGCGATCAGAGGAGTCGGGGCTGCGCTGGCAGCCAGAATAGTCAAAAGATTTGGTGACGATACCTTTCGGATCATAGAAGAAGAACCAGAGAGACTGGTAGAGATCAAAGGCATCAGCGAAAGAATCGCAAGAGAAATTGCGGAACAGGTCGAAGAAAAAAGAGATATTCGTGAGGCAATGATCTTTTTACAAAAATATGGAATTTCAAACACACTTGCGTTAAAAATTTATCAAAGATACGGAATGGGATTATACAATGTAATGCAGGAAAATCCTTATCGCCTGGCAGAGGATGTAACAGGGATCGGATTTCGTATTGCAGATGAGATTGCATCCAAGATCGGTATACATACGGATTCAGATTACAGAATCCGAAGCGGCATATTGTATACGCTGATACAGTCAGGTGGGGAGGGGCATGTATATCTGCCTGAACCAATGCTGCTTGAACGCGCAGCCAGACTTCTGGAGCTGAAGCCGGAACAGATAGCACCACAGGTAGATAATCTGGCAATTGACAAGAAGCTGGTCATTAAGATGAAGGATGATATAAAGTGCGTTTACAGTATGACCTATTATTATGCTGAATTGAACTGTGCAAGAATGTTATATGAACTACAGCAGGCATTTGCCGGGGCAGACAGGCTGACAATGATAGAGAGACAACGGCTTACCAGAAAGATAGAGAATCTGGAAACAGAGAATCATATGCAACTGGATGAACTTCAGAGAAAAGCAGTGCTGGATGCGATTGAGAATGGCATTTTTCTTTTGTCCGGTGGACCTGGTACTGGTAAAACAACGACCATTAATATGATGATCCGTTATTTTGAAGAGGAGGGCTGTGATATTTTTCTGGCAGCACCTACAGGACGTGCAGCAAAAAGAATGACAGAGGCTACGGGCTTTGAAGCAAAAACGATCCACCGACTTCTGGAATTGAACGGAGGTACTTCGGACGAGGACAGAAATGCATCTTTTGAACGTAATGACCTGAATCCGTTAGAGGCAGATGTAATTATTATCGATGAAATGTCAATGGTAGATATCTATCTGTTTCAGGCTTTACTGAAAGCGATCACACCGGGTACGCGTTTGATCATGGTGGGAGATCGTAACCAGCTTCCGTCTGTAGGACCGGGACAGGTATTGAAAGATCTTATGGAGAGTGGAGCTTTTGCAACTGTAATTTTAAATAAGATATTCAGACAGGCGGGAGAGAGTGACATTGTTGTGAATGCCCATCTGATCAACGAGGGAAAACAGATTTCCCTTGATAATAAGAGTCGTGATTTCTTTTTCCTGGAAAGGGATAATGTCAATGTCATTTATAAGCATATGATCCTGCTGATTACACAGAAGCTTCCCAAATATGTGAATGCCGGACCTTTGGATATTCAGGTACTGACCCCGATGCGTAAAGGGGCGCTGGGTGTTGAGGTATTAAATAAGATCCTGCAGCAATATCTGAATCCACCCTCACCGGAAAAGATAGAAGTGGGACACGGAGATGGCATCTTAAGGCTGGGTGATAAAGTAATGCAGATCAAAAATAATTATCAGTTAGAGTGGGAGATCGTAAGCAGATATGGAATCCCTATTGATTCCGGACAGGGTGTATTCAATGGGGATACAGGAATTATCAGGGAAATTAATGAAACGGCCAAGACACTGATAGTAGAATATGATGACATGCGCAGAGTGACATATCCGCTTAGCGGACTGGAAGAGATAGAACTTGCCTATGCGATCACGATCCATAAGTCACAGGGTAGTGAATATCCGGCGGTTATCATGCCATTACTTACGGGACCAAGGATGCTCTTTAACCGTAATCTGCTCTATACCGGAGTTACAAGGGCGAAAAACTGTGTCACCATACTTGGAAGCCGTGATACGGTCAAACAAATGATAGAGAATGCAAGTGAACAGAAACGTTTCACGGGATTAAAGGACAGAATATGCGAGATTATGCAAAATATGCAGGAAAATTAGTGGATCTGGTATATCCGAGACGTTGTCCTGTGTGTGATGAGCCTGTGCCGGTTGAGGATGAACTTATCTGTGTGGACTGTGTTAAGAAAATCAGATATATAGAAGGGGCGCGATGCCGTAAGTGTAGTAAAGGGTTGACGGATGATACGAAAATCTACTGTACTGATTGTGAAAAAAGGACGCATATATTTGAATATGGGTATGCATTATATCATTATCAGGATATGCATGAAAGTATTTACCGTTACAAATCACGGGGGCGTATGGAATATGCAAAATTTTATGCAAAAGATATCGGCAGGCATCTGGAGTGGGAAATCAGGCATATGGGTGCACAGGCGTTGATTCCTGTTCCGCTGCATCCATCCAGAGAGAGGATGCGGGGATACAATCAGGCGCAGGTATTGACACGTGAATTGGGACCGCTTCTTGGAATACCGGCGAGAACTGATATTATAAAGAGAGTGTGCAGAACAGTCCCGCAAAAGGAATTAGACGGGCTTGAAAGGCAAAATAATTTGAAAAAGGCTTTCTTTATTAGTTCAGATGTTGTAAAATTAAAGAAAGTTATTGTCGTCGATGATGTGTATACGACAGGCAGTACGATAGATGCGGTGGCAGAAGAATTAAGGCACCATGGGGTAGAACAGGTATATTTTATTACCCTTTGCATCGGTGAAGGGGTCTAATGTGATGTAATGGAGGGAATAATAGAATGAATGTGAGAAACTGCAGAAAATGTGGCAAACTTTTTAATTATGTGGCAGGACTTCCGATTTGTCCGGCATGTAAGGAAAAAGCAGAAGAGAGCTTTCAGGTTGTAAAGAAGTATATACGAGAGAATCCGAGAGCTGATATCCGAGAGGTCGCACAGACGTGTGAGGTGGAAACATCCCAGATTCAGCAGTGGATCCGTGAGGAACGACTGGAGTTTACGGAAGACTCACCGATCAAACTTCCATGTGAAAATTGTGGAGCTTTGATCCGCGCAGGTAAATATTGCGAAAAGTGTAAAGCAGCTATGGCGAAGAATCTGTCCAATGCAATTGATAAGCCAAAGACAATTGTACAGGCTGCACCGGATAGACGTGATACGCGCAACAGAATGCGTTATCTGGATAAGCATGAATAAACTGTCGGGTATGACAGATATATAAGGAAACATCAACTATGTTAAATGAAGAACGAATTAAATTAATGACTAAGATGGCTGCCTATGAGGCAAATGAAGGTAAAAAGAATGTGGCAATAGGCAATTATTTCAGAGGCGATTATATCGGACTTCAGGTGATCAAATCCATTATCAGTGCAACACTTGCTTTTCTGATTGTATTTGGATTGTTTATTTTTTATGATTTTGAAGTTTTTATGTCAGATATCTATAAGATGGATCTGCTGGGATTTGGTAAGACTGTAGTCATTGTATATCTTATCTTTGTGGCAGTATATGCCCTGATCTCTTATATGATATACACATATCGCTATACCAAAGCGAGAAAGAGCCTGAAAATGTATTATAATAATTTAAAGAAACTTGCGTATCTCTATGACAAAGAGGGCAGAAGATAGACGCACATAATATAGAGCTATGAAAGGATATTACTATGACTAATTTACTTGTTTTCAGGGAGCAGCTTAAAAAGTTCTACAGCAAATATGAACTTTATATCACACCTTTTTGCAAGTTTTTGCTTGCATTGGTATCTCTTGTGGCGATCAACAGTAACATTGGCTATATGAGCACGTTGAAGAATGCAGCAGTAGTACTGATACTTGCACTTTTATGTTCTTTTTTACCAATGAATCTGACTGTTGTGATCGCAGCAGCGGTGACATTGGCACATCTGTATGCATTTGCTCCGGAATGTGCAATTGTGGCACTGGCGGTATTCCTGCTGCTGTTCATATTGTACTTCCGCTTTTCACCTAAGGACACTATTGCAGTGTTACTGACACCATTGTGTTTTGTACTTAAAATTCCGTATGTTATGCCTTTGGCAGTGGGGCTTGTGGGAACACCGGCTTCTTCTGTAGCAGTAGCAAGCGGCGTGATCGTATATTATATGCTTGTAGGAATGAATGACAGCGCCTCTGTATTGAATACTTTTGATGTGGATGGTATGGTGGATAAGTTCCGCTACTGCATTGATACCTTTTTAGGTAACAGGGCAATGATGGTAGCAGTTGTGGCTTTTGCTGCAACAGTACTGGTGGTGTGGTTTATCAGAAGACTGAGTGTGGATCATGCATGGACGATCGCAATGATCACAGGTGCACTTTTGAACATTCTGATCTTACTGTTTGGGGATTTGATGTACAGCACCAATATTTCCATCATTGGCATTATTTTTGGCAGTATCATATCAGTACTGCTTGTTAAAGTATTACAGTTTTTTGTGTTCAACGTTGATTATTCCCGAACAGAAATGGTTCAGTTCGAGGATGATGAATATTACTATTATGTTAAGGCTGTTCCCAAGAATACTGTGGCGACACCGGAGAAACGTGTTAAGACAATCCGTGTGCCGGAAAAAGCAGTAAATCGCAGTAAAAGGGAAGGAAGCCGCCAATAGAATCAATTTGACTGGAATGAAGATGTATGAAGGAACAGATTTTTACCTTTTTTAGTAAGTACATTTCAACTTTATCGTTGCAGGGAGTGAGCGTGCGATGGGAGGATATAGTGGAGATTCTCATTATATCCTTTTTGGTGTACCAGATCATGACATGGATCAAAAATACCAAAGCATGGTTCCTGATGAAAGGTATAGGTATCATACTGATATTTATTCTTCTGGCAATCATATTTGAAATGAATACGATTCTCTGGATTGTAGAGAATGTCCTGAGTATTGCGGTAATTGCAGTAGTTGTTGTTCTACAGCCGGAGCTTAGACGTGCGTTGGAAGAATTGGGAAGAAAGAAATTCTTTGCAATTCTGATGCCTTTTGACAAGGTGCAGTCGGAACGTTTCTCTGATAAGACTGTGAATGATCTGGTCAAGGCAAGCTTTGAAATGGGTAAGGTAAAGACAGGAGCGCTTATGGTGATAGAGCAGAATGTGAAACTTACCGAGTATGAAAGGACAGGAATAGAAGTGGATGGATTAATATCCAGTCAGCTTCTGATCAATATATTTGAGCATAATACACCACTGCATGATGGAGCAGTTATTATCCGTGGAAACAGGGTAGTATCAGCTACCTGCTATCTGCCACTATCGGATAATATGGAAATCAGCAAAGAGCTCGGTACCAGACACCGTGCAGGCGTAGGTATTTCAGAAGTAACAGATGCCCTTACGATCATAGTATCAGAGGAGACAGGACATGTCAGTGTTACTTATGAAGGAAAACTGTATCGTAATCTGGACGCCAATGCTTTGAGAGAGAAACTTCAGCTCATTCAGAATAAAGAGATTGATGAGAAGAAGCACAGGTTATGGAAAGGAAGGGCTAAGGATGAAAAATAAGCTGACACATAATCTGGGACTAAAGATTCTTGCTCTTGTATTTTCCATAGGTCTGTGGTTTGTTGTAAATAATATTACTGACCCTGTGGTAAGAAAATCATTCAGCAATGTACCGGTAGAGATCACGAATGCTGATATGATCACAAATGAGGGCAAAGTATATGAAATACAGGATGAAACGGATTCTGTAACTGTTACGGTAAGAGGTAAGAATTCCATTGTCAGCAACCTGAACAAAGAGGATATCAAGGCTGTTGCTGACATGTCCGATCTAAGCTTTATGAATACAGTTACAATTAAGTTATCATGTACAAGAAGCAATTATAATTCACAATTGGAATTTTCAAGTAATGTAGAGAACCTGAAACTTACAATTGAAGATATGAAGAGAACTCAGTTTGTAATCAATACAACGATTTCCGGAGAACCGGCTGACGGATATATTGTCGGTACAGTAACTCCAAGTCAGAATGTGGTCAGAGTATCAGGACCGGAATCTATTATTAATCAGATCGATCATGTAGATGCGACAGTAGATATCAGAGATACGTACACATCTGATATTACTACAAGTGTGGAATTGAAATTCCATGATGAGAACCATAACGAGATCAAGAGCAGTTCTATAAAAACAAATATTTCTACGATTAATGTTGTTGTTACAATATTGGAAACAAAAGACGTTCCGGTAAAATTTGCAGTAACCGGGGAGCCTGCTGCAGGGTATCTTACAACAGGAAATGTGATCAGCGTTCCTGAAACAATAACTGTTGCCGGTAGAAAGAACATACTTGACGGTACTTCAGAGATTCTTGTAACAGATTCTTCTCTCAGCGTGGAAGGTGCAACAGATGATGTGACCAAGATCATTGCGATCAAGAAATACCTTCCGTCAGGAATACAGTTTGCAGACAGCACCTTTAACGGAAATGTCAGTGTAACAGTCGGAGTGGAACCTGAGGCTTCCAAGGAACTGGAGATACCTGTAAAGAACTTTGCAATAGGAAATGCTCCAGATGGATTTGATGTGACGATACAGGAATTTGAGGATGATTCTGTAAAAACTTATCCGGTTGCTGTGACTGGTATAGCAGATGATGTGAATAGTCTTAATGCAAGAGATATCATCGGTGTAGTAGATATGAACCTGATGCTCGATAAACTGGGAATGGATAGTTGGGAGGCAGGAACATACTCAGGAGAAATTACATTTAACTTCCCGGATGATGTGAAAACACAGCAGACATATAATCTGACACTGGTTGTGACACAACAAAAGGAAGAGGAATAATATAAGTATTTAGTTTTGGAGGATTAATAATAATTATGGCTAGATTATTTGGTACAGATGGTGTGCGTGGTGTCGCAAATGATGAGCTGACACCTGTGCTTGCAATGCAGCTCGGTCAGGCAGGGGCTTATGTCCTGTCCAAAGAAAAGGCACATAAACCGACGATCATGGTAGGCTGCGATACGAGAATATCAGGAGATATGCTTGCAAATGCATTAATGGCAGGAGCATGCTCTGTCGGTGCAAATGTAGTATATGTAGGTGTTATTCCTACACCTGCGATCGCATATCTGACTAAGAAATATCGTGTAGATGCAGGGGTTGTGATATCTGCATCACATAACCCTGTGGAGTTCAATGGAATCAAGTTTTTTGACGGAAATGGATTCAAACTTCCGGATGCTCTGGAGGATGAAATTGAAGCACTGATCCGCAGCGGAATGAAAGATGTACAGTTTCCAACCGGTTCAAGTGTGGGCAAAATCAAGTATCGTACAGATGCCAGAGAAGAGTATATCAATCATGCAGTGAATGCTGTATCTGTAGATCTGACAGGACTTAAGATCGTAGTTGACTGTGCAGAAGGTGCATCATACTACACTTCTGTAGAAACCTTAAAAGAATTGGGGGCAGAAGTCGTAGCAATCCATAATAACCCGGATGGAACAAATATCAATGCCAACTGTGGTTCTACTCATATGGAAGAATTACAGGCAAGAGTCGTTTACGAGAAAGCCAATGTCGGACTGGCCTTTGATGGTGATGCTGACAGACTACTGGCTGTGGATGAAAAGGGCAAAAGAGTAGATGGCGATGAGATCATGGCAATTGTCGGCAACCATATGAAATCAAAAGGAAAGCTTAAAGATAATACGATCGTTGCCACTGTTATGAGTAATCTTGGATTTTTCCTGATGGGAAAAGAACAGGGAATTCATATTGAGCAGACTAAGGTTGGTGACAGATATGTATTAGAGCGTATGTTGGAAATCGGCGCCAATTTGGGTGGCGAACAGTCAGGACATATCATTTTTCTGGATGAGAATACAACAGGTGATGGATTACTGAGTGCGTTACACTTATTACAGGTTATGGTAGAAACAGGCAAGCCGTTATCTGAACTTTCCAAGATCATGACAGTTTTGCCACAGGCTCTGGTAGGTGCTAAAGTACCAAACCACAAAAAAGACAGCTATATGGAATATGCAGAAATTGCAGATGCTATAGCGCGTGTAAGTGCCAAGTTTGAAGGAGAAGGACGTGTTCTGATCAGACCTTCAGGAACAGAGCCTCTAGTCAGAGTCATGATTGAAGGTAAGGACCAGGCGATGATAGAAAAAGAGGCAAAAGAACTTGCAGAACTGATCCAGAATGTAATGTTGTAAAATATAGAGTAATTGGTAGCAATACAAGAGCGGCTATCATCATAAATGTGGAGGAATGAATATGGTAAGCCAGAAGGTAACAATTAAGAACCCAACAGGTCTGCACCTGAGACCGGCAGGGATTCTCTGCAGGGAAGCAATGCAGTTCCAGTCACTTATTACTTTTACATTCCGTGAAAGTACGGCAAATGCCAAAAGTGTACTGAGTGTATTGGGAGCCTGCGTAAAGAGTGGAGATGAAATTGAAATCCACTGTGACGGATCAGATGAAAAAGAGGCTCTTGCTGCAATTGTCAATGCGGTAGAGAGTGGACTGGGTGAATAAAGAATATAAATTATGAAAACAGCCGAAGGTGTTTTTCGGCTGTTTTCTATGGTTTTATTTCAGATAAGAGCGTGCGCGGAAATGAGGCCAGTGTGAAAAATCCATATACGGAAGATTTTTCACACACGAGATTTGTGTCTGTGCGTACTTGACACAAACTCGGCATGCGCAAAGAGCGTGCGCGGAAATGAGGATTAAGATGAAAAAGATAATTGTGACAGGATGTAACGGACAATTGGGACGTGCGATCAACAAAGTGTATGAAAACAGCAGAGAATATGAGTGTGTAAATACAGATGTTGCACAGCTTGATATTACAAATATTGAAGATGTATTGAAACTGACCGATGAGGTAAGACCCTATGCGATCATTAACTGTGCTGCACATACAAATGTAAATGCCTGTGAAACTGATATAGATAATGCATACAGGATAAATGCAATAGGACCAAGAAATTTAAGCATTGCTGCTACCAGACATAATGCGAAACTGGTGCATATTTCCACGGACTATGTATTTAGCGGAGATTCTGAAAAACCTTATATTGAGTTTGATCAGACAGGACCACAGGGAATGTACGGTAAGACAAAACTCGCAGGTGAAAATTTTGTAAAGGAATTTGCCAAGAATTACTTCATTATCCGTACAGCGTGGTTATATGGAGATGGCAAGAATTTTGTAAAGACAATGCTTAACTTATCTCAGACACATGACAAGGTGCGGGTTGTAGGAGATCAGATAGGTTCTCCTACAAGCGCATCAGAACTTGCAAAGGCAATTGCGTATTTACTGCCTACAGATAATTATGGATTGTTCCATGGTACCTGCGAAGGATACACAAGCTGGGCTGATTTTACAAAAGAAATATTCAGACTGGCAGGTAAGAAGACAGAAGTAGAGACGATCACAACACAGGAATATCTGGCTGATGCTACCGGGGTCGTTGCACCAAGACCTGCACACTCTATTCTGGAAAACTATATGTTCAAGCTGACTACAAATCATATGTTCGCACAATGGGAAGATGCCATTGCAGAATATATGCGTTTAAATAATTAATGATACAGATTCATTACAATAAATGCAATGATGATACCAAGAATAGCACCCATAAGAACCTGAAGAGGTGTATGTCCGACTAATTCCTTGAGCTTCTCATCTGTGGACAGTTCTTTATTCATGCTTTCAAACAGATCGATCATTTCGTTTAGTACTTTTGCCTGTATTCCGGTTTCGCGGCGTACGCCAAGGGCATCGTACATAACGATTATTGCGAGGATCGTGCAGACAGCAAACGGGAAACTGTCCAGACCATACTGGATACCGGCGGCAGTAGACAAGGCACACACAGTAGCGGAATGGGAACTTGGCATACCACCACTTCCTACCAGACGTTCAGGAACAAAGCTTTTGTTAAGATACATGTGGATACCGGTCTTGAGCAATTGGGCTACAAGCCAGCCAAGGACGGAAGCAACCAGAATCTGGTTGTGAAATAACAGATATAATTGATTCATATATACAGATACCTTCCTCTATAGTTAGTAAGGGGACGGGATGACAGTCCCAACTAACCTTTATTATAGCGAAGGTACGGAGAAAGCACAACTGAATATTTGTATTGCAACATAATGTTTGGACGTGTATACTATAAAAAGCATAACGATTTGTAAACTAAGCCGGATATGATATTAAGTGAGGTATAATACATGAATAATAAAATAGCATTGATTACAGGTATTACAGGACAGGATGGCTCCTATCTTGCAGAGTTCCTTCTTGAGAAGGGCTACGAAGTGCATGGCCTTGTCAGAAGACACAGTATCTCAAATACTGCAAGAATCGACCATTTGATTGCTTCTGATTATCATAAGACCAAGTTCTTTTTACATTTTGCTGATACGACAGATTCTTCCAATCTGATGAGACTTATTGGTGAGATCAGACCCACAGAAGTATACAATCTGGCAGCACAGTCACATGTTGGTGTATCTTTTGAAGTACCGGAATATACAGCAGAAGCAACAGGTGTCAGTACACTTAAACTTCTGGAAGCAATCCGTGTAAACGGCGGTAACTGCAGATACTATCAGGCATCTACTTCCGAATTGTTTGGCGGTATTCCTGAGACTGCACCACAGAGTGAGGCTACGCCTTTCTATCCAAAGAGCCCATATGGTGCTGCTAAACTGTATTCCTACTGGATCACAGTAAATTACAGAGAGTCTTATAACATGTTTGCATGTAACGGCATTCTGTTCAATCATGAGTCACCAAGACGTGGTGAGAATTTTGTGACCAGAAAGATTACCCTTGCGATTGCCAATATCATTGCAGGCAAGCAGGACAAGCTTTCACTTGGCAATATGAATGCGAAGAGAGACTGGGGATTTGCCGGTGATTATATAGAAGGTATGTGGCTGATGTTACAGCAGGATAAACCAGGCGATTATGTATTGGCTACGAATGAAACGCATACAGTACGTGAATTTGTAGAAGCTGCTTTTGAAGAACTGGGAATTGAAATCCGCTGGGAAGGAACCGGTGTGGATGAGAAGGGTTATGATGCAAAGACCAGTAAGCTTCTGGTCGATGTAAATCCTGAATTCTACCGTCCGGCAGAAGTTGAATTCCTGTGGGGCAATCCTGCAAAGGCAGAGAAGGAACTTGGATGGAAACGCAAAGTCGATTTCAAACATCTGGTTGCTATGATGATGGATTCAGATCTGCAGGAAATTGCAGGAATGTCTACAGAACAATATAGAAATAAATAAAGAGGTGTACGTCATGTTGAACAAAACAGATAAAATATATGTAGCAGGACACAGAGGATTAGTTGGTTCTGCAATTGTAAGAAATCTGAAAGCAAAGGGCTATACCGACGTGATCGGCAGAACTCATAAGGAACTGGATCTGACAGATCAGACAGCAGTAAGGACTTTTTTTGAAACAGAAAGACCGGATGTAGTTGTACTTGCAGCCGCAAAGGTTGGCGGAATCAATGCAAATAATACAACACCGGCAGAATTTGCATATGAGAATATGCAGATTCAGTGCAATGTGATCAAATGCTGTCATGATTATAAAGTAAAGAAATTGCTGTTCCTTGGAAGTACATGTATTTATCCCAAAATGGCACCACAGCCAATTCCTGAAGATGCATTATTAACAGGACCGCTTGAAGTGACAAATGAGGCTTATGCGATCGCAAAAATTTCAGGACTTGAGATGTGTAAGTTCTACAAGAGACAATATGGTGATGATTTTATCAGTTGTATGCCGACTAACCTGTATGGACCATATGATAATTATGATCTGTCAGGCTCTCACGTAATGCCTGCAATGATCCGCAAGTTCCATGAAGCAAAAATGAACAATTCTCCAAGCGTAGAGTTATGGGGAACAGGAACACCCCTTCGTGAGTTCCTGTATGTAGATGACATGGCAGATGCCTGCGTATTCCTGCTGGAAAATTACAGTGGAGAGCAGCATGTAAACATTGGTACAGGGAAAGAAGTATCCATTAAACAACTGGCCGAAACTGTACAGAAGACAGTTGGATATACAGGTAAGATCATATGGAACAGTGCCATGCCGGATGGTACTCCAAGAAAACTTACAGATGTAACGAAGCTTCACAATCTGGGATGGACACACAAGGTAGAACTTGAAGAAGGCGTTAAACTGGCATATGAATGGTTCAGAGATAACGTATCAGAAGCAAGAATGTAAGATTTATCCGGAATTATATGCATAAGAGTTTTCGGAAAACAAAATAAAAGCGTGGAGAAGCATGGAAGAACAGGAAAGAGTAGAAATTTTGGAGAGAACTACCAGTCAGTTATTAAATCTGGGATTTTGGGCACATCAGATAGGCTATCGCTATTTAAGAGAAGCAGTTCTGGTGGCATGTCAGAATCCGGAAGCAGTTGATTCAGTAACCAAACTTCTATATCCTGAGGTAGCCAAACGCTTTGCAACTACAGACAAACAGGTAGAACGTGCAATCAGAAATTCTATTGAGACAGCGTGGGCCAAAGGCAACCGGGATGCATGGAAAAGATTATCAGATAATCTGTTTGAAAAAAATGAAACCAGACCGACCAATACGGAGGTAATTAACGCATTGGTCGGTGCTGTGATTAAGGAGAGTTAAAAAGTGGGAGCATATACAAAGCTGTTAAGCATTATTGTCCCTTGTTATAATGAGGAAGAAAGTGTGCCTCTTTTTTATCAGGAAGCGATGAAGCAGGAAGCTTTTTTCCATGGAAAAGATGTAGAACTTGAATTTATCTTTGTGGATGATGGTTCCAAAGACAGAACAGTTGAGGAAGTAAAAAAGTTAAGAGAAAAGGATGAAAGAATCCATCTGGTATCTTTTTCCAGAAATTTTGGCAAAGAGGCTGCAATCATTGCCGGACTTGAAAAGGCAAAGGGAGATTTTACAGTATTGATGGATGCTGATCTGCAGGATCCTCCTGCAATTCTTCCGGAAATGTATGAATATATTGAACAGGGATATGATTCTGTTGCAACCAGACGTGTAGATCGTAAGGGTGAGCCACCGATCAGATCATTTTTTGCCAGAAGATTTTATAGCCTGATGCGCAAAATATCCAAAACAGAAATAGTAGATGGTGCAAGAGATTACCGACTTATGACGAGGCAGGTAACGGATGCCATATTATCTCTGAAAGAATATAACCGTTTTTCTAAAGGTATCTTTGGATGGGTTGGATATAAAACCAAATGGCTGGAATACGAAAATGTGCAGAGAGCTGCCGGTGAGACCAAATGGAACTTCTGGAAGCTGTTTTTGTATTCTCTTGATGGTATTATGGCATTTTCAACGGTGCCATTATCAATGGCGTCATTTTTTGGCATTTTATTTTGTCTACTGGCATTTATTTTTATGATCTTCATATTCTGCAGAGCACTGATCTACGGAGATCCGGTTGCAGGATGGCCATCAATGGTATGTATCATTACCTTTATAGGTGGTGTACAACTGTTATGTCTGGGAATTATGGGACAGTATATGAGTAAATTATATATGGAAGTCAAGGACAGACCTAAATATCTTGTTAAAGATGAATTTTAGGCAGGTGAAGAGATGAATGCAGATATGGTCAGCATAGTCGTTCCTGTGTACAATGCAGAACGATTTTTACCGGAAACGATTGAACTGGTACAGAAACAGACATATCGGGACTGGGAATTGATACTTGTAGATGATTGCTCATCAGATAATGGAGCAGCTATTGTACGTCAGTATGCAAAGGATGATACAAGGATCAGATTGATTCAGCAGGAAGTGAATGCAGGAGCAGCCAGGTCGAGAAATCTGGGAATAAGTCAGGCGAATGGACGGTATCTGTGTTTCCTTGATGCAGACGATATCTGGACTTCTCAGAAACTGGAAAAAGAACTTGCTTATATGAAAGAGAAAAAGGCTGCCTTTGTATTTACAGGGTACGAATTTGCAGATGCAAAGGGAGAAGGACTGGGTAAGATTGTTCATGTTCCTGAAACGATTTCCTATGAGCAGGCGTTGAAGAACACAACAATATTCACTTCCACAGTAATGATAGACAGAGATAAAATTGCAGATACAGATATCTATATGCCACAGATTGCAAGTGAAGATACGGCAACATGGTGGCATATATTAAAAAAATATCAGATCGGTTATGGACTGGATGAGAATCTGGTCAGATACAGAAGGACAGAAGGAACATTATCTTCTAACAAATTAGTAGCGATACAACGAATCTGGGGACTTTACCGCAGACAGGAGAAACTGTCATGGTGCAAGAGCATGTATTGTATGTTTTTTTGGGCATTCAGGGCAGTACTACGCAGAGTATAGAGATTGACTAAAGTATGTGTTATAAAAGGCACGGATGGGAGTAGGCGTGAAACATTTCGAATCAGTAAAGAGAATTATTATATTACAGCTTGCCGTTGTGGGATTACTGATGCAGACTATGGCATATGTGTATGTATGGCGCACTGTATATAATGATATCATGCAGAAATATATGTGGAGAAACTTTACAGGGAAGGGTTTCTGGCTTTTGGCAGCCGTTTACCTGGTACTTTTATTGTTCTTCACAGGAACATACGGAGGATTGAAAATAGGATATCTTAAACCAATGGATGTCTTTTTCTCGCAGGTACTTTCTCTGATTTTTGTAAATGCGATCTCTTATTTCCAGATATCACTGCTTTCCCTGAAAATGGTAACAGCATATCCTCTTGTTATCATGACTCTGGTACAGACAGGAATTGCTGCAGTGTGGGTATTTATATGTCAGAGCTTTTACAGACAGCTTTTCCCTCCAAGGAAGCTGCTTCTGATCAGTGGAGATCGTCCCATTGAAGATATTCTGCACAAGTTCGAGAGTCGTAAGGATAAATATGAAGTAGTTAAATGCATGCGTGAAGATGCAGGGCAGCAGGCATTGGAAAAGGAAATCCTTGAGAGATACGATGGTATTGTTCTGTGGGATATTAATACAGGACTTCGTAATAAGCTTCTGAAGTTCTGCTACAGTAGAAGTATCAGGGTCTATATGATGCCCAAAATTCCTGACATAATGATTCAGGGAGCATCCCAGCTTCATCTGTTCGACACACCGATCCTGTTTACCAGAGAATATTCCATGACAGTGGAGCAGCGCTTTGTAAAAAGGGCAATCGATATTATCTGTTCCTTGATACTGATCATCATAACTTCACCAATCATGCTGATAACGGCTGTTATTATAAAGTGCTACGATCATGGTCCGGTACTTTATAAGCAGGTAAGATGTACCAGAAACATGCAGGAATTCAAAATCCTGAAATTTAGAAGTATGCGTACGGATGCTGAGAAAGATGGTGTTGCAAGGCTTGCTTCCAAGAATGATAACAGAATCACACCGGTTGGAAAGTTTATCCGCAAGGTGCGGATTGATGAGCTTCCACAGCTTTTTAATATATTGAAGGGTGAGATGTCCTTTATCGGTCCCAGACCGGAGCGACCTGAGATCATCAGACAGTATCAGGAAGATATGCCGGAGTTTACCTTCAGAACTAAGGTAAAAGCCGGACTTGCAGGTTATGCACAGGTGTATGGAAAGTACAATACAACTCCATACGACAAATTGAAACTGGATTTATTTTATATTGAAAATTACAGCGTATGGCTTGATATCAAGCTAATGCTTCTTACTCTAAAAATCTTATTCCAGCCAGATAGTACGGAGGGTGTGGAAGAGAACCAGGTAACCGCTATGAAGCAGATCAAGAAAGAGGAGGAAGAGAAGTAATGCAGGATACGTGCAATATACAGGGAACATATCCCAGGGAGGGGATTGACAGTAAAGCCTTTCTTATCTGTTTCCTGAAACGTATACCATATATGCTGCTGATCGGACTGACCGGTGCCATAATTGGCAGCGGTCTGTATTTGCTTATAGCGGCAGTAAATAACCGGACTCCTGTATATTATCAGGAAACGGAGTATTATATTGAATTTGCACCGGGCAGAATAGAAGCAAAGGATTATTACAATGCGTTTACATGGAATGATGTTATGAAGACTCGTCTGATCCTGGACAAAACAATGAAACAACTGGGATCTTCTTATTCACAGGAATCGGTAAAAGAAATGATAACAGCTGATATTTTATCGGATGTCCGATATTTGACGATCACGGTCAAGGGTACAGATGCCAGTCTGGTAGAAGCAGTAAGTAATGCAACAGAAAAATCTCTGGAAGAGTTTGCCAGGGATAAGGCAGAATTTGATTCGATCACGCAGATTGAAGATAATGGAACGGAATTATTACAGCAGCCGTTGTTTACATGGAGAGCAGCATTTCTTGGATTTCTGATTGCTTTCCTTCTTGCATTTTTTAGATTTTGCATTCATTTTGGCCTGAATGAAACTTTCTATACCCGGGAGCAGATCAGGAAAGAATTGGGAATTCCGGTATTGGGACTGTTATATCGACAAAAGAATGATAAAATGGGGGAGCAGGAGCTGCAGACCTGTCTTGCTCTGAAGCCAATTGTAAATGCACAAACTGTTTTGGCAGATGTAACAGAAGGGAATTATGCAGAATATTTTGTGAAGGAATATGCTGTATTAGTGGAGCAGGATGCAGATAAGATGCCACAAACGGCAGCTTATCCGGTTACAACTTTGGAACTTTATCAGAAGATGGAAAAAGCAGAATCGGTTATTCTCGTTATACCTTTTGGTGTACCATGTCTAAACAGAGCACGGGATGTATTAAGCGAGCTGCAAAGAAGAAACTGTAAAATCGCAGGTGCAGTATTGGCACAGGCTGATAATAAATGGGTCAGGGCATATTATACAGGCAGAAAACAGATCAGGTCGTGATAGCGGCAGATTGAGAGGAAGCATGAGGCTGGAAGTATTAGTATCATCAGTAAATCAAAAAGTTACAGATATGGCAGAACGTATGCATCTGGAGAGTGATGCAGTTATCGTGAATCAGACAGATCATTTCGAATATGAAGAATACATGTATCTTGGAAATCATATCCGTTGCTACAGTTTTGCGGAAAAGGGCGTTGGTTTGTCAAGAAATAATGCCCTGCTTCGTGCGCAAGGCGACATTGTGCTTTTTTCAGATGAAGATATTGTATATGACGAAGGATATGCGCAGAAAGTATTGAGGGAATTTGAAAGACATCCAGAGGCAGATATGTTGCTGTTCAATATTCGGGTGGGCGAAGCGAGGACAACCTATTATACGAAGGAATTCCACAGGGTGCATATATGGAATGCGGGGAGATATCCAACATATTCCTTTGCAGTCCGCAGGGAAAAACTGCATGCGGCACATATTACTTTCTCACTGCTTTTTGGCGGTGGAGCAAAATACAGCAATGGGGAAGACAGTCTGTTTTTAAAGGATTGCCTCTCCTATGGTTTCAAGGTCTATGCAGTACCGGTGGAACTGGGAGCTGAAACAGAAAGAGAATCCACCTGGTTCCATGGATATGATGAGAAGTTTTTTACGGATAGAGGAGTATTATATCATTTTCTTTACGGCAGACTGGCATGGCTGATGTCCGTAAGATTTCTGGCAGCCCATGGACAACTTATGTGTCAGGATATTCCACGGGATAAAGCATTGAAATTGATGGAACAAGGTATTCGTTCTGTGTGGGGCTTATGATATGGCAGTGAATATGATAATGTCAATTCTGTTATATCTGCTGATCGCAACAGGAACTGTTTATCTGGCAGTTAAAGCAGAACAGAACAGACAGGTGGGTAAACGTTTTCTGACGAGAACGTATCTGTATGCCATTTTTGCAATTCTTTTTCTGTGTTCTGCACTGCGGTTCAATGTAGGAAATGACTACAGACAATACACGCAGACCGCACATGAGGCTTATGTGGGCGGATATGTGGTAACAGAGGCTGGATTTAACTGGCTTGTCAGGCTTGTATACGGATTATGCGGTGGAGAATGGTATGAAGTAGTATTTGCAGTATTTGCATTTGTAACATTATTGCTGTTTCTCAAAGCAATGTATGAACAAAGTGTGGATTTTGCTTTCTCCTATTTTCTGTTCATGACCCTGGGATTGTATTTTCAGACTTATAACACTGTCAGATATTATCTGGTTCTGGCGATTGCATTGTACGCCATGAGATATGTATTGCAGCGAGACTGGATCAAATTTATATTCTGGATTTTTGTAGCATCCTTATTCCATAAATCAGTGCTGTTTATTATTCCAGTTTACTGGATTGCCTCTTTCGTATGGAAAAAATGGCTTATAATAACATGCGTTATTATAAGCACACTTTGTTTCTTATGTAAAAAATACGTATTAAAGCTGGCACTTTTCCTGTATCCTTCTTATGAAAATACAGTATTTTTAGAGGGTGGAACCAGTTATGTTACGATTGTTCGTTGTATTGCAGTATTAGCTTTATATCTCTGGTATAGAAGATATTGCGTTCAGAAGAATCTGGTCGGAGAAAGAGAGAAGGAGCTTAGGATCTATGCGCAGTTAAATTTTGTAGCATTGATCTTTTGTGTATTTTTTTCATTTTTACCCGTAATAACAAGAATTGTATATTATTTTAGTGTGAATCAGCTTCTTATGCTGCCCATACTGGTAAAAAGTATTCCTGATGAGAAATTGCAAAAGAGGATAAAGTATGGAATAGTAACCTGCTGTATCGTGTATTTTGGAGTGTTCCTGCTCACAGCGGGACAGACGGGAGTTAAACTGATACCCTATCAGAGCTGGCTTTTCGAAGCAGAACGTTTTCAATATAAATAGAAAGTCATGAAAGGACAATTTGACAGAATGGAGCATTCGATATTTTATAGTATTATCGTAGTATGTCTGAATCCGGGCAGTCGCCTGATGGAGACGATAGAAAGCATCACATCGCAGGATTATGGCAAATACGAGATCATTGTAAAAGATGGTCTGTCAACAGACGGATCACTGGCAAAGCTTCAGACAGAGGCTGCCAAGGTGGACAGCAGAATTCATATTTATGAACAGCCGGATTCTGGTATCTATGATGCTATGAATCAGGCAGTAAAGTATGCAAATGGAGATTATTTCCTGTTCCTTAATGCAGGTGACAGTTTCTATGATAAAGAGGTACTTAATAAAATAACAGATGCTATATTAAAAGAGCGGCCTGATATTGTATATGGTAACCTGTATCATAAGGCGTTGAAATCTGTGATACAGTCTGCTCCATATATGAATGACTTTACATGCTATAGAAATGTACCGTGTCATCAGACCTGCTTTTATCGCAGGGAACTGTTTGAAGAGAGAGGTTATGATCCGGTCTATAATGTGCGGGCAGATTATGAGCATTTTCTATGGTGCTATTATAAAAAGAAAGCGAAAATCAAGTATGTTGCAGTTACGGTAGCTGCCTATGAAGGCGGCGGTTATTCAGAGACTACTGAGAATAGAAAAAAATCAGCGTTACAGCATAAGGAAATCACCAGATTTTATATGGGCAGGGCAAAGGCTGGTAAATATCATGCGCTGATGGTATTAAGTCTGGCGCCACTGCGTACGAAACTGGCAGAAAGTGAGAAATTCTCAGGCCTATATAATCATCTGAAAAGTAATATATACAAGATACGCAAGGGCAAATGACAGATCAGGAGAAGGGTGGATTGAGAGATGAAAGTTCTGTGGTTGTGTAATATCATGATACCATTTATAGCCCAAAGTCTTGGACAGAGAATCATGGTAAAGGAAGGCTGGCTGTCAGGATTATCAGAAAAATTGATTGCTGATCGGGAACAAAATAAAATAACATATGCTATCTGTTTTCCGACCTCTGAAAACTTTGACATGGTAAAAGCAGATAATTCGCTGTATGTAAAAGATGTTGTAAGAGGTGTTCCATATTATATGTTTCGGGAAGATACGGTGCATCCGGAGAATTATGATGTATCTATGGAAGAAAGCCTGAAAGCGATCGTAGAGGATTTTCAGCCGGATATCGTCCATATTTTTGGAACGGAATATCCTCATACACTGGCTATGATGAAGGCTTTTGGCAGACCGGAACGTACATTGATAGGAATACAGGGACTTTGTTCTGCAATTGCAGAGGTATATATGGCAGATTTGCCGGAAGCTGTATGCAAAAAGAAGACTTTCAGGGATATGATAAAAAAGGACGGACTGATAGAACAGCAGGAAAAATTTGTGCAGCGTGGAAGATATGAGCAGGAGGCGCTGGCAATGGCTGTCCACGTTACAGGAAGAACGGATTTTGACAGAGAATATGTAAGCAGGATCAATCCCAATATCATATATCATTTTATGAATGAGACTTTGAGAGAAGAGTTCTATCATGACAGTTGGAACATAGACACGATAGAAAGATATTCTGTTTTTTTAAGCCAGGGAAATTATCCGATCAAAGGCCTGCATTATGTGCTGGATATTTTACCGGAATTAGTGGAAGAACATGAAGAAACTATGCTGTATGTAGCAGGTGATGTGATCACTGCACATAAGACATTGAAGGATAAGATCAAGATATCAGGTTATGGAAAATATCTTTTGTCTCAGATACGCAAAAGTAAAATGGAAGATCATGTGAAATTTGTCGGAGCTTTGCAACCTGATAAAATGTGTGCCAGATATTTGAAATCCCATGTATTCTTATGCCCTTCAGCAATAGAGAATTCCCCTAATTCAGTTGGGGAAGCCATGCTGTTAGGAGTTCCGACAGTGGGAGCCAATGTAGGTGGTGTACATAATCTGCTTACAGATAATAAGGATGGATTCCTGTATCAGCCGGATAAACCACAGCAGATGAAAGCAGAAATACTTAGAATATTTAATGATGATAAACTTGCCATGTCTTTATCATCAAATGCAAGGACACATGCTGCCAGGACACATGATCCGGACTGGAATTATCGAAGATTATTGGAGATTTATCATGAAATTGACCATAGTATCTAATTATATCAATCATCATCAGATTCCTATGGCATCTGAACTATATGCCAGATTAGGCAATGATTTTTCATTCATCCAGACGCAGCCCATGGAAGAGGACAGGGTAAAAATGGGCTGGGGAAGCGAAGTGTCTGCACTGCCGTATCTGAAATTATATTATGAAAGTCCGCAGGAATGTGCAGCTCTGATGATGGAAAGTGATATTGTAGTGTTTGGCGGTGTGGAAGATGAGAACTATATCAGACCCAGACTTCAGGCTGGCAAAATCGTAATCCGCGCCAGTGAGCGTCTTTATCGTGAAGGACAGTGGAAGGCAATTTCACCCAGAGGATTAAAGAAGAAACACGAAGACCATACTCAATATAAGGATGCACCTGTATATCTGCTGTGTCATGGAGCTTATGTGGCATCTGATTTTCAGATTATTAAGGCATATCCAAATAAGAAATTCAAGTGGGGGTATTTCCCGGAGGTAAAGGAATATAATCTGGATTCCCTGTTCTTTCGCAAACTACATCTGGATGAAAAAGGAAATACCTGTGTGAGGATTTTATGGGCAGGAAGATTCTTAAAACTGAAACATCCTGAATATGCAATTAATATTGCACGTTATTTAAAAAAAGAAAAAGTATCCTTTCACCTGGATATGGTAGGCGGAGGAGAAATGGACAAGAAATTACGTGCAATGACGAAGAAGTATAAACTTGAGCAGGAAGTAACATTTCATGGATATCAGCAGCCTAAGAATGTGAGAAGATTTATGGAAGAAGCAGACATTTTTCTCTTTACCAGTAATTATCTTGAGGGCTGGGGGGCTGTTCTGAATGAATCCATGAACAGTGCATGTGCTGTTGTAGCAGGGCATGGAATTGGAGCAGTGCCGTTTCTGATCCA
>ULWY01100551.1_pt1 | contig 55619 bp, 46 predicted proteins | sample 1960761 | NCBI WGS metagenome assembly ULWY01 (sample SAMEA4835824, study PRJEB28245) | human gut metagenome | biome: gut microbiome; material: fecal sample | place: Denmark | collected 2008 | reverse complement strand
CCACAGGAAATGCCAAAGCCAGAGATGCCGAAGCCACAGGGAATGCCGGTACCACCGATGGGACAGGCACCACAGATGCCAAAGCCGGAAGCACCGAAGCCAGAGATGCCGAAGCCACAGGGTATGCCGGTGCCACCGATGGGACAGGCACCACAGATGTCAAAGCCGGAAGCACCGAAGCCACAGGAAATGCCAAAGCCAGAGATGCCGAAGCCACAGGGTATGCCGGTACCGCCGATGGGACAGGCACCACAGATGCCGAAACCACAGGGTATGCCGGTACCGCCGATGGGACAGGCGCCACAGATGCCGAAACCACAGGGTATGCCGGTACCGCCGATGGGACAGGCGCCGCAGATGCCAAACGGCAGTTTGATGGGGCAGCTTAGCGGAGCACGGCCGGTTCCACATCTGGTTCGCAAGACGACAGGTGAAGTAATCAATATTACGAAATCAGAATTCGTACTTGGAAAGTCCAAGACGAAGGCGGATTATACGATTGAGAACAACAACGCGATCAGCCGGGAACATTGTACAATCATCCAGCACGATGGCGTAAACTATATCAAAGACAACAACTCTACGAACCATACCTATGTCAATGGTGTAGAGCTTCAGCCGGGAAAAGAAGTATTGCTGAAGCACAAGACAGATATAAGAATGGGCGATGAGGAATTCGTATTCCTCTTGAGAAAAGGAGAGTAGTATGGAATATATAGCAACATACCATACCGACGTGGGAACAAGAAAAGAAACCAATCAGGATTCACTTGCGATAAAGATTGTGAATACACAAGAAGGAAATATTGCATTTGCAATCGTATGCGATGGCATGGGTGGACTTGCGAAGGGCGAGGTTGCCAGCAAGGAAGTAATCGAGGCGTTTGGCACATGGTTTGACACGACACTTGTGGACAGCGTGATGGATGGGACATTCACAGAACATGCATTGGTATCCCAGTGGGATGACATTATTCAGACACAGAACCAGAGACTGGGCGCATATGGAGAGGCAAATCATCTCCAGCTTGGAACGACGGTCTCCGCAATTTTGTTATACAAGGATCAGTATTATATCGTACATGTTGGTGACAGCCGTGTCTATGAGTTGACAGACACAGCGAAGCAGCTCACGAACGATCAGACATTTATCGCACGCGAGCTTGCTGCCGGACGTATGACACCGGAGCAGGCGAAGGTGGATCCGCGACGCAGCGTGCTTCTGCAGTGTGTAGGCGCATCACCGGTCGTAGAACCGGAATTCACGAAAGGTCCGATCGTCAGAAATGCAGTCTACATGTTATGTTCCGATGGATTCCGTCATGTGATTACACCGGAGGAAATCATAGATAAGATTGGACCGGGAGCAGGCATGGATGAGGAAAAACTCAAATACGGAGCGATTTATCTTACAGAATTGGTGAAGAACCGGGGAGAACGTGATAACATCACGGTTGCGATGGTTCGGACGATATAAGCACTTGATAGATTTTAGAGAGGGAAGATCATGACGAAGGAAGGAACTGTCTTAGACGGAAAATATGAAATATTGGCGGAAGTCGGACGCGGCGGAATGTCAATCGTATACCTTGCCCGTGATAAGCGGCTGAACAAGCAGTGGGCGGTCAAGGAGATCAAGAACGACGGAAAGAAGTCCGCGAAGACGTTGCTGAAGGGATTGGAACGAGAAGCGAATATCCTGAAGAATGTAGACCATCCGGTATTACCCCGAATCGTAGATATCATCAACCAGGATGGCACCATCTATGTTGTAATGGATTATATAGAGGGTGACACGATTCAGGATCGCTTGAAGAAGGAAGGCGCACAGCCACAGGAGCTTGTGGTGGAGTGGGGATTGCAGTTAGCAAGTGCGCTTGATTATCTGCACAACATGAATCCGCCGGTTATCTACCGGGATATGAAGCCTTCGAATGTTATGATCAAGCCGGAGGGTGGCGTGAAGCTGATCGACTTCGGAACAGCGAAGGAATATGAGATCGAGAACAACGCCGATACGACAGCGCTCGGAACCAGAGGATATGCGGCACCGGAACAGTTCGGTGACTCGAAGGGGCGCGGTATCTACAATACCGATGCAAGAACGGATATCTACAATCTGGGTGCAACCCTGTATCACATCGTGACCGGTAAGAACCCATGTGAACCGCCATATGAGATCAAACCGATCCGGGAATGGAACCCAACCCTGTCATCCGGACTTGAGAAGATTATCCTCAAATGTACACAGGCAAACCCGAACGACCGTTATCAGAACTGTACCGAGCTGATGTATGCGTTGGAGCATTACGACGAACTCGATGACAGCTACCGGAAGAAGAACAAGAAGAAGCTTGGCGTATTCGTTGCAACAGCGGTGCTTACGGTTGCTTCCGGCATTGTGGCGGGAATCGGACATTCCGGGATGCAGAGGATCAAGCTAAATAACTATAATCAGTATATTGAGAATGGTATGAATTTCTGCCGGGAGGAAAACTATGCGGCAGGAACCGAAGAGTTCAAGAAGGCAATCGAGCTGGATGGCTCCGAAGAGAAAGCCTACGAACAGTACATACAGGCATATATTGATGCGACAAACAAAGCAGAGGCTGCGGGAACGGAAACAGATATGAATCTCGATGATGCACTTACGCTTGTTGCGAACCGTATCAGCAGTAAGCATGGCGGGGTCGAGAAGAACAACGCGGTGCTCTACAAGCTGGCACTTACATATTTCGAAGAAGAACGTTCCTACAGTCAGGCGGCGAAATATTTCGGAATGATCGATGAGAAGGACGCGGAGTACGGAAAGCTTGCAACCTTCTACAAATCCATTTCCGAGCTTCGTTCCGACAGTACCTCGGATGCATCTGAACTGATGCAGCAGGTAAATGATTTCGCGACGTATAACGAGAACAACTTCACGAATCAGGAAGCAACGAAATTCGTAAACTATCGTATCATCGGCGAGATATACAGCACGAATGTAAGCAAGGACGCCAACGTGAGTATTGCGGAGCAGGCAAGCACCGTGATGGAACAGGCGGTCGCAGATCTGGCGGAATACAGTGGCAGCGACATGGACAAATCCGCAGTTATGGATATGAACTATCGCTATGATGACAACCTGATCGTGATCTACGAACAGCTTGCTAAGGAGAATGCAGAGAACGAAACAGCTGCGAACGAATATTATTCGATGGCAATCAGCTACTGCGAAGATTACATCGGAATCCTGAAGATGAAGGTAGACGAAGATCCATCGATCAGCCTCGGCGGTTCTTCGGTAAATGCATACAACCAGTCATACTATAACAAGATGATCACAGAAGCCCGCTGCTATGATGCACAGGGCAAGACCGACGAAGCCCTCGCAATCTATGAGGCAGCAGAGAAGGTGTTTGGCACGAAGAATGAGTGGAGCGACAACGTCTACGCAGAACACCTTGACTACCTGTACCGTCTGTGTGAACAGAAGGAACAGGATCCGAAGTTGTGGATGACGAAGATTCCGGATATGGCAAATGCTTTGATCAAGGTATTTGATGACGGCGGAAATGTAGTTGGTATCGACAGCAACAAGACATGGTACAAGCGTAGAGATACCATGGAGATGCTGAAGAGCGGAAATTACGACACGGGCGAAGATGCACAGGCAGCGGATGCACAGACGGAAGATGCACAGTCCGAAGAGATGGGAGAGTGATAGACATGGAACAGGCATACGAAATATGTTTCTATGGTGGTCTGGTACTTGCGATTCTTCTCCTGATTGCAACGGGTGTGTTGTTCATCGTGCTGAAGATTCCGAAGGTGATCGGTGAACTGACCGGAAGCACCGCGAAAAAAGCGATGAAAGAGATGAAGGATGGCACGGCGAAGCCGGGCAGCTTCGCAAGGAAAGAACAGGAAAAATACTACAACATGGGCAGTGGAAAGATTACAGCGAAGGAAGCGGTTTCTTCGAAGGAAGAACGCAAAGCACGCGGCAACGATTCCACGGAATTGCTCGATAAGAATAAGAAAAAAGAAAAGAAATTCGAAGAGACCGATATCTTACGTCCGGGCGTGAATGACTACGATACACCGGACAATGAGGCAACTGACGTACTCGGCAGCGGCAATCCGGATGAGGAAGTAACCGATATCCTGCGCAACGGTGCTGCTGCAGATGACGAAACAACGGATATCCTGCGTGATGGTACTGCTGCAGGTGATGATGAAGCAACCGACGTACTTCGTGCAACCGGCGAAGGCGACGATGAAGCAACCGACGTACTTCGCGGAACTGACGAAGGCGACGATGAAGCAACCGACGTACTCCGTGCAGACGAAGGCGACGATGGAGCAACCGATGTACTCCGTGCCGACGAAGGCGATGATGGAGCAACCGATGTGCTCCGCGCAGACGAAGGCGACGATGGAGCAACCGACGTACTCCGTGCAGAGGATGACGAGGAAGGAACAAGCGTACTTGCTTCGTCTGAGGCGGCTCTTGCGAAGAAGGCCAAGGTCATCTACAACGTAGTAGTTGTTCATTCCGATGAGACACTGGAATGATGAGGGAGAGGTGAAAGAAGAAAATGAAGAAGATGAAGAAAATAGAAACGAATACAAGTAAAAAACCTATGAAGCGGCTCATCGCATTATGGGTTGTCTTCGTGATGCTGATCGTACCATTCGCAAACCACGTTGGTAAGAATGATGTGAAGGCGGAAGGGGAAAGTACAACTAGAGGGGTAAAGGTTGTCACAGATTCGTCCGTAGGTGTAACCGTGGATGTATCTGAGGAGATACGAATCAACAAAGATGATACAGGCGCTATTGTGCCAGGAACCTCAAAATCAAAAAAAACAGTATATCTGTTAAAGGGTGTACAGAGTGTAACGAAATTAAAATTGCCAGAACTTAAAAGTAATGATACAGATTTGGCTTTGCTTGGAGCTGCTTTTTATGGAGCAGATAAGTCTGTTGATTCAGTAGTTACTTCTTCGTTGTTTACGGTGGGAAACAATGCTGAGACGGATTTACAGTCGAATGCAGTGAAAGAAAATGGAAAGATTGGAATCTATGCAAGAGCGAATGATGCGGATTCTTGGAAATTGCAATATGTAGTGAATGTTGTATGTTTGGATACGGTATTTACAGGTATTGCGGGACTGTATAGTGATAACGCGCACACAGATGTGCTGACAGCGGATCGATATGTAAATGAAGCATATATAGGAGTATGGGTAGATCCCTTTAATATACCACCTAACACAAGCTTAAAATATTATGTAAAAACAGTCAATCCTGCAACGTCAGAGGAATTAGTAAATGTAGCAAGTTATACTTGGAATTCATGGGATTCTAAAATTTCTGCAGATGCAGAGAATAACGGAAAACAAGTTTACGCATATGCGGCATTGATTGATAATGCATCATCACAGGTTCTGGAATATATAGAAGCAGGCACTGCTCATATAAGCAACGATGCACAGGCACCAACGATCTCAAAGGTTACAGAAGAGCAGTCAGAAGATGGGAATGCATACGCTGCATTTGATGCAGGACATACAGATGACAACGGCGTATATTATGGAAACAAAGATTATTATCGTTTCACTGTAAAGGTAGAGGATGTAGCAGCAGAAAATCAAGATGCATCTGGAGTAAAAAATGTTACTGCATATTTGAATGGCGATATTTCAAAGCCATTTTCAGCCAGCAAGAATGCAACAACGGGTAATTATGAGATAACAATTCAGAAAACAGATTTAGCAGTAGGCGATAACACAATTGCAGTGACAGCCGAAGATAATAAGGGAAATAAGTCAGAAACATTCACATATCCGGTAAAACTTCATCAGGTTACGGACTCTACAGAGATTAAGAGTGTTAAATTCTTAGGCGAGAATGGAGATCTTCTTACAAGTGATGCAATCATCCGTGAGCCAAAGACGATTGAAATTACACTGGAATCTACCAAAAAAGTAGGCAAGGTAGAGATAAAAAGTGGAGATGGTGTTCCTTTTGCAGATGTAGCTCCAGTTACAAATGCAGAGAGTGTGAAACGTGTATATTCTGTTACAGCGAAGATTCAGATCCCAACAGATGCAAATATTGCATCTAGAAACTTTTCTGGATTGAAGATTGCTGTATATGAAAAAGACACAAATACAATACTGTTAGATAATAAATCTATAAAAGATATCATGTACGATGCAACTGCCCCAGAAGTAAAAAATTCGGTGATCCAGAAGAAAAAGAATGGAAGCAGTACATGGGAAGATGTAGCCGATGGCAGTTTAGAAACAGCGATTGTTACAGAACTGGATACAGAGTATAGATATATGGTAGAAGTAACAGATGATTTGAGCGGTGTTGCGAAAGTAAGCTCAGACAAAGGAGACTTCACACTTGAATCGGGTAATAAGTATGTATTCAATATTCCATCGGGTGAGATAAATGTGACTCTTCCATATTCGGTCGCAGTTTCAGCAATAGATAACGCGGGCAATCCATCAACGACTTTGACACTTCGTGGAGTTACAAAGATTGATGATACCCTGCGCGTAGATAAATGCGTGATTACGGATGCAGTTGGAAACGATGTAACAAGCGATGTTTTGGCAGGAAAGAATACAAATAAAAAATATCAGATGGAAGTGACTGCAAGCTCTGCTTACGTTGTGAAGAAATTTGAACTGATTGCAGGTGGTACGAATGACCAGGTAAAGGATGTTGCTGACACTGATAATGACAAAAATCCAGACAGTCATCGTTACAGCACAACGGTGAAATTTGAATTGCCTGCTAAGTCGGATATAAATGCACTACTGAATAGTATGTATCTGAATGTGATAGATGGAAATGCACAGAAGATTCGTTACCCACAGGATGCATCTAAAACGCTTGGTACAATTTTATATGACTGTACGAATCCAACTGTATCGGTGAATGTGGCAAACGACAGCACATGGTATAAGGAATATACAATCAATTATACGATTACTTCTGGTGATAATGGCGTGGAATCGCCACTTGCAAATGCTAGTTATTCTCTTGCAGGAAGCAAGGCAAATGTGACAGACAGGGAAATCGCATTGAATGGAACACAGACTTCTGTCAATGGAACGATTGCGATTCCGGAGTCAGCAGGGATTACAGGTACGTCTCTGGTATTTAATGCACAGGATGCAAGTGAGAACCCGCTTCCAAACAATCTGTATACGATCAAGGTCGATAAGACAAATCCAAAAGCTGAATTGACAGTTAATGGAAAAACAAGTATTACAAAGCCGTTGGAAGGTGATGTGCTGATTAAGACAATGATATCGGATAATCTGACGATCAATCAGGCGACAGTTACAGTTAAAGGACCAGACACCGATGTGACAACAAACCTAAGTGGAGCAAAGGAACTAGTAAATGTCAGTCAGGAAAACAGCTTCACATTAAATAATTTGATCGGCAAGGAAGCTGCAGACGGCGATTACACTGTGACAGTCAATGTGTCAGACAAGGCAGGGAATATAGACTCCGATACAATGCAGTTCCGTGTTGATAACACAATTCCGGTTGTGACAGCCAAGATCTCCGATGGTGTGACAGCAGGCAAGCAGCCGGGCAAGAACTTTGACGGTACAGATTGTGATTATTTCTATCGTTCAAACGTGACAGCATTGCTTACATACGAGGATGATAACCTGGCGCAGTCCAAGGTCGTTGTGAAGGATAACGGCACAACCGTTCCGGTACAGTGGTCACGCGTGGGAACGACGAACAAATACCAGGCAACTTATGTAGCGTCGAAGGAAGGCGCGCATACGATCACGATCGGTGCAACGGACGAAGCAGGTAATGCAGCGGTTACGAAACAGATCGTATTCATTAAGGATACTGCGGCACCGGCCATTACAGCTGTGATCAACGGTGGTATGGTATACAACGAGAATATGGGCGTCGTTGATCTGACAGCGAATGCAAATGTATCCTTCTCGGTAAGCGATTCGAACGAAGACGTGAAGGATTTCAACTACCAGTTGATCAAGACCGAACCGGATCAGCTTCCGGTTACAGCCGATGTGATTCAGACGGAGACACGTGGTTTTGGCTATGTGGATGAAGCGGATTATATCGTGAAGGTATATGCAGTTGACAAGGCCGGGAATAAGAGTGCGGAACGGACAGTGCAGTTCCGTGTAGATAAGACCGCACCGGAGCTGAAGATCAGCGGGGCATCTTCCGGAGCAACACTTAATTCCGGTACGACGTTGACATTCAGCATGACAGAGGCGTTCTGGAAGGATGCTTCCGGCACGGTTACAATTACAAGAAAACCGAAGGACGGCGCACAGGAATCAACATACAAGACGATTGATTTCAAGCCGACAGCACGTACAACTACAATGACAGAGACGCTTTCCGAGACCGGTGAGTACAAGGTTACATTTACAGGCAAAGACCGTGCGGGACATTCTGCGGAAGCAGCAAGCTACACGGTGAAGATTGATACGGGCAAGCCGGTTATCGCACTTTCCGGTGTGAAGAACAACGATAAGACAACAGATGCGGTTGAGTTTACAGCGCAGATTGACGAGGACTTCTATCTGACGAAGTCGGTAAGCATCAAAGCAACGAGAACGTATCTGGACAAGACCTCTTACCAGGAGAAGACGGAAGACCTCCAGATCACTGGTTATAATCCGGCGGCAGCAACCACCCTCATCCGGAACACATTTACGGAAGATGGTATCTACAAGATTCAGATTGACTGTAAGGATGCAGCAGGAAATACAGATACACAGGAAGTATCATTTACGATTGATAAGACAAAACCGGTGATTGATGCGAAGGTACTGGCAGCGTATGCCGGTAAGCTGACAGCATTCAGCTGGGATTACGATCTGGATGATATCATCTATGACCTGACAGTCTGCGATGTTCACATGTATCTGAATGGTACAGAATATGATGGCACATCTGAGGTAGAGGATGGCGCGTATGAGCTGAAGATCGTTGCAGAAGATGAGCTTGGCAACCAGACAGAAGAGACATCGAACTTCTCGCTGGATACGAAGGCACCGACATTTATTGTGACAGGTGTGGAAGATGGCGAAGTGAAGAATGAGCAGTATGACATCAACGTGTCTCTGCAGCTTGAAGAGGATACGCTGGATTCTGTATCCCTGAATGGAAAGGCAATCGAGATCAAGGACGATGCGGCAAGTATTACCGTCACAGAGAAGGGTGATTATAAGCTTACAATGAAGGCACATGATGAGGCCGGAAATGAAGCGGAGAAGACAATCAGCTTTACTTATGGCGAGAAGAAATCGGTTGCTCTGTATGTTGTGATCGGTGTAGCGGCACTCGCAGTATTAGGCGGTGGTGGCGCAGCGCTTATCATAGGACTTCGCAAGAAGAAAGCATAAATACATAGAGACGTAAAATATTTTACGGATAAGATAAGACGGGAGCGTGGGAATACATGCTCCCGTTTTCGCTTGCAAACACAGGCGAGGCATATTATAATCGAAGGAAGTATATGGAACGCGGATGACGAATCAATCGGAGGTTGACGGATGGTAGATGTTGCGATGCTGACAAAGCGTGGGGGAAGAGATCACAACGAGGATTACATAACGAAAGCGGAATACGAAGATCAGATGTGTCTGATTCTATGCGATGGATTAGGTGGACACGCCTGCGGGGAGGTGGCGTCCGAGCTGGTTGCAGCGAGCGTAGCGGAACATTTTGAGAAGCGGGGATATTATCCGGATTTCCTGAAGGATGCATTTGAAGGGGCGCAGCAGGCGCTGCTTGACGAACAGGAAAGAAGAGATCTGAACAATTCGATGAAGACAACGCTTGTTGTGCTTGTGATTACGCCGGAGCTTATACAGTGGGCGCATATTGGTGACAGCCGCCTGTACCGGATCTACGACAACGGTGCGAAGTACCAGAGAACGCGTGACCACAGTCTCGTGCAGATTCTGTGTGATACCGGGGAGATCCGGGAATCGGAGATCCGCGAGCACGAAGACCGGAATAAGCTGATGCGGGCGATGGGTGCAAAATGGGGAAACAAGACATACGATGTGAGTCCAGTGCTGGAACGTGGGGAGACGCAGGCATTCGTACTGATGACGGATGGCTTCTGGGAGTACGTCTACGAGGAGGAGATGCTTGCAACGCTCCGTGATGCGGACAGTGCGGAGACATGGATACATGCGATGGAGAACTACGTGCTGGAGCGGGCAGACATGACGAAGACCGACAATTATTCCGCAATTGCGGTCCGGGTGGAAGGATAAAATGTAAAATCGTATATACTATCTTGACAACTTAGCTTGTGTTATATTAAATAACAAGGGGGATAATATGAGATTTGATGATGGAAGTAAACAATTTGAATTTTCAACGCGTAAATTAAATCCAAAAGAAAGATCAAAAATAGAACATGAAATAAATACAAATTATAGTAAATATGAAAATCAGGAATTATGTATTCATTATTCATATGCGTTAGATAATAAGTGTTATAAATATTATTTTGAAAATCATGGATTTAACAGTTATAATATTTATTCAAGAAAATTAGTAAGATCAAAAAGGAGGTAAATATCATGGAAGAGTTGATTGAAAGATTAAATAAAATTCCAGATGCATATTTTGAGTTTATTGATAGTGTTGTTGATTATGCAGATGAGAAAGAGGCACACTTTGAATTAATCATGAATTATCTAAAAAATAATTCATCAGTGACGCCTTCTGATGTTATTCGATTAATTTCAACGCAACCGGATTTTTATGACGATGAATCTCCTATTGAACCAGATGCGTTGGTTGGATAAAAAATGAGGGGAGTTGGATATGTCCAACTTCCTTCTTGTTACGTAAAACAACGGAGGATAGACAACATGTTTCGAGCAGTTGTATTTGACATGGATGGTGTGATTACGGACACCGAGAAATTGTATCGCAGATTTCAACTGGAGGAAGGCAGGAAGCTGGGAATCCCGGATGATGTGATGGTAGTTGCATGTGAACGGATTGCAGGCGGCACGAAATACACGAACAAATCGCGGTTTGAAGAGGTGGTTGGCAGAGGGATTGACTACTTGGATTTCCGTGCAGCGGTCATCAGGAAGCTGGATGCACATATCCGGACATATGGTGTGGAGTTAAAACCGGGCGTAGCAGATACCTTGAAATATCTGAAGGAGAAGGGTGCGAAGGTCGGACTTGCAACTTCTACGGTGCGTGAACGTGCCACGGGATATCTAAAGGCGCATCATATTGACCGGTATTTTGATGAGCTGGTGTTCGGAGATACAGTTGCACATGGTAAGCCTGCACCGGATATTTACCTGAAAGCGTGTGAGATGCTGGATGTAAGACCGGAGGAGGCAATCGCCGTGGAGGATTCCATCAATGGAATCGTATCGGCGGGGCGTGCCGGCATGTATCCGGTTATGGTGATCGATCTGATCGAGCCGAACGACACCACAAAACAATACGCAAAGAAAGTATATGAATTCGGACGCATCGACCGCCTGAAGGAGTTAATATAGTGTCAAACAAGACCACTACATACATCTTTGGAATAAAATATATCTTGTTCAATACGAGAATAATATGGAGGACAGAAAAATGAGTAACATGAATTTACTGGTTGTTATTTTGAAACATGAGGATCTGGTAAGCGAGATCTGCAAGGAGCTGGTGGAAGAAGGAATCCATGGCGGTACGATCGTGGATGGTACTGGTATGGCGAGTGTGGTTGAGAAGATGGACGATCTTCCAATCTTCGGTATGCTTCGTTCGATTCTTGCCGATGACGATGAACATGAAGTGGCAAAGATGATGTTTTTCGTTGTGGATGACGATGAAATGAAGAAGGCACGCAGGATAATCAATGACGTAATCGGACTGGACAAACCGAATACGGGAATTATGTTCGCGGTTCCTGTATCGTTTGTAGAAGGGTTGGGGGCGTAATCATGGATTTGAATATACTTACTTATCTTGGCATCATGTTATTGGCTGCGCTGATCGCAGGCAAGATTGTCAAGCAGATGAGACTCCCGAATGTGACAGGATATCTGGTAATCGGATTGCTGATTGGCCCGAACTGTTTGAAGATTTTGAGTGAAGAATTGATTGACAGCATGGACCTGGTGACAGAGCTGGCGCTCGGATGCATTGCTTTTTCAATTGGTGCGGAGTTCAAAACAACCTTTTTGAAGAAAGTAGGAAAAGCCCCGCTCGTGATAGGAATTACAGAAGGTGTGGGAGCAGTACTTGTTGTAGATACAATTCTGCTTCTGCTCGGATATAATGTCAGCTTTGCGCTGGCGCTTGGTGCGATTGCATCTGCGACGGCGGCAGCATCTACGATGATGATCGTGAAGCAGTATAAAACAAAAGGCCCTGTGACAAGCACCCTGCTTCCGGTCGTGGCACTTGATGATGCGGTGGCATTGATTGCATATGGACTTTCGATGGCAGTAGCCAATGTGATCAGCTCAAGCGGAAGTGCACCGATTGGTAAGCTTCTGATTTCTCCTTGTGTCGAGATATTCGGCGGTTTGTTGTTCGGTGCGGTGCTTGGTGTCATCATGGCACTGCTGGTGAAGTTTTACACCGGTCGGGGCAACCGTCTTGCAATTACGATCATGATGATCTGTCTGTGCGTGGGCGTTTCTGATATGGTAGGATTTTCGTCATTGCTTGCATGCATGATGCTTAGTACGATCTTTGCGAATATTTCAAAGCAGAGCGACAAGATCTATGAGCCGCTGGACCGGATCACGCCACCGATTTACATGATGTTCTTCATCTTGTCCGGAGCATCGCTGGATGTCACGGTCATTGTATCTGTCGGAGTTGTTGGAGCGGTCTATGTCGTAGGCCGTATCATTGGTAAAGCGCTGGGGGCAGCGTTCGGGGCGAAGATCTCGAAGGCGCCGAAGGTTGTCCAGAAATGGCTTGGTCTGACGCTTGTGCCGCAGGAGGGCGTGGCGATTGGTCTTGCCACATCGGCAGGTAAATCGCTGCCACAGTATGCCGCGCAGATCCAGACGATCGTGTTGTGTGGTGTTGTTATCTATGAGCTGATAGGACCTGTCATTACGAAGCTTGCATTGAAGAAGGCAGGAGAACTCGTCGAAGAACCGAAGAAGAAAATAAGCGCGAAAGCGTAAAGATACGGACGCATAAAAGCAGCCTTGCAGTCATATATACTTACTAAGAAGTGTGTGGAGTAGGAATATATGGAAAAAAAGGCTGCTTTTTGTGTTCTGAAAGCGCTGATTGCCGCGTATATCATGACCGGGATCCTGCTAGTTGCGTTGTCATTTGCTTTGTGCATGCTTGGACTGAGCGAGAATGCCACAGAGCTTGGTGTTATTTTGATCTATCTTCTGTCCTGTGCAACCGGTGGATTTTTCGCCGGGAAATGTATGGAGACAAGACGGCTTCTGTGGGGGCTTGTGCTGGGATTTCTGTATGTGCTTGTTTTGGTGATCGTGTCGCTCATCGCCCGGGGAGGACTCGACGGGGTTGTGCATGGGGAACCGGCACGGCTGCTTCTGTGTCTTGCAGGAGGGGCGCTCGGGGCATTTCTGTCGTGATTGATGATGTACATATATTACTGGGAATTATAAATTGATGCGATTTTACGTGGGTGGGTGCTTGGCAGATCCGCCCCGCAAAAAATAATCGTGACAAACGATAGAGATTGTGTTACAATGCCCTTATATAATGCGAGAAGAGGCGGAAGCTGTATATTTCGCAGGAAATAAGAGTAGGAGGCAAGCAAGATGAAGAGAATTAAGACTTTGACACAGAAGACTATGAAGAGTACTGTAGTTAAGGGCGGCTGTGGCGAGTGCCAGACATCATGCCAGTCTGCATGTAAGACAAGCTGTACAGTTGGAAACCAGAGCTGTGAGAACAAGTAATTACAGATACAGTAAGTGTTGAACATACACTTCGCCGAGGAAGGGGATGTCCTGTGATGTCCCCTTTCTTAGTGAGATGTAAAAACGTGGGATTGGATTTGCAATCCGCGAGTAAGAGAAATAGGAGTGACTAAGAAAGTGGTACACCAGTACAAGAACAATGGGTATAATATCGTGCTTGATGTGTGCAGCGGCTCCGTACATGTAGTGGATGACCTTGTATACGATATGATCGCGTTGTACGAGGGGAGAAAATACGAAGAGATTGAAGAAGCAATTCTTGAAAAGTATGGAGATACCTATAGTAAGGAAGATATCCAGGATGCATACTCCGACATTTCCGAGTTAGAGGAACGGGAAGAGTTATTCACGGAAGATGTATATAAGGATGTAATTATTGATTTTAAGAAGAGAAAAACCGTAGTTAAGGCGCTTTGCTTACATATTGCCCATGACTGTAACCTTGCCTGCAAGTATTGTTTTGCGGATGAGGGCGAGTATCATGGACAGAAGCGGGAGCTTATGAGCTTAGAGGTTGGTAAGCAGGCGATTGACTTTTTGATAGAGAATTCCGGCAACCGTGTGAATCTCGAAGTCGATTTCTTCGGCGGCGAGCCGTTGATGAACTTCGATGTGGTGAAGGAGATCGTAGCATATGGACGCAGCAAGGAGAAGGCGGCGAACAAGAACTTCCGTTTCACCCTGACGACCAACGGCATGCTGTTAAACGATGAAGTCATTGACTTCTGCAACAAAGAGATTTCGAACGTTGTGTTGAGTCTTGACGGTAGAAAAGAGATCAACGACCGGATGCGCCCGACCAGAAACGGTAAGGGCAGCTACGATATCATCGTGCCGAAGTTCCAGAAGTTCGTGGAGAAGCGTGGCGACAAGAGCTATTACGTGCGCGGTACATTTACGAGAAATAATCTGGATTTTATGAAGGATTTCGAGCTCATGACAGAGCTTGGCTTCAAGGAGATATCCATTGAGCCGGTTGTCACACCGGATGAGAACGATTATGCGATCCGTGAGGAAGACCTGCCGGTAATCTTCGAGCAGTATGATAAGCTGGCGGTAGACCTGATCCGCAGGGAGAAGGAAGGAAAACCGGTAACATTCTTCCATTACAAACTTGACCTGAATGGTGGACCGTGCGTGTACAAGCGTCTGTCCGGATGTGGTTCCGGAACAGAATATCTGGCAGTGACACCGACCGGAGATTTGTATCCGTGCCATCAGTTTGTCGGACAGGATGAGTTCAAGCTCGGAGATGTATTCCACGGTGTAGACCGTAATGATATTGTAGAAGAATTCAAGCTCTGCAATGTCTATGCGAAGGATAAGTGCAAGGATTGTTTCGCAAGGTTTTATTGCAGTGGCGGCTGTGCGGCGAATTCGTATCAGTTCCATGGCAATATATTGGATGCATACGATGTGGGCTGTGAGTTACAGCGCAAACGTGTCGAGTGTGCAATCATGATGAAAGCGGCTCTGGCGGATGAAGAAGCGTCAGAGTAAGATAAATGAAGGAGATAAAAGACGATGAAGAAGACAAAAAGAAAAGCAGTCATCAATCTGATCATTTTCTTCCTGCTTCTGGCTGGCGGTATCTATATGGCGATCGCCGGCGTGGGAAAGAATGAATCCGGTAAGACTGCGAATGTTCCTCTGGGACTTGATTTGCAGGGTGGTCTGTCTGTAACTTATGAGATTCAGGACGAGAAGCCATCTAAGGACGAGATTGCCGCAACGGTTGATAAGCTGCAGCGAAGAGTGGATGAGTACAGCTCTGAGGGTGAAGTGTATCAGGAAGGCGATGACCGTATCACGGTTGAGATTCCTCTGAACACCGAGAAGGTGGATGCGCATGACGTATTGGATCAGCTCGGTCAGCCGGGACAGCTTCTGTTCCTTGATTCCGAGAACTATACGATCTGGCAGAATAATCAGAACAATGGCACGGATGATGCATACGAGGCTGTTCTGACCGGTTCGGATATCAAGAATGCACAGGCAGGCGTGGATGATTCCGGTACAGTCAAGGATTATGTCGTACAGCTTCAGTTCACAGAAGATGGTGCTTCGAAGTTCGCTACTGCAACGGCAGCGAATATCGGTAAGCCGATTTATATTATCTATGACGGTAAGGTTGCAAGTGCACCAACCGTGCAGAATGCGATCACAGACGGAAATGCTGTAATCAACAAGATTTCGGATTATGATGAAGCAGAGAATCTGGCAGCGACAATCAAGATTGGTGCTCTGCCTCTCGAGTTAAAACAGATCCAGTATAACATCGTTGGTGCGAAGCTTGGTCAGAAAGCAGTATCAACCAGCTTGATCGCTGGTGCGATCGGTTTCGGACTGGTATGTATCCTGATGATTGTGTTATACCGTTTCCCTGGATTCCTTGCCAGTCTGGCGCTGACAGGATATGTTGTATTGATGCTCCTGATCTTAAGCATCCGTCACATCACGCTGACGCTTCCGGGTATTGCAGGTATTATCCTGTCAATCGGTATGGCGGTAGATGCGAATGTCATCATCTTTACACGTATTCGTGAGGAAATCTCCGCAGGCAATGGTGTGCGTGCGGCTGTAAAAGCAGGTTTTTCCAAAGCACTTTCGGCAATCCTGGATGGAAATATCACAACTTTGATTGCGACGGTTGTATTGATGCTTCTCGGTTCCGGTAGTATCAAGGGATTCGCTGTTACATTGATGCTTGGTATTGTGCTTTCTATGTTCACAGCGCTGTTTGTGACAAAGATGCTGTTGAATTCGTTCCTTGAGCTTGGGGTACAGAACCCTAAGATGTATGGTAAGGCGAAGGAGCCGAAGATCCATGGATATGTGAAGAATTTCAAGATCTGTGGCGTGGCTTCATTGATCGTGATTATTGCAGGACTTGCATTCCTTGGTGTGAACCATTCCAGAATCGGCAAGTCCCTGAACTATAGTCTGGAGTTTACAGGTGGTACATCAACAACTGCAACCTTTGCAGATGATGATGTATATACACTCGAGCGTGCGGAGTCGGAGGTTGCACCGGCAATCGCGGAAGCAGTCGGAATTGACGCCGGAACGATTCAGATCCAGACAGTAGAAGGTAACAATCAGGTTATCTTCAAGACTGCAGAGCTTACAGAAGAGCAGAGTGCGCAGGTAGATGATCTTCTGAAATCACAGTTTAAGGCAACAGAAGTGGACAACCAGAGTATCAGCTCTACTATCAGTGGAGAGATGAAGAAGGACGCAATCGTAGCAATCGCGGTATCTTCTGTTTTGATGCTGCTCTATATTGCATTCCGGTTCTCGGATGTGAAGTTCGGTATCAGTGCGGTACTTGCACTTGTACATGACGTATTGGTTGTATTCGCGGCATACTCTATCGGAACATTGTCGGTCGGTAATACATTTATTGCCTGTATGTTGACAATCGTAGGTTATTCAATTAATGCGACGATCATCATCTTCGACCGTATCCGTGAGAATATGCGTACACAGGATAGCAAAGAAAGCCTGGAAGCGCTTGTCAACAAGAGTATCGGTCAGACATTTACAAGAACGATTTACACATCTCTGACAACCTTCATCATGGTATTCGTGTTGTTCGTGATGGGCGTAACTTCTCTGAAGGAATTTACATTTACGTTGATGCTTGGTATCGTATGTGGTGCATACTCATCGGTATGTATTACGGGACCACTGTGGTACACAATGAAGAAACATACAAAGAAAAAAGCATAAAAGATAAATGGTGGGGCTGTCTCGGCAGCCCCATTTTTGGGTGGATATATGGCAGAATACAGAAAACAGGAATGGCGTGTGAAACCGAATATGCCGGGTATGCAGGCGCTGGCGGCAGAGTGTGGAATCAATGAGACGCAGATGCGTATCCTGATCAACCGAGGGATTACAGAGGCGGATGCAGTGCGGCGGTATCTGAACGATGATCTTAGTCTGGCACATGATCCGGCACTCATGAAGGACATGGATATCGGGTGCGGGATTATGGCGGAGAAGATCCGGAGTGGTAGTAAAATCCGTATCATCTCTGATTATGATGTGGATGGGATTACTTCGAATTACATATTGTATACGGGATTGAAACAGGCAGGTGCAGAGGTGTCATATGATATTCCGGAGCGTGTACAGGATGGATATGGCATGAATGTCCGTATCGTGGAACAGGCGGTGGCGGATGGTGTTGATACGATTATCACCTGTGACAATGGTGTAGCGGCATTCGAGGCTGTGGCGTATGCGAAGGCACATGGCATGACTGTAATTGTGACAGATCATCACGAGATTCCGTGTGATGTGGATGATGCCGGACAGAAGCACTACCGGTATGTGCAGGCGGATGCACTGATTGATCCGCATCGTCCGGATTGCGGGTATCCATATAAGAATCTGTGCGGCGCAGGTGTGGCATACAAGTTTATCCGCCATCTGTACAATGTGATGGAGCTTTCGTGGCCGGGTGAGGAGTATCTGATGGATATTCTGGCGCTCGGAACGGTATGTGATGTCATGCCGCTTACAGAGGAAAACCGGTTATTTGTAAAGCACGGACTGCTGCGGCTGACATATAGTGAAAATGTCGGCATCTGTGCGTTGAAAGAGGCGCAGGGACTTACCGACAAAGAAATCCGCGTACATCATCTTGCATTTATGATCGGACCGTGCCTGAATTCAACCGGTCGTCTCGAGAGTGCCAAGGAGGGTGTGCAGCTTCTGCTTGAAGAAGATCCGGCAGTGGCAGCGACGATGGCGGCGGAGATGGTTGCTCTGAATCAGACCCGCAAGGATATGACGGATGGCGGCGTGCTGGAAGGCGTTACGCTTGTACAGCAGAATATCCGCCTGGTACCGGAGGGAAAGCAGGTTATCCGGAAGGCGGTCGGGGACGATCATGTGATCGTACTGTATCTGCCGGACATCCATGAGAGTGTGGCAGGGCTTGTCGCAAGCAAGGTGAAGGATGCTTTCTACAGACCGACTCTGATCTTTACGAATGCGGAAGGGAAGAAAGGCATACTGAAGGGATCCGGACGTTCTATCGAAGGTTACGATATGTTCATGGAATTGTCGAAAGCGCGTGAATTGTTCGAGAGGATGGGCGGACACCCGATGGCTGCCGGTTTCTCGATAAAGGCGGAGAACTTAGAACCGCTTCGGGAAGTCCTGAATGCGAACGAGAAATTGTCGGAGAAAGATCTGACAGAGAAGCTGTATGTTGATGTGTCGCTTCCGCCGAGGGATCTGACGCTTGCGTTGTATGAAGAACTGGAACGGCTTGAGCCGTATGGCGTGGCGAATCCGAGGCCGGTATTCGGGTTTACACATATGAAGATCGCCGGGATCCGGTTATGTGGAAAAGAAAACCAATATGCAAGATGCACATTTTCTTCGAAAAAGGGTGAGCGGATCAGTGGAATGGTATTCAGAGGAAAAGAGCTGCTCGATCGTATAAAAGAGTGGTTTGGAGAAGAAGAATGTGATAAAATACTTAGGGGTCAGGAAAATCAGGCAGAGATCGATATCCTGTTCCACCTGGTGAAGAATGAATACAATGGCATGATTACGATGCAGATCGAACCGATTGCATTTCGTAAGAGTTAAATGGAGTAGAATATATATACACTAAATGAGGAGGAACCATTATGAAGAGCGTAAAAGATTATATTATCAGTATCCCGGATTTCCCGAGCAAGGGGATTATCTTCCGCGATGTTACAAGTGTCCTGGAGAGTCCGGAAGGATATGCACTTGCAATTGACGAGATGAATAAGCTGTTGGATGGTGTGGACTATGACTTGATCGCAGGTACAGAGTCAAGAGGATTTATCTTCGGCGCACCGATTGCATATCTGGATAAGAAAGGATTCGTGCCGGTTCGTAAGAAGGGCAAGCTTCCTCGCGAGACAGTTGAGATGAGTTATGATCTGGAGTATGGTTCCGCAACGATCGAGATCCATAAGGATGCAATCAAGCCGGGCGATAAGGTTGTCTTAGTGGATGACCTGATTGCGACAGGTGGTACGATTGAGGCGGCTGCAAAGCTTGTGGAAGCACTTGGCGGTGAAGTTGTGAAGATGATCTTCCTGATCGAACTGACTGATCTGAAAGGAAGAGAACGATTGAAGAAGTACGATGTAGCTTCTGTTGTACAGTACGAGGGAGAGTAATCTATACGCATATGCGGGATAGATTGAGATTGAGTTATACGACTATTTATCTAGGAAAGAAGTGATTTCTATGGCCGATACAACCTATAAGATACCACATGATACCCTGAAGAAGGAAATCAGTAAACCGGCGGATTTTACTCCACCGGAGGAGCTATATAAGAAGCTGATCGATACGATACGGTCGTATCGACCGACGACAGATCTGTCGGAGATCGAGAAAGCATATAAGATTGCGAGCAAGGCGCACGAAGGGCAGAAGCGTAAGTCCGGAGAACCATACATTATCCATCCGCTCTGCGTGGCAATCATTCTGGCAGAACTGGAACTTGATAAGGAGACGATCGTAGCCGGAATCCTGCACGATGTTGTGGAGGATACCGTGATGACACGCGAGGAGATCGCGAAGGAATTCTCCGAAGAGGTGGCACTGCTTGTCGATGGTGTTACGAAGCTGACACAGCTCGATCTGTCACAGGATAAGATCGAGGTTCAGGCAGAGAATCTTCGTAAGATGTTCCTGGCGATGGCGAAGGATATCCGCGTTATCCTGATCAAGCTTGCCGATCGTCTGCACAACCTGCGGACGATGCAGTACCAGTCACCTGCAAAGCAGATTGAGAAGTCGCGAGAGACGATGGATATTTATGCTCCGCTTGCGCATCGTCTGGGTATTTCGAAGATTAAGGTTGAGCTTGATGATCTCTCGATGCAGTATCTGTATCCGGATGTCTATAAGAATCTGAAGGAAGAAATCACGACCCGCCTGAATGCGAGTGAGGATTTTATCGTACAGATGGTGGAGCAGGTCAAGCAGTACATGAAGGAAGCAGGGATTGAGGCAGAGGTAGACGGACGTGTCAAGCATCTGTTTTCCATTTACAAGAAGATGATCACGCAGAACAAGACGCTCGATCAGATTTACGATATCCATGCGATCCGTATCAAGGTTGACACGGTGCGTGACTGCTATGCTGCACTCGGTATCATCCATGAGAAATACAAGCCGATTCCGGGACGTTTCAAGGATTATATTGCAATGCCGAAGGAGAACATGTACCAGTCACTCCATACGACATTGATCGGACCGGGCGGACGGCCGTTTGAGATCCAGATCCGTACTTATGAGATGCACCGGACTGCGGAATATGGTATCGCTGCCCATTGGAAATACAAAGAGGGCGGCAATGGTAAGAACGATAATGAAGAGCAGAAATTAAGCTGGCTCAGACAGATCCTCGAATGGCAGACAGATACGACGGATAACAAGGAATTCATGAATGCCATCAAGACAGATCTCGATCTGTTCTCGGATCAGGTATATGTATTTACCCCGGCGGGCGATGTGAAGAATCTTCCGGCCGGTTCGACTCCGATTGATTTTGCGTACAGCATTCATACGGCAGTCGGGAATAAATTGATCGGTGCGCGTGTCAACGGACGGCAGGTGCCGATCGAGACGGAGCTTCACAACGGTGACCGTGTCGAGATCATCACGTCCCAGAATTCGAAGGGACCGAGCATGGACTGGCTGTCTGTGGTTAAAAGTTCGCAGGCGAAGACGAAGATTAACCAGTGGTTCCGGCAGGAGAATAAGACGGATAATATCCAGCGTGGTAAGGATGCGATGTCAACGTATTGTAAGGCGAAGGGCATCACTTTATCGGATCTTCTGAAACCGGAGCTTCAGGAGAAGGTTATGAACAAATACAACTTCCTCTCCTGGGATGCGGTGCTTGCGTCAATCGGGCATGGCGGCTTAAAGGAAGGGCAGGTTGTCAATCGGCTGCTTGAGGAATATAAGAAGGAAGAAGCGAAGAAGATTACAGAGGAGCAGATCGTCGATAAGATCAATGCACCGGGCAGAGGCGAGAGCCACAAGCATGCCAAAGGTGGTATCGTGGTCAAAGGTATGGACGATGTCGCAGTGCGTTTCTCGCGTTGCTGTGCTCCGGTACCGGGCGATGAGATCGTCGGTTATATCACGCGTGGACGTGGTGTGTCGATTCATCGTACGGATTGCGTGAATGTGCTCTGTATGGACGAGTTCGACCGGAAGCGTCTGATCGAGGCGGAGTGGTCGGAAGATCTGCTGCAGAATCAGAAGATGTATATGACGGAGATCAACATCTATGCGAATGACAGCAAGGGTCTGGTGTTCTCGCTGTCGAAGATCTTCAATGAGGAGAATATCAATTTGACAGGTATGAATGTGCGTGTCAACAAGCAGGGCAAGGCGACGGTTTCCGTGAAGTTTGAGATCCGCTCGAAGGAGCAGCTCAACAAGATGATTGCGAAGATACGGAATGTGGAAGGAATCATCGATATCGAGCGGACTACGGGTTAACGAATCCGCGTGTTTCGTGGATATGTCGTATTGGATTCGAGTAATATGTGGAAGAGTTGAACACAACTACGCAATTCCATGCAGACGCGCTCTCGGGTATCACCACATCGCTTTGCTCTGTGGTAAGTTGTCGGGCGCATCCTAAATATGAATCTACGATTCATATGCGCCCTCCGCGCTCGGTTCAGCACGCAGTGGTACTAAATTCGCGACAAAAGATGCCGCTCATTAAGTACCAGCGTGCTTCAACGGTCTGCATATGAATTGGTAGATTGTGTCCAACTCTATCTACAGATTGTGGTAGATGCAGTAATTTGTGAATATATATGCCATGTTAATCGTTACTGTATAAATATGTTTGAAACTTAGAAGTCCTTGATGTTCTGAGAATATTCAGCAATGTTTGAACACGATGTTCAAACAAGCCGCCATTGAGCCATGGATGGCGAATTGGCGGCGGTTGCGTACGATATCGATACTTGTAACAGAACATCTAGTACTTCTTAGTTTCAATACATCTTATACAGTAACGATTAACATGGCAGATATTTACAAATTACGGGTTACCGCAATCGTCACCTTGAAAGGAGTTTTATGGGAAAGATTGAAATAACAAAGAAAGTGCTTGGTATCTGTGCGACCAACTGTTATACGGTGGTGGATACAGAGACGAAGGAAGCGCTCATTATAGATCCGGCGGATCGTGCAGATGTGCTGATTCGTGACTGGAAGGATAAAGGCGTGACACCACAGGCGGTGCTGCTTACACATGGTCATTTCGACCATATCGGGGCGCTGGCAGGCGTGAAGAAGGAGTATCCGGATATTAAGGTGTATGCGGCAGCTGAGGAGAAGGAAGTTATGGAGAGCCCGGCTCTGAATCTGTCGTCCTCGTTCGGCGCAGCATTTACGGCGCAGGCGGATATCTATCTGGAGGATGGCGCTGAGATCGAGGTACTTGGACGGACATGTAAGTGTCTGCTGGTACCGGGACATACGAAGGGTGGCATGTGCTATTATTTCCCGGAGGAGAATGTTGTCTTTACCGGGGATACGCTGTTTTGTTACAGCGTCGGAAGAACAGATTTCCCGACGGGCGATGCGAAGGCACTGGAAGATGCCATCCGTGAGAAATTATTTACACTGCCGGACGAGACGCTTGTGCTTCCGGGACATGATGCACAGACAATGATTGGAAAGGAAAAGAAGGGCAATCCTTATTTCTAAGATGATACTGCTAGACCAGAATAACCAATTATATAACAATGACCTGCGGGCGATGATCATGGCGTTTTATCCGGGGGTAAAGATTGTTGAGGATGAGAACTTGTCCGATGATTTTGACCTGCGGCTCCTGATTCGGTATGAGGAAGCATCTACCATCCTGACGGTGTGCAAGCATGGACATGCGTGCGACAAACCGGATGATCTGCAGGAGGTGCCGGAGCTTCCGGCGTATAAGGATAAGCTGTTGATATCGACCTGTGGACTACGGGCGAAGATCCTTGTTGATTACCGGGACAAGGCAGAGTTTCGGAATGTGCTGAAGATGGCATCGTACCGGCTGCTCGGACAGTTTGCGGACCGGAGACTTCCGTGGGGCGACCTGACGGGGGTACGTCCGACGAAGATTGCGATGGCGAAGCTTGTGGAGTATCTGACGGAACAGGCAGATGAAGCTGGCGAGAACAGGGATGGGGCGACAGAGAATACCAATCTGGCACCTGCAAAACAGCAGGAAATACACGGAAGAATCGTACAATATTACCGTGATATCTATGATACAAGCGCACAGAAAGCAGAGCTTGCAACGACAGTGGCAGAAAACGAGCATCGTCTGGTGAAAGGAATTGATCTCGATAACGATTATTGCCTGTATGTCGGGATTCCGTTTTGTCCAAGCCGTTGTCTGTATTGCTCGTTCACTTCGTATCCGATTGGAATCTATGCGGAGAAAGCAAAGACGTATATTGACACGCTGTGTAAGGAGTTAGCCTATGTGGCAGAACAATATAAGCATAAACGGTTGGTGGCAATCTACATTGGCGGCGGAACGCCGACGTCGATCTCGCATGAGCTGCTTGCAGTGCTATTGAAGCAGATTCAGACCGTATTCCGGTTACAGGAACCGGAGGTTGCCGGTGGGCTTGTGGAGTTTACCGTGGAGGCAGGACGTCCGGACAGTATCACACCGGAGAAGCTTGCGGTGATGAAGGAATATGGCGTGACGCGTATCAGCATCAATCCGCAGACGATGAACGACGAGACACTGCGGACGATCGGCCGTGCACACAATGCGGCTCAGGTGAAGGAAGCATTTGCGATGGCACGACAGGCGGGCTTTGATAATATCAATATGGATCTGATTGCGGGACTTCCGGGAGAAGACTTAGACAGTATGCGGCATACGCTTGCGGAAGTGCGGGCGCTGGCACCGGAGAGCCTGACGGTACATTCGCTGGCAATCAAGCGTGCGGCGAACCTGAACCAGCAGATGGACGATTACAAATCCGCAATCCATCACGATATGGATGCGATGCATACCGCGGCACAGGAGACGGCACAGACACTTGGCATGGAGCCATATTATCTGTACCGGCAGAAGAATATCGGTGGTAATCTGGAGAATGTCGGATATGCGAAGCCGGGCTGCGAATGCTTATATAATATTTTGATTATGGAAGAGATGACAGATATCATTGCGGCGGGCGCAGGCGCGTCGACGAAGCTTGTCTATCATGCGGAAAATCGTGTGGAGCGGGTAGAAAACTGCAAATCTGTCGATGATTATATCAACCGTTTTGATGAAATGCTTGACCGAAAGCGCAAAGCGTTTTAAAATCGAACGAGAATGAATACAAGCGGGAGGAAAAAGATGGCAATGAAGAAGAAGCCGGTCACCGGCATGAAAGATATATTACCAAAGGAGATGGCAATCCGTGATTACTGTATCGCATTGATCAAGGATACCTATAAGACATTTGGATTTAATTCGATGGAGACACCTTGTGTCGAGCATATCGAGAACCTGAACAGCAAGCAGGGCGGCGAGAATGAGAAGCTCATTTTCAAGATTTTGAAACGTGGTGAGAAGCTGAAGATCGACGAGGCAAAGGAAGAGCTTGACTTAGTTGACGGCGGACTCCGTTACGATCTGACGGTACCGCTTTGTAGATATTATTCGAACAATGCGAATGAACTGCCGGGCCCGTTTAAGGCGTTGCAGATGGGAAATGTATGGAGAGCCGACCGCCCGCAGCGAGGACGTTACAGACAGTTCATGCAGTGCGATATTGATATTTTGGGTGAGCCAACAATTTTGGCAGAGATCGAGCTGATCTTAGCGACAACGACATTGCTTGGCAAGCTGGATTTCAAGAACTTCACGATCCGTATCAATGACCGTCGTATCTTGAAGGCGATGGCAGCTTACAGCGGATTTGCGGAAGCAGATTATGATACCGTATTTATTATCCTCGATAAGATGGATAAGATCGGTTTGGATGGTGTCAAGGAAGAGCTTCTGAAGGAAGGCTATGCCGAGGAGGCTGTGACAAAATATCTCGAACTGTTCGAGAAGGTGACAGCCGATATCAGCGGCGTACAGTATCTGAAAGAGACACTTGGTGCGTTCTTACCGGAAGAGGTTGCTGAGAATTTGAAGACAATCATCGACAGTGTGGAGAGCACGAAGAGTGCGGACTTCAAGATGGCATTTGATCCGACTCTGGTACGCGGTATGTCTTACTATACAGGTCCAATCTTCGAGATTTCGATGGATGAGTATGGCGGATCGGTCGGCGGCGGCGGACGTTACGATGAGATGATCGGCAAATTCACCGGTCAGCCAACACCGGCATGTGGATTCTCCATCGGTTTTGAGCGAATCATCATGCTGCTTCTCGAACGCGATTTTGAGATACCGGGAAGCAAGAACAAGACCGCATATTTAATCGACAAGAAGATGCCAAGCGACAAGCTGCTTAAGATCTTGGAGCAGGCAAAGCAGGCAAGAGCCGAGGGGCAGATCGTGAATATCGCGATCATGAAGAAGAACAAGAAGTTCCAGAAGGATCAGATGATTACAGAGGGCTATACACAGTTCGAAGAGTTCTATGCGGATTCTTTCGAGGGTTAATCGTAACTTATGATATGAAAATGCTCCACATCTGATGTAGATAATTGCAGACGCAGAATGTCAGAGATAGGAGTAGGTCTTTATAAATTAACTTAGATACAGGAGGCTATGAAAATGGCAGAGTCAATGCAGGGACTTCACAGAAGTCACAGATGTACAGAAGTAAATAATACGATGATTGGGAATACCGTCACCGTGATGGGATGGGTGCAGAAGAGCCGGAACAAAGGCGGAATTATCTTCGTCGATCTGCGTGATCGAAGCGGGATTCTGCAGGTAATCTTCGAAGAAGCAAACTGTGGTGAAGAGAGCTTCGCAAAGGCGGAGAAGCTTCGTTCCGAGTTTGTCGTTGCAATCACCGGTGAGGTTGCAAAGCGTGGCGGCGCAGTCAACGAGAATCTTGCAACCGGTGATATCGAAGTGATCGCGAAGGATATCCGTATCCTTGCAGAAGCAGATACACCACCGTTCCCAATCGAGGAAAACAGCAAGACGAAGGAAGATCTTCGCCTGAAATACCGTTATCTGGATCTTCGTCGTCCGGACTTACAGAAGAATATCATGATGCGCAGCAAGGTGACAACACTGGTTCGTTCCTTCATGGCAGACGAAGGCTTTATCGAGATCGAGACACCGACACTTTGCAAGTCAACTCCGGAAGGCGCGCGTGATTACCTTGTACCAAGCCGCATACATCCGGGTGAGTTCTATGCATTGCCACAGTCACCACAGATTTACAAGCAGCTTCTGATGTGCTCCGGCTACGACCGTTATTTCCAGATCGCACGTTGCTATCGTGATGAGGATCTGCGTGCCGACAGACAGCCGGAATTTACCCAGATCGATATGGAGCTTTCGTTCGTGGATGTCGATGATGTTATCGATGTCAATGAGCGTCTGCTTGCAAAACTGTTCAAGGAAGTCATCGGTGTCGATGTACAGCTTCCGATTCAGCGTATGACATACAAAGAGGCGATGGAGCGTTTCGGTTCCGATAAGCCGGATCTCCGTTTTGGTATGGAGCTTTGTGATGTGACAGATGTTGTGAAGGATTGTGAATTTGTCGTATTCAAGAATGCGATTGAAGCCGGCGGAAGCGTGCGCGGTATCAATGCCGAGGGACAGGGCGCAATGCCGAGAAAGAAGATTGATGCACTCGTTGATTTTGCCAAGGGCTACGGCGCCAAGGGACTTGCCTATATTGCAATCCATGAGGATGGAACGATGAAGTCTTCCTTCGCGAAGTTCATGAAGGACGAGGAGATGCAGGCACTTGTTGCGAAGATGAATGGTAAGCCTGGAGATCTGCTCCTTTTTGCAGCAGATAAGAGCAAGCTTGTCTATGACGTCCTCGGCGCACTTCGTCTCGAGATCGCGGATCAGCTTGGCCTTCTGAAGAAGGATGAGTACCGTTTCGTATGGATTACAGAGTTTCCGCTGCTTGAGTGGAGCGAGGAGCTTGGCAGATATCAGGCAATGCACCATCCGTTTACGATGCCGATGGAAGAGGATCTGCAGTATATCGAGTCGGATCCGGGCAGAGTCCGTGCGAAGGCATATGATATCGTATTAAATGGTACAGAGATCGGTGGTGGTTCCGTGCGTATCCACCAGGACGATATCCAGGAAATGATGTTCAAGGCGCTTGGATTCACGATGGAGCGTGCATACGACCAGTTCGGATTTTTGCTCAATGCATTCAAATATGGAGTACCACCACACGCAGGACTTGCATACGGACTTGACCGTCTTGTTATGCTGATGGCGAAAGAGGATTCTATCCGTGACGTTATCGCATTCCCGAAGGTGAAAGATGCTTCCTGCCTGATGAGTGAGGCACCGAATACCGTTGATGCAAAACAGCTTGAAGAGCTTGGAATCGAGGTTGCGAAGCCGGAAGCAAAGACAGAGCCGGATGCGGAGTAATGGTAGAATCGGCGTGAATCAGATATAGAGAACGTGATACAAGGAGATCGATGGAGTTCGGTCTCCTTTTTGCTTCGTATCAGGCAGACACCAGTCCGTTCGGCAGCCGGAGGGAACAAAATATCTTTTGTATGGGGTGATTCGCGTAGAAAAATGACAGAATACAAATCCGGATTCTGCATATGATTAAAAGAAGAATTTCTATCGGAGTCTTGCCTATGCAGATTCTTCAACGTAAAAAAGTGCATTTGCTGTTTGGATTTACGGTCTTTATGGTGCTGCTTATCTTAAATTGCGTATTGTATTGCAATAAAGCCGGAATACAGCGTAATCTTGTAGTCGTCATCGATGCCGGGCATGGCGGAAATGATCCGGGCAAGATCAGTGTCGATGGATGCAAGGAGAAGGATGTGAACCTGCAGATTGCATTGTGCCTGAAGGCACAGCTGCAGGCACGCGGTGTCACGGTGATTCTGACGCGCGATGCGGATGCCTGTCTGGCGACAGATGGGGCAACAAATAAGAAAGTGTCCGATATGCACAACCGGGTAAGCATCATCAATCAGGCGGGTGCAGATTACATGATCAGTATCCACCAAAACAGCTATCCGGAACCGGAGGTGAGCGGACCACAGGTGTTTTTCTACAGCGGCTCCGAACAGTCCAAACAGCTAGCGGCAGGGATACAGGAACAACTGATTGAGAGCCTGAAACCGGAGAAAAAACGGGAGATCAAACCGGGGGATGAGCTGTATATCCTGAAGAACAGCGCCTGTCCGGCAGTTATCGTGGAATGTGGGTTCCTGAGCAATCCGGCAGAATGTGAGAATCTGCAGCAGCCGGCGTACCAGCAGGAGGCTGCGGCGGCAATTGCCCGCGCAGTGACGCGGCAGGGACGCTGATAAATGTTTGACCACTGACGGATACAGGCAAGTGACAATACGAAGATCCTCATGTGAACGAACAACCGTGATATGTAATAAATATATAAGAAATAGCAGTAAAATGCATTGCTATTTTCCCTCTGATGCAGTAATATAATTATAACTGTTTAAGACGAGTCAGGTGCTTAAGTTTGGGAGGGTACGTATGAATATAGCTGCAATTGGAAGCTCAGATATTTCGTTATCGGTCAGCGGAACATCGAATATGAATGCGATTGACACAGCGTTGCTTCGGAAGTCGCTGGACGCAGTCGAGACGAATGGGGCGATGCTCACACAGATGATGGAACAGTCAGTGAATCCGAATATCGGAGCGAATATTGACATCCGGTTATAAGTGACATTGAAAGCCTTGCAGACAATCTGCAGGGCTTTTTGTATGAAAGAAAATTATTCCAGAAGAGGTAGAATATGGAGACAAAGATGACAAAGAAGGAAATACTTCCGTTGATTGGCATGACGGTATCGGCATTTATATTTAATACGTCCGAATTTATGCCGATCGGACTTCTGACGGACATTGCGAAAAGCTTTGAAATTACGGAAGCGAAGGCTGGTATGCTGATCACAGTCTATTCGTGGATCGTAATGCTGCTTTCCCTGCCGCTCATGATTCTGGTGAGCCGGATCGATTACAGGCGATTGTTTATGGGAACGGTGGCGGTCTTTGGGATCTGTCAGGTGTTGACGGTTTTGTCGAACAGCTATGGTATGCTGATGGCATCCCGGATCGGTGTCGCGTGCGCACATGCGATATTCTGGTCGATTGCTTCCCCGATTGCGGTGCGGATGGCGTCGGAGGCGCATCAGTCGAAAGCACTCAGCATGGTTGTGACCGGAACCTCGGTTGCAACGATCGCGGGACTTCCGCTTGGCAAGATGGTTGGACATTATGCAGGCTGGCGGATCGCATTTCTGATCGTGGCAGTGATCACGTTTGGTGTGCTTGTGTATATGGCATTCCTGTTTCCGAAGATGGATTGTGGTGAGCCATTCCGCGTGAAGCAGCTCCCGCAGTTATTCAAGAATCGCTCACTTGTCTGTGTATATATCCAGACATTCTTATTCGTGGTTGGATACTATACAAGCTACAGCTATATCGATCCGTTCCTGCAGCAGGTTGCGGGCATGGGAAACAGCATGGTAACAATCACACTGTTCGTGTTCGGCGCAGCCGGGTTGTTGGGCAGCTTCCTGTTCTCGAAGTTCTACGACAAGTATCGGCGCGGTGTGCTGCGTACGGTGATGGCTGCGCTAGTGGTCGAGCTTCTGTTGCTGCTTCCGGCGGCAGGCAAGCCCGGGTTTATGATGGCGCTTTGCGCCCTGTGGGGAATCACGGTACTTATGTTCAACGTGTCGTTCCAGTCAGAAACAATCCAGTGCACGGATGAACAGTCGTCTTCGGTTGCGATGTCCATCTTCTCGGGAATCTTCAATTTCGGCATCGGTGCCGGAAGCTTCCTTGGAGGGATCGTCTGTGACAAAGGACAGATCTCGCATCTTGGATTTGTGGGCGCGGTATTTGCAGCGATTTCCCTGCTGTTTTTCCTGATATGCATGTCAAGAAATCTGGTATCGAAAGAGTATGATTAGATAGGAGAGTAGGGTATGGCAGACAAAATGAACATGGCGCTTCGGCTTGCGCAGGAAGGAAGAACCGAAGGCTACAAGGCGTTATATGAGAATACGGTAGAACAACAGCTTACGCGGGCGATTACATTTACTGGGAATACCGCGCAGGCACAGATGGTCGTGCAGCAGGCATATCAATATATATTCGACCAGATCACGCAGATTCCGCAGGTTGAGGTCTTCCACAGCTGGCTTTCGGATATTGTCGCGTATTATGCGGTTATGCAGCTGCGGGAGGATGAACCGGACGCGTTCACTGAAGCGGAGAATCCGGACTTTCGGCTGGAAGATGATGATATGTCAATTACAGAGCCTTTGGATGATGCAGAGGTTTTGACAACTTACGCACCGGAGGAGATCGAGACGATGACATCGCGGATTCTGTCGACGCTGACCGAGGCAGAGAAGATCTGTGTGCTTATGCATTATCAGGATCACCGGTCGGTAGCGCAGGTGGCAGAGGCGGTTGGCTGTACAGAGCAGATTGCGGAGAACCTGATTGCCTCTGGCAAGAAGAAACTGCTGGACGTGGAAGGGCATATTGCAACAGAAGATTCGCGCGAGAGATGGCAGCCGCTTCCTTTTGCACTGGCACTCCTTCGACTGAAAGCTGCCAATCTGGTGACTTCCGGAATTGCAGGGACGCTGGCGACCTTCCAGATCGCAGGAAATGCGGTCGTATTCGGCGCAGCCGGGATTACAGCGGGAACCGCTGGTGCGGCTGGTATGGCTGCCGGAAATGGTGTCGCAGGCGCGGCTGGTATGGCTGCCGGAAATGGTGCCGTGGGTGCAGCAGGACAGGCGATGGATGCCGGAACCACGATTGAATCGGGGATGATGTCCGGAGGGGCGGCGGATGCCGGAACAGCGATGGAATCCGGAATGATGTCTGGAGGGGCAGCAGATGTGGGAGCAGGTTCGGCGGCAACGGCAGGATCAGGCGCAGCGGGTGCCGGAACCACGATTGGCAGCGGATTACTTCATACACTCGGTGCGAAGATCCTCATTGGAGTTGCTGCGGCGGCAGTCGTAGGCGGTACGATCGGCGGAATTGCCGCATACAGACATTCGCAGAACGAAAAAAAGAACGCAGAGGTAACTGCGACAAGTACCGATGTGGTGGAAGTTCCTACTACAGAGGCAACGAGCGAGACAACCACAGAGGAAGTGACGACCGAAGCCGCGGTTGACGAGTCATACAAGCAGATATATCTGCAGGTGCTGAAGGAACACGAGGCAAACATCCGGGATTACAACCAGTTCTGGCAGCCGCTTGATTCGGAAGAGTTTGAGACGAACACCGAGAATCATTCGATTGCCTTGTCTGATGTGACGGGCGATGATGTTCCGGAGCTGCTGTTTGTTGAGAAATCCCCTTCGTCGGAAGAATACGTGGAATACGATGCGTTGAACATCTTCACAGTGGAAAACGGAGCCGCGAAGCAGATCTACTATGTGGATCACTGGGAGACGCAGGTTGCCGGTGGAGATGTGTACGCCCTGTTTCAGATAGAAGGGGAAACAACGCTCTATTCCTGCAATGGGATGCAGGATGAAATGACGAATGAAGATTACAGCCGCTACAATGTACAGCCGGATGGAATGTTGCAGGAAGAACCGCTGATGTCCAGACATCGGGAGCCGAATGAGGATTATACGGGCACGATTGACACCTGTACGATCGGTGGACAGCCGGCGACACCGGAGGAGTTCCAGGCACAGCTTGATGCATTGACAAGCCGGATGTCGAAGCTGCTGATCTACAACTGCGGTGCACATGATGATAATGCAAATGCAGCTATGATTGCGGCGGAGGCCGATTATCTGACGTATGAAGAAGCGGTTGCCCTGCTCTCGGACGGACAGCAGGTAGATGTTTCGCAGGGAACGACGACACAGCTGCCATTTACGGAAGCCCAGAGCTTCTCGTTCATGAGTGGTGCCGGTGGTTGGAGTACAGAGCTGACGATCAATCCGGATGGCTCATTTACCGGAAATTACTATGATTCCGATATGGGAGACAGTGGCGATGGATATGATGGGACAGAATATGTGTCGACATTCCATGGGAAATTCAAGAATATCCGGAAGAAGGATGATTATACCTATGTGATGCAGATCGATACGCTGGAGACGGAAGAGACACAGGATACATGGATTGAGGAGACGGGATACGGAAAGGTCCGCTACGTGGCATCGGAACCTTATGGTTTGTATGGCGGAACGAACTTCGAATTGTATCTGCCCGGAACACCGGTGAGCAGTCTTTCGGCAGAGTACATTGACTGGGTAAGAACGCCGATGGCACTCGACGAGAGCGCAACGACACTTCCGGGATATGGTTTCTACAATGTGGAAGAACAGAATGGATTCTTTGGCGACTGGCAGAGCTGGTAACCGATATTTAGAATAAGATTGGATGGCGCGGGATTTCCTGCGCCATTTTTCTGTATATGTCCGGATATGGTATATTTCCCATGCGTAAGTTTCCATATATTGTATTTTACGAGGAACTACCGCAAGATGGTGTATCAAATATTTCAAAATGTTACAAAATGTAACAATTTTATGTGAACTGCAGGACGCACGCGGTTTACAGAAATAAACGTGAAAAAATGTCCGTAACCTCAATGAAAATGCGAAGAAATTGTGAACTTTTGAAAAAAGACGGAAAAACAGGTTGACAATAATATGATGGGTTGCTATAATGACCAATGTAATAAGTTGTAACATATTCGTAACAAATTGGAGGTAAGAACATGAAAAAACCATCTGTAAAGTGGTTGGCGGTAGCAGCAACAGGTTGTATTTTTGCTTCGTCCATGGGTACATACACATATAAAGCACTGGCGGACGAGTTCGTATATACAGATGCGAACGTCAGCATTACATCAATTGTAGACCGTTATATCGAAGAACAGGGCGGCGAGGTATTTACCGCGCAGGCAACACCGGATGATGCAACAGTACAGGCGGTCGCTGAAGCGACAGCAACCGATGCAGTCGTTACCGGATCTGTTCAGGAAATAGAAGGAAACACAGGATCGATCACGGTCGTTGCTTCTTCTGTTCAGACGGAAGAGACAACAACAGAAGCGCAGACAGAGGAGACGACAGAAGCAGCTTTGACAGAGGATACACAGCAGGTTGCTTCCCAGGCAGCGGCATCTCCGGTGATGGATTTCACGGGAAAGGCAGTTGTAACAGCATCCGGTTCCGTAAATATCCGTAAGTCCGGCGATGTGAATGCGGCTAAAGTCGGAAGCATCGCAAACGGCGGTCTTGTGAATATCGTGGAAAAGGGTGACACATGGTCACATATTACATCCGGAAATGTGGATGGCTACATCCGAAACGATCTTCTTGCATTTGGCAGTGATGCGGCAAATTATGCAAGCGCAAACCTGTCAAAGGTTGCAGTTGTAAACACCGCTGCATTGAAGCTCCGTAAAGAAGCAAGCACAGACAGCGAGGAAATTACGATTCTTGCACAGGGTGAGACATATCCAATCGTGGAGACAGGTGATGCATGGACGAAGATTCAGCTCGACACCGTAACCGGATATGTAAAGAACGAGTACATAACAGTTTCCTATAATATGGCAACAGCAAAGGCGGAGAGTGCTCCGGCACAGACAACGGATACGACAACAACGACAGAAACAACAACGACAGAAGCTCCTTCTACAGAAGCTCCAACGACAGAGGCTCCTGTGACAGACGTTCCTGTATCAGAGCTTGGTCAGCAGGTTGCAAATTTTGCATGTCAGTTCGTTGGCAACCCATATGTATGGGGCGGTACATCCCTGACGAACGGTGCGGATTGTTCCGGATTCGTACAGAGTGTATATAAGAACTTTGGATATTCACTTCCTCGTACATGTACACCACAGAGTAACGCAGGAACAGCAGTCAGCCTTGCGGCATTGGCACCTGGAGACCTCGTATTCTACGATCATGGTACAGGTTCCTGCGAGCACGTCGGAATCTACATCGGTAACGGACAGATCGTACATGCAAGCAGCAGCCGTACAGGTATCAAGATTTCAAGTGTAAACTACAGCACTCCGTTTAAGGCTTGTAGAATTGCGAATTAGTTGATAAGTTTTAACTTTCCATAATGTGTGAAAAGAGGACATTTTCGAAATAAATCGGGAATGTCCTTTTGCTTTTATTAAAAATGTTAATTTTTTGTATATTTTGACGAAAAATCCCTTCCCAAAAGGGGGTTCGGTATGCTATAATACTAAACATAGAAAGTACATGTGCTTCACGCACATTTTTTATTTTCTATAGTTCGACGTAAAGGAGCTGGGGCATATGAATTACATCATAAGTGGAAAGAACATTGAGGTTACAGACGCACTGAAGCAGGCGATTTACGAGAAGCTTGAGAGAATCGAGAAGTTCTTCGGTGAAGACACAGCAGCACAGGTTACACTTTCGGTAGATAAGGACCGTCAGAAGATTGAGGTTACGATCCCGATGAAGGGACATACGATCCGTGCAGAACAGGCGAGCGATAATATGTATGTATCCATCGATTTGGTTGTGGAGATTATCGAACGTCAGGTAACACGCCATAAGAAGCGTATTTTGGACAAGGAACAGAATTCCGGTTATATCAACAACGATTTCTTCGATGTAGAAGGACTCGAGGATGAGGATGTCCAGATTATCCGTAGCAAGAAGGTTGTGTTAGAGCCTATGTATCCGGAAGATGCATGCATCCAGATGGATCTGCTTGGACATAATTTCTTTGTATTCCGCAACGCAGAGACAGACAAGGTGAATGTCGTATACAAGCGTAGAGGTAATACGTTTGGATTGATCGAGCCGGAGTTTTAATTGTATCAGTAGTATAGAGGGTTATGAAAGAGGTGTCCCGGAGATGAACGTCTCCGGGACATTTTACGTTTTGATTACAAAAAAGTTTAACCTGCTAGTTTCATTTATTGAATGTGCAGGGAAAATATGGTAGCATAAAAACGCGTGTGTAATCATTGTGACACAGTGCACAACTAGATCTGGGGCACATAAGATGTGGCACGACAAAAGATGGAGGAGCGAAAGAAGATGAAGAGAAACGTAAAATCGTTGTTTGCCGGAGCATTGGCATTCCTGTTTGTATTCCTGACGGTGTTCGGGAGTGTGCAGCCGCTTACGGCACAGGCAGCATCCCCATTGCCGACAGTACAGTACCGGGTGCATGTCCAAAGTAAGGGATGGACGAACTATATAACAAGTGGCGCTGCGGGAACAACCGGCCTTGGAAAACGTCTCGAAGCAATGCAGATAAAGGTAAGCGGTGTGGAAGGACTTGGCGTGCGGTACCGTTCGCATGTGCAGACCTACGGCTGGCAGGACTATGTAGCAGATGGCGTATTGTCCGGAACGACGGGCAAGGCAAAGCGTATGGAGGCTGTACAGATCGAGCTTACCGGCGCGAACAAAGATAATTACGATATTTATTACCGCCTGCATGTGCAGTCTTACGGCTGGTTGAACTGGGCGAAAAACGGCGAAGTCGCAGGTACAAAGGGCTATGCGAAGCGCGCGGAGGCTATTGAGATCCGTATTCTGCCACGCGGAAGTGCAAGACCGCAGGGAACGGGTTCTGCGTTTGTGGAGCGTAAGGCACTGGATATGACCGCTCATGTACAGAGCTATGGCTGGATGTCTGCAAAGGATTCCGTACTTGGTACGACCGGACAGGGCAAGCGTCTGGAGGCAATCACGATCACGCCGGCCGGTTATGATCTGAATGTGGAATACAGCGTGCATGTACAGTCTTATGGCTGGACTGCCTATGCAAGGAATGGCCAGCAGGCAGGAACGACCGGACAGGGCAAGCGTCTCGAAGCAGTCCGGATCCGGCTGACCGGAAATGATGCATCGAAATATGATATCTATTACCGTACCCATGTCCAGAAGGTCGGCTGGCTTGACTGGGCGAAGAATGACGAGATCGCCGGAAGTACCGGTGCAAGCTTTCGTATGGAGGCAATGCAGGTCGTGCTTGTTCCGAAGGGGCAGGCTGCTCCGGGGGCAACAACGAATGTCAATGTGATCACTCCGGGAATCGCATATAGTTCTTATGTTCAGGATAATGGCTGGCAGGGAGAAGTGTCGAACCAGCAGACAAGCGGAACGACCGGACGCGGTCTTGCATTGCAGGATCTGCGTGTGCATACCGTCGGAAACGCAAATGTCGGTGTGCGTTACAGCGTATATAGAAACGGCGGCTGGTCCGGCTACGTGTCAGATGGCGCGTCACTTGGAAATGGAAATATCGAGGCAGTCAAAGTAGAACTGACAGGCAACGATGCCAAGTACTTTGATGTGTACTATCGTGTACATAGTCAGTCAGCAGGCTGGCTTGGGTGGGCATGCAATGGCAATCCGGCAGGTGTTGTGACACTTGGCAAATGCGCACAGGCAATTGAGATTGCAATCCGCTCGAAAGCACAGTATGCACCCGGGGTTGTTGGAAATGCATACCGCAACAATCTGGACACAGAGGCAGAGGGTTACGCGCGTGCAAGACTGAATGAAATCGGATGGAATCTGCAGGCTGCATTTAACTGGTCTGCGGGGATGCCGTATTTTACGAACAGTACCGATGTACCGGCAGGCTATACCAATGCAGATTGGTATGCAATCTATGGTTTCCGGAACAACAAGGGTAACTGCTACAACATGGCGGCAACATTCTATCAGATGGCGAAACTGCTCGGATATGATGTACATTATGTGCAGGGGTATCTGCCGCAGTCGAATGGCAGACGCGTGACACATGGATGGTGTGAGATTGTAAAGAATGGGGCAATCACGGTATATGATCCGAACTTCACATACAATACCGGCAGACAGGCATTTGGCATAACATATGGAACGCCGGGAACATGGAGATACAGTGACTACCAGAGGATGAATTAGAGAAATATTACATAACGGAGGAAGAAAACATGAGAAAGATCAAGATGGTGGCAGGGCTTACTGTGCTTGCCTGTGCATTGCTTACCGGATGTGGCAAGAAGGAAGAAGTAACCACAACAGAGGCCACGACAGAAGCAACAACGACGGAAGCAGCTACGACTGAGGCAACGACAGAAGCGACACCGGAGGACGCAGAGGAGGAGCTTCCTGCAATCGGCGAGGAATCCGCAGATGCAATCAAGGTAAAGCTTACAAATAAGACAGGGAAAGAGATTACAGGTGTTGCAATCCGCACATCCGCAGATGAAGAGTTCGGAGACAACCTGCTTGCGGACGAAGATACCGTAGCAGATAAGGAGAAGCGGTATCTCTATTATGCACCGGAGAAGGATGCAGAGGAAACCGAGGATGCGGCAGTTGATATCCAGCTTACATTTGCAGATGATACATCGGTAGTTCTTCACGATGTTGATCTGGAGGATATCAAGGACGGAGAGCTGGCGGCAGAAGATGATATCTGTTATCTGAGCTATAAGAGCGTGAAGACTGGTAAGACCGTGGATACGAAGGATGCCGAACTTGCGGTAAAGCAGGCAGAAGAGGAGAAAGCGGCCGCAGACGCCAAGGCTGCCGCAGAAGCAGCTGCAGCTGCTGCAGCACAGCAGCAGGCAACCGAAGCTCCGGCACCGGCAGATAATGGTGGAGACGATGAGTGTCTTGGAGACGGACTTACTTACTAATAGTGAAAAAAAGGGATGTTTGACCGGACATCCCTTTTTTGAGTTGTGATCAGGAGAAGAGGAATGGCGATAACATCAAATATATTTATACTATTTGTCCTTGCTTCGTTGGTACTTTATTATGTGTGCCCGAAGAAGTTCCAATGGGCAATCCTGCTTGTGATAAGCTATGCGTATTATATGTACGCGAGTGTGCCGGCTCTGGCGTTTATACTTTGCTCGACATTAAGTACCTATGCATGCGGCAGATGGATTGAGAAACTACAGGCAGAAGGAAAGAGCGGCAAATGTGCGCTTATGCTTGCGATGCTCCTAAATCTAGGCATCCTTGGCGTGCTGAAATATACAAACTTTGTGATTGCGAATATCAATGCGGTGGCACACCAGCATTTTTCTATGGTGGACTTCATACTGCCGCTAGGAATCTCTTACTATACATTTCAGGCGATCGGATATCTGCTCGACGTGTACTGGAAGCGGATTCCGGCAGAACACCATATTGGCAAATATGCTCTTTTTGTAGCATTTTTTCCACAACTTCTGCAGGGGCCGATTGGCAGATACAAGACACTTGCCAATCAGCTTTATGAAGGGCATGCGTGGTCGCTGCATAATATCAAGTATGGTCTGGAACGTATTCTCTGGGGCTTTTTCAAGAAGATGGTGCTTGCGGACTGGGCGGCAGTTTACTGCGATGCAATCTTTGGAGATCCACACGAATATGCGGGTGCGGCGGCGTTCGGTGTGTTGCTTTATACCGTCGAGCTGTATGGCAATTTCGCCGGAGGTATCGATGTCATGCTCGGTGTGGCGAATATGTTCGGCGTGAATCTGGATGAGAATTTCAAACGCCCGTTTTTTGCGACATCCATTACGGATTTCTGGCACCGCTGGCATATTACACTTGGAACATGGATGAAGGATTATGTGTTCTATCCGTTGACGCTTTCCAAATTCATGATGAAGGTCGGGAACGGCAGCCGGAAGGCATTTGGCAAGAAGATCGGACGCAATGTTCCGGTTGCAATCACGAATCTGATCGTGTTCTTCATTGTAGGTATCTGGCATGGACCGACATGGAATAACATCGGATGGGGGCTTTATAACGGTGTGATCATTGCACTTTCCGGATTCCTGGCAGGAAGTTTCCGCACATGGAAGAAAAAACTGCATATCAATGACAAATCCTTTGGATACCGGGTATTTATGATTCTGCGTACATTCGTGCTGATGAATTTAAGCTGGTATTTTGACTGCGTGGATTCCGTGAAGACCGCGTGGTATATGATCGTGCAGAGTGTGACGAATTTCCATCCATCCACCTTGCTCACGATATCGTCAGGAAAGCTTGGTGTGGCATTTACGCCATATGCACTTTTGATCCTTGGCGTTGGATGCGTGATTTTGTTTGTGGTAAGCGTGATACAGGAACGGGGCGTAAAGATGCGGGATGCCCTGTCGAAGCTGCCGTTTTATGTGCAGTTTGCAATCTTCGCATTGCTTTTGATCTGCATCGGATTACTCAGCCCGATGGCTGTGGCAAGGGGGTTCATCTATGCGCAATTTTAGAAGAATAATTCGTGTGATCGTATGTGTGATCCTGACCTTTGCGATTTTGACCGGACTTGATTATATTCTGTACCCTTGCACATTTATGCGAAATGATATCCACACCGTGACGAGCGAGCAGCGGGATGTCATTATCATGGGCACGTCAAACGGCAAGATGGATTTGGATCCGGACAGCATGCTCGAGGGAACCGGACTTACCGGACATAATCTGTGCGTGGGCGGCGAATATCCGATGGACAGCTATTATATGATGAAGCTGATTTTGGAGAAGCAAAATCCGAAGGTGCTTGTGTTCGAACTCGATCCTGGCTATATCACGACGAAGAAGGAAGAAGGCAACAATTACCTGCTGTTTTACCATGAGTTTCCAATCTCTTTTGCGAAACTTTCGTATTTCATGGGCGCAATGCCGGAGTGCGATTTCCGGACGGCATTGTTCCCGTCGTATGAGTATTCGCTTCAATATGAGATTTCACATATGAAGGATACAGTTCACAGGAAGACGACCGGCGATTACGACGTGTCGTATTTCAAGGGAAAAGTACAGGAATATCATGAAAATGGATTTATCGAGAAATATCCGGTTGATGTATCGAAGTTTCCGTCTTACACACCGGAGCAGTTCTCGGCAGAAGCGGTCTATCAGGAGAACATGGAGTACATGGATAAGCTGATCGCACTCTGCAAGGAGAATAACGTGACATTTATTGCGGCAACCATGCCGATTCCGGCGGTTACTTTGTCGGAAAACTGGGATAGCTTTGAAGCGGCAGACACCTATTTTAGCGATTACTTCAAAGCACAGGGCGTGCCGTATTATAACTTCAATATGGAGTATTATTCTGCATATTCCCATGATGCATCGATGTATGTCGATTATGATGGACATATGAACGGCGACAGTGCCAGAGCATTCTCGAAGCTGTTCGGCAAGATGGTTTTGCAGAAGGAATTAAAATAAAAATGAATGGAGGATATAAAGCGATGGAGAAGTTGATTGAGATTTTAGAGGAGTTAGTACCGGGAGAAGAGTTTGAAGGCAGAAGTAATCTGGTAACAGATGGCGTGCTGGATTCATTCGCAATCTTAAGCCTGATCTCTGAGATTTCTTATGAGATGGGCGTGGATATTCCGGTTAGTGATGTCGTGCCGGAGAATTTTGATTCGGTTGATGCGATCATGGCAGTCATCGAGAAGCACAGAAAGTAGTAAAGCAAAAGGAGAAAACAATGATACAGTGTGTATTGGAATATCTGGAGCGGAATGTAAAGTCCCATCCGGATAAAGAAGCGTTTGAAGATGGCGAAAAGGTTTATACCTATGCACAGATCCGCGGACTTGCCAGAAAGGCTGGATATATGCTGGCGCAGGAAATGCAGTCCATGCGGGATCCGGTCGCGGTCTTTATGGATAAGAACATTGATAGTATTGCATGCTTCTTCGGGGTGCTTTACAGCGGGAATTTCTATTGCCCGCTCGATAGTCAGATGCCGGTAGAACGAATCTCTACGATCATGGGTGTGCTGCAGCCGAAGGTTGTACTCACCGATCTGACGCATAAGGAGCAGGCGGAGAGCTTTGCTGCAGGTGCAAAAGTGCTTGTACTTGAGGATACACAGAAGGTAAGTGATGCACAGGCAGATTCTGTCTGCGCGTGGGAGGATCTTACAATCATGGATCCGTTGTATGTGCTTTTTACGAGCGGTTCAACAGGTGTGCCGAAGGGCGTGCTGGTCGGACAGCAGGTGATCGTGAATTACTTAGACTGGCTCGACAGGGAGTTTTCTTATGATTCGGAGGATGTATTCGGCAATCAGGCACCGCTTTATTTTGACGTATCGATGCATGATGTCTATGGGGCGCTTTATTTCTGCGCGAAGATGGTGATTATCCCGCAGAAGTTATTTGCATTTCCGGTCAAGCTGATCGAGTATATGAACGAGAAGAAGATTTCGACCTTTCTCTGGGTGCCTTCTGCAATGGGAATCGTTGCGACGCTCCGGACATTCGATGTGGTAAAGCCGGAGTATCTGAAGCATGCGATGTTCGCGGGCGAGGTGCTTCCGCGCAAACAGCTTGATTACTGGGCGGAGAACCTGCCGGATGTTGTCTATGCGAATCTGTACGGACCGACAGAAACCTTCGTCTGTACCGGGTATGTCCGCACAGGTAAGGAACCGGAGGGGCAGCCGCTTCCGATCGGTAAGGCACTTATGAATACACAGGCACTTGTGCTTGATGAGAATGGAAAGGAAGTCGCGAAGGGGGAGACCGGCGAGCTCTGTATGAGGGGCTGCTGCGTGGCACTTGGCTATTATCATAACCCAGAGAAGACAGCGGCATCATTTACCCAGAATCCGACACATGACCGCTACCCGGATCGCATCTATCACACCGGAGATCTGGTATATTATGATGAAAATGATGATCTGATCTATGTATCGCGGAAAGATTTCCAGATCAAACATATGGGATACCGTATTGAACTTGGTGAGATCGAGACAGCTGCGTACCAGATCGAGGAGGTGCGTGACTGTGCATGTACCTACAACATGGAACGAAAGAAGATCATTCTGTACTATGATGGAACACAGATGGATAAGAAGGCGATGCTTGCGAAGCTTTCCGAGCGGATTCCGCAGTATATGCTGCCAAACCGGATGGTATATCTCGAGCAGATGCCACATAATGCAAATGGCAAGATCGACCGCAAGGCGTTGGCACAGTTATAATAATCAGACATCCCGGGGATTTATCTCCGGGATGTCTGGCTGTCTGGTACGACGCGTTATCATGCGGAATCGTACTTGCACAAATTTCTTGCGTTACCTACCATTTAATGCTATATTATAGGTTGTGGTATTAGATAGAAATAATGCTCAGGGAGGTAAGAAATGAGCGTAATAGAGAAAATATTTGGAACACACAGTGATAAAGAGTTAAAGAAGATATATCCGATTGTAGATAAGATTGAAGCGTTGGATGAATCCATGCAGGCATTAAGTGATGAGGAGCTGAAAGCGAAGACGCCGGAATTTAAGGCACGTCTTGAGAAGGGTGAGACGCTCGACGATCTGCTTCCCGAAGCATTTGCGGTTGTCCGTGAAGCCGCTGACCGTGTTCTTCATATGAAGCATTACCGTGTGCAGCTGATTGGTGGTATCCTGCTGCATCAGGGACGTATCCCGGAGATGCGTACCGGTGAAGGTAAGACATTGGTTTCTACACTTCCTGCATATCTGAATGCACTCGAAGGGAAGGGTGTTCATATCGTAACGGTCAACGACTATCTGGCGAAGCGTGATGCGGAGTGGATGGGACAGGTACACGAATTCCTCGGACTGACCGTAGGTGTAATCTTGAACAGCGATAAGAATGATGAAAGACGCGCAGCCTATAACTGCGACATTACATATGTGACGAACAACGAGCTTGGTTTTGATTATCTGCGTGACAATATGGTTATTTACAAGGAACAGCTCGTACAGCGGGATCTGCATTATGCGATTGTCGATGAGGTCGATTCCGTGCTGATCGATGAGGCACGTACACCGCTGATCATTTCCGGGCAGAGCGGAAAGTCTACCGATCTGTATAAGATGTGTGATTATCTCGCGCGCCGTATGAAGCGTGGTACCGCATCCATGGAGATCAGCAAGCTTGATGCCATCATGGGTACAGAGATTGAGGAAGATGGCGATTACTTAGTAGATGAGAAGGATAAGCAGGTTGTGCTGACGGCACAGGGTGTCAAGGAAGTCGAGCAGTTCTTCCATATCGACAACTTCTCGGATGCAGATAATATTGACATTCAGCACAACATGATCATGGCACTGCGTGCACATGCCCTCATGTTCCGGGATAAGGATTATGTAGTAAAAGATGATGAAGTTCTGATCGTTGATGAATTTACCGGACGTATCATGCCGGGACGCCGATTCTCGGATGGTCTGCATCAGGCAATCGAGGCGAAAGAAAATGTAAAGGTAAAACGTGAGAGCCGTACATTGGCGACAATTACCTTCCAGAACTTCTTCAACAAATATAAGAAGAAGGCAGGTATGACCGGTACCGCACTTACCGAAGAAGAAGAGTTCCGTGAGATCTACGGCATGGATGTCGTTGTTGTTCCGACCAATCTTCCGGTACAGCGAATCGATCATCCGGATTCTATCTTCAAGACGAAGAAGGAGAAGCTGGATGCTATCGTGCAGGCAGTTGTAGATGCACATGCCAAGGGACAACCGGTGCTGGTTGGTACGATCACGATTGATGCTTCTGAGGAACTGAGCCGCATGCTTACAAAACGTGGAATCCAGCACAAGGTATTGAATGCAAAGTTCCATGAGTTAGAGGCTGAGATCGTTGCAGATGCCGGTCAGATGGGCGCGGTTACGATCGCGACGAACATGGCTGGACGTGGTACGGATATCAAGCTTGGCGAAGGCGTGGCAGCACTTGGTGGTCTGAAGATCATCGGTACCGAGCGTCACGAGTCCCGTCGAATCGATAATCAGCTGCGTGGGCGTGCCGGACGTCAGGGTGATCCGGGTGAATCCAAGTTCTATCTGTCTCTGGACGACGATCTCATGCGTCTGTTCGGTTCCGAGAAGGTAAAGGCAGTTTATGATGCGTTGAAGATTCCGGAAGGGGAAGAAATCCAGCATAAGACGATCTCAAAGTTCGTAGAGAAAGCGCAGAAGAAGATTGAGAGCAACAACTTTGCAATCCGTAAGAACCTGATGGAATACGATCAGGTCAACAACGATCAGCGTGAAGTTATCTACGCAGAGCGTCGCCGTGTACTCGATGGCGAGAATATGCGTGATGTCATCTTCAAGTTTATTCAGGATACGGTTGAGAGTTATATTGATAAGACCTGTTCGGCAGATCTTGCACCAAGTGAGTGGCAGATTGGCGAGTTGAACCAGCTTCTGATTCCGATCATTCCGATGGAGCCGATCGAACTGACGGAGGAAGAGAAGAAGTCCGGTAAGCTGGATAAATTCAAGCAGAGAATCAAGGAAGAGGCAGCCAAGGTATATGAAGCCAAGGAAGCAGAGTTCCCGGAGCCGGAGCATTTCCGCGAGATTGAGCGTGTGGTACTTCTGAAGGTCATCGACAAAAAGTGGATGGCACACTTAGATGATATGACACAGCTGAGACAGGGAATTACCCTCCAGGCATACGGCAGCAAGGATCCGGTAGTGGAATACAAATTTGCCGGTTTCGATATGTTCAATGAGATGACCGCATCCATCTGCGAGGAGACGGTCCGCATGCTGCTCCACGTGAAGATCGAGCAGAAGGTAGAACGTGAAGAGGTTGCCAAGGTAACCGGAACGAACAAGGATGATTCGGTAAAGAAAGGACCGGTCCGCCGTGAGGGCGCAAAGATCGGACGTAACGATCCATGTCCTTGTGGCAGCGGCAAGAAATACAAGATGTGCTGCGGTAGAAACTTGTAAGGTGCGTCTAAAACACACGTAATTGTGTTTGCAAGATACAGAATAGAATCAGGTAAAGTATATTTAAGGATAGTTGTAGATAGAGTTGGATGCCATATATAATTGTTAAGCAGACCATTGGAGCATGTCGGTACTTAATGAGATGCGTCAGTAATAATTACTGACAGCATCGAATTTAGTACCGCTACATGCGGAAGTGAGCGAGAGCGTGTCTGCGTAGAATTATATATGGTGTCCAACTCCGAGAAGAAGTTTATTGGTTAATTACGGAAGGTGGTGACGGAAGTGATAGAGTTAGATCAGTTTCGCTATACTTTAAACGAATACAAAACTCCACTTGCGGAAGTGAGGGATTCACTTTGACATCGCTGGCAAGCAACTTCGCATCCGCCAGTTAGAACCGATGCTTGAACAGCCTGGGTTCTGGGATGATGTGGAACATAGTCAGCAGGTGATGAAGGAATTAAAGAATTTGAAAGATACGATCGAGGAATTCGAAGCTCTTTCAACCCAGTATGAAGATATCGGGACTCTGATTGAGATGGCAGAAGAAGAAAATGATGCCGGCCTTGTCGAAGAGATTGGAAATGAACTCGAATCATTTGAAGAGAAATTCGAGGAGTTCCGCATTGACACATTGCTTTCGGAAGAATACGATGCGAACAATGCGATCGTGACCATCCATGCAGGCGTGGGTGGCACCGAAGCGTGTGACTGGACACAGATGTTATATCGTATGTATACGCGGTTCGCGGAGAAGAAAGGATTTTCTGTAGAGATTCTTGATTATCTGGAAGGCGAAGAAGCGGGAATCAAATCCGTGACATTTCAGGTGAATGGACTGCACGCGTATGGATATCTGAAATCTGAGAAGGGCGTGCACCGTCTGGTGCGTATCTCCCCGTTTAACGCAGCAGGCAAACGACAGACCAGCTTCGCAGCGGTGGATGTCATGCCGGAATTGGACGACAGCATCCATGTAGAGATCAATCCGGATGATCTGCGGATTGATACGTATCGTTCGAGCGGTGCGGGCGGACAGCATATCAACAAGACGAGTTCGGCAATCCGTATCACACATATTCCGACCGGAATTGTGGTACAATGTCAGAATGAGCGATCCCAGCACAGCAACAAGGATACGGCGATGAAGATGCTCAATGCCAAGCTCTTTATGTTGAAGGAAGAAGAAAATAAAGCCAAGCTCGCAGGCATTCGCGGTGAAGTAACTGACAACGGATGGGGCAGCCAGATCCGGAATTATGTTTTGCAGCCATATACGATGGTGAAGGATGCGAGAACCGGATTTGAGTGCAGCAATGCACAGGCGGTGTTAGATGGTGGTATTGATGGATTTATCAGTGCATATCTGAAATGGATCAACACGAAGGAAGAAACCGAGTAATCCGGGGTGTGAGGTAGTGGTGTGCATAGAACATACAGAAAGAGGAGGAATGTGCATGGCAGTGACAAAGTACATTGTGTTTCGTTTGAATGATCAGAAATACAGCATAAAGCTGACGAAGATTAATGGCATAGAATATGTGTATCATGTGGTTCCTGTGCCGATGGGACCTGCATGCATCAAGGGAATTATTCATCTTAGAAATGAAGTAATTCCGGTATTCAGCCTGAAGCGGCTGTTTGGAATGCCGGATGAGGCAGCAGAGACACAGCTTTTGATCACAGAGACACACGGTATGAAGCTTGCGATTGAGGTGGACACCGTGCTCGGAATTATAAATGTTGAAGAAGAGGATATTAAACAGATTCCGATGGTTGTACATACAGAGGAGACTGGGTATTTAGAGGATGTTGTGAAACTGACTCTGCCGGAATCCGATCAAGAGGAAATCGTGATCAGCATCGCGGTTGACACACTGATGTCCGATCACGAATTCGGACAGATTGAAGACGCATTAGAAAAGGAGATGAGCGGAAAATGATTAACATTGCAGTGCTTGGCTACGGTACGGTAGGTTCCGGAGTCGTGGAGGTAATCAATAAGAATCACGCAAGTATTAATAAGCGTGCCGGACAGGAGGTAAATATCAAGTACGTTCTTGACTTGAGAGATTTCCCCGGAGATCCGGTTGAGAAGGTGCTTGTACATGATTACAGCGTGATTGTAAACGATCCGGAAGTGAAGATTATCGTAGAAGTAATGGGAGGCATTAAGCCGGCGTATGATTTTACGAGACAGGCGTTGGAAGCAGGCAAGAGTGTTTGCACATCCAATAAGGAACTGGTTGCAGCACACGGTGCAGAGCTTCTGGCAATTGCAAAGGCAAATAAAGTAAACTTCCTGTTCGAGGCAAGTGTTGGCGGTGGTATTCCGATTATTCGTCCACTCAATCAGTCTCTGACCGCAGATGAGATCACAGAGATTACCGGTATTTTGAATGGTACAACAAACTATATCCTGTCGAAGATGACGGACGAGGGCAAGTCTTTCGAGGAAGTGCTGAAGCGCGCACAGGAGAAGGGCTATGCAGAGCGCAATCCGGAAGCAGATGTGGAAGGCTATGACGCCTGCCGTAAGATTGCAATTCTGACATCCCTTGCATTAGGCAAGCAGGTGGATTATCAGGATATCTATACAGAGGGTATTACGAAGATCACAAAGACCGACATCGAGTATGCAAAGGCGCTGCATGCAAGCATCAAGCTGCTTGGTACAAGCAAATGGGAAGATGACGGCAAGATTTATTCGATGGTTGCACCGTTTATGATCGACAGCGATCATCCGCTAGGCCATGTCAATGGTGTATTCAACGGTATTTTCGTGAATGGAAATATGCTCGGCGATACGATGTTCTACGGCAAGGGTGCAGGAAAGCTCCCAACCGCGAGTGCGGTCGTAGCTGATGTGGTTGATGCCGTGAAGCATCAGGGTACAAACATTATGACAATCTGGGAACAGGATAAGGTCGAACTTGGAGACAGAGCAAACTTTGCGTGCCGGTTCTTCGTCCGCGTGGCAGACACAACATCCAAGGAGACAATCGAGAAGGTTTTTGGTGAGGTTGAGTATGTGACACTTGCAGATGTAAGCGGCGAATATGCATTCCTGACAGAGAAACTGACCGAGGGTGCATTTGAGGAGAAGAGCAAGCAGGTTGATATGATTATGCGCATCCGCACTGCATTATAATGAAGTGACAAACAAAAATAAATGTGATAAAATACAGTTGCATTGCCATGCGGTGATGCAGCTGTTTTTCAATTTACGTCATCATGCAGAGTACAAATCCGCGTGTAGAGGTGTGCATTTTATTTCCCGGGAGATGAGGTGGCAGTTTATGAAACGTAGTGATTATATAACATGGGATCAGTATTTTATGGGGATTGCGATTATGTCTGCGAACCGCAGCAAGGATCCGAATACACAGGTGGGTGCCTGTATCGTGGATCAGGATAATCGAATCTTAACCGTAGGCTATAATGGTATGCCATCCGGCTGTAACGACGATGAGATGCCGTGGGACCGGGAAGGCGAAGGAATGGCGAGCAAATATTTCTTTGTCTGCCATGCAGAATTAAATGCGATTTTGAATTACCGTGGCGGCGGTACATTGCGTGGATCGCGATGCTATGTAACTTTGTTCCCGTGCAACGAATGTGCGAAGGCAATCATACAAGCGGGAATCAAAGAGGTGATTTACATGTGTGACAAATATGCCGATTCGGAAAGCACGATGGCATCGAAGAAGATGTTCGAGATGGCAGGTGTCAAATACACCGAATACGAGAATCAGCACAAGAAGATTGAATTTGAATTATAAGGAGCTGACCGGAGAAAACTATGACAGAAGCAAAGACAAAAAGTGTAAATATGACATTTCCGGCATTGTTTAGTTATGTGATGAACACGAACTACCGAAGCATGAGTGGAATATTAGGTCTGGTACTGAGCTTTGGCGCGATCGTAATGCTTGTGATCGGCTGGAATGCGACGTCAGGCAGACAGAAAGCGATATTCATTATTGTGGCTTTGATGTTTACCGTGATCAATCCGCTCTCGCTTGCGTTCAAGACCTTCAAGCAGTTGAAGACAAGCCCTTCGTATAAGCAGCCACTCGTCTATACATTTAGTGACGGTGGAATCGGCGTGTCGCAGGGCGAAGAACATATGGATCTGGAATGGAAAGGCGTGTATCGCCTGCTTATGACGAAATATATGCTTGCCGTCTATACGAACCGGATGCATGCATTTGTGATTCCGCTCGACCAGTTAGGTGACGATAAGGGTAAGATTCTGGCGTCGGTTGTGAATTTTACAGCCGGATACAAGCCGAGAGTCAGCAGAAGTTTAAAGAGGTATCAAAGTGGAAAAGGTATTTAAGAAGGAAAGTTTCAGTGCAGAGGACACCTTTGCAATCGGCAAAGCGCTTGCAGAACAGGCGAAACCGGGTGAGGTATATTGCCTGTATGGCGATCTCGGCTGTGGCAAGACGGTATTCTCGCAGGGCTTTGGTGCAGGGCTTGGCGTGACAGAGCCGATCAGCAGCCCGACATTTACGATATTGAAGGAATATGACGAAGGCCGCATGCCGTTTTATCATTTCGATGTCTACCGGATCGGCAGTGACGATGAGATGGATGAGATCGGTTACTACGAAGCGATCGACGGCGATGGCGTCTGCCTGATCGAGTGGGCGGAACTGATCTATGATATATTACCGCCGCAATATAAGAAAGTGACAATAAAAAAAGACGTCGAAAAAGGGTTCGACTATCGAACGGTTTTGATTGAGGAGATAACGAGATGAGAATCTTAGGTGTTGACAGCTCCGGCATGGTGGCAAGTGTGGCGCTTGTCGAGGACGACCTGCTGGTAGCGGAATATTCAGTAAATTATAAAAAGACACATTCACAGACGTTGCTTCCGATGCTAGATGAGATCGTGAAGATGACAGAGTTAGATTTAAATACGATTGATGCCATTGCGGTTGCGGCAGGACCGGGTTCTTTCACCGGACTCCGGATCGGCGCGGCAACGGTGAAGGGACTTGGTTTTGCGCTTGAGAAACCGGTTATCTCGGTGCCGACTTGCCACGGGCTTGCATATAATCTGTGGGGCAGCGACAAGCTTGTCTGTCCAATCATGGATGCGAGAAGAAGCCAGGTTTATACAGGCATTTATGAATTTACGAAGGATGGCATGCAGGTACTTCTGGATCAGTCCGCAATGGATATCCGGGCGCTTGCAGAGAAGTTAAATGCGATGGGACGCGAAGTGATCTTCCTTGGAGACGGCTGCCCGGTTTATGCATCTGTACTGGCAGAATGCATGCAGGTGCCGTATGCATTTGCTCCGGCGCACTTGAACCGCCAGCGTGCATCGGCAGTCGCAAGCCTTGGTGCAGAGTATTTTAAACAAGGGAAAAAGGAACCGGCAGATGATCTTGTACCGATATATCTGCGCAAATCGCAGGCGGAGCGGGAACGTGAGGAGAAGCTTGCGCAAGAAGGTCAGGCGTAGAAGTTGAAGATTTATTATTATAATAAACAATGTGCCGGAAATAAAATTACAGAGAAGACAGGAATGACCGGAGGCATGATACCGGCGGATGACATGGATTTTGGTGCCTGTATAGCGAATGAAGATGATATGTGGGCAGGGAAATCCGGCAGCCCGGAACAGATCTGTGCACAGAGTGTCGCAAGTATGGAATGCAAATCCTTTGCTGATGCGTGGACAGAGGCGATGGTCGCAGATTCCCTTGCACAAAGCTACAATCATCTGTGGCTTGCGGAGGATCAGGCGGGCAACGCTTGTGGCTATCTGCTTGCGAATATACTTGGCGATGAGACGGAATTGCTGCGCATTGCAGTCAATCCGGAATGCCGGAAGGACGGTATCGGCCAGATGCTGATGGATGCTTATTTTGCTTATGCACAGACGGTTGCTGCGCGTGGGTTGCTGGAAGTGCGGCATGGGAATAATGCAGCGAAGCATTTGTATGAGAAGAATGGGTATCATCTGCTTGCTGTCCGAAAGAATTATTATAAGCATCCGGACGAGAATGCGGATATCTATGAGATAGTATTTACAGAAAACGGAGAATAATATGATCGATTTATGTTTGCTTGGAACCGGAGGCATGATGCCGCTTCCGTATCGTGCGCTTACATCATTGATGATGCGGTATAACGGAAGTACGGTGCTGATTGACTGTGGAGAAGGAACACAAAATCAAATACGACAGCAGGGCTGGAGTTTCAAACCGATTGACGTGATCTGCATCACACATTTCCATGCAGATCATATCAGCGGGCTTCCGGGACTGCTTCTGACGATGGGAAATGCGGAGCGGACAGAACCTTTGACGATGGTTGGACCGAAGGGATTGGAACGTGTGGTTAATTCGCTTCGGATCATTGCGCCGGATCTTCCGTTTGAAATCCGTTTCATCGAACTTGCGGAGCCGGTGGAAGAGCTTGCGTTGTGCGGACTCCGAATCCGGGCGTTCCGGGTGAATCACAGAGTGACCTGTTATGGGTACAGCGTGGAGCTTGATCGCGCAGGCAGATTCGACGTTGCCCGCGCGAAAGAACTGGAGGTGCCGGTTGCGTATTGGAATCGCCTGCAAAAGGGCGAGACAATTACAGAAGATGGGCGTACCTATACGAGCGATATGGTCATGGGGGCACCGCGGAAGGGCCTGAAGGTGACGTACTGCACAGATACGAGACCGGTAGATGCAATTGCGGAATGCGCCAAAAATGCAGATCTCTTTATCTGCGAAGGTATGTATGGCGAAGAAGAAAAATTCGTGAAAGCGCAGGAACACAAACATATGATGATGCGTGAGGCTGCTGAGATTGCGAAGCAGGCGGAGGTAAAGGAGATGTGGCTGACACATTACAGCCCGTCTACAAACCGGCCGAAGATGTTTGAAGAACAGGTGCAGGCGATCTTCCCGCGGGGATATATTGCAAAAGATCTTACGGAACGGGTGTTGAATTTTGAAGAGGAATAGGCGTATGGAGAATAAACAGAAACCGCGAAACAAGAAAAAAGAAGTCACAATTAAGGGCGCTGTGATTGCGGTATTACTTGTGGCACTTGTGTTGTGGTATTTTAATCAATTAAATAACCGTTCATCAATCAAGCGGGGGACGTCGCAGCAGACGGAGATTGAGGCGTTGATGGGATATGACATGAATCAGGAATATCCGAAGACACCGCGGGATGTGGCAAAGCTGCATAATCGTTATTTCAAGGTGCTTTATGGACAGAAATTAACGGATGATGAACTTGATGCCATGAACGGAAAACTACGCAGTCTGTACTGTATAGAACTGTTGCAGGCGAATCCGGAAGCAGATAGTCTGGACAACCTGAAGAAGGATATCGAGGCCGTGAAGGAACAGAAATACACCTATAAGATGTGCGAACTTCCGGAGGCAAGCCAGGTGGAATATTTCACGCGGAACGGCAGGGAGATGGCGTCACTGGAAGTGTGCATCACACTGAATACCGGTGACAAGCTCGGCTATTTCTACCGGCAGTATGCGATGATCAAAGAAAATGACAAATGGAAGATCTACGGCTGGACAGAATCGCAGCTTCCGAGAGGCTCTGCGACGACGCAGGCAGGAATGGTGGAGTAGGAAGCGGAGGAAATTATGCGTTGTGATGATTGCATAACCAGATAGCACGAGAATGGTTGCGTGAATACGAAACAACAAGAAAAAGAGGAATTACTATGAGTACAACGATACTTTCAATTGAATCATCCTGTGATGAGACGGCGGCAGCAATCGTCGTTGATGGAAGAGAAGTAAAATCAAATATTATTTATTCGCAGATCGAACTGCACAAGCTCTATGGAGGCGTGGTGCCGGAAATTGCATCGCGCAAGCATGTGGAGAAGGTCAATCAGGTGATCCGTGCAGCCATTGAGGAAGCGCATGTGACATGGGATGACATCGATGCGGTGGCAGTGACATATGGACCGGGGCTGGTTGGAGCCCTCTTGGTTGGCGTGAGCGCAGCAAAGGCAGTTGCCTATGCGAAGAAGAAACCGCTGGTTGGTGTGCATCATATCGAGGGACATATTGCGGCAAATTATATTGAACATCCGGATCTGGAACCGCCATTTATGTGTATGGTAGCTTCCGGTGGACATTCCCATCTGGTTTATGTGAAGGACTATACAACCTTTGAAATCGTAGGGCGTACCCGAGACGATGCAGCGGGCGAGGCATTTGATAAGGTAGCGCGTGCAATCGGGCTTGGCTATCCGGGCGGACCGAAGATTGACAAGCTGGCGAAGGAAGGGAACAAAGAAGCAATACATTTTCCGCGGGCGTTCATGGAAGATGCGCCATATGACTTCTCCTTCAGCGGGCTGAAATCCGCGGTATTGAACTATCTGAATGGCTGCGAGATGAAGCATCAGGAGATCAACCGGGCAGACGTGGCTGCTTCGTTCCAGCAGGCGGTCGTTGACGTGCTGACGGATAATTCTGTGCGCGCGGCAAAGGCGTATGGCTGCAAGAAGCTGGCATTAGCCGGAGGTGTGGCATCGAATAGCGCATTAAGAGAAAATATGCAGCGCGAGGCAGCCAAACAGGGACTGCAGTTTTATTATCCATCTCCAATCTTCTGCACGGATAATGCGGCAATGATTGGTGTGGCAGGCTACCATAATTATATGGCGGGCATCCGGGATGGACTGGACTTAAATGCAATCCCGAACCTCAAGATTGGAGAACGCGGATAATGGTAACAGCGATCGTGCTGGCTGCGGGGGTTGGCAGCCGTATGAAAAGTGAAAAGGCGAAGCAGTTTCTGGAAGTGGGCGGACATGAGGTACTGTATTATTCACTGCGTACATTTAACGAACACCCGGAAGTGGATGAGGTCGTGCTTGTGACGAAGGCAGAATTCATGGAACACTGCCGGAAGGAACTGGTGGAACGGTATCAGTTTACGAAGGTAACACATATCTGTGAGGGCGGAAAAGAACGCTATGATTCTGTATACCGTGGACTGTCTGTGGCAGGACGGGACTCCGGAGAAACGGATATTGTCCTGATCCATGATGGCGCCCGTCCGTTTGTAACTGCAGACATGATATCCGCATCGATTGCCTGTGCCGGGAGAAACGGCGCGTGTACAGTAGGCGTGCCTGCCAAGGACACGATTAAGATCGTAGATGAGGATTGCTATGGCATTGATACACCGGAGCGGCAATTCGTCTATCAGATCCAGACTCCCCAGACATTCCGGGCATCACTGCTGCGACGTGCATATGAGACAATGTATGAGGCAAAAAGAAATGGAGACACCCACAATATAACGGACGATACAATGCTTGTGGAACAATATGCAGGTGTGCGCTGTAAGGTCGTGAATGGTGCATATGAGAACCTCAAAATAACGACGCCGGAGGATCTGATGATTGCGGAAATTCTTCTTGAAAAACAACAGAAAAACCAGCAAGAAAAACTTTGAAAAAAATTCAAAAAATGTGTTGACAAGTCTGACACTTTTTGATAAGATAACAAAGTCGCTGATACAAACAGCGATTTTTAATTGAATAAAATTAGAAATGCATGGAGAGGTATCGAAGTGGTCATAACGAGGCGGTCTTGAAAACCGTTTGTCCGCAAGGGCGCGTGGGTTCGAATCCCACCCTCTCCGTTTGATATGTCTGAGAGGATATATCGATTTGATTTAGGCGCTTGTGGAGAAGTACCCAAGCGGCTGAAGGGGCTCCCCTGGAAAGGGAGTAGGTCGTTAATAGCGG
>ULWY01068516.1_pt1 | contig 57366 bp, 51 predicted proteins | sample 1960761 | NCBI WGS metagenome assembly ULWY01 (sample SAMEA4835824, study PRJEB28245) | human gut metagenome | biome: gut microbiome; material: fecal sample | place: Denmark | collected 2008 | reverse complement strand
GGCTGCTGGTATCCCATCTGTGGCTGTACCGGCTGGCCCATCGACTGTGGTGCAGGTGCTGCCTGCTGTGAATTCGCTGGTTGCTCTGCTAAAACAGGAGCTCCACACATCGGACAATTCGTCTGTCCGGTCGGTATGATTGCTCCACACATTGTACAATTCATAAATCTTCCCTCCTGAATTACCTTCTTATTACCAATATTTGATAATACGTGATAAAAAAATAATAGCATAAACCCCTTGTTCATTCAAGGAATTTATGCCATTTTTACCTATTTAACATATATTTTTCGTTTTGGCTACAGATCGTACTCGAGCACCTTACAATTTCCAAGGTTAAACTTGAAGAAATCCTCGTTATCCAGACTCTCAAAATAAGAATTGATCACCCGGCACACGCCTCCGTGGCTGATTACCATAACCTTCTTATCTTTATATTTCTGCTTGATATCATCAAGAAAATTATAGACTCTCTGTACAACCTTCAACAGGGATTCGCCCTCCGGATACTGATATCCAAACTGTACCCACTGCTCCATAAAACCAGGTGTTCCCTCGTAGGTACCATCGATCACGCCATAATCGCGCTCTGCCAGACGTTCATCCACCTCTACCGGAGCACCAATCGTCTGCCCTACGATGTCAGCAGTCTCCTTCGCCCGGATCAATGGGGAGGAAATGATCAGATCCACATCCGTATCCTGCATCTCCTGTGCCAGCTCGTGCGCCTGTGAGATTCCCTTCTCTGTCAATCTCACGTTCGCTCTGCCACAGATACGAACCTCAATATTATACTGTGTCTGTCCATGTCTTGTTACATATAATCTCATATAAAACCTCTTTCGAAACTTTATAATCAAAACTCCAATCTTTGTTATCATATCACAGGCACCTTTATATTTCAACAAATCGGGTTTATACGACGTCTTTTCTTGTTTATGTAAAGTTTTTTTATTATTTAACTTCTTTATTAATGAAATACGCCGTTAAAACATCCATAAAATAATGCTTTTCGTCTGAAAACGGCCAGATTCTTCCACATCGGTGTTCGATTGACAGGCTTTTCTCTCTCCATGCCTGCTCAATTCTCTGCAAAAATTCCCCGCTTCCCGTAACATGACACAGGTTCTCTGTCTTCCTGTTTTCCTCTGGGATTCCCGCGCCCTGCGTCGCAAGCACTTCTTCCCACTCCGCATCATACTGTTCCATATCTGCCTGTACGGCACCATCCTTTGCCTCCGGAACCGCATACAGTTCATTTGCGGTAAATACCACAGATCTTGTAGTTGTCTGCACCGCCTCGAACAACGCAGCTGCGCCCTGTACATACATCTCCTTCAGCGCCGATACTGTGCACGGATACTTCTGTGCCTCCAGACCATATGCCTGAAAAAGTCCGGTAAACCGCCCATTTAACTGGCTTGCAAGACCACATACGACACTGAAATCGAATAAATCAACACCCTCTTTGATCTCTGTTTCTGACGAAGCCACCGACTGCGTCACCTGCTGCAGATACGCCGCCATATGACTATCATCTGCCTCAATCAGAAGCTTCTCGAAATGCTGCTCTTCCTCCTCATAGATTTCCCAGAAATCAAGATTCACGCATCTGCACTGTGCCTCTGTCAATCCTGCCCGCTCACGCGCCTGCATGATCCAGTCAGTCTCCCGGTCGATCAGGACAAGGTCTGCATAGCGGGACAATGTCGTTAACTCCAGGTCATTGCAGCGTCCGGCACCCCAGATTGCAACCACGGGCTTCCGCTCTGTCTCGAGGTACTGCTCCAATGTAAAATCCGCATCCCGCAGCTTCTTATTCTCTGCCAGATGTCTTCTATGATAAAACTGTTCCATTCCGGATCGTACATACTCCGTCATCCACTGGCGATACACGCGCCACGTCTCCCGCATACAGTCCGAATTCTCTGTTTGAACCATCTTCTCATATATCATACGCACACGTTCACTTTCCACATTTCTTCTGTTCTATATTATTTGTTTTCGAATCTTCCCTGCAGCCGGATCTCGTCTATGAATACAAAAAAACACCGGATCTCGTCTATGAATACAAAAAAAACACCGACTCCGCAGCTTCTTCTGCAAAACCGATGCTTTTACGAGTGGGCCGCCGGGGGCTCGAACCCCGCACACCCTGATTAAGAGTCAGGTGCTCTACCAAATGAGCTAGCGGCCCGTAGTAAATATTTATTTACCCGTGTTCCTCAGAACAATATGCATTATATAACACCATTCTACAAAATGCAAGCTTTTTTTTACAAAAAATTCAAAAAATTTTCAAAATCCTCGGGAATCCCTTATTTTATTAGCTTTTTGCATGCATTGATTTTCTGCAGGCGTCCAAGAATACACTCGATTGTCTGCAGATTCCGTCCCAGATTGACTAATTTGCGGTTCAGGCACGGGTTCGAGTACACGGCACTTGTGAGCTTGTAAGAACATTTTTTTCTCCGCATCTGAAACTCCGAAGTGTTTCTTACTACTATAGTATGCTCCGGAATCCCAGATTTTACACAAAGAATTAAAATATTTATTTTGAGGCTTTCGTCTCTTCGCCAGCTACCTGCTCCGGCGGTGTGATGACCATCCGGCAGATCGGATTCCCGATAGCGGAAAACTTCTCTTCATATTCTGTCATGACATTGCCTTCCGCATATTCGCTATGGTGCAGATCGTAAGTATAATTAACCATGGTCCACCCGGCTTCCTCCACCTGTTCCAGCGAGAAATCAAACAACGGGCGGTTATCGGTCTTGAATGTAAGGCCTCCGTCCTTCGCCAGAAAATGCACATACCGGTTCAGAAACTGTACCGATGTCAGTCTCCGTCTTGCATGCCGGTCCTTCGGCCATGGATCCGAGAAATTTAGGTAGATATAATCAACCTCTCCTTCATCAAATACATTCTCAATTGCCTCCGCATCCATCCGGATGAACACCAGGTTCGGCAGCTGTTCCTCTGTCTGCTTCTCAATTGCCCGGACTAAAACACTGGAATATTTTTCGATTCCGATATAATTGATCTCCGGGTGCAGCTTTGCCATATCAATGATAAACCGGCCTTTTCCCATTCCCACTTCTATATGGATCGGATTGTCATTTCCAAAGAAGCTATGCCACTTTCCCTTCATGGTTTCCTCCTCGTGTACGACGAAATCATTTGCTGCAATCAGCTCACGGGAACCTTTCACATTTCTTAATCGCATTTTCTATATCTCCTATCTCATTTTCATGTTACCTATTATACACAAAACCTTTATTTTTCACAAGATTCTTGCATTTCACTCTTGTATTTTTTCTTCTTATATAAGATAATGAAGAAGATAATGTCAATCTATCGCTTCACATAAGTGGAGTTATTTTGAGGTGCATAATAGTTATGAAACGATATCATCATTTTCTATATAGAAATAAACATCGGAATGCTGTCTGTCCGCGCATTTTGACATTCATTCTTGCATTTATTATATTGCTTGGAATTATCCCGGCAGGCGAGGTATCTGCAGCGGCAACAGCAACCGCAGGTGATGCATCCAGGGTAAATGGATTCCCTGCCATCACTTCCACTTCTGCAATCGTCATGGATGCCGAATCCGGTCAGATCATATATGAGAAGAATTCACATGCCAGACAATATCCGGCAAGTATCACGAAGATTCTGACCGCATATCTGGCTATTAAGAACGGCGATCTGAATTCAACTGTCACCATGAGTGATGCAGCCGTGTGGAATATCGACCGCAACAGCTCCCACATCGCGCTTGATGTCGGCGAACAGATTAGTCTGTCGGATGCCCTGTATGCCGTTATGCTCGTCTCCGCGAACGAAGCAGCCTATGCAATCGCTGAACATATATCCGGCTCGCTGCCGAATTTCGTCCAGCTGATGAACGACACCGCTTCTAGTCTTGGGTGCAGTGATACGCATTTTACAAATGCAAATGGACTGCATGATCCGGAGCATTACACAACCGCCTATGACATGGCACTGATCACGAAAGAAGCACTCACGAGCAACACGTTCCGGGAATACGCTTCGGAAACCTATCATGAGATTCCGCCGACCAACATGAATAGTGAGACGCGGTACCTGACACAGGGAAACCGCATGATGCTTTCCGATTCGGAATATTATTATTCTGCGTGCAAAGGTGGGAAAACCGGCTACACCGACGATGCCGGCGGCACACTGGTTGTATGGGCGGAGAAAAACGACATGCAGCTGATTTGCGTCACAATGGGCGCGCCGGATAATGCGACGAATTACAAAGACAGTATCTCCCTGTTCGACTATGCATTCAATAACTATTCGAACACAACACTTCTGTCGGATTTTGAATTCAATGCAGAAGATGCGACGAAAGCCCAGAATTTTCTGAACAATTATTATAACTGCGAGAACCTCGGAACGATGCAACTGGCAATCGATAACAACCAGCCGTTCCTGATGGCAAACAACGCAGACAAAGAAAAGCTTGAGACAATATTTACGCCTTCTTCCGACCGGCTCGATGAAGGTTATATCGGTACGCTGGAAGTAAGCTATGAAGGAACCGTGTGTCTGTCCCTGCCGGTCAGTTATTCCGGCTACGTCAATTCGAATGACGATGTTGCCGTTGCAGAAGCCCACAAGAACGGAACGATCCGTCCGGCACTTCTGAAAGAGAAGAAAAGCGTCATGAAATACGTGATTGCGGTTATCGTTGTGCTTGCGATCATTGCATTATTTGTCTACGCCAATGTCATTGAGCCACGCCGGCGTAAGAGATAAATGAACAACATGGTTTTGTATATTTCAGGAGAGTGAGAATACTATGGAAGATTCAAAAGAAAAATATCAGAAGATCAAATCCGCGAATCAGACAATGCTTGATTATTTCAACAAAGCATTTCTGGCACAGCTTGAAGATATCCAGAATCTGAAGACACAGATCTTCGAGATTGACATCAAGATTGATGAGCTTGACAAGACGAAGGATATCTATGCATTTAAATCAAATTCCAGAAAAAGCGTATTTTCCCCTGTGACAAATGATGGTGTTGATACAGAGCGAAACAAAATCATCCAGGAACAGATCAAGGATCTTCAATCCGTGAAGGAAACCCTGACCTTAAAGCTCCGCAGTATGGAATTGCAGCTCAACAAGCTGCGTCAATATCTCGAAGCCCTGAATGATGCAGAAGACGCGCTCTCGTCATTTGAACCGCGCTTCACAACGGACGATCCGGATCACACGGATAATTACGGTTTCACATTCTTACAGGATGACGCAAAGGAAGATATATCTGCACATGGTTACAATATTCTGATGCTCGATGCGTATGACCGGGCACTTACGCAGACGATTCTGGACAAGAACATCCGTACCGGACTTGAATCCATGGAGAGCAAGCTGGATATGATCAACTATCTGATCGGAACAGATGTTGGGCGTGCCAAGCTTACCATACAGGAGATTCTGCACAATACAAAACAGCTGATTCACAATGTCGATGATATGTCAGATAATCTGAATCGTTTTTCGAACTCGAACAAGCCGCTCAAAGAACAATTAGAGATCTACTTAAATGAGTTCAAGCAGAAGAATCCGAAACTTGATATCACGGCATCTGTAGAAACACCCGATGCGGGTATCAGCTATCATCCGGTGTTCAACATCAACTTCATGTGCCTGATACAGATATTCTTCGACAACATTGCTGCGCATGCAGATGCATCAAAGGTAACGCTTCAGGCAAGTCTTATGCCGAACACACTTGAAGTGATTCTCAAGGATGACGGTGTGGGAATCAAGGAGAATTTCATGACGGACAGCCCTTGGTACAGCAGCTTGCACAAAGCAAAGGAAATCCTGTATATGCTGTGTGGCAGACTGGATATCTCCGGTGATGTCATATCCGGAACTACCGTGAAATTCAGTTTCCCGATCCAGCAATAAAAGCAAACAACAATAAAGGAGTTTATATACTATGAAAAATAAGATTGTAGAACTGATTGCTGCAAACGTTGAAGGATTAACCGCAGCAGAGATTGCAGACCTGGTTGAGATTCCGCCAAAACCTGAGCTTGGTGATTTCGCATTTCCATGCTTCCGCCTTGCGAAAACGATGCGCAAAGCCCCACAGATGATTGCCAATGATATTAAGGAGGCAATCGGAGATGTGGATTTCCTGCAGGAAATTCAGGTACAGGGTGCATACTTAAACTTCTTCGTGAAGAAGGAGCTGTTCATTGAGACAATGGTAAATGCTTCTATGGCAGATGATTTTGGAAGCTCAACCGAAGGAAACGGACAGACTATCTGTATTGATTATTCTTCGCCAAACGTAGCAAAGAATTTCCATGTCGGACATCTTCGTACGACAATCATCGGAAATTCTCTGTACAAGATTTACTCAAAGCTTGGTTACAAGGTTGTCCGGATCAACCACCTTGGCGACTGGGGTACCCAGTTCGGTAAGCTGATCGTCGCATACAAGGCATGGGGAAGTGAAGAAGCTGTCAAGAAGGACGGCGTCGCAGAACTGATGAAGCTCTACGTGAAGTTCCACGAAGAGGCCGAGAAGAATCCGGAGTTAAACGACGAAGCACGTGCATGGTTCGCGAAGATGGAACATGGCGATGAAGAGGCGTTGAAGATCTGGCAGTGGTTCAAGGATATCAGTCTGATTGAATACAAGCGCACGTATGACCTGCTCGGCATGGACTTCGACTACTATCTCGGTGAGAGCTTCTATCGTGATAAGACGGATGATGTCGTAAAGCGGCTGACCGATGCAAATCTGCTGACAGAGAGTGAAGGCGCAAAAATTGTAAACTTAGATGCTTATGATATGGCTCCATGTCTGATCCTGAAGAACGATGGCAGCTCCATCTATGCAACTCGTGATATTGCCGCTATCTTCTATCGGAAGGAAACATATAATTTCGTGAAGTGTCTGTATGTAACCGGTCAGGAACAGAAGCTCCACTTCAAACAGGTATTCAAGGTTGTAGAATTGCTTGGAAATGAATGGGCAAAAGACCAGTTAGTGCATATTCCTTACGGTCTTGTCAGCTTAGAGGGTGCCAAGCTCTCCACACGTAGCGGAAATATTATATATGCCGAAGATATTCTCCTGGAAGCAATCGCAAAGATCAAAGAGATTATCAATGAGAAGAACCCGGATCTCCCGGATAAAGATGAGACGGCTAAGAAAATCGGCGTCGGTGCTGTATTATTCAATGACCTTTATAATCAGCGTATCAAGGATGTTTCCTTTAAATGGGAGAAGCTCCTGAACTTCGATGGCGAAACCGGTCCATATGTACAGTACACACATGCAAGATGCTGCAGTATCCTGAAGAAACTGGATGGTTTCACACCATCTGCGGATATTGATTACAGTGTACTGACAGACGTAGAAGCTATGGAATTACTGAAAGAGATCAACCGCTTCCCGAAGGTTGTCAAGGATGCTTCTGAGCGTTATGAGCCTTCTGCCGTTGCCAGATTTGCCGTGGATGTTGCACAGGCTTTCAATAAGTTCTACAATGCTTGCCGTATCCATGTAGAAGAAGAGAATGTGCGTAACGCACGTGCAACCTTGGTATACATCACCAAGAAGACAATCAAAGATGCCATGGAACTGCTTGGCATTGATTGCCCGGAGCAGATGTAAACTGTGTGAAACCATACACGTGTCCGTAACGCAAGGCAACAAGGGTAAGGATTTCACCATCTATATTCGATATGATAAATTATGTATATAGTACAAGCCGAATGTGAATTCATTCGGCTTGTTTTTATTTCATCGCATCTTATATTTATATATTATCTGATATTTTATTATATTCATCCGGCATTTTATTATATTTTTTAAGACATTTGTATATACCCTATATTGTATTTTCTTTAATTCAAATACAATATATATGATTCACTACGGAGTTATCAACAATTTCACCCCATCTTCAAACTATTTATCCACAATTATGTGTATAAGTTAGTGGATATTTTGTTTTTCCCACACCTTCAGATGCTGTAAAGTGTGGATATTTTGTTTTTTCCACACCTACTAATAAGTAAAGTGTGGATATTTCATATTTATCCACAATTATTGGTGAATCCAATTGTGGATAACTGATGTTTCACGTGAAACATATTTGCAGTTTTGTGGATAAAATATTTTGGTGTTAAGGATTTTGATGGAATATCTTTTATTATAAATTATTTACATGTTGTAATTTGTTTGACAGAAAATACCTATGGGCTGTTTCTTTATGCATATTTTTCAATAAAATGTTTTGATGACGATGTTTCACGTGAAACATATTTGTAATGCAGAATTTTTAGCGTCAACGAGATTATTATGTACACATTATTACATATGTTAGGCAGAGAAATATTTGCAATTTTTAATTTTATTATGACATAGTAACATGTAATAATCTTTTTATATTTAGATAAAGTTCATTACTATGTTTCACGTGAAACATTACTGCACCCTAATCTTTATTTTGTAATTAACGCTCTATTAATCTTGACATACTATAACAAATTATGTTGTTACATGATAGCTGGTAATAGATGCAACGAATGTTTTGATAGTTATTTTTGTACAAGTCTAAATAATAGGGAATTACACATAAAACTGTTGGATGGCATATATTATAATAAATTTCTCTGTCAGGTACGGGTTATTACATTCTCGCGTAGTGACATATGCTATCATGCGAGTTGCAATGGCCATGCTTCCAGATAAATTGATACAATGTGAAATCCACATATATTTGTCGGACTGCATAATTAATTATTGTATTTAATTGCAATCTAATGTTTCACGTGAAACATTGTTATAATTCATAAAATATTTTTTCTGATTATTTATTATTATTTTTAATAATATTAATTTATCTATATCCTATTTTTTATGAATGTAATATAAATAGTAGCAATTAATTTCATAATTAAAATTCCAGCATCAAATGATAATTACAATTCAAGCATCAAATGATAATTAAAATGTTTCACGTGAAACATCATGATCAACGAGTCGAAAATTTTATAATTAGATGATGCGTTGATTCCTATAGTTTTTTACAATATGTTCCAAGGGAATTTTTAATCGTGTATTTATGTTTTCAAGCCCAGACATTTTCAAATTTTATAACAATATCTGTTTTAAGCAGAAACCAAATTACAATATTAAAATCCGTTACTTGTAATACTTGCCTGAATGTTTCACGTGAAACACTTAGGTAAGGTATCAACATTAATAATTTCAATCATGAAACCATACATTATTTTGTATGTTTCACGTGAAACACATTTTATTTTCATATTTTTCTTGTTATTTTCGTTTCATTTCCATACATATTGTAATATCCATGCACTGAAATCTATATATTGTACACACTCAACAAATTTACCCATATTTTGATATAGCGAAACATGTCAGGTAGTGCTATAATATCTACTATATGTGGAGGTTTTTATGGGTAGAATCATTGCTGTCGCCAATCAGAAGGGCGGCGTAGGAAAAACAACAACATCAATTAATCTCGCGGCATGTCTGGCAGAAAAAGGTAAGAAAGTTCTGGCTGTAGACATGGATCCACAGGGCAACCTGACGAGTGGCCTGGGTATTGACAAGAATACTCTGGAATACACCATTTATCATGCCATGAGTGGTGAGATCAATATCGGAGAATGCATGATCGTTCATCCATTAGAGCATGGACTGGATTTAAGCGTCCTGCCTGCGAATCGCGATCTGGCAGGCGCAGAGGTCGAACTGGTCGATGCCGAAGATCCACAACATATACTAAAGAATCTATTAAAAAGCATGAAGAAAAAATATGATTTTATCATTATTGATTGTCCTCCCGCGCTTGGTATGCTGACGATCAATTCTATGACTGCAGCGGATACTGTCTTAGTTCCTATTCAATGTGAATTTTTTGCTTTGGATGGTCTCTCGCAGCTCATTTACACGATTAATCTGATTAAGAAGAAGCTAAACAAATCCCTTGAAATCGAAGGTGTTGTGTTTACAATGTATGACGCACGTACGAACTTATCTTTAGAAGTCGTAGAGAATGTCAAGAATAATTTGGATCAGTTTATATATAAAACCATCATTCCGAGAAATGTGCGGCTTGCGGAAGCACCTAGCTTTGGTCTTCCAATTAACCTATATGACAGCCGGTCATCCGGCGCACAGGGATATCGGGATCTTGCAGACGAAGTAATCAATAATAAACTATATGCAAAATTATAAAAACACCTATTTTGGAGGAGAACGTTATGGCACCAAAGCGAGGATTGGGTCGTGGACTAAGTAATTTAATTCCGACAGATGATACAATCGAAGATGTTAGTACAAAGACACCAAAACAGACAAAGACAAGCTCTGCTGTGAAGACAGAGCTTGTAAAAAAAGTAGAACAGACATTGAATATCAACCGGATTGAGCCAAACAAGAATCAGCCGAGAAAAGAATTCAATGAAGATGCATTGCAGGAACTTGCAGATTCCATCAAACAATTTGGCGTGATTGAGCCATTGGTTGTAGTCAAGCGTAAAGGCTACTATGAACTGATTGCCGGTGAACGACGCTGGAGAGCAGCACGATTAGCCGGTCTCAAAGAAGTTCCGGTCGTAATCAAGGATTATGATGACCAGCAGATTGTTGAAATTGCATTGATTGAGAACATTCAGCGTGAAGATTTAAATCCGATTGAAGAGGCACATGCTTACGAACGTTTGATTCAGGAATTCAACCTTACGCAGGATGAGGTTGCCGAACGTGTATCGAAGAGCCGTACCACCGTAACGAATGCTCTCCGGCTTCTGAAGCTGACCGAGAAGGTACAACAGATGCTGATTGATGATATGCTGTCAACCGGTCATGTGCGTGCACTTATTACAATTACAGACGCTCAGCTGCAGTATGAGACTGCTATGTATATCTTCGACAAGAAGCTTTCTGTGCGAGAGACAGAGAGTTATGTCAAGAAATTATTAAATAAGAAACCGAAGGATAAGCCGGCCGAGAAAGAAGATCCGGAGCTTTCCTTCTTATATAAGGCAATTGAAAATCGTCTGAAGGAATCACTTGGCACGAAAACTACAATCAAAGCCAAAACCAAGGATTCCGGTAAGATAGAAATTGAATATTACTCACAAGAAGATCTCGAGCGAATCACACAACTGCTCGCACAATAAAAGACGAAAAGAGGGAACTTCATCATGGAAGAGGCTAAAATATTTGGTATGAAGATGACTTCTGCTGTCACAATTCTTTGTATTTTGGTTGTTTTACTCATAATTCTAATCATTTTTATTATTCATAAGATGAATATTATGGTTCGCAAATATGAGGCGCTTATGAGTGGAAAAAAAGGTGCAGACTTAGAGAAGATCATACGCATACGGTTCAAAGAGATGGATCAGGTAAAAGCAAACGCACGACGCGTGACGAAGGAACATCGACGGATCAAGAAGCATCTATCCTCCTGCATCAGCAAATACGCTCTTATTAAGTATGATGCGTTTGACAAGATGGCAGGAAAGTTAAGCTTTGTTATTGCACTGCTCAACGATGATAACTCGGGCATACTACTGAATTCAATGCATTCCCGTGAAGGGTGCTTTACCTACGCAAAGGAAATCGTAAATGGCGAATCCTATATTCCGCTTTCCGCCGAAGAGAAGGAAGCCTTAGAACAGGCAAAAACAGTAGAAGAAGAGATTCAGGATATGTCCAAAGAAACGGAATTTGAAGATTCCGATGGGAATCTGAATTTTGATGCATAATCAGGCGACAATATTATAGGAATGCAATATTTTTAATATCAATTTTCAGGCAGATAAATTAAAATATTATAAAAGATATCAATAAGAAAGGACGACAATTATGTTAGACATTAAATTTGTTCGTGAAAACCCAGACGCTGTAAAAGAGAATATCAAGAAGAAGTTTCAGGATGCGAAGCTTCCATTAGTAGATGAAGTCATCGAACTTGATAAGCAGGCAAGAGCACTTCAGCAGGAAGCCGATGAACTTCGTGCAAAGAAAAATGCTATTGCAAAGCAGATTGGTGCTCTGATGGCACAGGGCAAGAAGGAAGAGGCAGAGGAAGTTAAGAAGGAAGTTGCAAAGAATGCAGCCCGTCTGGCAGAGTTAGAGGCCCAGGAGCCTCAGGTTCGTGAAGAGTTAAAGAAGAAAATGATGGTTATTCCAAACATCATTGATCCAACCGTACCTATCGGTAAAGATGATTCTGAGAACGTAGAGTTAGAGCGATTTGGTGAGCCGGTGGTTCCTGATTTTGAGGTTCCTTATCATACAGACATCATGGAAAAGTTAAACGGTATTGATCTTGACAGTGCAAGAAAGGTAGCCGGAAATGGTTTCTATTATCTGATGGGGGACATTGCAAGACTTCATTCAGCCGTTATCAGCTACGCAAGAGATTTCATGATTGACCGTGGATTTACTTACTGTGTACCACCTTTCATGATCCGTAGCAATGTTGTAACCGGTGTTATGAGCTTTGCAGAGATGGATGCCATGATGTACAAGATTGAGGGTGAGGATCTGTATCTGATCGGTACAAGTGAGCACTCTATGATTGGTAAGTTCATCGATACAATGACGCCGGAGGAAGAGCTTCCGAAGACTCTGACAAGCTACTCTCCATGTTTCCGTAAGGAGAAGGGTGCACACGGCATCGAAGAGCGTGGTGTCTACCGTATCCACCAGTTTGAGAAGCAGGAAATGATCGTTGTCTGCAAGCCGGAGGACAGCAAGATGTGGTTCGACAAGCTGTGGCAGAACACTGTAGATTTGTTCCGTACTATGGATATTCCGGTTCGTACAATCGAGTGCTGTTCCGGTGATCTGGCAGACTTAAAGGTAAAATCTTACGACGTTGAAGCATGGTCTCCTCGTCAGAAGAAATATTTCGAGGTTGGAAGCTGTTCAAACCTCGGTGATGCACAGGCACGTCGTCTTGGCATCAAGGTAAAGGGTAAAGACGGAAAATATTTTGCCCATACATTGAACAATACCGTTGTTGCTCCACCTCGTATGCTGATTGCATTCTTGGAGAACAATCTGAACGAAGATGGAAGCATCAATATTCCAAAGGTTCTTCAGCCTTATATGGGTGGTAAAACAAAGATCTGTTAATCATTCAACATAGTAATACGGAGGTTGTATGCATACTTATTTAAGAGCAATTGGTTTTAGCAATTGCAAGAGCAGACATCAATTAGAAGATATATATCGATGCACACTGAACACTCCAAATCGTAAAATAATGACAACCATCAGTGCAGACACTTCGCTTCTGCAGTTTGAGAAAGATTTTGGGAAGGACTTCGGTCTTTCCCTGATTGCTGAATATGATATCAGCGATTCCTTATCGATTGAACATTATTTTCCTTATATGAAGGGGCAGCGGATCATGCAGTTCGAGAATATCGTGATTCAGAAACAGACCGATAAGGAAAGCTATGCCGGCGTATGTGAAGACTATCATCTTGGTATGACTATTATTTTTTACATCATCAATATCGCCGACTATGCAAAATCAAAATGGCTGAACTATTCGAACCGGCAGCTTACCAAGGTCCGGTTTTCCGGATTATCTGTCTCCGGAGCGATCCTGTTAGGTATGCATCACACGAAGCAGGAAATTGCGATTGAGGCAAAGGGCCGCAACCGGAGGAATACCTTGCTGAACGCTGCAAGAGAAGGTGATATGGATGCTATGGAACAGCTCACATATGATGAGATGAATACCTATACTTCCATCTCGTCCCGTATTTTCAGAGAAGATGTGCTATCTATCATCGACACAAGCTTCATGCCTTGCGGAGTAGAATGTGATCATTACATGGTAATCGGAAATATCTATGCGGTTGAAAAACTGCAGAACTCCTATTCAAAGGAAATTGTCTATAATCTCCTGATTGAAGCCAATGGACTTGTCATCAATATCTGTATCAACGAAGCAGATCTGCAGGGAGAACCTCGCGTAGGACGACGATTCCGTGGAGAAATCTGGCTGCAGGGAGTCATTCACATTTAAGCTGTCAGGAATAACATAGTTATAAACACTTATATTGCGAAAGGAGAAACAAATGTATCTAGTATTTGACGTAGGTGGAACCTTTGTAAAATACGCCTGGATGAACGTGGATGGTAATATTCAGGAAAAAGGCAAATACCCGACTCCTACCAGAGAGGGAGAATCTGTACCGGAATTCGTGGAATCTCTCGGACAAATTTATGACAAATATAAAGACCAGGGCGTAGAGGGAATTGCCCTCTCTCTGCCGGGACTGATTGACGCGGAAAATGGTATTATCCGAAACGGTGGTGGTATCAAATATCTGAAGGATGCGCACTTAGCACAACTTCTCAGTATACGCTGCGACGGGGTGAAGATTTCCATGGAAAACGATGGAAAATGTGCAGCCCTTGCCGAAGTCTGGATGGGAAATGCAAAGGGCTGTAAGAACGCTGCCGTTGTTATCCTCGGAACCGGTATCGGCGGAGGTATCGTTATCAATGGGCATGTTCACAGAGGGAAGGATTTGTCTGCCGGAGAACTGTCTTATTTCTTTGCAGATACCATGACAAGAAAAGATGTGGATAACATCTTTGATATTGATGCAATCAGCGATATGGAAGAAGAATACGAGAAGATTCCTTATCTTTGGTCTACATCTTATTCTACACGTGCTTTTTGTTACCAGGTTGCAATGGCAAAAGGCATCAATCCAAAAGAATTCAACGGGGAACTTCTTTATAAGATGGCAGAAGAAGGCGATCCGGTTGTCCTTGATATGTTGGAAGATTTTTATTTTACAATTGCAAAATATCTGTTCAACATCTTTGCAATAGTTGATCCGGATATCATCTTACTTGGTGGTGGCATCAGCGCACAGCCTGCATTCGTGGAAGGTGTGAAACGCTATGTAGAAAAATTAAAATCCATCAGCATGATTACGAATTTTATTAAGGTTGATGTGTGTAAGTTTGGAAATGATTCGAATCTGCTCGGTGCTCTTTACACCTTCCGACAGATGTATCTGGAAAAATAAGCAATAAAAAATGTTCCCGAGGCGATTCGAACGCCCGACCTACCGCTTAGGAGGCGGTTGCTCTATCCTGCTGAGCTACGGAAACAAATCGTTATTTATTTTATAATATTTTTGATAGGAGGTCAATATCTATGATTTTAAAAAATTTAAAACCAATGCCAAAAGATTTTCTTTGGGGTGCTTCTACCAGTGCATATCAGGTTGAAGGTGCGAACCTGACACACGGAAAAGGGCCAAGTGTACAGGATATCAAAAAAGTACCGGAAGGTACCAGTGAATTAGATGTATGTGCGGATTTTTATCATCATTACAAAGAAGATATCGCATTAATGGCAGAGATGGGATTTAAGACATTCCGTTTTTCAATTGCATGGACTCGTATTCTTCCGGAAGGAACCGGAGCCATCAATCAGGAGGGTATTGATTTCTACAATAATGTTATCAATGAATGTCTGAAATACAACATTGAGCCACTTATTACGATGTTCCATTTTGATCTTCCGGCAGCTCTTGAAAAGAAAGGCGGATGGTCAAGAAGAGAGAGCGTTGAGGAATTTGTTAACTTCGCAAAGATTCTCTACGAGAACTATGGTGATCGTGTAAAATACTGGCTGACAATCAATGAGCAGAATGTATTAACTTTAAATGGTGAAGTAATCGGCACCTGTGATTTAAAGGGAGTCGATAACAAATATAAGAAGCTGTATCAGGAGAATCATCACATGCTGCTTGCACAGGCTAAAGCAATGGCTCTGTGTCATGAGATGGTTCCCGGTGGAAAGATTGGTCCTGCACCAAACATTTCTCTTGTCTATCCGGCAAGCTGTAAGCCTAAGGATGTACTGGCAGCACAGAACTTAAACGCAATCCGTAACTGGCTGTATCTTGATATGGCTGTTTTCGGTCGTTACAATAATCTTGTATGGGCATTCTTAGAGGAACACGATGCAACACCTATTATTGAAGATGGTGATATGGATATCATGGCAAGTGCACACCCTGACTTCATCGGATTTAACTATTATTCTACAGCAACTGTAGAATGGAATGAGGGAACGAAACCTGCAGGCAGAAGTGACCAGCAGATCAGCGGTGACGAGCCGGGCGTATTCAAGGCTTATCCAAATCCAAACCTGCTTCATACCGAGTTTGGCTGGGAGATTGATCCGGATGGTTTCCGCGCAACGATGCGTGAGATCTACAGCCGTTATCACCTGCCAATGATCGTCACAGAGAACGGTCTTGGTGCCTATGATAAGCTGACAGAAGATGGCAAGGTACATGATCAGTATCGTATTGAATATTTAAGAAAGCATATCGAACAGATTAAGCTTGCATGCTCTGAGGGCGTAGAGATGATGGGATATTGTCCATGGTCAGCGATTGACCTTGTATCAACCCATGAAGGTGTTGTAAAACGTTATGGTTTTATCTATGTAAACCGTGATGAATTTGATTTGAAGGATCTGGCAAGATATAGGAAGGATTCCTTCTACTGGTACAAAAAGGTCATTGAAACGAACGGAGAAGATTTGACAGATTAATCAGGTTTACGTGTAGAACGGAGGATGTTACATGAACCGTAAATCAAGTACAACTCTTACAATCAGCGCTGTCGCTTTTATAGCGGCACTGCTGATTGATATCTATTTAATATTAGTGTATCCTTCCATGATTCAGGTTATTATCGCAGTTTCTCTGATTGTGGTCGTAGATACCTATTTTCTGGTGGACGGAATTCTTGCAAAGGTGGACGAAATTGCGAATCTGAACCTTGATAAGCAAAATGAACTTACCAAGGTGGAAAAAGGTATTTATTCCGTTGCCAAAAGAGAAGAGATTTCCCGCAACCAGAGTATGTCAGCACTTCTGGATTTGATACTGGAATTGAAGGATGATAATAACCGTCTGCTTGGCGAAATCAAGGATGACAATTCAAAACATGTCAAAGAACTTATGGATCAGGATAAGTTAATGATGAAGATTCAGCTCAAAAAAGATGTGGATAACACGGATCGTGTCGTAAACAGCACGGAAAAAATGGCAGTACTTATTACCAAAATGGCAACTGCTAATTCCAGATCTTCCAACGAAACAATCGAAATCTTAAACGATATTTGTAAAGAATTAGAACAACGAAACGGGCATTTAGATGAGGGCGAAACTGATTTTTCACACCTTCATGTAGGATAAGGCAGAGATTAAGAACAACATGAACTATATTATATTCGATCTGGAATGGAACCAGTGCTGTGGCGGACGGGATATGGAGAATCCACGCATGCCATTCGAGATCATTGAAATCGGAGCAGTCAAGCTGGACAAAAAATTTAATATTATTGATGAATATTCCAGTATTATAAAACCAAAGCTTTACAAAAGATTACAGCCACACATAAAAACAATTCTCAATTATGATGAATCAACTTTACGCAAGGGACGACCGTTTGATATGGTTTACCGCGAATTTATAAAATGGTGTGGGGAAGATTATATCTTTGGCACATGGGGATCCATGGATCTGAATATTCTACAGACAAATATGGACTATTATTATTTGAAGCCTCTGCCAACACCATTGAAATACTATAATATCCAGCAGATATATGCAGATATGTATGATACAGATGGAAAAATGGCGAAGCTTCAAAAGGCCGTGGTTCACCTGAAGCTGGAAGAGGAAGAAGGACGACCTTTTCACAGTGCAGTCAATGATGCATATTATACAGGACTTGTACTACGAGCTATGTCCCCACGTGATTTATCTGACCGATACTGCTATGATATCTACAACAATCCGAAGGAAAAACAGGATGAGATCATATCACACCACAAGCATTACCTCGAGCTTATATCGAAGGAATATAAATGTAAGGAAGATGCGATTGCAGATACCGATCTGATGTGTCCGGTCTGCTACCGATGTGGAAAAAAACTATCACCGAAATTAAAATGGTTTGCCAATACACCGAATTCTTACACCTGCATTGGCAAATGCTGGCATCATGGATTGATCAGTGGAAAAATACGTTTTAAACAATCCAGAAACAATCAGATTTTTGTAATAAAAACAATGATTCCAACCGATAAAAAAGGTCTCGAAGCTATGCGGGACCGACAGGACGAGCTTCGTATCCGACGACAAACAAAACGCCATAATTAAAAGAAACAACCCCTTGGTTTACACACCGAGGGGTTGTTTGCTTGCTGTTCCGGCTTTGCGCGGATATGCTTTGGATGTCTGTTTTTCTTTCTTGATGAATACAAAACTCCGGCTGATATCGGAATCCGGAAGCATAAGCTTCTCCACCTTCTCAATCTTGCCACCCAAAATATTGATTGCCTTTGTTCCCTGTGTAATTTCTTCATCCACAGTTCCTGTTTTATATGGAATAAAGAAACCTCCAACTTTCACAAATGGAATACAATACTCCGAAAGCACTGCCATGTTAGCGACGGCACGTGAGAATGCAAAATCATAATTTTCACGCATTGTCTTATTTCTGGCACCTTCTTCTGCCCGTCCATGTACTGCAACACAAAGCCCGGATTCATTCAGATTCAATGCATCGATCACTTCCTGCAAGAAACGTATACGCTTATTCAGTGAATCAAACAATGTAACCTGAAGATTCGGGAATGCGATCTTGAGTGGAATTCCGGGAAACCCTGCTCCGGTTCCAACATCAATAATCTTATAAGATTGTTCCCACAATTTCACATATCCGGCAATCGCAAGACTATCAATAAAATGTTTCAGAATAACTTCTTCACGCTCCGTAATGGCAGTCAGATTCATAACCTTATTTTTCTCTACCAGCATTTCGTAATACTCTTCAAACTGCTGTAACTGATTTGAATCTAAACTGACTGCACCATTTGTAATTTGTTCTAAATAATTTTTTATTTTTTCCATATACTTTAACCTATTTTTTTGTTTCCAGATAAATCATCAATACCGATACATCTGCAGGTGATACACCGGAGATACGGGACGCCTGACCAAGTGAAGCCGGTCGGATCGCATTCAGTTTCTGTCTTGCCTCCTTGCGGAGATTCGCTACATCATCATAATTAATATCATCCGGAATATGTTTTTTCTCCATCTTCAGAAAATGTTCAACCTGCTGTTTCTGTCTGCTGATATATCCATCATATTTAATTGCAATATTAATTTGTTCGCGGATATCCGGATCTAACACAATTGGATCTGTAACATCCGTCTTTCCAAACAGCATGTGATAAGCTTCCTGTCTGCCGGTATCTAATGGTTCTATCATCTCATAAGAAAGCTCTGGCCGGCGTATCAGTTCTGCGAGAGAAGCAGCTGTTCCAAGAGAAGAACTACCCTTGCTCTCCAGAAATTCCTGTATCTTCTTATTCGCTCCGACCTTAATTTCATTCATACGTGCGATCTCAGATTCAATCTGTCGTCTTTTCTCGTTAAAAGCTGCATATCTCACATCATCAATCAATCCGATTTCATGTCCGATGTCTGTCAAACGCAGATCTGCGTTATCCTGACGTAATAGCAGCCGGTATTCTGCACGGCTTGTCATCATACGATATGGTTCCTGTGTCTCCTTTGTTACGAGATCGTCAATCAGAACACCAATATATGCCTGTGAACGATTTAAAATAACAGGTGGCTTGTTCTGCAGCTTCCGTGCCGCATTGATACCAGCCATGATTCCCTGTGCAGCCGCTTCCTCATACCCGGAACTGCCATTGATCTGACCTGCACTGAACAACCCTTCCATATCTTTAAATTCCAGATTTGCCTTCAAGTTTGTCGCATCAATGCAATCATATTCAATCGCATATGCATTCCGGACGATTGCCACATGCTCCAGTCCCGGAACTGTATGAATCATCTCATACTGCACATCCTCCGGCAGGGAGGAAGACATACCACCCATATACATCTCATTTGTAAATTCTCCTTCCGGTTCAATAAACAACTGATGGCGGTCTTTGTCCGGAAACTTCATGACCTTATCCTCGATGGAAGGACAGTATCTTGGTCCGGTTCCCTCAATAAATCCGGAGAAGAGTGGAGAACGATCAATGTTATCCTTGATGATCTTATGTGTTTCCTCATTCGTATAAGTCAGCCAGCAGGAAATCTGATCACGCCTGATATCCTCCTCTTTGTTTGTAAATGAAAATGGAACGATATGTTCGTCACCTTTTTGTTCCTGCATCTTGGAAAAATCAATTGTTTTTTTATCCAGTCTTGCCGGCGTACCTGTCTTGAATCTACGGATAAATATACCTGCATCCCGCATGGAATCAGACAGATGATTTGCTGCCGAAAGCCCATTCGGACCGGTATAATTCACTACATCACCATAGATGCATCTTGCCTTCAGATACGTTCCGGTACATAGTATAACAGCCTTTGCATGATACACTGCACCGGAATACATACGGACGCCACAGATGATTTTCTGGTCTTTCATCTCATCAGAAATCTTCGTATCATACAGAAGTTCTGCAACCTCACCCTGACGGAGTGTCAGATGTTCCTGGTTCTGAAGTGTCAGCCGCATCTGCTTCGTATACTCGCCTTTATCTGCCTGCGCACGCAATGAATGCACGGCAGGACCTTTGGATACATTCAGCATCTTGCTCTGAATATAGGTCTTATCAATGTTTTTTCCCATCTCACCGCCCAAGGCATCGATTTCACGCACCAGATGTCCTTTGGAGCTTCCGCCAACATTCGGGTTGCATGGCATTAGGGCAACGCTGTCCATGCTGATCGTAAACAGGATGGTTTCAAGACCAAGCCGCGATGCTGCAAGCGCAGCTTCACAGCCTGCATGCCCGGCACCAACGACGATAATATCATATTCTTCCTCTATATATTTTTTCTCCATAACTTTAAGATTCCTTTTTCTAAACGATTTTCATGATTTACTTTTTTCATAGAAATAATATAAGAATACACAATTTCACGCAGACGCGCTCTCGCTCACTTCCACACGCAGCGGACACTAAACTCACAGTGATATATCACTGTTCGTTAAGTGCCGGCGTGTTCCAATGGTCTGCGTTAAAATTGGTATATCTTATATTATTTCATCTACATTATGAATCATGAAAATCGTTTATCTACATATTCAACTTTAACTAAATAATTATACCTTGTTGAATAAAAAAAGAAAAGGTATAATAGAGGAAATTATGATTTTCCCGTATGTTGGTGCACTATATGCGGGTACCTTGTGAAAGTATATTTTATATTCGGCAATTACGAAACAAAATATGAATATATCATATATTTCAATATGAATTCATTAAGATATACGATATGTATTGAATCATAGAAGTTCTTAATGTTCTGTAAGTATATTAGCCATGTTTGAACACGATGTTCAAACAAGCCGCCACTGAGCCATGGATGGCGAATTGGCGGCGGTGGCGTATTCTAATGATGGGTATATCAGAACATTTAGAACTTCTTAGATTCAATACATTGTATATCGAATGAATTTATATTGAAATATATGTAGAATATATAAGATGTTTCGTAATTGCCGAATATATGGAAAGGTGTTTGGTTATGAGTGATACGATTGCTGCGATTGCAACCGGGATGGGCGATTCCGGTATAGGTATTATACGAATCAGTGGAGACACTGCATTACAGATTGTGAATCAGGTTTTTCTGCCGGTAAATAAGAAAAAAACGATTATGAATATGGAAAGTTATACCGCCGCTTATGGAAAGATCATCTATGATGGGGAACTCTATGATGAAGCAGTGGCACTTGTCATGCGGGGACCAAAGACATACACAACCGAGGATGTTGTGGAATTAGATTGTCATGGAGGTATCACAGTACTGAAGCGTATACTGGATCTTGTGATCCGGCTTGGTGCAAGACCGGCAGAACCGGGTGAATTCACAAAACGTGCATTCTTAGGTGGACGGATTGATATGTCTCAGGCAGAATCTGTCATGGATCTGATTCATGCCAAAAATGATATGGCAGCCAGATCATCATTGCTTCAGCTCCGCGGAGAATTAAAGACTACAATTACTGATCTGCGTGATACTTTACTTTATAACATTGCATACATTGAATCAGCCCTAGACGACCCTGAAAATTATTCATTAGATAACTTTCCACAGCAATTACATGACACTGTGGATAACATGTTGATAACTGTAAATCATTTACTGTCAACCAGCGAGAATGGACGCATCATTAAGGAGGGCATCCGGACAGCCATCGTAGGTCGTCCAAACGCCGGTAAATCCTCTGTTCTGAATATGTTATTAGGGGAAGAACGTGCGATTGTCACAGAGGTTGCCGGCACAACGAGAGACACCCTGGAGGAACTGGTCAATATCGACGGAATTACGCTGAATATCGTGGATACAGCGGGTATTCATGATACGGAAGATATCGTGGAAAAGATTGGAGTTAATAAGGCAATCACAACCATTTCCGACGCAGATCTGATTCTGTACATCGTCGACGGAACCTGTGAATTAAATGAAGACGATTACCAGATAATGAATGCTTTACAAGGCAAAAAGGTCATTACTTTAATCAATAAGAATGATCAGAATCTGATTGTGGATAAGTTGGGGATAACTTCAAAATTAGAGACTAAGATATTAGAAATATCTGCGAAAGAGGGCACCGGCAAAGATGATCTTCACGATCTGTTGAAGTCCATGTTCTTCAACCAGGAGCTAACCTATAACGATGAACTATATATTACCAATCTGCGCCACAAATCATTACTCTATGACACAAGAGAAAGCCTGAACAAAGTCTTAGAAAGTATCGACATGGGAATGGGAGAGGACTTCTTCACGATTGATCTGATGTCCGCTTACACAAGCCTCGGCAAAATCATCGGTGAAGAACTCGAAGACGATCTCGTCAATAAAATATTCTCCGAATTCTGTATGGGTAAGTAAAGATCACTTATCTCGCAGAAGAAAAATAATAAAATGTAATTAATAATTTATAAAAAGTAAGAGACATAGTTTATTACAATTTCTTAGCAGACCATTAGAAACACATCGGTACTTAATGAGTGCGCAAGCACGAATTTAGTATCCGCTATGTGTTTCTATGAGTGCGAACGTGTCTGCGTGAAATTGTAAAAACTATGTCTCGTATTTTTTCAATAACTTGAATTCAATTAAGCATTTTTCTTCAAGTAGATAACAACCTTACGATAAGGTTCTTCCCCTTCACTTCTGGTAGCTACATATTTATCATTCTGAAGAGCAGAATGAATAATTCTTCTCTCATAAGGATTCATAGGCTCTAAAGTAAAAGGTCTTCTTGTTCTCTTAACCTTGAATGAAATATTCTTTGCAAGGTTCTCGAGCGTATCCTTTCTTCTTGCACGATAATTTTCTGTATCGAGCTTGACACGGATATAAGATTCACTCTTCTTATTTACAAACAGACTGATCAGATACTGCAGAGAATCCAATGTCTGTCCACGCTTACCGATCAGGATACCCATATCCGGACCTTCCACATCAATATCCATCGTTGCTTCTGCTTCATCGTAATCGATTGTAACCTTTGCTTCGATATCCATAGCCTTGAATAAGTTATCAAGGTATTCCTGAATATCATCTAAAAAGCTTTCCTTTTTCTTTGCCTTAATGACTGCCTGCTTTGCACCGATTCCAAGGAATCCTGAGGAACCCTTCTCGATTACCTCATAATCAAGCTCTGTGCTTGCACAACCGAACTCTGTAGATGCGAGTGTAATTGCCTCATCAACAGTCTTGGCCTTAAACTCTCTATATTCCATCTTAACTCCTAAATATTACTTATCCTTGTCATTGTTATAATTCTGCATGATATTTGCTTTGGAAGCAAGCGATCCTGCACGATATTTTGTTCCGCCATCTGTTCCGGACTTCATCGTGTTGGAAGTATAACTCTTCAGGCTTGTATTTGTCACACTGCTTGTTGCCTTGTTTTCCTCTGAAGAGGATGCCTGTCCATAAGCAGCTTCCTGCATCCGTTCCATGAAAGATTTCTTTTTTTTCTTTTTCTTCTTGGCATTCTTCTTTGCAGCCTTTGCCATACTCTTCTCCAATATCTTATCCATATCACAACGCTTGAAATAAGCATTCGTACAGACAGTTGTAATGAAAGAAATGAATGATCCCATTGCCCAGTAAAGACCTACACCACAAGGTACATTCACACAGACGAAGAAGGAGAAGATTGGCATGACATACATCATGGTCTTCATTGTTCCCATCGTAGCCTGCTGTGTCGGATCGTCCGACCCCTGCATTGGTGTTACCTTCATGCTCAAAAACTGGAAGATGAGTGATAATACAGGAATTATAATTGCTGCTGTCAATGCAAAATGTGGAACAGCTGTCAGATCCAAACCGAAGAAGTTATAAATCTGCTTGATGTTATCCACATTACCATTTGCTGTCATCGCATCAACAACTGCACCTGAATTACCAAGCTTTGCAGCAAATGTATCCCACAATGTTCTTGGGAAATTTGCAAGCACATCAATGATTGTATTCATATTTTCATAATTGATGGACTTCATCGCTGCTGTAAGCTGCTGTCCACCATCTGCCGTTACCGCTTCCAAAGCCTTCTGTGCTGCGGAATCACCCTGGATTGCAGTTGCAATTGGCTTGTACATATCATATACCTTTGGAACATAAGCAGGTATATTCTGGATTACACGGTACAAAGCAAGGAAAATAGGAAGCTGGATCAACGATGTCAGACAACCACTTGTCATACTGACACCATATTTACTCTGAATCTCTTTCGTGATTCGCTGTACTTCCATCATTGACTGCTGATCTGTCTTACCTTTGTACTTCTTAGTTGCCTTTTTGATTTCCGGCTGAATCATTGACATAATCTTGCTTGAACGATTCTGCTTATACATCAACGGAAATATGATCAAACGTACGATCAACGTAAAAAGAATAATCGCAATACCGATTGATTCTACACCGATTGCATTCAACCCGCGATAGAGCAAACTAAGAATAGCTCCTAAAAGCCTCGAAATTGGCTTAATAATAAAGCCACCTGACTGTGTTAAAAACATACTGTCCTCCAAACAATTCGTGTAAAACCTTAGTTTTACATCTTAGGGAACCGGGTCATATCCACCTTTTGAAAATGGATTACACCGAAGGATTCTCCAGACTGCCAGAATCGTACCTTTGAAGAAACCGTATTTCTGATATGCTTCTATTGCATAATTTGAACAGGTTGGATAATATTTGCAATGACCATATGGTTTGATGGGTGATATATATTTCTGATACATACGAATCAATCGAATACATAATTTTTTCATATATCTCACACTCCCTTATGATCCGGGACATCTGTGTGTTCAATCAGAATTCCATGCTTTCCTGCAAGATGCAGAAATGCGGAATCTACTTCACGAAACCCTTTTTCTTTTGCGGCAACACGTGCCACAACTACAATATCGTATCCATCCTTAATACGGTATTTGTTCAGCCGGTATGTTTCCCTGATTAATCTGGTCAACCGGTGTCTGACCACACTATTACCAACTTTTTTACTAACAGAGATTCCAATTCTACTGCAATCTAAGCTGTTGGCTCTTAGATACATCACTAAATACTTATTGGCAAACGATTCTTTTTGGTTATACACCTTGCCGAACTCTCTGTTATTTTTAAGTGTAACTATATGTCTCATACAATTCTCCACTTAATGAAAAAGGTCACAGTACCTGTGACCTACGCTGATAACTGCTTTCTGCCCTTTGCACGTCTTGCGGCCAATACCTTTCTTCCGTTTGCTGTGCTCATTCTCTTTCTAAAGCCATGAACCTTAGAACGCTGTCTCTTTTTTGGCTGAAATGTCATTTTCATAATGAAAGTCCTCCTTTTCTTCATTGTTATGCCCAAAAACTACATACTCGCCTATTATATTGAAAAAACAAGGTTCCGTCAATAGAAGTTATCCACAAATATAAGGGATTACCCCCATCTAATTTACATAATATTATCCACAATATGTTATTAACTTGTGGATAACCTGTATATTTTCTGTTTATTTCATGTTCATTTTTCAAAAAAGTGCCAATTTTACAGCATTTTTATATTTCACAAAATTCAAAGCAACATTTTTTTACTTTACATAACATCTTTTTTTATCATTCCGGCTGACATGAAATTTTCCATATAATATGTAATAAAAATATAGAAATACCTGTGTCCATAACTTGATAAAATTCTTATTTTAGTGTAGAATAAAAGCCAAGTGTGCGAATGTGATAACGTGCATTATGAGGAGTTATATATATGAAAGAATTAATAGAATCAAAATGGGAAGAAATTCTATCTCTCTTAGAAACTGAATATGAAATTTCCAGTGTTATGATCAATACATGGATTCGTTCTCTCAAGATTTTTGAGATCAAAAATAATACAATCTATTTTTATGTAGATGAAAAATTAGGAGAAAACGCCTTAAAATTCATAAAGAGGAAAGAATATGACCTGTTTTTACTCTCCTCTATCCGTGAAACACTCAATGACAGTTCTGTTGAGATTGTGATTGATGAGAAGAAAAACCTTGTTGAGAATGATGAAGAATCCAGAAAAGACTCTGTTCAGCAATCTGATTCATATAAGGAAGCGTTGATCCGGGGCAACATCAATCCTGATTTTACATTTGATACATTTGTCGTAGGAGAAGGTAACCGGCATGCACATGCTGCATCCCTGGCGGTTGCAGATCTTCCGGGACAATATAATATGAATCCATTATTTTTATATGGTAACTCCGGACTTGGCAAGACACATCTGATGTACTCCATTGCCAACTACATATTACAGCGGGATTGCAACATGAATGTGCTATACGTTACATGTAAGACTTTCTCCAACGAATTGATTGACGCAATCAAGAACCGGACTACCGACGAATTCCGTAAGAAATATAACAACGTAGATGTCCTGTTGATTGACGATATTCAGACATTGATCAACAGCAATAGTATCCAGACGGAGATTTTCGATACATTTAATGAGCTTTACAACAATAACAAACAGATTGTGATTTCATCCGATCGCCCTCCAAAGGATTTGAGTACATTGGATGAACGTATCCGTTCGCGGTTTGCATGTGGCATTCCGATTGATCTTCATATCCCGGATTTTGAGACACGTATGGCGATTTTGAAGACGAAGGCAGAAACCGGACATTTCACAGATATTCCGGAAGAAGTATTCCAGTATATCGCGGAGAATATCACGAACAGTGTCCGTAACCTCGAAGGGGCATTGAACCGGGTTGGAAGCTTCTCCAAGCTTTTGAAGGAAGATATCACATTAGAGACAGCGAAGGAATCTCTGAAAGACTTTATCAACACGGAAAAAGTAGAAACTATCACTGGAGATTCTATCCTCAAGGCGGTTTCTGAGCATATGAATATCTCACCGGAGGATATCCGGTCCAAGAAGAGAAGCCAGGACATTGCTACTGCCAGACAGATTGTGATGTATCTGTGCAGAAAACTGACAGTTATGTCATTACAATCCATCGGCAATATCGTCGGAGGACGTGACCACACAACTGTTATGAATGGTATTAATCGTGTCAATGCTAAAATAAAAGAAGATTCTTCCTTTAATAATACAATTGATACAATCACGAAGAAGATGGATATTAAATAATACATACTTATACACAATAGAATGTGTATGGGATGTGTATGAATGGATGATAAATTGTTGACACTTTTTTGAACCATTTTTATGTTAACTTTAATTTTGAAAGTTATCCATATTATTCCACATGAAATACCATGACTTTCAACACGGTTATACATATGAGAATTGTATGGTTTTATCAGTATTCAGAGTGGATTTTCACAAAATCCACAACCCTACTACTATAACTACTTACTTATATTATTTATTTATGTATGAGGCGCGACCTCGAAAGGAGTTTTTACACACATGAAGATTAAATGTTCAAAATCAAATCTTTCCAATGCATTGAACATTGTTTCAAAAGCAGTTTCTACGAAAACAACAATGCCGATTCTGGAATGTATTCTTGTAGATGTATATGCGGATTGTATTAAGTTAACAGCAAATGATCTCGAAATCGGTATTGAAACTGTTCTCGAAGGAGAAGTCATTGAGATGGGAAGAATTGCTATAGAGGCAAAGATTTTCAATGATATTATCCGTAAACTTCCTGACAGTGATATATTTATTGAGTCTACACCGGATTATAAGACAATTATAAGGTGTGAAAAATCAAAGTTCGTTATTTCATCCAAGTCCGGTGAGGATTTTACAGAGCTTCCTCAGATTGAGAAGGAAAAGAGTATTGAGCTTTCCCAGTTTTCTTTGAAGGAGATTATCCGTCAGACGATATTCTCTATCTCAGACAATGAGAACAATAAGCTTATGACAGGTGAATTATTCGAAGTAAAGGATGGTGTACTGCAGGTCGTATCTTTAGATGGACACCGTATTTCACTTCGTAATCTTACATTGAAGGGAAGTTCTTCGAATGTAAGCGTAGTCGTTCCAGGAAAGACACTGAATGATCTGTCTAAGATCATTACCGGTGGTGTCGATGATATGGTAACGATTTATTTCACGGACAGACATATCCTGTTTGAATTTGAGAATACAATGGTAGTATCTCGCCTGCTTGAAGGAGAATATTTCAAGATTGTGCAGATGCTTTCCATGGATCATAAAATCAAGGTCCGTGTTAATAATAAAGAGTTGTTTAATTGTATTGACCGTGCAACGATCCTGATGCGCGAGTCAGATAAGAAGCCAATCGTTGTCAACATCAAAGATGATATGATGTATATGAAGGTTGATACGATGGTCGGAACGATGGATGAAGAGATTGATATCACAAAAGATGGTGATGAGATCATCATTGGGTTTAATCCAAAATTCTTAACGGATGTATTAAAGGTCATCGATGATGAAGATATCTATATCTACATGCGTGATGCAAAATCTCCATGTATTATCCGTGATGATGCCGGAACCTATATCTATGTTGTATTACCGGTAAATATTAATGCGGGGGCATATTAAGATGGGTGAGATACATATTTTAAAGCTTCGCGACGGTGAAGAGTTTATAAAGCTTGGGCAGGCACTCAAAGCAACCGGAATTGCAGATTCCGGATTAGATGCCAAGGAAATGATCCAGCAGGGACTGGTTCTTGTAAATGGAGAGATTGACGAGAGGCGTGGAAGAAAGCTTTACGACGGAGACGAAGTTGTATTTGATGATAATAAAATCAGTATCCAGAAATAATTAATACAATTGGAATTCCGATGCAAGAGAGGTGGAAGTATGTATATTAAGAATCTGGCACTGATGAATTACAGGAATTATGAGAGTGCTAAGATTACATTTTCCGAAGGTATCAACATTTTGTATGGGGATAACGCACAGGGAAAGACAAATATTCTGGAAGCCATCTTTGTTGCAGGTACAACCAAGAGTCATCGTGGGAGCAAAGACCGTGAAATTATCCGGTTTGGGGAAGATGAAGGACATATCCGTGCAGACATCCGGAAGAATGATATGAACCGGAGAATAGATATGCACTTAAAGAGGAACAAGACAAAGGGAATTGCTATCGATATGGTTCCGATTCACCGAAGCTCGGAATTACTTGGAACGATGAATATGGTATTCTTCTCACCGGAGGATCTGTCAATTATTAAGGATAGTCCGTCAGAGCGAAGAAATTTCATGGACATGGAATTATGTCAGCTTGATAAAATCTATGTCAGTAATCTGACGAATTATAAAAAAGTATTAGAACAGAGAAATAATCTGTTAAAACAGATCAGTTTCGACAGATCAAAGGCAGATATGTTATCTGTCTGGGATGCACAATTGTTAAAATATGGTATAGAAATCATACGAAAAAGGAATAATTTTATTGATTTGATAAATGAGATAATTCCGAAGATACATAGTAATCTGACATCCGGAAAAGAACATCTGCAGCTCGTATATGAGAAAAATGTGCATGAGAATGATTTTGAAGAAATATTAGAGAAAAAACAGGAGATTGATCTGAGGTATCAGACAACACAGGCAGGACCGCACAGAGATGATATCGCATTTATGATTGATGATATGGATGTTCGGGTATATGGCTCGCAGGGACAGCAGCGTACCGTAGCGCTTTCCCTTAAGCTGGCTGAAATCGAACTGGTAAAAAGAGTTATTAATGATAATCCTATATTACTGTTAGACGATGTAATGTCGGAACTGGATCGCAGCCGTCAGGATGCGCTGTTAGAATCTATCCAGGGAATCCAGACGATTCTTACGTGTACAGGATATGATGATTTTATAAAGGAACGGCTGGCAATCGATAAAGTCTATAAGATTGTTGCCGGAACAATACAGGAGGAGTTAGATGGGTAATCAAAATGAAAGCAATTATGATGCGAATCAAATCCAGATTCTGGAAGGTTTGCAGGCGGTTCGTAAAAGACCGGGTATGTATATCGGTAGTACCTCTACAAGAGGACTTCATCATCTTGTATACGAGATTGTAGACAATGCGGTTGATGAGGCATTGGCAGGATTTTGTACGGAAATCGATGTATCAATTAACGAAGATGGTTCCGTGACTGTTATCGATAATGGACGTGGTATCCCGACAGGTATCCACAAGAAGGCTGGTATTCCGGCTGTGGAAGTTGTATTTACAATCCTGCATGCCGGCGGTAAGTTCGGCGGTGGCGGATACAAGGTATCCGGTGGTCTGCATGGTGTAGGTGCATCGGTTGTAAATGCGCTTTCGAACTGGCTGGAAGTTGAGATATCCAGAGATGGAAAGGTCTATAAGCAGCGTTATGAACGTGGAAATGTGGTGTATAAGCTAAAAGAGATTGGCAAGACCGACAAGACCGGAACGAAGGTTACATTTATGCCGGACGATACAATCTTCGATGATGTTATCTTTGATTATAAGGTGCTTCGTACGAGACTTCGTGAGATGGCTTTCCTCACAAAGGGATTGAAGATTAATCTTGAAGATAAGCGTGAGGGCAAGGAACAGAGAGAATCCTTCCACTATGAGGGTGGTATCAAGGAGTTCATCTCTTACCTGAATAAGACAAAGACTGCACTTTACGACAAGATTATCTATATCGAGGGGAATAAAGATGATATCTATGTCGAAGTGGCAATGCAGCACAACGATTCTTACAACGAGCTTACTTTGAGCTTTGTAAATAATATCAATACACCGGAAGGTGGTATGCATCTGACAGGATTTAAGAGTGCTATCACGAAAGTCTTCAATGATTATGCAAGAAGTAATAAGATTCTGCGTGACAAAGAAGAAAACCTGTCCGGTGATGACTTGCGAGAAGGTCTGACCGCTATCGTAAGTATCAAGATTCCGGAGCCACAGTTTGAAGGACAGACAAAACAGAAGCTTGGTAATGCAGAAGCGAGAACCGCGGTAGAAGGACTTGTGACAGAGAAACTTACGTATTTCTTAGAGCAGAATCCTCAGGTGGCAAAGGCTATCGTAGGAAAAGCAGTTGTCGCACAGCGTGCCCGTATGGCAGCCAGAAAAGCAAGAGATGTTGCCCGTAAGAGTACACTTGAGACGAACATGGCGCTTCCCGGTAAGCTTGCCGATTGTTCGGATCCAAATCCAAAGAACTGTGAAATCTATATCGTAGAGGGAGATTCCGCCGGTGGTTCTGCAAAAACTGCCAGATCCCGTGCAACACAGGCAATCCTTCCACTGCGTGGTAAGATTCTGAATGTAGAGAAAGCAAGAATCGACCGGATTCTGGAAAATGCAGAGATTAAAGCCATGATTACTGCATTTGGTACCGGTATTCGTGAGAATTTCAATATTGAGAAGCTTCGTTATGACAAGATCATTATCATGACCGATGCCGATGTCGATGGTGCACATATTGCAACCTTGATGTTAACCTTCTTTTTCCGGTTCATGCCGGATCTGATCAAGGAAGGACATGTATATCTGGCACAGCCACCACTGTACAAGCTCGAGAAGAACAAGAAGACATGGTATGCATACAGTGACGAAGAGCTGGCAGATATCTTAAACGAAGTTGGTCGTGACCAGAATAACAAGATCCAGCGATACAAAGGACTTGGTGAGATGGATGCCGAACAGTTGTGGGATACGACGATGGATCCGGAAAAGCGGATTTTATTGCGTGTAGCAATTGATGAGAATAGTGAGTCTGAGCTTGACTTAACCTTCGATACATTGATGGGTGAAAGAGTAGAGCCAAGACGTGAATTTATTGAGGCAAATGCAAAATTCGTTAAGAATCTTGACATTTAAGTAGGAGGAGAACAATGGACGATAGTACAATTTTTGATAAAATCCATGAAGTGGATTTGAAGAAAACCATGGAAGAATCGTATATCGATTATGCCATGAGCGTTATCGCTGCAAGAGCTCTTCCGGATGTGCGGGATGGTCTGAAGCCTGTACAGCGAAGAATTTTACATTCCATGGTGGAACTGAACAACGGTCCGGATAAGCCACATCGTAAATGTGCTCGTATCGTCGGTGATACAATGGGTAAATATCATCCACATGGTGACAGTTCTATCTACGAAGCACTTGTAAAGCTGGCACAGGAATGGAATACAAGATATCCATTGGTCGATGGACATGGAAACTTCGGTTCCGTCGATGGGGATGGCGCGGCTGCGATGCGATACACTGAGGCACGTCTCTCCAAGATTTCCATGGAGATGGTTGCAGATATCAACAAAGATACAGTTGATTTCATCCCAAACTTTGATGAGACAGAGAAAGAACCGGTCGTACTTCCAAGCCGTTATCCAAACCTGTTGGTCAATGGTACAACGGGTATTGCCGTAGGTATGGCAACAAATATTCCACCTCACAACCTGCGTGAGGTCATAAATGCAGTCGTTAAGATCATTGATAACCGTGTGAATGAGGATCGTGAGACAGAAATCGAAGAAATCATGGAAATCATCAAGGGACCGGATTTCCCAACGGGTGCATCTATCCTTGGTACAGCCGGTATCAATGAAGCATATAGAACCGGTCGTGGTAAGATTAAGGTACGTGCCGTATCCGAGATCGAGCCTATGGCAAATGGAAAGCAGAGAATCGTTGTTACCGAGCTTCCATACATGGTAAATAAGGCAAAGCTGATCCAGAAGATTGCAGAGCTTGTCAAGGATAAGAAGATTGAGGGTATCACAGCTCTCCGTGATGAGAGTTCCCGCGAGGGTATGCGTATCGTGATCGAGCTTCGAAAAGACTGCAATGCGAATATCGTGCTGAACCAGTTATACAAGCACACACAGATGCAGGATACATTTGGTGTAATCATGCTGGCGTTGGTTGATGGACAGCCTATGGTATTAAATCTCCTGGAAATGCTTGGATATTATATCAAGCATCAGGAAGAGGTTGTCACAAGAAGAACGAAGTTTGACTTGAACAAAGCGGAAGATCGTGCTCATATCTTAGAGGGATTATTGATTGCCCTTGATAATATTGATGAGGTTATTCAAATCATCCGTAGTTCCAAATCCGTTGCCGATGCAAAGCTTGCATTGATCGAGCGTTTCGGTTTGTCCGATGCACAGGCACAGGCAATCGTAGATATGCGTCTGCGTGCTTTGACCGGTTTGGAAAGAGAGAAGCTTGAGAAAGAATACAGAGAATTGATGGAACTCATCAAAGAGTTGAAGGCAATTCTCGCAGATGAGAAGCTGCTCCTTGGTGTAATCAAGGAGGAAATCCTGATCATCGCAACAAAGTATGGTGATGACAGAAGAACTTCTATCGGCATTGATATGGATGATGATATCACAGTCGAAGATCTGATTCCGAAGGAAAATGTTGTAATCGCTATGACAAAGCTTGGCTATGTAAAGCGTATGACAATCAATAACTTCAAGAGCCAGAACCGTGGTGGTAAGGGTATCAAGGGTATGCAGACAATCGAGGATGATTTCATCGAGAATCTGTTCATGACAACGACGCACCATTACATCATGTTCTTCACGAATCAGGGACGTGTATATCGTCTGAAGACGTATGAGATTCCGGAATCCGGACGTACCGCAAGAGGAACGGCAATCGTGAACCTGTTACAGCTCCAGCCGGATGAAGTGATCACAGCAGTCATTCCAATTCGTGAGTATCATGAGGGAAGATACCTGATCATGGCTACAAAGAATGGTATGATCAAGAAGACAAAGATTACCGAGTATGCAAATGTTCGTAAGTCCGGACTTGCTGCTATCACTCTGAAAGAGGGAGATGAGCTGATCGAAGTAAAGGCAACGAACAATACGAAGGATATCATCCTGATTACAAAGCAGGGTATGTGTATCCGCTTCAATGAGAAGGAAGTTCGTTCAACCGGACGTACATCTATGGGTGTAATCGGTATGAGTGTCGCTGGTGATGATGAGGTTATCGGCATGCAGTTAGATACGCAGGGCGAAGCACTTTTGATCGTATCGGAGAATGGTCTTGGTAAGCGTACACTTGTCGAAGAATTTACACCACAGCACCGTGGTGGTAAGGGTGTAAAGTGTTACAAGATCACAGATAAGTCCGGAACGGTTGTTGGTTTCAAGGCGGTAAACAATGATAATGAAATCATGCTGATTACCAACCAGGGTATTGTAATAAGGCTTCTGTGTAAGGATATCTCTACATTAGGCAGAATTACAACCGGTGTGAAGCTCATCAACATGGATCTGGAAAGTGACATTACTGTTGCAAGTATTGCAAAGGTTCGTCAGAAATCTGCAGATGAATCCGAGTCCTTGGAAATCATGGAACGTGAGATGAATGAGGCAGATAATGAAGAAGGTAATGTAGAAGAGCCGGAGAGTCCGGAAGATAAGTAAGTCGTGAAAAGAGGGAAAAGCGATGAACGATAGTATTAAAGAGGGCTTGGAAGGTCTTTCCAAGATGGATGGCGTATCCAATTTCTTATATGCACTTATGTATTGGGTAGGTGTCATATTTGTATTGTTATTTGTGACATATATTTTTGTTTCGATTTATGTGCGTGCACAGAATAAGAAACGTGGAATTGATACGAAAGATAAAGACGATTATCTGGATGATTAAAAAAAGGGCTGCTATATGAGAAATCATGTAGCGGCTTTTTTGTATTTTTTATGAATAGAAGCATATAATATAAACAAATTGACATATACCTGCATAACAGGTATAATAAATGTATGATAAAGTCATTTAAAGATAAAGAGACCGAAAAAATCTATAATCAGATTTTTTCAAAAAAGCTTCCACAAACGATTCAAAAAATAGCATTAAGAAAATTGATAATGATTGACAATGCGCAAAGTTTGGAGGACTTAAGAGTTCCACCTGCAAATCATTTGGAACAATTACATGGTGACAGAGAGGGACAATATAGCATTCGAATAAATGATCAATTTAGAATTTGTTTTGAAGTGAAAGATACAAATGAATTTTATAATGTTGAAATTGTAGATTATCATTAGGAGATGATGGTATGGAAAAAATGATAGAGACAACAAAAGTAAGTGAAATATTGTGGGAAGAATTTATGAAACCGTTGGATATTTCAGCATACAAACTGGCAATGGAAATCCATGTTCCAGTTTCAAGAGTACAGGATATTTTGCATGACAGAAGAAAAATAACAGTAGATACTTCTTTGAGACTTGCAAAATATTTTGGGGTGTCAGATTCTTATTTTTTGAATATTCAAAATGATATTGATTTACGTAATGCAAAGTTAAATCTGAAGGATGAAATTAATAGTATTCAAACCTATAAATATGCATAAAAAGGAGTAAACCATGCGAACATTACACACAGACAAAATTATTGAAGCAGTGAAAGAAATGTGTATCTCGGCCAATCTGTATCTGGCAGATGATATGGATGGAAAGATACGTCAGGCGGCAAAAGAGGAAGACAGCACACTCGGCAAGCAGATCTTGAATCAGTTGATCGAGAATATGGAGATTGCCGGAGAAGATCAGACACCAATCTGTCAGGATACAGGAATGGCAGTGTTCTTCGTGAATGTCGGACAGGATCTGCACATTGAAGGAATGAATCTCACGGATGCCATCAACGAAGGTGTGAGAAGAGGATATACCGATGGATATCTGCGGAAATCTGTCGTGAGAGATCCACTTCTGCGTGAGAACACCGGAGACAATACACCGGCAATCATCCATTATGATATTGTACCGGGAGATCAGCTGGAGATCACGATTGCGCCGAAGGGATTTGGTAGTGAGAATATGAGCAAGGTATATATGCTGAAACCGGCAGATGGGGAAGAAGGAATCCGTCAGTCCGTGCTTGCAGCAGTGAAGGATGCCGGACCAAATGCTTGTCCTCCGATGGTAGTCGGTGTTGGACTTGGCGGTGATTTTGAGTTTGCGGCAAAGCTTGCGAAGAAAGCACTTACAAGACCGGCAGGTTCACATTCGGAGAAGGCACATATTGCGAAGCTTGAAGACGAGATATTGAAGCTTGTGAACAAGACTGGAATCGGACCGGGTGGACTTGGAGGAAAGACAACGGCGCTTGCAGTCAATATTGAAACCTATGCAACGCATATCGCAGGTATGCCACTTGCAGTCAATATGTGCTGTCATGTAAACCGTCACAAGACAGTTGTGTTGTAGAAATATAAAGGATAGGGATGAAATGAAAGATAAAAATGTACAGGAGATTGGATGTATGCATGTGTAAGTTATAAACGAGAATCATGCATGCCCGAAAGAAAGGAGATATGTACTTGGGAAAGGTTTCAAATTATATCAACCAGAATATGGCGAAATTCAAGCAGATCTACATGCGTTATGCTGCGAGTATATTCTGTGCGTTTATCATAGCGGTTGTGAGCATCATAGCAAATCAGAAAAAAGGGTTTGATATAGAATCTATCGTGATTGTGTGTTCTATCTGGCTTGCCGGGAATTTTCTGGTTGAGAGTCTGTGGAAGAAAACAGCAGAAGAAGCACAGAAAAACAAACAGAAATGGCTGATCGGATATGGCGTAACGTTTGTGATTGCAATCGTATTTGAAAATTTGTCAGAGATTTTTAAAGCACAGAAAGCGGATATACCGAATCTGATATTTGAAAGTATCCTGTATTTTTACATTGCATGCACGGTGCTTCTTGCAATTTATGTATTGCTCCGGCAGCAGAAACTGGATCTGCCACATTGTATCGGACGGATTATATTCGCATTGCTCCGGGCAGTTGGCGTCTATCTTGTGTTAAATATTGCGGTTATCCTGATTCTTGAAATTATAGATGCATTGCTTGTGGATATAGATACGTTCAGAGTGGAGTTGAATATCCAGTTATTGCTGTGTGCACTTGCGTATTTTCCAACCTGTCTGCTTGCTGTCTCGGATACGAGCGAAGATAACGCGGCATTTACGAAGAAATTTGTATCCTATGTCTTACTTCCATGCGTGTGGATTGCGATGTTCATAATCTATCTGTATGTGGTAAAAATCTTCGTGACGCAGGAAGTTCCAAGCAACGAGATTTTCGGCATCTGTGCGAGTCTTTTCGCGATTGGTATGCCAATCTGGATGATGGCATCCGGGTTCGTGGAGGAGAAGTCTTCGCGTTATGTGAAACTTATTTCTATTACGAAATATATTTATGCACCGTTTATCCTGCTTGAGATTTATTCAATGTCAGTGCGTGTCAAAGCGTATGGACTGACGGAGCAGCGATATGCGGCGTGGATGTTCGTATTGCTGCAGATCATCTATATTCTGTGGGAGAAAATCTATGCACGGTATGCAAGACTTGCAGGCAGGAAAAAAACATATAATAATCAGGTAGATACCGGTGATACAGGAACAGAATATGCAAATGAAATAAATCAGACGAAAACACAAATAAACTGGCACTATGAAAATCTGATTCTAGTCTTAGTTGGATTTTTATTTGTCGGGCTTCTGCTTCCATTTGGAAATGCGCAATATCTGTCGTATCAGTCACAGAAAAGCCGGTTAGTTAAGAATCGGACATTGGATATGGGAGAAGCAGCGAAAGCATATGATTATTTGCGTGGAAATGCGTATGGCAGACGATACATAAAGACCAATCTCACGGAAGCGGAGCAGGATGAATTACATAGTATGATGTATGATGGAGATGCGTATGGCAGTGACCAATGGAAATCTGTATATTTTTATGCAGATCCAATTGAAGAGAAAGGAATCATCATCGATGGATATGCAAAAATCTATACGATGACTGCACATTGGAACGAGGAAAGCACAATCGAAAACTATGAGAATAAAACGATTACAGTCGGAGACAGTGAATATAAGAATGTAGATTTTACTTCCTGTATTTCATATTATAAGAATCTGGAGGATAAAAGAGAAAATCAAGAGATAAACGAAAAAGACATAGTCTATGAAATACAAGTTAGTGATACAGAAAAGCTGATTATAACGTATATCAGTTTCGAAATCGATGATGAGCAGACTATGATAAAAAGAATGTTTATAAAGGGATATATGCTGACGAAGTAAAAAAAATAAAAAATAGGAAGCGCGCTGATGCGCGCGTAGGTCATCACGCTAACGCGTGGTGACAGAAAGTGGAGGATAAGAGAATGGAACGACATATTGCAGTACCATTTAGCGAAGAGGAATTAAAGGAGCTTCATGTGGGAGATTATATCTATCTGACCGGCACAATCTACAGTGCCAGAGATGCTGCACACAAGCGGATGTATGATGCTATCTGCGTGGAGCAGGAGAAACATCCGGAAGTGGATTATACCGGTGCAAAGCTGTATGAGGATAAGATTCTGCCATTGGATATCACAGGAAATACAATCTATTATCTCGGACCAACACCGGCAAAGCCGGGACAGGTAATCGGTTCCGCAGGACCTACCACGAGCAGCCGTATGGATAAATATACACCGCTTCTGCTTTCAAAGGGGTTGAAGGGCATGATTGGAAAAGGCAAGCGCAGTCAGGCAGTCATTGATGCAATCGTGAAGGAAAAAGCCGTATATATGGCAGCCGTCGGCGGAGCGGGTGCATTGCTGTCCAAGTGCATCAAGGAGTCAGAAGTGATTGCCTATGATGATCTTGGAACCGAAGCAATCCGTAAGATGCGCGTTGAGAATCTTCCTGTTATCGTCGTAATCGACAGCGAAGGACACAATCTGTATGAGACAGCAGTTGTAGACTATCTGAAGGAGCATAATTAATATGGCAAAAAACAAGGATAAAGTCGAATATGATGTAAATATGGAAAAGGAGCGCAGGAAGAAACAGAAGAAAAACGGAAAACCAGGATTTGCTATCCGCAGATCAAACATTCTTCTGTATGGGTTGCTGCTCGTTGTGGAAGTGTTGTTTTATTATTTCCTGACACCGGCAATCAATGTACATACCTCTGGATTCTGGACATGGGTGATACTTACGCTTGCGGCAATCGGATTCTGCTCCTTTGATTTCAAAGGTACACGCATTACTAAAAAAGGCAATATCAAAGAAGCCGTTGGTTCGACAAAAGTGGTAATGGTTTCATTTACAGCAATCCTTGTGTTGATTGTAGGATTGATCATTGGTGGGCTGGCATCTTCCAAATTGTTGCGTGCATCGAAATATGCAGGAATCATCAAGGTTGAGGATGGTGATTTTGCAACGGATGTACCGGAAAGTGAGAATATCAACAACATTGCACTGATGGATACGGATAGTGCGAGAATCATTGGTGATCGTGCGATTGGTTCCTTGTCTGATGTTGTCAGCCAGTATCAGGTGAGCGAGACATACAGCACCATTGATTATAATGGTGTGCCGATGAAGGTTGCACCGCTTGAATATGCGGGATTTATCAAATATCTGAATAATAAAGATGTCGGAATTCCGGGATACGTGCTTGTTGATCCGGTCAAAAATGAAGCAGATTATGTGAAGATTGAAAAGCCGATTCAGTATTCTTCCTCTGCATATTTTGGCAAGAATCTGCAGCGGCATGTACAGCTTTCATATCCGACTTATGATTTCAACGGATATTATTTTGAACTCGATAACGAAGGAAATCCATATTATATCTGTCCGGTATTAAAGCCGAATGCAGGGTTATTTGGAGCGAAGGACGTGAAGGGAATCGTGCTCTGTGATCCATGCAGCGGGGATTGTGAATATATGGATCTGGGTGATATTCCAAATTGGGTAGATCGCGTGTATGATGGTGATCTTTTATGTGACCGGTATAACTGGTATGGTATGCTGTCAGGTGGATTCATTAACAGCAAGATTGGAAATAAAGGCTGCAAGGTGACGACCGACGATTATGGTTACAAGGTCATGGATGGCGATGTGTGGGTATACACAGGTGTGACATCCGTCAATGGCGACCAGTCGAACATCGGGTTCGTATTGATGAATTCAAGAACTGCGGAGAGTAAATATTTTGCAATCGCAGGTGCGGAAGAGCATTCCGCGATGTCCTCTGCGGAGGGACAGGTACAAAACCTCGGGTACACGTCATCATTCCCATCTCTGATCAACATCGGAAATGTACCAACCTATATCATGGTACTCAAAGATAATGCAGGACTTGTGAAGATGTATGCACTTGTCAATGTGGAAAAATACAGCATCGTGGCAACCGGCGCGACACAGAAAGAAGCACTTGCAAGTTACCGGAAACTGCTTGCCGAAAACAGCATTGCAACAAGTGGAAATGATGTCAGCGAAGATACGTTGAGTAAGAAGATTACAGTCACACAGATCCGGTACATCACAGTAGAGAATGAGACATATGTGTATATTACAGCGAAAGATCGTTCTGTCTACAAACAGAATTTTGCTGAAAATGAAAGCCTGATTAAGATTGAGGAAGGTGATGTAATCACAGTTCATTATATGGAAAGTGACGATGGCGTGAATGCGCTTCTTTCTTATGAATAAGTTATTGGAATAAAATAATAAAAAATAGGATGCTATTATACTAAGGGTATATAATTACCTCTTGACATTTAGTACAATATTTGTTATTCTAATTTAGCGTGTTGACGCGGAACTAAATAACACCGATTGGTAAAATGTGTTTTTTAGGCATTGGAGATGTACTCAAGTGGCTGAAGAGGCGCCCCTGCTAAGGGTGTAGGTCGTTCGCGCGGCGCGAGGGTTCAAATCCCTCCATCTCCGTTTGTAGATTACGGATAAAATATTGAAAATAAGTCTTGACTTGATTGGAAATATTTCATATAATCTACTTTGCGTTTAGTTAAATGCAACGATATATTCCTCGATAGCTCAATGGTAGAGCACTCGGCTGTTAACCGAGTTGTTGTAGGTTCGAGCCCTACTCGGGGAGTTTGATATTGTAAGCACTACGTGCTTACTAATCATAAGGAATCTCCCCACTGCGTGGGTCCCCCCTTATGATATGTGGCGTGATAGCCAAGTGGTAAGGCAGAGGTCTGCAACACCTTCACCGCCGGTTCAAATCCGGCTCGCGCCTCTCTTAAATCCTTGATACAAGATGTATCAGGGATTTTTTTATTTTGTGAAATCTCTGTGAAAGCCATTGACGGAGCCCGCCCGCATGTTAAAATACTTGACAATTCGAAAAATTGAAGAAGAATAATGAATATCAGGATTGGATATAGTTATGGAGGATGTTTATGAGACAGAAATTGATGGATTTTATGCGCGGTAGAAATGGAACGGATCAGCTTTCCATGTGTATGATGTGGGCGGCGTGTATCTTGGTTTTTATCGATATGTTTGTAAGAAGCAATATACTCAGCACGATTGCGTTTGTGACCTTTGCATTTGCATATTTCCGTGTGTTTTCCAGAAATATTGGCAAGCGTCGGGATGAAAATACATGGTTCCTAAACAAGACGTATAAACTACGCATGTGGGGACGGAAAGAGAAAAGCCATATGACGATGCGCAAGACGCATCACATCTACCGTTGCCCGGAGTGTAAGCAGAAAATTCGTATCCCAAAGGGAAAAGGAAAGATCGAGATACGTTGCCCGAAGTGCAGCGCACGGTTTATAAAGAACAGCTAATGTATAAAATAGAAATAAGAAAGCCGTTTAACTCGGAGGTGGAACGATGTTTGGATATGTGACGGTGAACAAGCCGGAAATGAAAGTCAAAGATTACGAGCGGTATCGCATGTATTATTGCGGCGTCTGCCATGCACTCCGGAATACGGACGGCGCGATGGGACAGATGTCACTTACGTATGATTCGACGTTTGCCGCGGTTCTTCTGACCGCTTTATATGAGCCGGATACGCAGATGAAGGAAGCCGCGTGCATGGTGCATCCGGTTGGAAAGAAAAAATATCTGGTAAATGAGGTCATACAGTATATTGCAGATATGAATCTCATTCTAACCTACTACAAATGTCTCGATGACTGGGCGGATGACCGGAAATTTACCAGACTTTGTTACAGCAGTTTTATACGGAAGCGTGTGCGCAAGATCGGTCAGGTCTATCCGGAGAAACTGGCGAAGATCCGGGAGTCTCTGCGGACATTATCTGCCTGTGAGAGAAAGCATGTGACGAATCTGGATTTGCTTGCCGGAACCTTTGGTGATATCATGGCAGAGATCCTTGCATATAAGTCGACACGCGGGATTGACTGGTCGGAGGAACTGCGGAGACTCGGTTACCAGCTTGGCAAATTCATTTATATTCTCGACGCATATGATGATGTGCAGGAGGATATCGAGAAGAACCGGTTCAATCCCTTGAAGGAGTTATACCATGAGTTGTCGAAAGAGCAGTTCGACAATTACGTGAAGGAAATCCTTATGATGATCGCCACCGATATGGCGAAAATCTATGAGTGTCTGCCAATCGTCGAAGAGACAGCCATCCTCCGCAACATTATCTATTCCGGAATCTGGGTAAGGTTTATGACGAAACAAAATGACACAGGAAATAAGTAATTTGTGAAACATTTCATAGAAGTGGATAGAGTTTGCACATGAAACATAATTCTTAAGCAGACCGTTGAAGCACGCTGGTACTTAATGAATGGCAAACTTGTTTGTCATGAATTTAGTACCATTGCGTGATGAACCGAGCGGGAGCGTGTCTGCGTAGAATATGTTTCATGTGTAAACTGTACCACAGATGTATATATGTTTCACAATTACTGATTGAGAAAGGAATTAGCATGAAAGATCCTTATGAAGTTCTGGGGCTTCCACATGGTGCCTCGGAAGAAGAAGTGAAAAAGGCATATCGAAATCTGAGCCGGAAATACCACCCGGATGCAAATATCAACAACCCAAACGCAGCGCAGGCAGAAGAGAAGTTCAAAGAAGTGCAGGCGGCATATAAGAGCATCATGGACGGAAATACAGGTTCCTCGTATGGTAGCAACAGCTATGGCGGGTTCGATGGATTCGGCGGATTTGGAGCGGATGCATTCCGTCGTGCCAGAAATGAAGGTGGCGGTATGAGCCAGGATGAATCCCACCTTGCCGCAGCGCAGAATTTCATTATGAACCGGATGTTTACAGAGGCACTACGTACGCTGGAGGATATAGACGACCGGACGGGCAGATGGTATTATCTAAGTGCGGTTGCAAACTTAGGTGCCGGGAATCAGGCAACAGCGATGGAGCATATCGACCGTGCAATCGCGATGGAACCGAACAACATGGAATACAAACAGATGAAGCAGCGGATGCAGGGTGGCAGCAACTGGTATGTGCAGCGGGGCATGGGATATGGAATGCCGGATGTGCGTTCCGATAACTGGTGCATGGATATGTGCCTGTTAAATTTGCTCTGTAATTGCTGTACACCATGCTAGAGGAGGGTGCATATGTGCGACGCACATATTTAGGATGCACCCGACGACCTGCCGCCGAGCGAAGCGAGGGGGCACTACCCGTTTATTATAAATATATTTGAAGGGGAGAAACAATGGAGAACATCATTTTAGCATCACAGTCTCCACGCAGACAGGAGATCCTGTCGCTGGGTGGATATGAATATAAAGTATGCGTATCTTCGGCGGAGGAGCAGATTCCACCGGAAGAGTTGGAGAATCTGACACCACAGGAGCTGGTCGAACGGCTGGCGCGCGTGAAGGCAGAAGATGTGTACCGCAGAAACTGTAATAAGAACACGGAAGACACAGTGATCGGTGCAGATACCGTGGTTGCTGTGGACGGCCGTGTGCTTGGAAAACCAAGGACAGAGGACGAGGCATATGAGATGCTTTCCCTGCTTGAAGGCCGTACGCATGACGTATTTACCGGGGTATGTATCCTGTGGACAAATCCGGATACGCCTGCGGAGATACAGGGAAATACCTTTCACTGTCATACGAAAGTCACCTTCTATCCGATGACGGAGGAAGAAATCAACAACTACGTTGCTACGGGCGACTGCATGGATAAGGCAGGTGCCTATGGAATCCAGAGCGGAGCTGCGAAGTATATCCAGGGCATCGAAGGGGATTATCTGAACGTGGTTGGACTGCCTTTGTCAAAAATTTATCACGTTTTGAACGAAAAATTATCAAATCTTACAATAAGAAAATGTAAAAACGCATAAAATAAATTATACAAAACACGAAAAATGACGGTTTTTGTGCATATCGTCTAAAAACGAAAATAAAATTTGTACAAAATGCTGTTGCAAAAAAATAAATATGTGCTACACTTATACATGTGGTAACAAGTTGGGTTGTTACTTCATGAATATAGCAGATCGACATCGCAGACAGTACAAGGGGAAGGGTTACGTGAATGCGATGTTGCATATACAAGAGTGTCAGGGCTCGAAGTTATGTGAAGGTCTTGTTACGTGTAGCAAGTAGTGTTTCCTTATGTGGTAAAAGAGAGGGTACCACATAAGGGGATACTATCAATTCAATCATAGACATTCAGAACAGGAGGTTGCAAAGCATCCTCTTTTTTTCTTGCAGAGAAAAGAATCTGTGCGTATAATATAGATAAGTATAGCGAAATTGACAGAGAGGGTAAGGATGTAGAAATGTGGAGTTTTCATACCGTAAAAGTGAAAGATAATAGTCGACGCATGTTTGATCTATGTATGCGTCGTGCACAGAGTATCGGGCGTGCGGATTATGTACGGACAGATGGACGGATGGATCTGGCACATACCTTCCGTACAGATATGCTGCATTTCCTGATATATCTCGCATATTCGGATGGTTCCGTCAACAAAGAAGAAATCAAATACATCAATCTGTTATTCGGAACACAGTTTGATGAGAAGATGATCCGTGATTATGCAGACCGTTGGGGACTTCGGAGTGAGAGCATCCGGGATCATGCGCCACGGTCGTTAAATTCGTTTGTGCGCTCAAATATCGGAGCAGAAACCGGGGAGATATCAGACGGTTATTATGATCTGTTACAGTTGTATGTTACAACCTTTAATTATATTGGAAATGATCTGATTGCATGCAACGAGGAGGTTGCGTCATCAGAGGTTCAGGCATTGTCCTCGTATATTGAATTGATCACAGAGGAAATCAATCGTGTACGTGGGGATATGGAGGATTACAAGCCGACGATTGCATTTAAGCCCGGAAGCAAGGTTAAGCAGGAGGATAAGCCGGATTATTCGTATTGGTCCGATACGCTTGAGATGCGGCGGACGAAGATCTCTACACCGGAGCGTAAGGAGGAAGATTCGCCGGCAGTAAGTGATACAGACAGCCGGAGAGATATGGACACACCGGAGTATGTACGGGCAGCAGATACAGAAGAAGCTGGAAAGCCATTCCGTATGCGGGTGGAACAACCGGATGCACAGACGCTGCCGGATCAGAAGGAGCGTAAAAAAGAATTTAATACGGAGATGGATATACAGGCATTACTTAAGCAGTTGAACGAGCTGACCGGCATGCAGAGCGTGAAGACGGAGATCAACAATATGATCAATCTGTTGAAGATCTGTAAGATCCGTCAGGAGAATGGATTGCAGACGCCGCCGGTTACCAATCACATGGTGTTTCTTGGCAATCCCGGAACCGGTAAGACAACCGTCGCAAGAATCCTTGCGAAGATCTATCATGGCTTAGGCGTGCTTTCGAAGGGACATCTCGTGGAGGTAGACCGGTCGGGACTTGTCGCCGGCTATATGGGACAGACGAGTGAGAAGGTCACAGAGGTAATCGAGAAGGCGAAGGGCGGCATCTTATTTATTGATGAGGCGTATGCCCTGGCAAACGGACAGCAGGGCGATTTCGGACAGGAAGCAATCGACATCCTGAACAAAGCGATGGAAGATAACCGGGATGATCTGATCGTGATTGCAGCAGGTTATCACGATGAAATGCAGGATTTCTTAGATGCCAATCCGGGTCTTCGTTCCCGTTTCAACCGGACGATTGAATTCCCGAATTATAATGCGGACGAACTGTTAGAGATCATGTGCAACCGGGCGAAGACACTCGATTATACGTTGACGGTGGATGCAGTAAATTATGTGAGAGATATATTTACACATATTCTTGCCTATCCTCCTGAGAATTTTGGTAACGCACGTTCCGTGCGGAACTATCTTGACCGGGTAATACATAATCAGGCGAACCGTCTGATTGCGGAGAATAATTTTAAAGAAGAAGACCTTACACGGCTCACACTGGCAGACGTGCAGTCAGAGACATTAGAGTAATATGTATAAGCAATGGATCAAGGATGAATTGAATGAGTATCTGTGTGACAGGCATGAGATCTGGCATATGCCGGGACATAAGAGAAAGCCATGTTATGGAGATTTCCAGGATGCGGTTCTACGTTGGGATGTCACAGAAGTGCCGGGGACAGATGATCTGTATCTGCCGGAAGGGTTCATCCGAAGGTCGCTGGATATGCTGAAGGAAATCTATCACACCTGCGGAAGCTATTATGTGGTAAATGGCGCAACGGGAGGTATTTTTACAGCGATTCATGCATGTACAAAGCCGGGAGATACGATTTTAATAGCAAGAAACTGCCACAAATCCGTATATAATGCGGCATCTGTCATGCAGCTGCAAACTGTATATGCAGAGCCGGTGTGGAACGAAAAAACAGCGGGAACATATGAATTTACGGAACTGATAGACGGATATATAGATGCGGACGATGTGGAACGAATCTGCAGGGAACATCCGGAAGTCACAGCGGTCGTTGTGACATCACCTACCTATGAGGGGGTGATATCTGATATTTCCGGTATTGTGCGGGCGGCACATGCGCATGGGGCGCGTGTGATCGTAGATGAAGCACATGGGGCACATCTTCCATTTCTGAAACCGGAATATTCCGCGATTCATATGGGAGCGGATGTGGTCGTACAGAGTCTGCACAAGACGCTGCCTGCACTGACACAGACAGCTATGCTGCATGTGTGTACAGAGGAACTTGTGGAAGCGGTTGAGCAGTCGCTGGAAATATTTCTGACATCGTCTCCTTCCTATATATTTATGATCAATATGGAGGCTGCAATCTGCTATATGGCGGAGCACACATTTGCGGAGTATCAGGAAGCACTGCAGGAATTCCGGAACAATTGCAGCGATTCAAGGAATTTGTCACATATCCGGATTCTGCGGGAAGAATCGGTCAGAGCTGCCGGGGCGTATGGCTGTGATACCACACGGCTTGTATTTTATACGCAGGAACCAGGACCGAAGCTGCTTGCGATGCTGGCAGACGAGGGAAATATTGTATGCGAGATGGCTGGGAGAAAACATGTTGTACTGATCTCAACCGTCAGGGATAGCAAATGCGACTTTGACCTGTTATATAAGACATTACAACAGTCGGATATTCTTCTGAACGGAGCGGGGAACCGGACGGAAGCATATCGCGATGATAGATACAGAGACATCTCCGGTCTGGTTGGGACGCGGGCGAAAGCACCAATCTATGTGTATCCTCCGGGAAGTTATATCGTAAATACCGGAGAGCTTATCACAGAGGAAATCGCAGAAGAACTTCGTTCCTATCAGGCAGCAGGGATTCATATTCGGGGGATTTAAGATACATTGCTTTTTATGAAGGAGGAATTACAATGACGATTATTATGTGTGATGATGACAGGAACGATCTGCGGATGCTGCGTGCGAATGTGGAGCGTTTTGGGGAGAAGCATGCTGTAGATCTGTCAATCATTGAACTCAATGAGCTTCGAAATGTTGCGCAGATTGAGGCACTGCTGGAAAAACAGGAGGTTGATGCGGTTTTTCTGGATATTGATATGCCTTATATATCCGGAGATGATGTCGCAGAAGCATTGGTTGAGAAATATCCAAATCTATGTATTATCTTTTTTACGAACCGGGAAGAAATGGTCTTTGATGTGATACGGTTCAAACCATACCGTTTTATTAAGAAACAGGATACCGCCAAAATCGAAGATGTAATGAATACGCTGGTACAGCGGTCGGAACAGGAAGGACATATCCTGATTGAGAAGGGAAAAGCAGAGCTTGTGAAGGTCCATGTCAGGGAGATTCTGTATATCGAAGCGGTGAATCATCAGATTGTGTACCATATGCAGGAAGAACAGATTATATCAAGAGGAAGTATTACAAAGCTTGCAAAAGAGTTCGGTAAATTCGGCTTTGTTCGGGTACATATGGGATGTCTGGTCAATATCCGGCATATCAAATACGTGGATAAGAAGTCTATACAGATGAACGATGGCACCTGTATCGTGCTTGGAGGAAAGTATAAGGAAGACCTGATGAAAAACTATAAGATTATGTTGGAGCAGATTCGGTATGGACGGTAATGTTGCAGAGATCATAGCAAATTTTATAGATGTAGTATTTCAGTTTGCATTTCTGACAATTGTGTTAGGAAAGCGCAAAAATATGCCCGCATGGGTATTTGGAATTTTGGCGGTGATACTGACGGCAGGAACGACCTGTGCCATGATGATGTTTCAGAATGGTGGTAGGAATATTTTCATCTATATGGTGGTTGGACTTATCTTTGTGTTTGTATTTACGGGAAGAGGGTTCCGGCAGGGAATCTTATATTTTATGATGTGGAATATCCTTCTTATGGCATGCGGACTGATTTATACGGCTGCATATAGCTTTATAAAGCAGAAGGCAGGCGTAAATGTCTGGACAATGACTACATCGGAGTATATCCATTATCTGATGGGAGAGAAGCTGATGCTTTTCCTGCTCATGGTGATTGCAATCGTTCTTCTGAAACGGGTCTATCTGAAATCCGCAATGCCGATTATGAACCTTGTAGTATTTGTTATCAGTATATTGATTGGCATGATTCTCGATATCATGCTCAATTATGAGTATCTCGATAAGCGTGGGAAGTTAGCGATAGAGATTGCGATGGCAGGTATTGTTATAATCAATATTATTGTATATGTAACAACATATAAGCTCAACAAGAGCCAGAAACTTCAGATGGAAAACCAGATGCTTCGTATGGCACAGGAAGGACAGAAGGAAAGTATGGAGAGGATGATGCAGATGCAGGAGAAAAACCGTATCCTGCGGCATGATCTACGGCATTATTTCACGGTCTTTCAGGAGCTGCTTGCAAACGGAAGGGTTGACGAGGCGAAGAATTATGTAAGAGAGGTTCTGGATACAAGGCTGCAGCCGGAGGGCGTCTATATGACTGGAGACGAGATATTAGATGCCGTGCTGAACCATTGTGACAGCTGCTGCAGAACGAAAGGAATTACATTTCATGCGGAGGTGAGTGCACATTTACCAGAAGGTCAGATGGAATTTGCAATCGCACTTTTGAATCTGCTCGAAAATGCAATTGAAGCCGAAGAGCTCGAGGATGATAAGAAAATCGAGTTGCAGATCTATGAAAGTGCAGGCCTTCTTCTCGTGACGGTGAAGAACCGGATCAGCCGGTCTGTCTTAGAGGAAAATCCGGACATGAAAACAAAAAAGCCAAATTCCAGTCTGCATGGTCTGGGACGGAAAAGTGTCAGACAGCTTGTCCGGGATATGGACGGAGCGTACTATGAAGAAGAGAAAAATGGGTATTTTATATCGAATTTAGTCGTATAAATGTAAATCTAGGAAAAAAATCGTGTCAAGTATGCCAAAGGGGTTGTTTTTTTTGAAAAATCGGTTATTGTGTTTGTAAGAGATGAAAACAAGGAGGAAATCCATGGAACGTCTTGCGTATGCAATTACTGATTTTTTATTACGACGGCAAGTAATAAAACAAGAAGAATATGAAATCTATTTATATGGATATTCTGTTCTTCTGGAGCAGTTGCTGCAGGTGGCAGGGTTCATCGTGCTGGGGTTTGTATCTGGGAACATTTGGTATACGGCTGAATTTCTGGTTGTATTCCATCTGCTTCGGAGCTCATTTGGTGGATATCACGCAGATACATCCTTGCAGTGCCTGTTGCTTAGCTATGGTGGATGGGGAGCTGTGATGTTATGTGCGCATCTATTTGGTACATATAAACAGATTCCACTGTCGTTTTGGGTGTTATTGATTCTTGATATGGGGATACTCTGGATATTGGGACCGGTAGCACATGCAAACAAACCGCTTACAAAAAGGCAACGGATCCGGAATAAGCGTATAGGTATGGTGTTGCTGGGGATTGGTGCTTTGTTAGCATTTCTTGGGAGAACTTGTGTTGTTGTTGACATTGTCTATATTGGGACAGTAACCTTTGTGACGGTGTTGGCAATGGTAGGAAAAAGAAAGGTAGGAACAAAGTATGAAGAAGATTGAAAAACTCGTAGCAAAGCTTGGTTACAACACGGCAAAGAAGGCTGTAAACAGTGCATCTCTGTGGCATTGCCATCAGATTAAGGAGCCGGCTGCAGCCCGTGCAAGTCTGCTGAAGGATTCTGCAAAGTAATTAAACATGTAACAGGCCGGGTGGGTGCAGAGCTGCATGCCACCCGTTTTTTATGTGATAAGCTGTCATGCAGGGTGGATCGCGTTTACAGACGTCGTGTGGAAATCGGGTGTGTCTGCGTATGCGGCGTCCAATATTTGCAAATTCAGAACCGGTATGATAGAATAAGGCAACTGTGTGAGATGGGAGGACACAGAACTCGAAAGGTAAGAACCTTAGCGCCTGGTCCTGAGGGGACGGAATAAACTCAGGATGACGAGGAGAAACGTAATCGAAAGATTCGGCGGATGCGTTTCCGCACAAGCTGAGTGCGTATACAGAAAAAAATATGCGGGTAACTGCAAAACAAAGTTCTGTAATCAGTGATAGAGACATAGAAAATTAAAAATAGAATAGAGGTAGATATTATGTGTGGAATTATTGGTTTTACGGGGAATGAACCAGCGAAGGATATTATCATCGGCGGCTTGGAACGGTTGGAGTACCGCGGATATGACAGCGCAGGATTAGCACTATTGTCGAACGATCAGATCCAGGTGCGCAAGCGTACCGGCAAGGTAGAGGAGTTACGGAAGCTCTGCGAGGCAGAGAAAATGCCTGCTACCTGCGGAATCGGTCATACAAGATGGGCAACCCACGGCGGGGTAACGGACGTGAATGCACACCCACACCGTGTCGGAAAGGTCGTACTGATTCACAATGGTATCATCGAGAATTACCGTCAGATTGTGACAGAGTACGGACTTGCGGACCAGCTCGTATCAGAGACAGATTCTGAGGTCGTTGCTGCACTTTTGAATAAGTTCTATGAGGGTGATCCGGTTAAGGCAATCAAGAAGACGGTGAAGGTACTGTCCGGTGCGTTTGCACTTTGTATTATGTTCCAGGATATTCCGGATACGATCTATGCAATCCGGAACGTCAGCCCGATGGTTGCAACGTCCTGTGAGAGAGGTTCGGTGATTGCTTCCGATCTGACCGCATTAATCGAGTTTTCAAAGGAGTATTTCGTAGTACCGGAGTATCACATTCTGACACTCAGAAAGGATGGTATTGATATTGAGGATCTGAAGGGAAACAAAGTAACCCCGCAGATGTTGACTGTAAACTGGGATATCACAAGTGCACAGAAGGGTGGTTACCCATTCTTCATGCTGAAAGAGATCTATGAGCAGCCGGATGCAATCCGCAATACGATCGCACCACGTATCAATCAGGAGCTTCCGGATTTCACAGAGGATGGAATTGACGATGCAATATTTAAGGATTGCAAGCGTATTTCGATTGTGGCATGCGGTACAGCGATGCATGCAGGAATGGTTGGAAAGCATCTGATTGAGAAGAAACTCAGGATTCCGGTGCATGTAGATTGTGCTTCCGAGTTCCGGTATAAGGATCCGATTATTGATGAGGAAACTTTGACAATCGTACTTTCCCAGTCGGGCGAGACGATTGATACATTAGAAGCGTTAAAGCTTGCGAAAAAACGTGGCTCCAAGGTGCTTTCTATCGTCAATGTGAAGGGAAGCACGATTGCAAGAGAAAGCGATTATGTATTATATACACATGCAGGTCCGGAGATTGCGGTTGCATCAACGAAGGCATATACGGTTCAGGTCGCAGCGATGTATCTGATCGCATGCCGGATCGGACTGGTGAAGGGACTTATCACAGAGCATGATGCAAAACGCTTTATGACAAAGCTTACAAATGCATCAAATATCGTTGAGGAAACTTTGAAATGCGCGGATGATATCAAGCGTGTGGCGGATCATATCAAGTTTGCAACTGATACGTTCTATATCGGAAGAGGTCTGGACTACACGATGAGCTTAGAGGCGGCACTGAAGTTAAAGGAGATTTCTTATGTGCACGCCGAAGCATATGCGGCAGGAGAGCTCAAGCATGGAACAATCGCGTTAATCTCCGAGAATGTTCCGGTTATCGCGCTGGCAACCCAGGAGGATGTCTATGCGAAGGTCATCTCAAATATCCGTGAGGTAAAGGCAAGAGGTGCATATGTGGTGCTTGTCAGCATGGATGAGGAAGTGAATGATCCAAGTATCTGTGACCAGCATATCCGCCTTCCGAAGATGGATAGTGAATTTACATCCTTTGCAACAGCGGTTGTATTGCAGTTAGTTGCATATTATACATCCGAGGCAAAGGGACTGGATGTGGATAAACCAAGAAACCTTGCGAAATCTGTAACGGTAGAATAATGATAGAGAGATGCATACCTCATTTGTACATGCGTGCAGATGAGGTATTGTATGTGTAAAAATGATTATGGGACGCAGGAATCCTATGTGCGCGGGCACGGACGGGATTACGTTCGTAAAAATTTACAAGGAATGAAGAAACAGGATGAAGGATCTGACAAAAGGCTACCCGGCAAAAGTGATAATTTTATTTGCCATCCCGATGATATTCGGCAGCATATTTCAACAATTATATAATATAGCGGACAGTAAGATTGTAAGTACATTTGTTGGCACCGAAGCGTTTGCAGCTGTCGGTGCCACAAGTGTTGTATCGAACACATTAATTGGATTTTTGAATTCCCTGACACTTGGGTTTGCAATTCCGATTGCGAACAGCTTTGGAGGAAAGGATTATAAGCGGATGCGCCGCATGGTGGCAGGTACTGTGTTACTGACGCTGGCAGGGGCAGTTGTGCTTACCGTGTTAATCTTGCTTTTGATTCCTGCAATCCTGAAACTTCTGGCAACACCGGAAGATATTATGAGTCCGGCGCTTGCGTATGTGCGCATCATTTTATATGGCATTATATTTGTGTCTGTGTATAACATGTGTGCAAATGTACTGCGCGCGGTTGGTGACAGCCGGACGCCGCTTTATTGTCTGATTATCTCTGTGTTTGTAAATATCGGACTGGACTTGCTGTTCGTAAATGGATTCCATATGGGAATTGAGGGTGCAGCCTGGGCGACAATCCTCTCACAGGCACTTTCGGCAGTGCTTTGTCTTGGTTATATCCTGCTTAAGTTCCGGGATATTATACCGGAGAAGGACGAGTGGAAGCCGGTGGAAGGACAGTACAGTGAGCTTCTTACGTCGGGGCTTGCGATGGGATTTATGTCGCTTGTTGTGAATTTCGGAACGATTGTGCTGCAAGGTGCAATCAATGGACTGGGAACAGCAATCGTTGCGGCGCATACAGCGGCAAGAAAAGTGTTTGATATATTTACGGTATCACTTTATTGTCTGGGAAATGCAATGACAACCTTTGTAAGTCAGAATATGGGTGCTGGAGAACCGACACGGATTCGCAGAGGGATTCGTCATGCCGTTGTTATGGCAACGGGAATAACAACGGTACTTGTAATTATCTGTTTTGCATTTGGCAGGCTGGTATTTACATGGCTTGCGTCTACCGATAATGCGACAATTGTAGACTCTGCGGTGATGTATTCCCGGATCAGTATTGTATTTTTCTATGTGCTCGGACCGCTATTTATCCTGCGGTGCAGTCTGCAGGGGATGGGGCGGAAGGTAATACCGGTGTGCTCGAGTGTTGTTGAGATGACAATCAAGGTACTTTCTGCAACGATTCTGGTGCCGCGGCTTGCTTATTTTGGTGTGGCACTTACGGAACCAATCAGCTGGGTCTGCATGACGATTCTGCTGACTGTGGCTTATTTCGCGAAGCCGCCGGAACAGATGTTGCGAAAGTCCGCTTAAAATGGTATAATGAGCATTATATTGGCTATGTTCACACAAGCCGGAATAATGCGGAAAACACATTATAAATTCGTCAAAGAAGGTGAAAACGATGTCAAGACTGAAGACTCCGAAAAAACCGAAGAAGGCAAAGCCGGCGAAAACGCTTCACAGGGAACCAGCGAAGTGTATGTCGCGCAAAGAGCGTAAACTTAGGGAAAAACGAAGAAAGCAGATGGATAAGCATATCGACCGTGCCATGGGATTCGTGGCAATCGTGCTGTGCACCGTTTCAGCAATCTTGGACGTAAAAAATAACAAAGACTTATAAAAAGAGGATGGAAGAGGAAAGGAAGAGAACAACAATGAAGAATTTCGAAGGATTACTTGAGCAGATCAAATCATGCAGCAAGAAGAAGCTTGCCGTTGCAGTTGCACAGGATGATGCAGTTCTTGAGGCAGTAAAGGCAGCGAAGGACAAGGATATCGCAGATGCGATTCTGGTCGGAGATGCTGATAAGATCAAGGAAATCGCTGTAAGTATGGATATGAGTTTAGAGGGTTTTGAAATTATTGACGTGAAGGATCCGACAGAAGCAGCCCTGACAGCAGTAAAGCTTGTACATGATGGAGAGGCAGATATGTACATGAAGGGTCTCATTGACACAAAGGGATTCCTGAAGAGTGTACTCAATAAGGAAGTGGGACTTAGAACCGGTAAGGCTTTGTCACATGTATGTCTGTTTGAGATTGAAGGCTTCGAGAAGATGTTCTTCCTGACTGACGTTGCATTTATTCCATACCCAACATTGGAGGACAAGGTAGATATCATCAGCAACACAGTTGCAGTTGCACATGCATGTGGTATCGAGTGTCCAAAGGTAGCTCCGCTTGCAGCCGTAGAGGTAGTAAATCCGAAGATGCCTGTTACAGTAGACGCAGCTGAGCTTACAAAGATGAATGAAGAGGGTAAGATTACAGGCTGTATCGTGGACGGACCGCTTTCCATGGATCTTGCAATTGATCCGGAAGCTGCAAAGCATAAGGGAGCAACGAACCGTAAGATTGTCGGTGATGCAGATATCTTACTGTTCCCAGACATTCACGCAGGTAATATCACATATAAGACATTGGTTCACACAGCAAAGGTTAAGAATGGCTGTATCTTAACAGGTACAAAGGCGCCGGTTATTCTGACATCCCGTTCCGATACATTTGAGACAAAGGTGAATTCGATTGCCCTTGCAGCAATCGTAGCTGAGAACTTAAAGAAGAACCAGTAATTACAAGCATATTCAAATGTGCAGAAAGATATAGCAGATATGGTTGGGCATACGTGTGTCCAACCGATATACATATATATTGCACATTTGCATACATATAAAGGAGGATAATAAAATGAGTTATAAGTCATTGATCATCAATCCGGGTTCTACATCTACAAAGATTGGTGTATTCGAAGATGAGACATTGTTGTTCGAGGAGACACTGCGTCATTCGACTGAGGAGATTGCACAGTTCGATTCAATCGTTGCACAGAAGGATTTCCGTAAGGATGTCATCGCTAAGGTTTTAGCAGAGAATAATTTCGATATCAAGACACTGGATGTTGTTGTAGGCCGTGGTGGTCTGCTTAAGCCAATTCCGGGTGGTACATACACAGTTACAGATGAACTGGTAAAGGACTTAGTAGAGGCAAAGCGTGGTGAGCATGCATCAAACCTCGGTGGTATCCTGGCAAAGGATTTCGCTGACGAGCTTGGAATCCCTGCTTATATCGTAGACCCGGTTGTTGTTGACGAGTTACAGGACGTTGCAAGACTTTCCGGACATCCGGAGCTTCCTAGAACAAGTATCTTCCATGCATTAAACCAGAAGGCAGTTGCAAAGCGTTATGCAAAGGAAGTTGGTAAGAAGTACGAGGATTTGAACCTCATCGTTGTTCATATGGGTGGCGGTGTATCTGTAGGTGCTCATACAGGTGGTAAGGTTGTAGATGTATTTAATGCATTGGATGGCGATGGTGCATTCTCTCCGGAGCGTGCCGGTGGTGTTCCAAACGGCGAGCTGGTTCGTCTGTGCTACTCAGGCAAGTATACAGAGAAGGAAATGATCAAGCAGCTTGTCGGTAAGGCAGGCTTCAATGCATACTGCGGTTCAAACGACGCAAGAGACATCGAGGCTATGGCTAAGAATGGTGATAAGCATGCACAGCTTGTATTCGATGCATTCTTATATCAGGTATCGAAGGATATCGGAGCACAGGCAGCGGTTCTCTCCGGTAAGGTTGATCAGATCATCCTGACAGGCGGTATCGCATATGGCAAGTACGCAACCGAAGAGATCACAAAGAGAGTAAAGTTTATCGCACCGGTTACCGTATACGGTGGCGAAGACGAGCTTCTTGCCCTGGCACAGGGTGCGCTTCGTGTATTAAATGGCGAGGAAGAAGCGAAGGTTTATTAAGAGAAAATGTTTTATGGGAGGGGTAGAATGGACGAAAATAACACACAGCAGGGAGGCTTTCCGGATCCATCCGGAAATGTGAATTCACAGCAATCAGGGCAACCGGTACAGCCGGATATGAACGGATATTACGGACAGCAGCCGGTACAGCCGGATGCG
>ULWY01008427.1_pt1 | contig 57447 bp, 49 predicted proteins | sample 1960761 | NCBI WGS metagenome assembly ULWY01 (sample SAMEA4835824, study PRJEB28245) | human gut metagenome | biome: gut microbiome; material: fecal sample | place: Denmark | collected 2008 | reverse complement strand
GAAAAAATCAAATGGAGACTTTCCGATTATGATGGGAATGTAACAAACACTTGGATTGGGCGAGGCAAATTTAATTCAAATATAAAAGTTGTCAGTGACCGAGTTCTTTGGGTAGGGACTGTATCACGAGACAATACAAAGGAAGGTTGGTCGTTTGACAGCAGTAATATGAGAACATATTTTTCTGAGATTTACAAAAAGAATGGTGCATCAGTATCTGATGAAATGCCAACTTTTGGGATAAGTTATAACGAAAAGAGTTATTATTATGGACCAGCAGGACAACAAGAGAAAGTGAAATACACTACATCTTCATATACTGGAATAAACATTGCCACTGAAGAAGAGATAAAAATAAACTTGACTGATTTAAGAGCGAGAGCGAGTGATATGGTAGCATTCATCCTTGGACTTAACGAAGATAGTTATTGTGATTATTGGACAAGAGAGCTTGGTGGAAGTTTGAAGAATGGCAAGATAATCACAAACAGTGGAATGACAAAATCAGCATGGCTACAAAACTTTTATGGAGTAAGATTTTCACTTCGTATGAGTGAAGGCTCAAGAGTTTGATGATTAAAATAAAAAGGAGAGTGATTAAACTCTTCTTTTTTTGTTATTGCTCGGATTTTGAGTAAATTAGTAACAAAAATCTTAAAAAATACCTTTAATTTGTTTGCCTTGATTTCTTGTCATTTGGTATAATATTATCGTTACAGAAAGGAGATGTTTATTTTATGAAAAAGTATGTTTACTTATTTAAAGAAGCAGATGGAAAAAACAAAGCACTTTTTGGTGGTAAAGGTGCAAACCTCGCTGAAATGACAAAGATAGGCTTGCCAGTTCCTCAAGGCTTCACAATCACAACCGAAGCGTGCACAAAATATTATGAAGATGGAAAAATGATAAATGATGCCATCAAAGCTCAAGTTGAAGAAAAACTTGCTCAAATCGAAAAGATGACAGGAAAGAATTTTGGAGATCCAACAAATCCTTTGCTTGTTTCTGTTCGTTCAGGTGCTAGAGTTTCTATGCCTGGTATGATGGATACAATTCTTAACCTTGGACTTAATGACCAAGTTGTTGAAGGTCTTGCAAAACTTACAAACAATGAAAGATTTGCTTATGACTCATATCGTCGTTTTATTCAAATGTTTAGTGATGTTGTTATGCAACAAGACAAATCTAAATATGAAAGAATTTTGGACGATATCAAAGAAAAGAAAGGTGTTAAGTATGATAAAGATTTGACAGCTGATGATTTGAAAGAAATCGTTAAACTCTTCAAAAAACTTTATAAAGAGTCTCAAAAGGTTGAATTTCCACAAGAACCTAGAACTCAACTTATTGAAGCTATCAAAGCCGTATTCCGTTCTTGGGACAACGACAGAGCCAATGTTTATAGAAGAATGCATGACATTCCATACAACTGGGGCACTGCTGTAAATGTTCAATCAATGGTTTTTGGCAATATGGGAGAATCTAGTGGAACTGGTGTTGCATTTACAAGAAACCCATCTACTGGTGAAAACAAACTCTATGGTGAATATTTGATGAACGCACAAGGCGAAGATGTTGTTGCCGGAATCAGAACTCCACAACCAATTGCTGAACTTGAAAAACAAAATCCAGAAGTTTTTGCTCAATTTGTTTCTATCTGCAAAAAACTCGAAAATCACTATAAAGATATGCAAGATATGGAATTTACTATTGAAAATGGCAAACTCTATATGCTTCAAACAAGAAACGGCAAACGTACAGCAAAGGCCGCTCTCAAAATTGCTGTTGACCTTGTAAATGAAGGAATGATTGACAAGAAGACTGCTCTTCTTATGATTGACCCAAAACAACTTGATGCTCTCTTGCACCCAACATTTGATGAAAAGGCTGTTAAGAAAGCTACAGTTGTTGGTGAAGCACTTCCTGCATCTCCTGGTGCTGCTTGCGGAAAAATCTGCTTTACAGCTGAAAAAGCAAAAGAACAAGGTGGAAAGAAAGGAAAGGTTGTTCTTGTTCGTCTTGAAACATCTCCAGAAGACATTGAAGGTATGGCTGCATCTCAAGGTATCTTGACTGCTCGTGGTGGTATGACATCTCACGCTGCCGTTGTTGCTCGTGGTATGGGAACATGCTGTGTTGCTGGATGCTCTGCTATCAAATTTGCTGATGATGGAAAATCATTCACACTTGGCGGAAAGAAATACAAAGAAGGAGATGTTATCTCTTTTGATGGTTCTACAGGAAAAATTTATGACGGCGAAATCGCTACAGAAGATGCAAAAATCTCTGGTGAATTTGCTACTATCATGCAATGGGCTGATGAATATAGAAATTTGATGATCAGAACAAATGCAGATAATCCAAGAGACACTGCAGTTGCATTCAACTTTGGTGCAGAAGGCGTTGGTCTTTGCAGAACAGAACATATGTTCTTTGAAGCAGACAGAATCCCAGCAGTGAGAGAAATGATTGTTTCTACAACTACTGAAGAGAGAAAGAAGGCTCTCAAGAAGTTGCTCCCAATGCAACAAAAAGACTTTAAAGGCATCTTTAAGGCAATGAAAGGTCGTCCAGTTACTATCCGTTTCTTGGATCCACCTCTTCATGAATTTTTGCCACACGAAGATGATGAAATTAAAGCTCTCGCAAAAGAAATGGGCTTGACATTTGAATCTCTTAAAGCAACTGTTGAATCACTCCATGAATTTAACCCAATGATGGGTCACCGTGGTCTTAGACTTGCAGTAACTTATCCTGAAATTGCTGAAATGCAAACAGAAGCTGTTATTAAGGCTGCAATCGAAGTTATGAAGGAAGACAAAATTGACGTTGTTCCTGAAATTATGATCCCTCTTACATGCGACAGTGTTGAATTTAAGTATGTAAAAGACATCGTAACAGCTACAGCTGATAAAGTTTTGGCTGATCATAAAATTGAAATGAAGTATAAAGTCGGCACAATGATTGAAATCCCTCGTGCTGCTATTACTGCTGACCAAATTGCAAAATATGCAGAATTCTTCTCATTTGGAACAAACGATCTTACACAAATGACATATGGATTCTCTCGTGATGATGCTGGAAAATTCCTTGATATCTACTATCAAAAGAAGATTTTTGAAAGCGATCCTTTTGCTAGACTTGACCAAAACGGCGTTGGCAAACTTGTAAGAATTGCTGCTGAACTTGGAAGAAGCACAAGACCTGACATCAAACTTGGTATTTGTGGTGAACATGGTGGAGATCCATCATCTATCGAATTCTGCCACAGAGTAGGACTTAACTATGTTTCTTGCTCACCATACAGAGTTCCTATCGCTAGACTTGCTGCTGCTCAAGCTGCAATCAAATATCCAAGAAAGAAAAAAGGTTTGTTTCATAAATAAACTTGCGATTTGAAAGAAAAAACATCTCAAAAGAGATGTTTTTTTTGTTGCTCATGGCAACTGCCCGCATGGCGGGTGCGTGTCTGCGGGCTTTCAAATCGCCCATCAACTTTGACGTTCAACTATTTTGCAATTCAAAAACGATATCTCCGCACATAACATCAAAATAGGAAAAGGTTTGAAGTTTATCATCAGGCGTTTTGATTGTGAAAACACTTGGATAAACATCTTTTATTGTCGCATTGACTGATTCTATTCTTTTTCGTCCTCGGTTTATGCTCATTTGCACATTTTGACCTTTCAAGTTTGATATTTTAAGTTTGATTTCGTCAAGACCATACACTATTTTTCTCATAAAAACCCCTTTACCGAATTTTTTCCAAACAAAAGAAATTTATTCAAAAATTTGTTCTAATGAGAATTGTCTTGCAATAGAATATAGTAGTTTTGATTTGGAGGGGTGAAAAATTATGTCATTTGAAATGAACAAATTTAAAGTGGTCAAAAAGAAACGATTGGAAAAAAGCGAATTTAATGTTGAATGTAATGTTGAGACGAGTGTTGAAATTGAAAAAATCTTGTCTGTTTGCCACACTGCAACTGCGGAAAATGCAGAAATTTTGAATGGTGTTGTAAATTATGCTGGCACTATAGATTTGTGTATATTGTATTGCACTGTTGATGGAGAAATTGGAACAATAAATGCTTCTTGTCCGTTTACTTCAAAATTTGAAGACCAATCTATTATGGTTGGAGATAAAGCCGGCATTCAAGTTGAAGTTGAAGATTATTCTATTGACAGTGTGACAAGCAATAATATCAAAATCAACTGCACTGTTTGCCAACAAGGGGTTTTGATTTGTGAAAGAGAAGTAGCAAATGTTTCTACTGGCGATGAAAATATGTGCATGCGTGAAGATGAAATGCTTGTCAACACATTGGTAGGTCAAGCACAAGAAACATTTGTTGTTGAAAGTGAAGTTTCTATCAAAGAGCCTATCAAAAAAGTTTTGCTTTCAGACAGTCAAGTTTCTGTTAAAAATGTTGAGAGCGGAGTAAATTTTGTTTCTGTTGGCGGAGAAGTTGTTACTCGACTTTTGTATCTCACAGAAAAAGATAGATTTGAATCAACTTATATCACAGAAAATTTCAAAGAAGAGGTAGAACTTGAAGGGGTAACTCGTGATTCAGTCAGTGAAGCAGTCGCTTGTGTAAAGAAAAATGCTGTGAAGTGTGAAGTTGAAGAAGCCGATAAGGGTGTAAATATAAAACTCACAGTCCCTGTTGAAGTGAAAGTTTGCTCATATTTGGAAAAGCAAGAAACAATCATAAAAGATATTTATAGCACAACAAACGAATTGGAAGTTTCTACCGAATCTTTTGAAATGACAAAACAACTACAAGGCGATTATTTTGAAACCAAAATTGATGGAACACTTTCACTTGACGAAGACAAACCAAGAGTTGATAAGATTATGTTTGTGGGTGGTTCAAATTTGGCGATTACAAATTCTTATCTCAAAGGTGGAGAAGTTTTTGTTGAAGGTGTAAGCAAAACCAATGTGATTTATCTTAATGATGAAACAAATTCTTTGCACAGTGTTGTGATTGAAGTGCCATTTGTAGTTTCAGAAAAATCAAGTGCAAATTGTGAGAATGCTACCGTAGAAAGTGTTTTTGCAGTGCTTTATGATGTTGATGTTGTTGCAAAGAAAGGACGAGAATTTTATTTTGATGCAAAACTTAAAATCAATGTAAATTATGATTGCGAGCAAGTTGGTGCAGTGATTTCAAACATAAATGTTGGTGCGGAATATCCAGAAAAAGATTGTGCAATAGAACTTTTCTTTGCAAGTGCAGGACAAAATTCTTGGGATTTGGCAAAGAGTGCAAATGTTAAGGAAGAGACAATCATGCTTCAAAATCCAGAAGTTGTTTTCCCACTTGAAAAAGATGAAAATATCATTGTATATTATAAGAAAAATTAACAAAAGAAAAATCCCTTCAAATCAAATTTGTTAAAAAATATGAAAAATCGCATTTTTTTGCGGTTTTTTCTTTGTTTTTGATGGATAAAATCAGATTGAAGGAGAAGATTTATGAAATATATTTTGTCATTTGTTGGAATATGCTTGGTTTGTTGCGGCCTATTTTTTTGCAAAGAGACGAAAAATTACAATCAAACATTTGCCAATGATGATTATATGCGTATTCACATAACAGCAAATTCAAATTCTGACAGAGACCAAAATATGAAATATAAGGTCAAAGATGCAGTTGTTGACTTTTTGATACCAAAACTGGCGTATGCGGAAAACAGAGAACAAGCGGAACAAATTATATTTGAAAATCTTGAAGGAATTGAAGATGTCGTAAAGGATCTTTTGCAAGCAGAAAATGCAAATTATGGGGCAAAATTCTCAATTGAACCAGAAAAAATACCAACTAGGGCTTACGACAATTTAGTGTTGAATGAAGGTATTTATCAATGTTTAAAAATCGATTTGGGTGATGCAAATGGTGACAACTGGTGGTGTGTTGTCTTCCCAGCTGTGTGTTTTTTATCTTCAAAAAATTCTGGAAATTATGTTTATATTTCCAAAATTTGGGACATTATATGTAGTGTAACACGATAAATAAAAGGAGAACTTATGAAAAAGAAAATGGTGGCGATTGTGTTTGCAGTTGTGTTTGTGTTTATCTCAATTGGCACAACTGCAGTTGTTGTAACAAATTACATAGATTCAAATGTGGCAGTTGTTGAGGCGGCACTTACAACAAGTCAAACAAGGACTGTTCAAACAAAACTCAAAAGGTGGGGCTATTATACTGGCGGAATTGACGGAATTTACGGAAATCAGACCAGAAAAGCAGTTCGACTTTTCCAAAAGAAAAACAGACTTGCTGTTGATGGAATTGTTGGCCCCAAAACCGCTGCTGCTCTTGGAATGACAATAAAAAGCGATGACAACACTGCATCAAACAGCGATTTGTATCTTTTGGCAAAATGTATTTATGCAGAAGCACGTGGGGAGAGTTACACTGGACAGGTTGCAGTTGCGGCAGTGATTTTAAACAGAGTTAAAAGTGCGGATTTCCCAAACACAATTGCTGGTGTAATTTATCAACCTTGGGCTTTCACTGCAGTGAATGATGGGCAAATAAACCTTGAACCTAATCAAATCGCATATAATGCAGCAAGAGATGCAATGAATGGTTGGGATCCTACTTACGGAGCACTTTATTATTACAACGCAAAGACAGCAACAAACAAATGGATTTACAACAAAAAGACTACTGTGACAATTGGCAATCATGTGTTTGCAATTTAGGGGGCAAGTTATGAAAGATACGAAAATTAAAAAAACAAAAAATGACAATTTGAAAGAGCCGAAACAAAAGCCCGAAAAGATTGACAATAAAAAACATAAAAACGGAGCGATTATTGGTTTGTCAATTGCTACAGGGATATTGGGACTTACTACGCTGGGGTTTGGAATTGGATATGGTGTGATGACTGGACAAGCAAACAATTATGCAGTTCAACTTGAAAACAGCTACAAAAAGAATTATTACGAACTTGTCGACAATGTCAACACCGCAGATATGAATATAAGCAAATTGCTCGCATCGAACAATGAGACTTACAAGGCAAAACAACTTGGTGAACTTGCACAAGGGGCAAAGGATATGCAAAGCAACATCGCTTCATTGCCTCTTTCAAGCGACAATATTGTGCAAAGTGTAAAATTTATCAATCAGATGTCTGGTTATACACAAATTTTGGAGCAAAAGATTTCTGAAGGTGGAACTCTTTCTGACGAAGATTTGCAAACATTGCGACAAATGCATGATGCTCTTACTGAAATGAAGAGATTTCTAAACCATATGTCTACAGAAATTATGCATGGATATAGCATTTTGGACGCAAGTTTGAAGGTTGATGGCGATTATAGTTCGTTTTCAATGGATTTTGCACAAATAAAGGCTGATGATACTGATTATCCGACAATGATTTATGATGGACCATTTTCTGACTCGGTGGTAAATCAAAAAGTAAAGGGGCTTTCTGGGGCAGAAATTTCAAAAGAGGATGCTTACAAAGTTGTTGATAAAAAATTTAAAAATATTTCAAATTTGAAATACAATGGGCAGACAAATGGAAAATTTAAAACTTACAATTTTTCTTTGCTGAATTCTGATGGACAAAAATTGTTTGTGCAAACAACAAAAGTCGGTGGAAAAATTTTGACGGCAAGTAGCACAGTAAAGAGTGGCATGGACAATATCTCTTTTGAGAAAGCACAAAAAATTGCTATTGATTTTGCAAAAGAAAATGATGTTGAAGATGCAAGTGTTGTGTGGAGCGAAGAATTTGACAGCCAAGCTTATTTCAATATTGCACCGAAACAAAATGGAATAATTTTGTATCCAGATTTGGTAAAAGTCAAGATAGACATGGAAAATGGAAACGTGATTGGCTATGATTCAATGACATATTGGACAAATCACACAAAGAGAAATCTCGGCACTGCGAAGGTATCAAAAGAAAGTGCAAGAGCAGAAGTAGACGACTCCTTCGAGACAAGTGATGGAAGACTTGTGCTTGCTCCACTTGACTATAATCGGGAAGTTCTTTGCTGGGAGTTTGAATGTCAAAGAAATGGTTCTACATATTATATTTACATAAATGCAGAAAGTGGAATTGAAGAGAACATTTTGAAAGTTGTGGAAACAAGTGATGGAAGCAAATTGATGTAGCAAAATTTAAAATGTTAAATTGGTTTAGTATTATGAAAAATTATTTTTCTTAAACTTGTTATTGAAAAGATTAAAAAGAAAAAGACTATCTTTTATAGATAGTCTTTTTGTATTTTTGCTCAAACATTATTCATTTTCTGCACTTGCAAGAGCCTTTTCATATTCAGCAAGGATTTTTTCTTTCAACATTTCTCTAACTTCAGTTTTGATTGGGTGAACAATGTCTTTAAATTCTCCCTCGTTAGTTTTTCTGCTTGGCATTGAAAGAAAATAACCATCTTTGCCGTTGATGACTTTGATGTCATGAACAACAATTTCATCATCGATTGTGATTGATGCAACTGCTTTGAGTTTGTCATTGTTGTTGTTTACGAGTCTTACTCTAATGTCCGTAATATTCAAGTTTTTTTACCTTCCTTTTTTTAGATTAACCTTTGTCGGTCATGATTATTATATCATAAATGATGTTTTTTGCAAAAGATTTTGCAACATTGACAAATATTTTTTGATTGACATATAACTGCAATATGAAGAATTATTATCTAATGGGTATAAAAGGAATTTCAATGTCTGCTCTCGCAATAATACTCAAAAACCAAGAGTTTTCTGTGGCTGGTTACGATGAAAACCAAAACGAGCAAAACAAATTTTTTAAGAAGTTTGGCATTGTTGTTGACCATGTTTTCGATATAAAAAAGATAAAAAAAGCAGATGTTGTCGTTTATTCGTCAGCATTTAAGGAAGGAAATTTTGTTTTTGACCAAACAAAAAAATATGCGAAAGTTCTTTTGACAAGGGGACAGCTTTTGGGAGAACTTTCTAGAGAATTTGATAAAGTCGTGGCAGTGTCAGGTTCTCATGGAAAGACGACTACAACTGCAATGATTTTTGAAATTTTGAAAGTAGCAGGGAAAAATCCAACACTGCATTTAGGCGGTTATCGAATAGAAGACGGACAAAATTTTTGTTTGGGTGACAAAAAATTTTTTGTCACGGAAGCATGTGAATATTACGACAATTTTTTAAATTTAAAACCATATATCTCGGTTGTTACAAACATTGAAAAAGAGCATATGGATTATTTCAAGACGTTTGAAAATCAAAAAAAATCTTTTGAGAAGTTTAAGCAAAATTCAAAGTTTGTGATTGATGATATTGACGGCTTTAAAGCAAAAAATATCCATCATAGAAAAGATGGAAAACTGTCTTTTGATTTGTATGAAAATGGCAAAAAGTTGATGCATTTAAAGCTCAATTTGTGTGAAGAAATAAATACAAAAAATTGTATGTTTGCATATCAAGTTGCATCATTTTTGGGTGTGCCTGATCTAAAAATCAAACTTGGACTTGAAAATTTTGCAGGTGTAAAAACGAGATTTGAAAAGGTTTGTTCTCCATTTTTTGATGATGTTGTGTGCGATTATGCTCATCATCCAACAGAAATTAAAAAAGCAATAAACAGTGCAAAAAAAATATATAAAGAAAAACAAATCATTGTTGTTTTTCAACCGCATACTTATTCAAGGACAAAGACGCTTTTAAATGAATTTGTTGAGACCTTTGAAAATGTTGGACTGCCAGTTTTTTTCAAAACATATTCCGCAAGAGAAACAGAAAAAGATGGGGTGAGTGCAAAAGATTTAGCTGAAATTGTGAAACGGAAAAACAAAGATGCTGTTTATTTTGATGATTTTGACTCTTTGAAAGATTTTTTACTCAAGTTTGAGAAAGCAGATACAATGATTTTGTTTGTTGGTGCGGGCGATTTGCCGATGATTTTACACAAAAATAATTTTATTACATAAAATGATGTTATGATATACAAATTTAAAAACGAAGAAATCTCTTACAAATTTTTTGATAGAAAAAGCGATGTGACAAATGTCTTTTTGCATGGCTGGGGATGTGACAGCAAAAGTTTGTTTTTTTGCAACAAATATGCTCATGCAAACAATTTGTTTTTGGATTTTCCACCTTTTGGAGAGAGCTCAAAAGATATAAGAGGTTGGACAATTTTTACATATGCAAACATGGTCATATCTTTGTGTGAACATTTGGGATTGAAAAAAATCAATGTTATTGGTCATTCATTTGGTGGACGTGTAGCAATTATTATGTCGGTTTTGTGCAAAGAAATGGTTCAAAAAATTGTGCTGATTGACAGCGCTGGGTTGAAACCAAAAAGGTCACTTTCTTATTATTTCAAGGTTTTGACATACAAAATCAGAAAACGCCTTGGGCTTGATGTTTCAAAATATGGAAGTTGTGACTATTTGGCTTTGAGTCCGCAGATGCGCAAAATTTTTTCTAGCGTTGTATCCACTCATCTTGACGAATTTTTGCCATTCATTAAGTGCGAGACTTTGATTATGTTTGGCAAAGATGATAAAGTTACGCCTGTGTATATGGCAAAAAAGCTTAAAAAGAAAATCAAAAAATCAAGACTTGTTTTGTTTGAAGATGCTGGACATTTTTGTTTTGTTGACAAAAGATTGGAGTTTGTTTCTGAAATTTCACAGTTTTTGAATTCATAAAACACAAAGGAGAAAAAGATGTTTGTTTTGTATGCTTTTGTTTGTGCTTGTGTGCTTTCACTTTTGGATTTGATTTACATAAAAATTTTTCAACTTGAAAATTATAGAGTAAAAAATTATTTAAAAAAGGTTTTTGATTTTGAGATTGCTTTTGGCAAAAAAAATAAATTAAATTTTACAAAAAGAATAAAAAGATTGATTATTTTTGATTTTTTTCTCAATTTTTTATATTTTTTCCTAATATTTTTCTTAATTAAAAATATTTATTTGATTATTTCTTTGCTATTTCTTGCCTTTATTTTTAGCGAATATTTGATTGTTACAACATTTTTAATTGCAACTCCTATCGAAAATGCAATAAAGATGAGTTTTGTTAAGAAGGCGAAAAATAAACTGAAACAAACAAATTGCAAGAAAATTGCCATTACTGGAAGTTTTGGAAAAACATCAACAAAAAACATTTTATATCAAATTTTGAAAGAAGAATTTGATGTGTGTACTTCTCCACAAAGTTATAATACACCAATGGGAATTTGTAAAACTATTTTGGAAAACTTGAAAGAAACTGATGATTTTTTGATTGTTGAATATGGAGCTCGAAGAAAAGGAGATATAAAATTTTTGGCAGAAAATTTTGGTGTAGATTTTGGAATTGTTACACCGATTGGCAATTGTCATTTGGAGACATTTGGTTCACTTGAAAACATTGCAAATGAAAAATATGAGTTATGTCAAAATGCAAAAGAATGTGTTTTGTTTAATGGCAAAAGCTTGTCTACAAAAAATCTTTTTGAAAAATACCCATACAAAAAATATCTTGTTTGTTCGCAAAACAGTTTTGCATATGCAAAAAATATTAAACATTCATCAAATGGTTCCAAATTTGATTTGATTGTAAATGGACTAAAAATTCAATGCAAATCATCTTTAATGGGAAAGGCAAACATTGACAATATTGTTGTTGCAACAGCAATGGCTTATCTTTTGGGAGAAAGTTTGTTTTCAATCCAAAAAGCGATAGAGAAATTGAAACCAATTCCGCACAGATTAGAGCTCATAAAGAGTGATTTTGCATATGTAATTGATGACTCTTACAACAGTAATTTGGAGGGTTTTAAGACGGCACTTGATGTTTTGAAATCTTTTAAAGGGAAGAAGATAGTTGTTTCGCCAGGAATGATAGAGCTTGGTTCAATGCAAGCGGAAACAAATTTTGAAGCTGGTAAAATGGTGGCAAAAGTCGCAGACATTTTTGTGATAATGAATGAAACCAACAAGAAATCGCTTTATGATGGGGCGCTTTCTGCTGGAATGGAGAAAGAAAAAATTTTTTTTGCTACAACTCGAAAGGAGCAAACAAATCTTTTGAAAAACATTTTAACACAAGGCGATGTGGTGCTTTTTGAAAATGATTTCCCAGACAATATCAAATAAATGTCATTTTGATGTTTTGTTTCATATAAAAAATAATAGAAATTTTTGTTGAAAAGGAAAATGAGAAATGAAAGGAAAAGTTTTGATCGTTTATGGTGGAAAAAGTGTAGAACATGACATTTCAGTTATTACGGCAATGCAGACTATGAAGTTTTTGCCAAAAGAATATGAGTTTTTGCCGGTGTATATAGATAGAGTCGGAAAGTGGTGGATAGGAGACAATTTGAGAGATATAAAAATATACTCAAATTTTGCCAAGATGAGCAAAAAATCACATCAGGTAACGCTTGTTTTTGGACAAAATGCACTTTTTGAAATAAAGAAAAACAAGTTATTTAAAGTGTGTGATATCTTTTCAGTTTTAAATTGCTGTCATGGCAATGTTGGTGAAGACGGTGCCTTGCAGGGTGCATTGAAGTGTTGTGGTGTTGCGACAACTTCATCAGGGGTGACATCGTCCGCACTGTGCATGGATAAAAGTTTTATGAAAGACATTTTTCAAGCGAATGATATTCCTTCACCGACATATGTTTATTTTGATAGATGTGCATACGAGAGAAATGCAGAAAAAATTGTCAAAGAAGCGGAGTCAAAAATCAAATACCCAATGATAGTCAAACCAGCGAATCTTGGAAGTAGTATTGGAATTTCTGTCTGCAAAACCAGAAAGGAATTAACTGAAGCACTCAATCTTGCGTTTAAGTTTGACAGCAAAATTTTGATAGAGAAACTTGTTGAAAATTTGAAAGAGTTTAATTGTGCTTGTTTCAAATTTGGTAGGGATTACTTTTCGTCTGCTGTAAACGAAGTGAAAAACAAAAAAGAGATTTATACATTTGAAGATAAGTATCTTGCTCGTGAGGGAAAAAATCAAGAAGTTAGAAATGGCATTGCAAAAAAAGTGCAGACATTGACTGAACTTGTTTATAAAAGATTTGACTGCAAAGGTGTGGTCAGAGTTGATTTTTTGTTTGATGAAAAAAATGACAAACTCTATGTGAATGAAATAAATTCAATTCCTGGGTCGTTGGCATTTTATTTATTTAAAGATGTGCCTTTCAAAGATTTGATTGGGGCGCTTGTAAAGCAAAGTGTTGTTGACTATTCAAATGAAAACGCACTCATAAAAACTTTTGATAGTGATGCACTAAAACTTTTTGAAAAGGTATCAATATCGCTGAAAAAGTAGTTGAAATTTTTGTCGTTTTTGGACTTATTTTGCATCTGATACACCAAAACATTTTTCGTATATTAAAATACTAGCAAAAGGAGAACATTATGCTTTTGTATCAAGTTTTTCAAGGTTGCGGTCTGGACGAAGAATTGAAAAGACACAAAAATTTTGAGATTTTAAATGTTTCGCACGCACATGAACATTGTGATGACAAGACGATATACTTTTGTTTCGCACAAAATTATCAAACCGCTCTTGCAAAGTGTCAGTTTGCAGTGGAAAATGGAGCAAAGATTGTTGTCTCAAATTTTGACTTGCCACTTAAAGAATGTGTTGTGACAGAAGATTGCAGGGGTGTGTTTGCAAATTGTTGTGCAAATTTTTATCATCACGCATGTGACAAATTGAAAATTGTTGGAATAACAGGGACAAATGGAAAAACTACGACTTCTCATATTATTGGAGAGATGCTTAAGCGAAACGGAAAGAAGGTGGGAGTGATTGGCACAAGTGGGATTTTTTATGACGGCAAAACTTTGCCGAGTCCACTAACCACACCAGATGCAGATTTTTTGCACAAAACATTTTTTGATATGCAAGCATGTGGAATTGAGTATGTTGTTATGGAAGTTTCTGCTCATGCAATCGACCAAAAACGCATTGACGGAATAAAATTTGAACTTGGTGTTTTGACAAATATAACACAAGACCATTTAGATTATTTTAAAACCTTTGATACTTACAAACAGGCAAAATTGGAATTTTTGACGCAAAAATACGTTAAAAAAGCGATTGTTTGTGTAGATGATGAAAATGTCAAATCGTTTTTGCAAAGTTCGCAAGTGCCAACAATTACTTATGGAATAAACAATCCTAGTGATGTTTTTGGTATTGATATCTGCTGTTCAATGAATGGCTCGCATTTTGTTGCAAATGTTATCGATAGCGTTGTTGAAATAAAAACCAATTTGATTGGACGATATAATGTAGAGAATTGTCTTGCGGCACTTACGGTTTGCAGGGAACTTGGTCTTGATGACAAACAACTCTCGACAGGATTGAATTTTATCAATCCAGTTGAAGGTCGTTTTAATGTTATAAATATTGATGGAAAATATGTTATTGTCGACTTTGCACATTCGCCAGACAGCCTCATGAATGTTTTGAAGACGGCAAAAAGTTTGACTGACAAAAAAGTCTTTGTTGTGTTTGGATGTGGCGGAAAGCGAGATAGAACGAAGCGTTGGCAAATGGGAGAAATAGCAGAAAAATATGCGGATTATGTTTGCCTTACTGATGATAACCCAAGAACAGAAAAGTCGCTTGATATAATTGCAGATATTGAAAAGGGTATGAAAAGGCCACATGCGGTTGAACCTGACAGATATTTGGCTATAAAGAAAATGATTGATTTTGCGCAGACGGGTGATATTGTTTTGATTGCAGGAAAGGGCGCAGAAAAATATCAAGAGATTGGCACGGAAAAACGACCATACAATGATTTTGAGTCAGTATATAAATATTTTCAAGACTTAAAAACTCGACCAAATTGCCAAAAAGGGAGAGATGATTATGGCTGTTAGGTTTTTGATTTGCGGAATCGCAAGTTTGGTTTTTGCAAGCACAATTGCTCCGGTTGTGCTTTGGTTTTGCAAAAAAATTAAAGCGTCACAAAGCATTTTGCATTATGTGGACAAGCATGCTTCAAAAGAAGGAACTCCAACAATGGGTGGTCTTATTTTTTTGTTGACTCTTGTGTTTTCAAGTTGTTTTCTGCTTGAATATTCCACTTTTTTGGCATGGTTCTTGCTTGCCATAACCTTTGCTTATGCTCTCTTGGGATTTTTGGATGACTTTATCAAAGTTCATTACCATCACAATGAAGGCTTAAAGCCATATCAAAAAATTATTGGACAAGTTGGCATTGCTGTTATCATTGCGGTTTATGTCTATCTTTCAGGACGGACAAGTCTTTCTTTCTTTTCATTGAAATTTGACATTGGCTGGGGAATAATTCCGTTAGTCATTTTGGTTATGGTTGCCACTGCAAACAGTGTAAATTTGACTGATGGGCTTGATGGACTCGCTGGGGGAGTGTCATTTGTTTACATTTTGATTTTCGGGATTATTCTTTCACTTACCGCAATGCCAGAATATCAAAATATGGGCATTATGTGTTTTGGAATGTGTGGTGGAATTTTGGGATTTTTGACAAAAAATTGTTTTCCTGCAAAGATTTTTATGGGGGACACTGGCTCGCTCGCACTCGGTGGGTTTATTGGAGCTGTTGCTGTTTTGAGCGGACTTGAACTTTTGATTCCTATCATGGGCATAATGTTTGTTCTGTCAGCATTGAGCGACATTATTCAAGTTTTGCATTATAAAAGAACAAAGAAAAGAATCTTTTTGATGGCTCCACTTCATCATCATTTTGAACAAAAGGGAGTGCATGAAAATCGAATTGTCGTAGTATATATAGTTATAACAGCGGCAGTTTCTTTGTGTGTTTTGGCAACAATTTTGTCCGTTGGAATCTAACCAAAGGAAATTTATTTTGATGAGATTGAAAAACAAAAAAGTTTTGGTTTATGGGCTTGGTGACAGCGGTCGGGCAGTAATAAAAGTTTTGCGAAATCATGATGCGTATGTAAGTTTTTATGATGATAACATAAAATATTTTGAATATGTCGGTTTTGAAAGAAATCCACAGGACAAACAATATGATTTTGTTGTGGTTAGCCCAGGCATAAAATGCATTGGAAACAAACTTCTTGCGGAATTTGAAAAGAAAAATATACCTGTCATTTCGGAGATTGATTTCGCTTATCTTTTGTGTAAAGGCAAAGTGATAGCAGTAACTGGCACAAACGGGAAAACGACCGTTTGTATGCTCACTCAAAAAATTTTGAAAACTGCTGGCTATGAAACTTTTTTGTGTGGAAACATTGGACTTCCATTTTCTGCAATTTGCGAAAAAACGACAAAAAAGAGTGTTGTCGTTTGTGAAGTTAGCAATTTTCAGTTGGAATACAGCAAATATTTCCGTGCAGATGTTTCATGTATTTTAAATATAAAACCAGACCATTTGGACAGGCATGGAAGTTTTGAGGAATACAAAAAAACAAAATCCAAAATTGCACAGAACTTGAAGCATAAAGATGTTTTGATTTTGAATCTTGATGATGAAAATGCTAAAAGAATTTCCAATTTCAAGCATACGCAATATTTCTCAAAAAACAAAATGAAAAAAGGAATTTATGTTTACAAAGACCGAATTTATGTAAACAAAAAGCCCGTCTTAAAAACCGAAAACATTACACTTAAAGGCGATAAAAATCTTGAAAATGTGCTTGCTTGTGTGAGCATATGTTCTCATTTTAAAGTGACGCCAAATGACATGGCACGAGCAGTATCAAGTTTTTCTCCTGCTGACCATCGTATGCAAATTGTTGGAGTTGTTGGTGGTGTAAAATATGTTGATGACAGTAAGGCTACAAATGTAGCTTCGACTGTAGCGTGCGTGGAAGCCTTTAAGAATGAAAACCCTATTCTTTTGATGGGTGGGCTTGGAAAAGATATTGATTATGCCGAACTTTTTTCTTTAAATTTTCCAATCAAAGAAGTGATTTGCTTTGGACATGATAGGGAAAAAATCAATGCGTCTGCACAAAAGTATGCATATCGCACTGCAATTTTTGAAAAATTTGCTGATGCAGTAAGATATTCAAAGAGGATAGCAGAAGAAAAAGATTGTGTTTTGCTTTCACCTGCGTGTGCAAGTTTTGATGAATTTTCAAGTTATGCTGAGCGTGGAGAAATTTTCAAATCTCTAATTTTTGAGGATATGAAATGACAGAAAGTGTAAAACAAAAAAGTAAATTTTTTGGAGTTAAAGGCAAAACAAAATTTTTGTCAAAGCGAGAAATTTTTGTGATTTTGCTTGTGCTGGGACTTGTAATTTTTGGTTGTATCATGGTTTATAGTGCAAGTTGTTATTCAGCAGAGTATAGATACAAAAATCAATTTTTCTTTTTATATAAACAACTTTTTGGTGTTGCGTTGGGTATTTTTGCCTTGGTGTTTTTTTCTTTCTTTGATTATCATTTACTGAAAAAATTTCGTTATTGGATTTTGGGAGTGAGTGTGATTTTGCTCATTTTGGTGTTTGTTCCAGGTTTTGGCGTTCAAAGTTATGGGGCAAACAGATGGGTAAATTTGCTGGGGATTTCTATCCAACCATCAGAAATTGCAAAATTTGCCCTCGTTTTGTTCTTGGCATATTATTTGTCAGAGAAACATTACAAAATCAAGACCTTCAAAGGACTTTTGCCACCGCTTTGTGTTGCTGGAGTTTTGTGTGTGCTTGTCATCATTGAGCCAAGTATGAGTGTTACAATGTGTTTGGGAATGGTTACTCTTTTGATGTTGATTATTGGAGGAATGAGCAAAAAACACACTATACTGTTTTCATCAATGGCGGTGGCTGGTGTCCCACTTTTGATTTTGGCAGAGCCATATCGTTTGAAAAGATTGTTTGCTTTCTTAAATCCATGGGCATCGCCACAAGGCGAAGGATTTCAACTTATTCAATCTCTTTACAGCCTTGGCAATGGTGGATTTTTTGGTGTTGGGCTTTTCAATTCTCGTCAAAAATATCTCTTTTTGCCATTTGCTGAATCCGATTTTATCTTTTCAATAATTGGAGAAGAGTTGGGATTTTGTGGGTGTTGTCTTTTGATGGCAGCATATTTTTCTCTCGTTTGGTTGTTATTTAAAATTGGGCTCAATGCAAAAGACCGCTTTGGCTGTTTACTCACATGTGGAATAGGAATTGTTATTGCTGTGCAAACACTTTTAAATATAGCGGTGGTGACAGGTTCAATCCCACCGACTGGACTACCATTGCCATTTATTTCATCAGGCGGAACATCTGTTGCGGTTTTTATGGGAGCAATTGGAGTTGCTTTGAATGTTGAGAAACAAAGCAAAAAGATTGCATAGTGGAAAACAAAAAGAAAAATGCTAACAGTTGTGTTGGTTTTTTTGTAAAAAAAATAGTTGTGCAAGTCAACTATTTTATGATTACTTATATATCCCAAATAGTTCATTTGGTGTTGTGTCAAAATTTTTGCAAATTGCGACAATATTGTCATAACTTGGTTTCTTCTTCCCTAAGAGCCATTGACTGACAGTTGTTTGATTGACGCCAATTATTTTTGCAAATTTTTCTTGGCTCAATTCTTTTTCTATCATGATTTCTTTAATTATTTCTGTATAATTCATATTCAAATCTTATCAAAAATTAGGTCAAAAGGCTTGACATAGGTCAAAAGACCTATTAAAATAATTTTGATAAAATATGATTGTTTTATACATAAATTTGAAAAGGAAACAAAAATATGGATTTCGGAAAAAGATTGGCAAGAGCGATGTTGGTGTTGTTTTTGGGATTTTTAGGGAGTTTTATCATCAACCATTCTGGGTTAAAAATTCAAAATTTTACTTCACGCATGGGGATATATTTCATTTTTCGGGGTATATATAGTCTTATAGGGTTCTTTGCAAATTTATGTTTTGATCCACATTCTGCACATAATCCTACTTACAAACGTTCTGATCCTATAAACAAATTAAGTGTGGAAGACGAAAAATAAAACAATTAAAATCAGTCAACATGGCTGATTTTTTGTTTCAGTTTTGTAGATAACAGTGGAGCAAATTTGTTTCAAAACATATAAAGTGATATGGAAGAAAAATTGTTGATAAATGGCGGAAGCACTTTATGTGGAGAAGTGAAAGTTGAAGGAGCTAAAAATGCACTCCTTCCGCTTTTGGCGGCAACTGTTTTGAGTGAAGATGAATATCAAATTTCAAATTATGTTGACCTTGAAGATTTGAAAAATATGCGAGAGATTTTGAGCCTTTTGGGAGTTGAAACAAAATCTTCCGGCAATGAAATTTTTATAAATTCAAAACATATCAAAAACACCAAAATTACACATGAGCTCACACAGAAGTTGCGAGCATCTATTTTTACTTTGGGAGCGCTACTTGGGAAATTTAGAAAAGCAGAAATTGCTTATCCAGGTGGTTGTCAAATTGGTGCGAGACCTATCGACATTCACATCAATGGTTTTAAAGCACTGGGAGCAAAAGTTGTTGAAAAACATGGATATATTTATTGCAATGGCGAAAACTTAAAATCGGGTGAAGTTTTGCTTGATTTTCCTAGTGTGGGTGCAACTGAAAGTTTGATGATGTGTGCTTGTCTTCTTGATGGGGAAACCATTCTCAAAAATGTTGCAAAAGAGCCGGAAATTGTAGATTTGCAAAATTTTCTTGTTGCAATGGGAGCGAATATCATTGGTGCTGGCAGTGATTGCATAAAAATTGTTGGAGTAAAAAAAATGCATGGGTGTGCATACAAGGCAATTCCAGACAGAATTGTGGCAGGAACATACATTCTTGCAACTGCCGTTTGTGGCGGAAATGTGATTGTCGATGGTGCAATTTTTGAACATAATCAAAGTTTGATTTCGTTTCTTAAACAAACCGCTTGCCAAATCGAGACCTATAATGATAAAATAAGGGTGAAAGCAAACAAGAGGCTTTCTTCAATAGAAAATATAGAAACAAAACCTTTCCCATTTTTCCCTACCGATTTGCAGTCGCAGATGTTGGTTTTGCAAAGTGTTAGCAGTGGTGTAAGCATAATTCAAGAAAATATGTTTGAAAATCGTTATGGGATTGTTCCGGAACTCAAGAAAATGGGCGCAGATATTGTTTTGAAAGGGAAAACTGCACTAGTGAAAGGCGTGGATACGCTTTTTGGTGCAGATGTGTGTGCATCAGATCTTCGTGCTGGAGCAGGTTTGGTAATCGCTGGCATGAAAGCAGAGGGTTATACAACGATAAGCAATGCGTGGCTAATAGACCGAGGATATAAAAACATTGAAGAAAGATACAATTCTTTGGGAGCTGACATAAAAAGGATTTAAATTTGAGCAAAAAATTGATAATTACTCTTTCTGTTGTGTTTTCTGTGATAGCAGTGCTTCTTATTTTGTTTTGGACACTGTTTGCTTTATCTTCGGTTACAGCCAATTTTAAATCTACAACTGAAAATTTGAACATTTCAAATGAAGAAATTGTGGAAGCGGGGGAGTTTAGATATGGCTCATGCGTTTTGTTTGAAGGCAAACAAAAATCAATAAAAAAAATATATGCTCATGCGAGGGAAAATGAAAATTTTGCTTATCTTCGTGTTTTAAATATTGAAACAGTTTTCCCAAACAAGTTTGTTGTGCATGTTGTAGAGCGTGAAGAACTTTTTGCAGTTGAATATGGTGACCAATTTTTGATTTGTGACAGAGATTTTAGAGTTTTGAAAAAGCAAGATACATTCTCTTCAACTCAAACAAATGCCATTCTGCTTGCAGGTGTAAATGTTGAAAGTTCCAATGTTGCGGTTGGTGATTTTTTGAAAATTAAACAATCTGCAATGTTGAAATTTTATAGCATTATGCTCAAAAACAATAGAGATTTCGGACAACTTATTGGCAAGTATAAAAAAATAGAACTTTCAAGTTATGTTGACGAATTGACGAGGAAAGAATATACCGCATTGACAATGACGAGTTTTCAAGGACGCAAATTTGTGATAAACAACATTGATTTTGCATTTTTAAACAAAGTTCAGAAGTTGTTTGCAACAGAAAGTGCTTTCTACAATCAAAAAACGGACAGCGATGGCAATTTCTTGAACAGTGACGGCCAGTTTATTTATGTTGTTAAGACATCAAAAGGCGAGTATGTGTCTTATGAAAATGCGAAAGATATGAAGGATGATGACGGCAATTTGATTTATGATGAGACCGACAAAAAACCTTTGTCTTTTGAAATATTTAAAAATTGTTATATCAAAGTGGACAATTTGACTTTAAATAATTATATCAAACGCACAGAAAAAGACATTTACTATTCTTTGGTGGAAAATATTTGAATTTTTGTGACATTTTATTGACTTTAACTTTTTTTTGAAATATAATTGTTGCATAATTATCGTTGATGGGAATAATGATAAATGGTGTTTTCAGAGAGTTTGTGGCTGGTGAAAACAAACAACATTCATTGTCAGTTCCGCCCCGGAGATACTTGCGATGAGCAGGGTCGATTGCATGACAAAATTTGCAAAAATTGAGTGGGACATTTGTCCAATTAGAGTGGCACCGTGGTGTTTTCATCACCTCTAAAAAAGATTGTTCTTTTGATGGGGTGATTTTTTATGTTTATTTTTGCAAACGAAAAACTTAAAAAAGGAAATATCTCCCTTTGGGGATAAGTTTTTTGTGAGGAAAATAAGTAAGAGAAATGACAACATTTAAAAACAAGAAGGAAAATATTGTTTCAAATTGAAACAAAAGAACAACAAATTTTGGGAAAAGAAAAAAAATAACAGCACACAGTGCTCAAAAAGGAGAAGAAAATGATCGATATAAATTTGATAAGAACAAACAAAGAATTGGTAAAAGAAAATATTAAAAAGAAATTTCAAGACCAGAAATTGCCATTGGTTGATGAAGTCGAAGAAATGGACAAAAAATTGCGTGCCATCAAAAAAGAGGGAGACGAACTTCGTGCAAGCAGAAATGCATTGTCAAGCAAGATTGGTTTTTTGATGAGAGAAAAGAAGATTGAAGAAGCAAATCAAATCAAAGAACAAGTAAAGAAAAACAACGAAAGAATTGCAGAAATTGAGAAAGAAGAAGAGGTGCTTGCTGAAAAAATCAAAAAAGACATGATGACAATTCCAAACATCATTGATGCAAGTGTCCCTGTCGGCAAAGATGACAGTGAAAATGTTGAAAATGAAAGATTTGGAGAACCAAGAGTGCCTGATTTTGAAGTTCCATATCACGCTGACATTTTGGATTCTATCAATGGTCTTGACAAAGAAAGTGCAGGCAGAACAAGTGGAACAGGTTTCTATTATCTTATGGGAAATGCCGCTCGTTTGCATGAAGCAATGATTGCTTATGGAAGAGATTATATGATTAACCAAGGATTCACATATGCAATTCCTCCATTTATGATAAGAAGTGATGTCGTAAATGGTGTTATGAGTTTTGCCGAAATGGAAGCAATGATGTATAAGATTGAAGGTGAAGACCTTTATCTTGTTGGAACAAGTGAGCACAGCATGATTGGAAAATTTAAAGGACAAATTTTGACAGAACAAGAATTGCCTATCACAATGACATCTTATTCTCCATGCTTCAGGAAGGAAGGCGGAGCTCATGGTCTTGAAGAAAGAGGACTTTATAGAGTTCACCAATTTGAAAAACAAGAAATGATTGTTATTTGCAAACCAGAAGATAGCATGAAATGGTATGAAAAGATGTGGAAATATACAGTTGATATTTTCAGAAATCTCAATATCCCTGTCCGCACTTTGGAATGTTGCAGTGGTGATCTTGCTGACTTGAAGGTAAAAAGCTGTGACGTTGAAGCATGGAGCCCAAGACAAAAGAAATATTTTGAAGTTGGCTCTTGCAGTAATCTTGGTGACGCACAAGCAAGAAGACTTGGTATTCGTGCAAAAGGTGAAAACGGAACATATTTGCTTCATACATTAAACAACACTGTTTTGGCATCTCCACGTGCTTTGATTGCTTTCCTTGAAAACAATGTTCAAAAAGACGGAAGCATTTTGGTTCCAAAAGCTCTCCAACCATACATGGGTGGGCAAGAAAAACTTTTGCCAAGAAAATAAATTTTGCAAAATACTCATCAAGTTTGGTGAGTATTTTTTGCTTATTTTTGAAACATATGGGCAAGTTTTGACAGAGTGAAAACACATAAATTTTTAAATATTTGCAACTTGAAACTTTATGCATAATTATAAAAAAAACTAAATTTTTATGAATAAAATGGTGTTTTTATTTGACTTTTTGTCTAAAAATGTATAAACTAAACATAGAATTATGAGGGTTTTATGGCAAAAGATGTAACAGTAGTAGAAATTGGGTCTTCAAAACTATCATGTGTTGTTGCACAAAAGGGTGTCAACGGGATTTTCAACATCAAAGCGAAAGCTACTGTTGAGTATGCAGGATTTTTTGAAGGTGAGTTTGTTGAAAAATCACTTTTGGAAGATGCTGTGATGTCTTTGTTTGCGCAAATCCAATCAGTTTACAAGAAAAAAATCGAAAAAATTTATGTTGGAGTGCCTGCTGAATTTTCAAAGGTTACTTCTGCAAAAGAACAAATTATTTTTAGACACAAAAAAACCATCAAATCTGCTGACTTGGCACAAATTTCTGCAAATGTTTCAGAAAAAATTGATGTCGAAGATATGGAAATTTTGTCCGTAAATCCAATTTATTTCACTTTGGATGACAATCGCAAAACAAATGACCCAATCAAACTTAAAGCAACAAAAATTGCTGCCGAGATGTCAATTGTTTTGGCACAAACTTCATTTATTCAAACCTTCAACAAGATTTGGACAAGAATAGGTATTGAACAAGTTGAGTATTTGAGCGAACCGCTTTGTGAAGCTATGCTTATCTTGGAAAAAGAAGAAAGAGAGCGCACTTGCATTGTTATTGATGTTGGGGCACGTTCGACAAGTGTGGCATTTGTCAAAGGTGATGGACTTACAAACTTGACTTCATTTTCAATGGGTGGCTCTTATGTCACAAGTGATTTGAGCGAGGCTTGTGGAATTGCTTACAATGATGCAAGAAATTTGAAGAAAGAAATTGTCCTTTCTCTCAAAGGTGGAGACGAAGATTTTTATGAACTTGTCACTTTTGGTGGCAGAGTTGTGAAAATTCCACTCAACTTTGCAAATGAAGCAGTTTGCTATAGACTTGAACTTATTGCTAACACTGTCAACGAATGTATCAGATTGTTTGCAAAAGAATATGTGCCATATTATCCAATCTATCTTTGTGGTGCTGGTGTTTGCAAAATCAAGGGTGGAAAAGATTTCTTTGCGAAGTGTATTGGCAGAAACATCTCTTATGGAGTTCCACCAATTCCTGCAATGGACAAGCCTGAAAATGCAAGTATGTTGGGGCTTTTGAGCAAGGCGATTGCTGAAAACTGACAAAATTACATAAAAATACATTTAAAGTATATTAAAATTCTTGCAAAAAATTGGATTTTGCAGTAAAATAAAAATAAATTTAAGGAGTTTCTTATGGAAAACAATTCAAATTCTGTTGTAAAGATTAAAGTTCTTGGTGTAGGCGGCGGCGGAAGCAATGCAGTAAATCGTATGATTGATGCAAATGTTTCATCTGCTGAATTTGTTGCTATCAACACTGATGAACAAGCACTCAAAATCTCAAAAGCAGAAAAAAGATTGCAAATTGGTGCAAGACTTACTGGTGGAAAGGGAGCTGGAGCTGTTCCTGAAGTAGGTAGAAAAGCAGCAGAAGAAAGCAAGTCTTCTCTTACTGAAATTTTGAAAGGTTCTGATATGGTGTTTATCACTGCTGGAATGGGAGGAGGAACTGGAACTGGTGCTGCTCCTGTTATTGCACAAATTGCAAAAGAACTTGGCATTTTGACAGTAGGTATTGTGACAAAGCCATTTTTGTTTGAAGGAAAAACAAGAATGAAAAATGCTGAAATGGGCATTGCAGAACTTAGAAAATATGTCGATACAATTGTTATTATTCCAAACGAGAGACTTCTTACAATCTTGCCTGAAAAGACAACTTTGGTTGATGCATTTAGATATGCAGATGATGTTTTGAGACAAGGTATTCAAGGTATTTCTGACTTGATTGTCTTCCCTGGAATGATTAACCTTGACTTTGCTGACATTGAAACAATCATGAAAAATCGTGGCGTTGCTCACATGGGTATCGGCCGTGGAAAAGGCGACAATAAAACTTTGGAAGCCGTTCGTCAAGCAGTTGCTTCTCCACTTATTGAAACAACTATTGAAGGTGCTACTGGTGTTGTTCTCAACATCAAAGGCGGAAACGACATCACTTTGAGAGAAGTTACAGAAGCTGCAAACATGGTTAGAGAAGTTATCGACCCTAACTGTAACCTTATTTTTGGAAGCAGCATTGACCCTGACATGAGAGATGAAGTTGAAATCACAATCATTGCAACAGGTTTCAAAACTCCAGAAGAGAGCGAAGAAAGCGAAAAGACGGAAGAAGAACCAAAAGTTGAAGAAAAACCAAAAGACCAATTTGCTGGTTTCAACCCATTTGGATACAACCCACAAGCACAAATGAACAACTCTCAAAAAGAAGTTAGAGTTGAAACAAATGAATCTACTTCAAGAGTTGATGTAAATCCAAACATCAATTCAATTCCACCATGGATTGAAAAAATTAGAAACAAAAACAGAAAATAAGATAAAAACAACCAGCAAAATGGTTGTTTTTCACTTTATTTATAAAAGAAAAATAGAAAATTAAAGGAGTTTTAAATGACAGAACTTAATGGAAAATATGTAAATGAAGAAACACATCAAAGAGGTAAAAAATTCTTTATGACCTTGGGATATGTTTTTCTTGCGCTTGCGATTGTTGGATTTGTAGTGGGCATTCCGCTTGTTGTTAAAGGCTTTGCACTTGCAAACACAAGTATGAGCGACCCAAATTGGTCTGAACTGAGTAGTAAAGGTTCAAGTTTGATTTTTGGAGGATTTGCTTTGTGTGGAGTGTTTGGTATGATGTGCGGAGGTGTTTCACTTTCTATGTTTATTATGGCACACAGAAGAGAACTCATGGCATTTGGAGTAAGTTCGGCTTTGCCAGTTGTTGGAGACGGTGTAAAAATCGTATCTAAAGATATTGCTCCAGATGTTGGAGAGGCAGTAAAGCAAATTGCAAAACCTGTTGTTGAAAGCATTTCAGAACCAATCACAGATGCAATATCCACTGCAAAAGGAACAAAAACAGCATCAGTTTATCCAAATTGTAAGGCAGAAGTTAAGAAAACTGCAAAATTTTGTCCAGATTGTGGGCAAGTATTGAAAAAAGAAGTTGTTTGCAAAAAGTGTGGAACTAAACTTGATAAAAAAACAAAATTCTGTCCAGAATGTGGAGAAAATATAGAGTAGTAAATTTTCATTCATAATAATATGACAAAAAGAGAGTTTTTTACTCTCTTTTTTTTATTTTTTTATTATATTAAAATGTTTGCTTTGAAATAAAATGGAAATGAGGTGGAAATGAAAATAATCATCGAATATGTGCTTTTGGAAAATCTGCTCATAAATTTGATTGTTTTAAAGACGACATCGCTTCTTTCAAAAGAACAAGGACGACTTTTCTTTTTGTCGGCGTTTTTTGGGGCGGGGCTGACAGTTGTGCTCCCAGTCTTTTTTATGTCAAAATTAGGCTATTTTTTGGCAGAAATTGGTGTGGTTTTGATAAGTGTTTGTATATCTTTCAAGTTTTCAACAATAAAAAAATTTTTGCATTTGTTTTGCAGTTATTTTGTTTCACTGTTTGTTTATGGTGGAGCATGTTTCTTTTTTGAAAAATTTTTTGGCATAAAATCACTTTTGATTGTCTTGGCAGTGATTGTGCTGGTCTTTTTCGTTATCAAATTTTTGCTTTCAAGATACAAACGCAAAAGAAGCGTTGAAAGTTTTTGTTATGATGTTGAAATTGATGTAAATGGCACAAAAACAATGTGCAAAGGCTTTTTGGACAGTGGCAATTTACTCTATGATCCACTATCTGCAAAACCTGTCAGTCTTGTCAATTTTAAAGTTTTTTCTTCTATTTTCAAACAGATTGAATTGAGCGATGTTTTGATGAAAACAAAAAAGATAAAAGAAATAAAGTTTGCACATTTCATAAATTTCAAGACACTCAATTTTGACAGCCAAATTTTGGTTTTTGAAATTGACAAAATGGCAGTTGGCGACAAGATTTTTGAGAATGTTATGCTGGGGTTGTCATTGCAAAATTTCAATCAAGCATTTGGAAGTGACATGATTTTGCATAACAACATCGCATAAAAGGAGAAGTATATGAATTTTTTTATTAAAATCAAATTGTTGCTTTGGAAGATATTAAATCGAGAAGATAGCAAAAGTGCTGAAAACATAATGTGCTATGTTTGTGGAAACAAAGCTTTGCCACAACCACTTGACGCAAGTGAAGAGTTGTTGCTTTTGGACGAAGTTAAAAATGGAAATTTATCTGCTCGAGACAAACTGGTTGAGCACAATTTGCGACTTGTGGTTTATATTGCAAAAAAATTTGAAACGTCCGGGATTGAACTTGAAGATTTGATATCTATCGGTGCGATTGGTCTTATTAAGGCAGTGAAAACTTATAGTGTTGACAAAAATATCAAACTTGCCACATATGCGTCAAGATGTATTGAAAACGAAATTTTGATGCAGTTGCGCAAAAACACTCGCATAAAAAATGAAGTTTCTCTTGATGAGCCACTTTCGTCAGATGGCGAAGGCAATGAACTTCTGTTGGCAGACATAATTTCTATTGATGAAGGGTGCGTGTCAAAAAACATCGAAACTTCGGCAGAAAAACAAATTTTGATGAATGTAATATCAAAACTTGACAGCAGAGAGCAAACAATAATGTTTTTGCGTTTTGGCCTTGCTGGAAATGAAGAGAAAACACAAAAAGAAGTTGCAGATATGATGGGAATAAGTCAAAGTTATATTTCGAGAATTGAAAAGAAAATTCTATCAAAATTGCGTAAAAAATTGGAGAAGGTTGGAGAAATTTGACTTTCTTTGTCAAAAACGAGCCATTTTTTTGTATGACGCATACTTTTGCAACTCATGGAAAAGATAACTCTATCAAAAAATAGGAGAGGGTTATGTCAAACAGAGTTGTTATTTCTGGAGTTAACACTGCCAATTTGCCAAAACTGAAGAATGCAGAAGTTATGGAACTTTTGAAGAAAGTTAAGCAAGGTGATGAGTTTGCACGAGACAAATTTGTTGTTGCAAATTTGCGCCTTGTCTTGTCGGTTGTTCAGCGTTTTTCTGGGCATTGTGACAAGGCTGATGATATGTTTCAGGTGGGGTGTGTTGGGCTTTTGAAAGCGATTGACAATTTTGATGAAACATTGAATGTCAGATTTTCTACTTATGCTGTGCCGATGATTGTTGGAGAAATACGCCGTTTTTTGCGAGATAACAATTCGGTTAGAGTAAGTCGTTCTATAAGAGACACCGCTTATAAGGCTTTGCAAGCGAAGGAACATTATATAAAAGAAAACAATGCAGAACCAACTTTGGAACAAATTGCAAACATGCTCGATATGCCTTTGAGCGAAGTTACTTTTGCCCTTGATGCAATAAGCGAAACCGTTTCTTTGAGTGAGCCGATTTATAATGATGGAAATGAAACCATAAGGATAATGGATCAAATATCAGATGACAAAAATTGTGATGAAAACATTTTGGAAAAGTTGTCATTGAATGACGCAATCAAAAATTTGTCTGAAAGAGAAAAAGAAATTTTGCTTATGCGTTATTATGTCGGAAAAACACAAATGGAAGTGAGTGAAGAGGTTGGAATTTCACAAGCGCAAGTGTCAAGGCTTGAAAAGAATGCTTTGAAAATGATAAAAACTTTTATTGAATAAATTTTTGAGTGATTTTTAGAATGTTTCGCCAAAATGTGACATAAATTATCACATGGAAACTTCATTTTTGGAATTGCGATGCAAAGAAGTGGTCAATGTCGTTGATGGCAGGCGACTCGGGCATATTGTTGATGTTGTGTTTAACCTTGAAAATGGTTGTATGCTTGGAGTAGTTGTGCCAGGAGAGAAAAACTTTTGGAATGTTTTTAAAGGTGGTATGGAACTCTTTATTGGCGTTTCTCAAATTGTGAAGGTTGGCGAAGATGCTGTTTTAGTGGAACTTTTTGCAAATGCAAATCCAAATCAGCCTTACATTATGGGAACAAATTCAAAGAAAAAGGACAAATAAAAACATAATCCAAACAACATTGAAAAAGAAAAAAAATAACAGAAGCCCTGTTATTTTTTTTAAATTGAATTTGATGGTATAGAAATTACATTTCTGTGATGAGTTTGATGAAGTTTGTTACATCTTTAAATTGACGGTAAACAGATGCAAATCTAACATATGCAATTTCGTCAACTGCTTTAAGTTTTTCCATAATCATTTCACCAATTTCTTGTGATGAAATTTCTTGTTTAAGAGAGTTTTGAATTTGTTTTTCAATATCCTCTGCCATGGCATCAATTTGTGCGATTGATACTGGGCGTTTTTCACAAGCCTTAATCATTCCGCATTTGATTTTTTCAATATTGAAAGGTTGGCGACTGCCGTCTTTCTTTACGACCAAAATTGGCACAGTTTCGACTGTTTCATATGTAGTAAATCTTCTTCCGCAGTTGAGACATTCTCTTCTTCTTCTGATAGAATTTGATTCGTCTGTGCTTCTAGAATCCAAAACTTTGCTTTCTTCGCATCCGCAATAAATACATTTCATTGGTTTTTCTCCTTTAATCATTGCTAGTATACCACAACATTTTGTAGAGTCCAAATATTTTTGCACTATTGATAGAAAAATGTGTATATTTTTTTGAATATATTTTTATGCTCGTCCATAAATTTATTGTATGATAACTTTGGATAAGGCAAAAACAAACAAAACATACAAAATTGTAGGTTTTGCAGAAAATTATGATGCAGTTTTAAGGCGTTTTTTGGAACTTGGTTTTGCAAAGGGAGAGAAAATAAAAATTCTTTTTACTTCACTGCAGAAGAAAGTTTTTCTTGTGCAACTGCGAGGATATTTGTTGAGTGTGAGAGCAAGTTTGCTTTCAAAAGTGCAGGTGCAAGATGAATGAAATTTTGTTGGTGGGCAATCCAAATGCTGGGAAAACCACACTCTTCAATTCTCTTACTCGCTCGACAGAACATGTTGGAAATTGGCATGGCGTAACTGTTGAGAACAAAGAAAAAAGTTTTGTTTTTCAGGGGAAAGAGTTTTCTATTGTGGATACGCCTGGGATTTATTCTCTGTGCCCACTTTCTTTTGAAGAAAAGGTGGCGGTTGACACAATCTTTGAAAAATCTGACAAAAAAATAATAAATATTTGCGACCAAAACAATCTCCAACGAAATCTTTATTTGACGCTTTGTTTGTTGGAAAAAGGGTGTGATGTGGTTGTTGCGATAAACGAGATTGACAAGCGTCCTATCTACAAAATAGATTACCAAAAAATGTCAAAAATGTTGGGAGTTGATGTTGTTGGAATAAATGCCGAGAAAAAAGTTAATGTTGATGAATTGAAAAAATGTTTGACGAACAAGAAGAAGGTCGCAAATCTTCCATATTTGGGAAAAATTGATTTTGATGGGAATGTGCCTATGCAAAGCAATGGCAACGAGGACACAAATTTCTTCAAAGTCAAGGCATATGAAAAAGATGAAAAATATTTTCAAAAGTTGGGAGTGAATTTTGAAAGTGTAAACAAGTCAGTGCCACAAAACAGCATCGAAATTTTGAGTGGGTTGCGCTATCAATTTATTGACCAAATTTTGAAAGAGTGTACAATTCGCACAAAAGCTGTTTATGGAAAGAGCAAATTTGACAAAATTGTGCTAAACAAATGGCTAGCATTTCCAATGTTTTTGATTGTTTTGTCTGCAATTTTTTATTTGACATTTTTCTCTGTTGGTGCTTTTTTGTCCGACCAGTTGGGGGATTTGTTGCAAGTCGTGACAAAACCAATCTTGGGTTTGATAGAAAAAAGTTTTGGGCAATCATGGATTTATGACCTTTTCAATGTTGCAATTTTTGGTGGTGTGGGAACAGTTCTTACTTTTTTGCCACAAGTCGTTTTGTTATTCTTCTTTTTATCAATTTTAGAAGACAGCGGATATATGTCAAGAATTGCTTTCATCTTTGAAGATATTTTGGGCAGGATTGGGCTTTCAGGGAAAAGTGTTTACACATTACTGATGGGTTTCGGGTGCTCAACAACTGCAATCATGACTTCTCGAAATATGGAAGACAAAAATGCAAAAATCAAGACGGCCATTTTGTGCCCTTACATGAGTTGCTCGGCAAAAATACCAATTTATACGGTCTTGGGCGGGGCTTTTTTCGGTGCAAAAAACATTTTTTGTATTTTAGGTCTTTATCTTTTGGGTGTTGTTGTCGCAATCGTTATATCAAAGATTTTGGATATGACAGTTTTGAAAAGCAAAAAGCAAACCTTTATTTTGGAATTTCCACCATATAGAATGACATCTTTAAAGCGTGTCGGCTTAATTTTATGGAAAAACCTGAAAGTGTTTTTGATTAAAGTTGGCTCTGTTATGGTTTCAATGAATGTTATCATTTGGATTCTGTCGTCATTTTCATTCAAATTTTCATATGCGCCAGATGATGGTAGTGTGAGCATGCTTGAAAGCATTGGAAAATTTCTTGCACCAGCATTTTCTCCGCTCGGTTTTGGGAATTGGGCAATAGTATCTTCACTATTGGCCGGACTTGTTGCAAAGGAGGTTGTTGTCTCATCAATCGCGATGTTTAATGGAATTGATGCTAGTGCTACAAAACTTATTTCAAATTCTATTTTGCTTTCGACAAGTGTCGTTTATTTTGCTTCAAAAGCAAGTGTTTTGTCTTTTATGGTTTTCTGTTTGCTATACACGCCTTGTGTGGCATCAATTTCAATGCTCTTGCAAGAAATAGGCAGAAAATGGACTCTTATTAGCATTGCAATTCAACTTTTCTCTGCATATGTCGTGTCATTTGTGTTTTACAACATTGCTTTTGCATTTGAAGTTTTTGGTTTTCTAAAACCATTTTTGGTGATTGTCACATTGTGTTTGATTTTGTTAAGTGTTGTTTTGCTTTCAAAACATTTAAAGAAAAAGCGATGCTGTGCAAGTTGTGATGGGTGCACAAAAGATTGTTTTAAAAGAAAGTGACAAAAATTTTTTGTTATCTAAAACAAAAATACAAATTATGTTTGATTAAATTTTGGTTTTGTGATATATTTTTCATATGATTAAACCAGTGGTTGCCATTGTAGGCAGAGCAAATGTTGGAAAATCAACATTTTTTAATAAGATATGCGGTCAAAGATTGAGCATTGTGGACGATGTTGCGGGAGTTACTCGCGACAGACTTTATGCTGACGCAAATTGGTGTGGGCGTGATTTTACCATCGTTGACACGGGTGGTGTAGAACTTGCAAGTGAAGATGTTTTTCAAAAAGAAATCATCGAACAAGTTATGCTTGCCATTGAAAATGCAACGGTCATAATCTTCTTGGTTGATGGAAAAACTGGAGTAACGCAATCTGACGAAGATGTTGCGAAGTTGCTTCGTAAACAAAATGTTCCAGTTGTGCTTGTCGTAAATAAACTCGACACTTTTGATGTGTCTGCAACTTATGAATTTTATAGTCTTGGACTTGGTGACCCTATGCCAATTTCTTGTGCTCAAAGTAAGGGAATTGGTGATGTTTTGGATAAAGTTGTTTCATATTTCCCAGAACATTTGCCAGAAGAAGATTTACAAGGAATCAAAATTAGCCTTGTTGGTCGTCCAAATGTTGGGAAAAGTTCACTTATCAATCGTTTGCTTGGCAAAAAGCGTGTGGTTGTAAGTGATATTGAAGGCACAACTCGCGATGCTGTTACAATTCCTTTTAGATGCAACAAAAAGGATTATTATTTGATTGACACTGCAGGACTTAGACGCCAACGCTCTGTTGAAAAACAGTCTGTCGAAGGTTATTCGGTTTTGAGAAGTATGTCTGCCATTGAAATGAGTGATGTTGTGCTTATTGTTTTGGATGCAACAAAAGAAATTTCAGAGCAAGATGTAAGAATTGCAGGTTTTGTCCATGAGGCGAAAAAGCCAAATGTTGTTATCGTAAACAAATGGGATGAGAAAAATATGACAAAAGATGAATATACAAAGATTTTGCAAGACAAATTGTCATTTATGTCATATTTCAAAGTTTTGTTTGTTTCCGCTTTGACAGGGAAAGGACTTTCAGATATTATGATTGCAGTTGATGAAGTTTATGAAAATGCTTCAAGAAGAATCTCAACTGGCATTTTGAATGATATTTTGCATGATGCTATTTTAAATTTTGAACCACCTACAAAAAATGGTAAGAAAAGCAAAATTTTGTTTGCAACTCAACCAAGCACAAATCCACCAAGATTTGTGTTCTTCTGCAAGGAACCAACTCTTATCAACTTTTCATATGAAAGATATCTTGAAAACAGACTCAGAGAGAAAGTTGATTTTTCAGGCACGCCAATAGAACTTGTTTTTAAAGGCAAGGAGGAAGAATGATTTATTTATATTTGGCATTGACAATTGTTGTGGGGTATTTGATAGGTAATATCAATTTTGCCCGTATCTTTTCATGGATGTTTGCAAAAAAAGATATAACAACAGTCGGAAGCAAAAACCCGGGGACAATGAATATGCTTCGCACTCGTGGATTTGGAGAAGCACTTTTGACTTTGCTTATGGAAGCGGTCAAGTCTGGTGCTCCTGCACTTGCTTGTTATTTCTTGTTTAAAACTTACTTTCCTGGTTATGAAGATTTGGCATATTTCTTGTCAGCAATTGGTGCAGTTATAGGACACTGTTTTCCTGTATTTTACAAATTTAAAGGCGGGAAAGGAGTAGCTTGCACTTTTGGAATGTTTTTGTTCCATCCAAATTGTTGGTGGGTATCACTTGTGATGTTTGCAATTTGCTTTTTGCTGTTTTTCTTCATTGAATATCCATTTATCATTTCACTTACTTTCATTTTGACAATGTCAATTTATGCAACTTGCATATTTGCACTCGCACATGTAAATCTTTACATTGCATTGATTGTTGTTTTGTGGCTCAATTTTGTGCTTATTGTTTTTATGCACAGGGGGAATATAAAACGACTTGTTACAGGCAAAGAAAACAAGGTAAATTTTAGGGAGAAAGTTTTCAAAAAGCACAGCAAAAAACAAGATACTGATGACAAGAAAACAGAAGAAATTAAAGATAAAAACGAAAATACAGAGGACAAAAATGACGAGACAACAACTGCTTGACTTTGTTCAAGATGAATTTTCTATTTTGCCCGATTTCCCTTTTGACAAAGATTTTGAGACTGCAGTTTTGAGACATAAAGAAAACAAAAAGTGGTTTGCACTTCTTATGAAAGTTTCAAAGTCGAAACTAACTGGTGACAGTGATGAAGAGGTTGATGTTTTAAACATAAAATGTGATCCTATTCTCAAACAACCAACTCTTCAAAACAAAGGTTTTTACACTGCGTATCACATGAACAAAGTGCACTGGATTTCAATTATATTGGAAGAAACCTCACTTAATGATGTTGTCCCATATATTGAGATGAGTTTTGATTTAACAAAAAAATAAAAACGGCATAGGCCGTTTTTTTGGTGTCCCCGAGGCGATTTGAACGCCTGACCCCTTCCTTAGGAGCAATGGAAAATTATAATTTTAACCTATTTCACATCAAAAATCACAATTCTTATCAAAATCTTAGTAAAAAATGTGCAATATCTTAACCAAAACGGCTAACTTATGTATCTTTAACTCAACACATTTCAAATCCACGGTGAACAAATGGTGAACTTTTGTGGAATTTTATGGTTTGGGTGCATTTTCAACATTTACTTAAAAATTCCAATAAAGGTTGCAACAACAGAAGCAACAGCAATTGCTGTGGTTATTCCATAAGTAATCCAATTCCAGATCTTTTGTTTCTTCAGTTCATTCTTTTGTGCAATATTTTGCCTTTTTAATTCTTCACATTGGTTTTGAATAATTACATTATACTCATGTTGTAAAGCAACCAATTCTTGTAAATGCCTGGCCATTGCATCTTGGCTAAGTTTTTGAGTTTCAACATCCTTTTGCATTTGCATTATTTTATTGGCCTTCTGTATTTCTAATTCTTCCTTGCGTTTTTCTTCTTCAAATCCTTTTATAATACTATCTGGGATGTGAGCAGAATTTGGTTGATAATTTATTCTTCTCAGATATTCATTAAAATCCATTAGTACATACCTCGTATATTTACATTATAGCACTAAAAAAAAGATTTTTCATAGTTTATAATAAAAAATACTTTCATTTAATGCGTTATCAATTCAAATGTGTTATAATACTAATTGAGGATAAATATGGATAATAATCAATCGTTTAAATTAAATGAAGTCATTCTGGGTCTTGAAAAAGTTCTTGACAGATATAAATACTTTTTAAACAAATTTTTAATTGATAATAGCAAACTAATAAACACACCAATTGGTCAAGAAATAATAAAAGTTATTCAAAATGGAGTGCAGGATAATCCTGATAATCAGTTTTCAAAAATATTAAGTTGTTTAAATGTTAATAATAATGATTTAATGTTGAATTATAACTTGGATAATTTTCAAAATTTTATAGAAGAAAATGCAGAAGCAATTAAAATATTTGATGATCCAACACTCAGATTAATGTCGGATTTTGCTGATGAATATAAATGGGCATCTCAATGCTTAATGATTAATGCTGATACATACATAAACATATTTTTTAAGTTGATGTACAATATAGAGAACGATAGTAACTTACCAAAAGGTTTTAACGATAATCCTAAATCTAATTTTTATAAAAAGTTCCCAGAATTAAAAGAAAAACTTGACTATGAATTTGCACTATATAACGAATTGCATGCAATAAGAAATAATATAGTGCATAATGGAATGATTGTTGATAAAAAATTATTAGACAAACTATCTATTAATGAAGATACTTTTAATAATAACATTTCAATGTATTTACCAAATTTTGATAAGGTTATATTATATTCATTGGCTTGTTTAGAAATTGTGATTATAGTTAATGATGAGATAATTAAAAATACTAAATTAATTGAAGAAATCAAAAAGAGAGATGTTTATCAATATTTAGAAAAATATAGGGATTATAAAGAAAAACATCCTATCTAAACAGCTTTTTACAAATATTATAAGTAATCTCCACAACATGGTCAATTTGTAGGTTTACAAGTTGACCTTTTTCTATATCTAAATCAAAATATTCACGCCATTTATCTTTTGAAAAACCTTTCACGAATTTGTCTTCAAGTTCGCAAATCTTATTTAATTGCAGTTGCTCTTTTGCACTGATTTTCTCGTTTTCTAGTATATCTCTTACTAGTTGTAAAACGTGGTTCAACTTTTTCACCTCCATTTGAAATTATTGAAGTATAGCGAGCATAATTAAATCCTTCACTATTAACAAGAATCATAATATCAGCAATCATTGAGCAAAACATCAGCACATGCCACACATTGTTTTCATCAACGTACATTTCGTTTCTGTAATTAATAAGTTCATTATTATCATCGAGCAAATGACTTCTAAAATGAATAAACTCTTCTTTTGGAAGATATATTGTTCTTTCAACAACATATTCGGCTCTTTGACCTTCGCCACGATCAATAGCATTGCGCACAAGTCTCGCGTTGGGGATTTTACAAACAAATCTTGCTTTCATATTATCTCCTAAATGGTCAATCTATCTTAATTTAAAAATCTCTTTGCAAATATTGTAGGTATGAACAATGTTTTCTTCAATATCTAAGTTGTGAAGCTCGTATATGCTTGTCAACAACTCATCAAACATATGCTTTTGTTCAGCTGATAATGTTTCAACGAAATCAGCCTTAATGTGTTGAATATCAATGGTTTGCCTAAAATATTCTTGCGAGTTTTTGAAACTCATATTGACAAGTTCAACAATTCTTTTCATGATCCACCTTCAGGCGTTTGTGTTTTACCGTAAATATATTTCTTTTGCAAGTTATTTGGTCGAAAATATATGATTTTCTCCAGAAAGTTGTATAAAACTCAATTATCTGGAGCAAATAAGCATAAAAATTATATGTTTTTCTCCAGAAAATACAGTTTTATTGCATTAACTGGAGAGAATAATGAAAAATTATTCATAATTCATAAACAATTATTATTTAATTTATTTAATGTAAAATAATGCAAATAGGTGTTTTATGTGCTACAATATAAACAAATAATACAAAAGGATACACATATGCAATTTGATTTTGGAAATGCAAATGAAGAGCAGAAAAAAGCAATTCAATGCACTGAAGGCCCGTCTTTGATCATTGCGGGCCCAGGAACAGGAAAAACTTTTACTCTTGTTAAAAGGGCTGTATATTTAATTGTTGAAAAGAAAGTTAAACCAGAAAATATAATGATGGTAACTTTTACTGAAAAGGCAGCAAAAGAATTAATAACAAGAATTTCAAATGAATTACTTAATTACGGAATATCTTTGAACATAAATGAAATGTATATTGGTACATTCCATTCTATTTGTTTAAGGCTAATAAAAGAAAACATAGAATTTACAACGTTAAAGAAAAATTTTAGAGTGCTTGATGATTTTGAGCAAAAATACTTTATATACCAAAATATTAATAAATTTAGAAGATTAGAAAATTACTACGATATATTTGGTAAAGAAAGTGGCCGTTGGTATGAAACCGAAAGGATTGTTAAGTTTTGCAATAATTTAAGTGAAGAACTTGTTGACTATAATATTCTTATAGAAAGCCCAGAAAAGAGTATGAAATTAGTCGGCCAAATTCTTGAAGAATATACTAATTTAATGACTGAAAATAATTATTTAGATTTTTCAAATATTCAGGTCGTTGCCTATAATTTACTAGAAAATAATTATGATATTTTGAAAGAGATTCAAGAAAATATCAAATATGTAATGGTTGATGAATATCAGGATACGAACTTTATCCAAGAAAAGATAGTTTTAAAACTTACGGAGCCTACACAAAATTTGTGTGTGGTTGGAGATGACGATCAGGGATTGTATAGATTTAGAGGAGCAACAATTAGGAACATACTCGAATTTCCATCGAAATTTAAAAACATTAATCAATTTAATTTGGTGAAAAATTATAGATCTGAAAAAGAAATAGTTGATTTTTACAACAAATATATGCAGCAAACTAAAAGCAAGCTGTTTGGCTTTAGCTGGGACAAATTTAGATTTGACAAACAAATTAAAGCATGTAAACCCAATTTATATATGGGCACAAGTGTTTCAAAAATAAAGGAAGACGACTTTGAATTGTGGTGTGATAAGACTTTGACACTTATCAAGGATCTTTTGTCTACAAAGAAAATAACAAACCTAAATCAAATTGCATTCCTATTTAAATCAGTAAAACATGATAGAGCTGTAAAACTGGCCGAATACCTAGAGAAAAATGGAATCCCAGTTTATTCTCCTAGATCTGATATGTATTTCCAAAGGTCAGAAATTAAAAGAATTATTGGTTGTTTGATTATTTTATTCCCTAATTACTATAATGCACTAGCCAAAGAAGAGTATAAAGATTTACTTAAATCAGAGTTACAAAATTATTATTTGAGTTGTGTAGAAGAATTTTATAGAGAACTTAATAATAAAGAAAATAACGATTTCAAGTCTTGGATAAAGTTTAGAGCAAAAGATCATCTTACTTTAACAGATTTCAACTATGGTATCGTTGCATTATTCTATCAATTAATGCAATTCCCAATGTTTAGTAAAATAATTGATGTGGAAGTAACTGGTGTTAATGATACAAGAGCTGTCCGTAACCTATCTACATTTTCTGATATTTTAAATAAATTTGAATATTTCCACAATTTGTCAGTTTTAACTCAAAACAATATGGATTATGTGGTAACTTCACTTTTTAACAATTATTTAAGATTTTTAATTGCCGGCGGTATAGATGAATATGAAGATGAAAAAGAATATGCCCCTAGCAATTGTGTATCTTTCTTAACCATTCACCAATCTAAAGGCTTGGAGTTTCCTGTTGTAATTGTAGGTTCTCTTTATTCTGTACCTAGGGATAATAGTAATCCTATTATGGATGAAATAGAAAAGGACTATTACTCTAGAAAACCATTTGAACCAAGTGAAGCTATTAAGTATTATGATTTCTGGAGATTATATTATACAGCGTTTTCAAGAGCACAAAACATGCTTGTTTTATCAGCATGTTCTTCTAGTAGATCAGAGCCAAGTAAATACTTTGCAGATACCTTCAATGAAATTCCTGAATACAATAAAGACTTTTTAAATAGTGATCAGAAATTTGATGTCGTTAAAAAAACCAATCTTAAAGAGACCTATGCATTCACATCAAATATTCTTGTTTACAAAAATTGCCCTATGCAATATAAGTTCTTAAAAGAGTTTGATTTTACTCCAGTCAGAGTAGGCTCTACTGTTTATGGTACTCTTGTCCACTCAACAATCGAAGATATACATAAATTAGCATTAAGTAACAAAACCCAAGAGATCAATCCAGAAAATATAAAATCGCTTTTAGATAGTAACTATGTTCTTATATCACTAAAAGAAAAGACTTTTTTAGGCCAAGCACAGAGAGATAGTGCTTTGAAGCAAGTTATGGCCTATGTAAATAGACAGCATGGTGATTGGTCAAAAGTTAAGGATGCGGAGGTTGAAGTAAGCCTTGTTAAAGACAAGTATATTCTTAAGGGCAAAATTGACCTCGTTCAAGGTGCAGATAATACTCTTGAGATTGTTGACTTCAAGGCAGAAAAGAAACCTGATATTTTTGCCGAAAAGGATAAGATAGAAACTTACAAACACCAATTAGAAGTGTATGCACATATCATTGAAGGTCGCACTGGCCAAAAGGTTTCAAAAACGCATATCTACTACACCGGTGAAACAAGTGGCAACCCAATGATTTCTTTCAAAAGAAATGAAAAAGATATATCTGAAACCATTAAAAACTTTGATCGTGTTGTAGATATGATACAAAGAAAAGAGTTTTCTGAGAGGTCTTGCTCTCAAAAATTATGCTCAAACTGCGACTTTAGATATTTTTGCAAAAAAATTTAAGAAAAGTACATCAAAATCAAGAAAATATGTGATATAATGCTCTTAGTATAGAAATTAAGGAGAATGAGATGGGACTTTGGGATAAAACAAAAAGTTTTGTTGGTGGCATAAAGAATAAAATAAACGATAAAATTCAAGAACATAAAGACAACAAAGAATTACATAAAAAACTTGAAAACGCTTTTAAGAAAGAAGCTATAGAATTCACAGTTTATTATAACGATGGTAAAACTAAGAAGTTTTATGGAATTTTGATTCACGAAGAAAAGTTAATTAGATTGGATGCGGATTTAAATAAAAATGAGGTTAAAAAATTAGCAGATAATAAAGGTAATGATTATTACATTGTTAGAATAAATCCAAAGAAATTTAATCATCAAGAATCCATTCAAACCAATACAGATGAATACACTTTGATGGAAAAAGAATTGGATGAAATAGAATACACTAATGAAAGGCCAAAAGAAGAAAAACCACCTGTTATCAATACATATAACATTACAAATACAGATAATTCTACAAAGATAAAAAGTGTAAAAAATAGCAATGTAAACTCAACTGATTCAAAAGTCGACAGTAAAAAAGAAGTAAGTGTCGGAGTTGATATCAGTGCAAACTTACAACAAAATAAAGGAAAATAAATGTATGGAAAATGAACAATTATCATTTGAAATTGAACCAAAAAAAGTCATAAAGGGTTATCCTGAACTGCATTGGATGGGTAAAAGACCTTATAAGAGTACACAGTACTATCCTGCCCAGCTTAAAGAAACTTATGGGGAGAAAGATGAGGCTGGATGGATTAACAAGATCTTTTGGGGCGACAACTTACAAGTTATGAGCCATCTTCTTAAGGATTATCGTGGCAAGGTTGATTTGATTTATATAGATCCACCTTTTGATAGTAAAGCAGATTATAAGAAAAAGATTTCTCTTAAAGGTAAAGATATTTTTAATGATAATAATACTTTTGAAGAAAAACAATATGGAGATATCTGGACAAATGATGAGTATCTTCAATTTATGTATGAAAGATTAATATTATTAAAGGAGTTATTGTCCGATACTGGTTCAATCTTAATTCATTGTGACTGGCATAAATCACACCACTTAAGAATGCTATTGGATGAAGTATTCGGCAATGGAGGTTCAGATGGCAAGTCTGCAGGGTTTAAAAATGAAATCATATGGGCTTATAGAATTCAAGGCGTAGGCAAAGATACTTGGGCAAGAAAACATGATACCATTTTCTTTTATACAAAAACTCCCAATTATCATTTTAACAACGAAAAGGAGGATATAATTTATAATAGTAAATTTATCGATACTATTTGTGTTGCACCTGATTTAACAAAACTTACTAATTCAGATATTGAAAAAATAAATAATTCATTAAAGAATAATATTCCTTTTCCTGACTCATTGAAAGCTAAATTATTTAATAAATACTATTCAAATGTTTATGTTAGAGATGTATGGGATTGTGATTATACAAAACCAATTATTAGCGGATCTCAAGAGTATCTAAAATATCCGACTCAGAAGCCAGAAGGATTACTTACTAGAATTATTAATGCACATTCCAACCCAGGGGACTTAGTATTTGATTGTTTTATGGGGTCTGGGACTACACAAGCTGTTGCAATGAAACTTGGAAGAAGATTTATTGGAGCAGATATCAATCTTGGAGCTGTTCAAACAACAACAAAGAGATTAGCAAATATTTTAAAAGAAGATAATTTAACAGAAAAGCATACAGGCTTCGAGGTTTACAATGTTAATAACTACGATTTATTTAGAAACCCTGTCGAAGCAAAAGATTTGATAATAGAAGCTCTTGAAATTCAAAAGTTTGATTCTTCAGTAATATATGATGGTGAAAAAGATGGCAGAATGGTTTATATTATGCCTGTAAATAGAATTGCTACTCGTGCAGATTTAGAGTCTCTCAAGGCTAATCTACCTTACAAAACTTGGGAGAAAAGAAAGGAAGAAAATCCAACAGCTCCAGTAGAAAGAATTACTCTTGTATGTATGGGACATGAATCTGACCTAAAAGCAACTTTGCAACAAGACTTGGCCAACTACAAGTTGGATATTGAAATTATTGACCTTCTTAGAGACAAGTCTCAATTCACTTTCAAGAGAGATTCTGAAGCAGATATAGAAATTAATAATGGTAAACTTATCATCAAAAACTTCTACCCAATGAACCTCCTTCAAAAATTAAGTTTCCAGAAGGAGGATGTTGAAAATTGGAAACAACTGGTTGAGTCTGTTATGATAGATTTTAATTATGATGGCGAAGTACTTAATCCTGAAATTATAGATATTCCAAATAAAAATGAATTTGTTAAAGGTGAATACGATATACCTGCCGGTACAAAAAGGATAAAGGTTAAAATTACAGATTTATTATCTGAATCCTTAGAAGTTGAGGTTAAGTAGTATGGCAAAAAGAAATCAACCAATAAGTGATAATTTCTTTTCTTTCTTTGAAGCACTAAAACAATACTATGAATCTCATAAAGGTAAAATAAGAAGAAATTACAAAGATATTTCTAGAAAGTATCTTGATTACAACGATCCAGACATAAACCCAAAAGCTTTTTTGAGAAAACCTCAGTTTGAAGCTTTAGAAATGTATGTCTTTATAAAAGAATTCTTGAACAATCAACAGATCTACGATGTCTTCAATAAGTGGTATCGTAGAGAAGGTATATTCAGCGATGCATCTTATTATGCTGTCACCTATCATGGGCAACAATCTTTCTACGAATTAAATGCAATGGAATATCGTAGAATCTTTGATTCAATGCAAAAGAATGCAGAAGAATATCCTAACTACATCTATGCTCTAACAATGGGATTAGGTAAAACCATATTGATGGCAACTTGTATTTTCTATGAGTTTTTGCTTGCAGACAAATATCCAAAAGATCCAAGATTTTGTCACAATGCCCTTGTTTTTGCTCCAGATAAAACTGTTTTACAATCTTTAAAAGAAATTCAAACATTTGACAAATCTCTTGTTGTTCCTAAGGAATATGCAAGAGTTCTTGATTCAAATATCAAATTTCACTTTTTATACGATACTGACCTATCTTTGGCCACAGTCGATGGCTCAGATTTTAATATCATAATTTCGAATACACAAAAGATACTCCTTAAGAAAGTCCACAAAGAAAAAACAGCAATGGACAAACTTTTTGAAGTAAAAAATACAATAAATTCAAAAGCTAAAGACATAATGAATGATCTTTATGATTTCACAGACATTTCTGATTCTGGAGAACTTATGATCAACCAAAGATTTGAGAAATTAACAAGACTTCCTCAAATTGGTATTTATGTTGATGAAGCACATCACATGTTTGGTAAAGAACTTGAGAAAGCATTCATAAAAAACAATGAAAAGTCAAGTTTGCGTACAACTATCAATGAATTGGCATATGCTCTTAAGGATAATGGAACAAATGTAGTTGCTTGTTATAACTATACAGGCACTCCATATGTGAACAATTCAATTCTTCCTGAAGTTGTGTATTACTATGGATTAAAAGGTGCAATTTATAATGGTTATCTAAAAAATGTTGATGATGAAGCTTATGAAAATGTTAAATCCACTGAATTTATCAAACGTGTAATCAAAGATTTCTTTGCTACACACGGCGAAAAAAGATATGAAGGTCTACTTCCTAAGATCGCAATATTTGGAGCAAAAATAGATGAACTAATGGAAGAGATTAAACCAGCAGTTGAAGAGGCTCTAATTGAAATAGATCAACCAACAAACAAAATTCTAGTTAATGTTGGAGATGAAAAAATTACAAAAGATAAAGACATTTTTGATTTTCAAAATCTTGATGTAGTAGGTACAGGTGGTGCTGAAAAACAAGTAATATTGTTGGTAGGTAAAGGTACTGAGGGCTGGAACTGCCGATCACTATTCAGTGTTGCAATGTACAGAAGCCCATCGTCAAAAGTATTTGTTCTTCAAGCCACAATGCGTTGTTTAAGGAAAATTACAGACATACAGCAAACAGCTAAAGTTTATCTATCAAAAGAAAATAGAGATATTTTAAATGCTGAGTTGCAAGCAAACTTTAAAGTATCAATTGATGACATAAAGAAGCCAAAAGATGATAACAAAGTTGATGTCGAAGTCAGGATTGTGCCTCCAATAAGAAAAATAAAACTTAATCATATTGAAAAAACATATGAACTAGTTGCTCTAAATAAGGATACACCACTTTCAATTAATGTAACAGATGAATTACTTGAAAAATACAAATCATACAAATATTCAAAAGAGGGGATAATTAGTGAACATTTAGAAAAAAAGCAAGAAATTGTTACGAATCAAAAGACTTATTCTAAATTTATGTTAGTAGCAGAGATTTCAAGATATTTAAATATACCTTGTTTGCAGGTCGAAAAAATACTTGATTCAGGTAAACAAGATGTTGACTACATTTTAGATTTAGTTAATTCATATAATGAGACGTTATATGATATTGTGATACCAAGCATCTTTAATATATTATATGAAATTAAAAGTGAGATTAAGTCTTCGCAAAAAGAAGTCAATCTATTGTCAGAACCCTCTAATGGAGATTATTACGAATTTAGATGCGACAAGGATTTACTTGTTAACATGAACGATTTAGAGGTAAGAAAGAATAAAAGCAAATCTTTTCATACAGACAATTATTGTTTTGATTCAAAACCAGAAAAAGAATGCTTTTGGCAATATCTAGATAGCGACAAAGTAAAAGAAGTTTACTTTACAGGTATGTTTACTGGCAAACAAAATGGATTATCAATTTCTTATATTGATCCTGAAACAAACACATTACGCCATTACTATCCAGATTTCATTGCAAAGTTAGATGATAATACTTATGAGATTATTGAAGTTAAAGGCGACAACAAACTGGAAGATGCTGTTGTTACGGCAAAGAAAGAAGCCGCTGAACTTTTAGCATCAGAAAGCCAAATGAAATATAAGATGTTGGCATCTTCAGATATTATCAATGGCAAAATTATTTAAATAAAAAGAACGGGGCTAGAAGCCCGTTTTTTTATTCGTATAAGGAATATAAACCCAAATATAGATATAAGGTGTCACACATAGGCAAAAATGCCGATAAATAAAGGGTTTTAGCATTAAAATAAGTGTGACACCTTGCATATAAAATCAATATTTTTTTAGAGATACTTGAAAAAGTGTCTCTTTTTTTATGTCGTCAAATAGATGAATTTAAAAACTACAATTTTAAAAAAATATTTTAGATATATCAAATAGCGATAAACCCTACCTGGTAAAATTTTGGTATAAAAATCAAAAAACTCCCGATGTCAAAAATGTGTTTACAACAGGGGTTTTAAAATAAAAAAGAAAAAATACTTTCCGTGTGGGCAAATGGTGTCTGTGCGGGTTTATTAAAATGTAGGCAAAATTTATCTCAATGGTTCAAATGGTGGGCTATTGACAATGTTAGATTAAATAAAAGGAGCGAAAAATTATAAAAACTTGCTTGCGATGTACAAAGTGTTTGAAAAACGAACTTAAATAAGATTTATTTAGAAAGTAATTCCGATATGACAAATGTTGTTATATTGAAAAAATTAAGATATTTTTGAAAAATTTGTTCCATTACACCAAATGGTGGCGCAACGAGATTGTTAAAATTTTCTTAAAAATAATTCCCGCCAGGTCAAATGGTGAACTAACGGGATTGCTAGAATTAAATCGAAAAATGATTTCCGTAGTACCAAATGGTGGTACCACGGGATTGCTAGAATGAAAATGTAAATAACCAATCTTGGTTTTACCGAAGGACTGCAGACTTCGTTAAAATATAGACCGAAACAAAGAACTGATCAATCTTTGTGGAAGCAAAAATTTAAATAAAGGAGTTAAAAATGAAAATTAAAAACCTACAAAAGGAGCATGTGATCTATGCGACCAAAAATCTTTAATTTCCCACAAGAAACATTACTTAGACTGGGACTAAGTTTAAAAGAAGTGTTATTCCTGGACTACCTTGAGCAATTTGCTGGAAGTGGTCATATGAGGAACAAACGAGTTGATGAAAAGTGGTATTACAAAATCACATACAAAAAGATAATGGATGACCTACCAATACTGAATATTAAAGAAAGACAAATAAGAAACATGATAACAAGACTTGAAAAAATTGGCATCATGAATAGGCTGTCTGACCTTAAAAGAGAAATGTATCTAGAAATAGATTTCAATGCAGTATATGGCTATTCATTACCGACTCATTTCAACTTGTCGGAAATTGGCTTCCACGATGAAGGCAACGGACTGCTGACAATAGATTATTATGATATTAAAAAAATTAAAATAATACATGATAACGCGCGCGTGAAAGATCTGGATAAAAACAATCTTTACAACAATCTTTTAGCTAAACTTAGATTACACTTTGGAGAAACACTATATAGAGGTTTTATAGAAGATAAAGTGTTCATAGATGAAATTACAGATAAATATATCCTATTTGATGTAACTAACATTAGAATTCTTGCCAAAGAATATGGTCAAAAGTTCAAAAATGCTTTTGATGAAACAATTAAAGAACTTGCGGGTAAATAACCCCCAGGGGCGGTCAAATCTCTAGCCAAAGGTTCTTGATAAGCGGACAGGCAGTCGCATACAAATTTTCGCATAATCAAAAATCAAAAAAATTTTCAAAATTTTATTAAAAAGTTAGGAAAATAAAGGCTTTTTGCGTTTTTTGATTTCAAAATAAAAATCAAAAACAATCAAATCTAAATCAAAATAGTTCAAATATGTAATATTTCAGTCGGCAATTTTATGAAAACATAAGCCGTCATTTCAAGTTTTAGGAGCGATAAATCTTGACTTGGATAAATTGTCAAGTGGACTGCTGAAAAATCAAAGAAGGCACGATTTTGACCAAAATAACAAGAATACAAAGACAAACAGAAACAAAGTAAAAAGAATTCAAAGATACAAAGTTTAATTTTGAATATATTTCGCTGTTTCACTGGACTTGTATATTCTTTTGCGGTACTTTTTGTTTCGCATAAGAATACAAGTCTAGGTAGTGACAGCACCTGGAGGAACAATGCAAAGAATAAGAACAATTAAAGAAACATTACAAATGATTAAACAAGAAGATCCAAACACTGGACTAAGTGAATTCTTAATAAGAAAGTTGGCAGATGGATACAAAATTAGATCAATTAAAACTGGAAAGAAAGTATTAATTGACTACGATTCACTGCTTGCCTTCTTGCAGAGCAAAGATTATGAACTACCAATGGAACAAGTAACTATTAGATAAAAGGAGAAATAAAATGGCTTGCGTTAGAAAGAAAAAACTAAATGACGGATCAATATCGTATAGAATACAAGTAAAAGCAAAAGATCTAAGAACTGGACAATTTGTGGCGAAGTCAATGTGTTGGAGAAAGCCGAACGAATTAACCGAAATTCAAGCCAAGAAAGAATTGCAAAGAGTTTGCTTGGACTTTGAAGATAAATTCAAAAAGCAACTAAACGGTATGCTTGCAGTAGATAACGACATAACTTTTATAGATTATGCCAATAAGTGGCTAGAAAAGATTAAGAATACAAGATCACTAAACTACTACATTAAAGGCAAAGACAATATCAGAAAGTTTGATGCATACTTTGGCAACATTAAGCTCAACCAAATAACGCCAATAATGGTACAAGGCTTCCTTGACGAAATGATGGCAAAGAAATACGAACAAAGATATGCAACCCTTAAAAGAGATTTGACACAATACTTAAAATCTCATTGCATAAAACTGGCTGATGCTACTAGGAATAGTGGCATCTCCAGATCAATCTACTACTCAGCCACAGTTGGCAATGGTATTAGGATTGACAGCGCCAAGACAATATGCAGTGCCTTAAACTTAAACTTTGATGAATGGTTTGATGTAAAAGTAATCAGTCATCCATACGCAAAAGAAACTATATTAAAACTTAAGCGAACATTGGCAACAATTCTAGCCTATGCAAAAAGACAAAGATTGGTTGAACACAACTTTGCATCTCGTGATTACATTGCGCCAATTCAAGGACATAAAAAAGAAGTCAAGATACTTAATGATAAAGAAGCAAAGCAACTAGCAGGGTATCTGGATAAACTAGACAATCCAAGATGGAAAATTGCCTTGCTGATAGCACTCTTTATGGGAATAAGGCGTGGCGAACTTGCTGGCCTTGAATGGAAAGATATCGACTTTGAAAACAAAACAATGACAATTGCAAGATCTGTGCAAGATATAGTTGGCTTTGGAATTATCACCAAAGAGCCAAAGACAGAGAATTCAAAACGCACAATATCAATGCCAGACAAACTTATTGAATATTTACATGAATACGAAGCTTGGTGGCAAAACCAAAAGAAATATCTTGGCGATAGACTTGGCGACACAGACAGACTATTCTGCACAGAAGATGGCAAAGATATCTGCCCTGGACTACTACGAGTATGGTTACAAAAAACTCTTGCACGAGCAGGACTTCCAATCGTTACACTCCACTCACTTCGCCATACAAACATAACATTGCAACTAATGGCGGGCGTAGATATGAAGACTGTATCAGCCAGAGCTGGTCACAGCAAAGCCTCAACCACCAGTGACTTCTATAGTCACTTTCTAAAGAACTCAGATATCCATGCCAGCGAAGTTATAAATAAAATTTTTGAATAACTTTTACTAAATTATTTATAGTTTGTTGCATTAATATTTGACTTTACAAACAATTTAGTGTAGAATATAAATAAAATATTTGCGATTATAAATATTGGAGCTATTATATGTGGGATTATACTAAATTGAAAATTAAAATTTTAGAAGCTGGAATGAAAGAAACAGAATTTAGACTAGCTGTTGGTTTTTCCTCTGTAGTCCTTGCAAAAATTAATAAAAAACAAAAGATAGATATGGATATATTAAAAAAAATGTGTAAATTCTTCAGTTGTGATATTGGTGATTTAGTCTCTTATAAGGAGGTAAAATAAATGAATTATATTGATCTATTTGCAGGTGCTGGAGGATTATCTGAAGGGTTTATAAGAGCTGGATGTACTCCAGTTGCACATATAGAAATGAACAACGATGCAGTAAACACGATTAGAACGCGAATTGCATATTATTTCTTGAAATCAAAAAATAAGTTAGATATTTATAATAGTTACTTAAAAAATGAAATTACTAGAGATGAATTATATAGGCTTATACCAAAAGAAAAACTGAATACAGCAATGTGTATAAAGTTATCTCAAGAAAATATTCAGGATGTATTTAAAGAAATAGATAAGAGTATTAAAGGTGAAAGGGAAATAGACTTCATTATAGGTGGGCCTCCGTGTCAAGCATATTCTCTAGTTGGGCGCTCTATAAAATTGGCAAAAGATAAAATAAAAATAAAAAATAATGAAAATATTACTGATGATCCACGTAATTATTTGTACAAATTATATTTTCAATTTTTATCAAAATACAAACCTAAAGCTTTTGTGTTTGAAAATGTTACTGGACTTTTGACTGCACAAAAAGGAAAATTTTATAATGATTTCGTAAATTTGGCAAAATCAATTGGCTATACTGTTGATAACAGAATTTTAAAAGCTGAAGATTATGGAGTTCTACAATCACGCCGAAGAGTCATAATAGTTGGCTGGAGAGAGGATATAAATGAAAAATACCCAGAATTTATAAAAAGAAAACTTTCTTGCACAATTAATGAGATGTTTAGCGATCTGCCAAATTTATGCCCTGGAGAAGAGAAAAAAGATTACTCTTCTCCGCCATGTGAATATTTAATAAAAAGTGGGATAAGGACAATAAATGACAATATATTAACTAAACATGTATCTAGACCACAATTAGAGAGAGATCGTGAAATATACAGATTAGTAATTAGAGCTTGGAATGATGGGCATACAAGAATACATTATGACAATTTACCAGAATATCTAAAAACACATAAAAATAGAAAATCATTTGTAGATAGATTTAAGATTGTCGAGGGAGATACTGGAACTTGTCATACGATGATGGCACACATTTCAAAGGATGGACATTATTTTATACATCCTGATATTAATCAAGCTAGATCATTATCAGTAAGAGAGGCGGCGAGAATACAATCATTCCCTGATAATTACTTTTTTGAAGGGTCTAGAACGGCGGCATTTACTCAAATTGGAAATGCTGTTCCCCCACTTATGGCGGAAGTCATTGCAAAAGAATTAGTAAAAATTTTGAAAAAGCACTGTAAACAATAAATTTTTGTGCTATAATTTACTTAAGTTATATGGAGAATTGTATGAAATTAGAAAATTTAGTTTTTAAACCTAGAGCTTCATTACTTTTACAATTAGGTGACAAGTTAATTAAAAATGAAAACATTGCAATCATTGAATTAATAAAAAACGCATATGACGCAGATGCATCTGTAGTTAATGTTACTTTATCAGATATAAATAGCCCTATGGGTAAAATAATTATTGAAGACAATGGCATAGGTATGACTGCTGATATTGTAAAAAATGTTTGGCTTGAGCCTGGAAATGATCATAAAAAAATTGATGTCCAAAATGAAAGGTTGAGCAGAAAAGGTAGACTTCCTATAGGAGAAAAAGGGATAGGCCGTTTTGGAGTTCATAAATTAGGCAATAAAATCAGTCTAATTACAAAATCGGCAAATAATAAGGAAATTTGCGTTACGGTCGATTGGAATAATTTTGAAAACGTTAAATATTTAGAAGATGTCAAAATTGATGTTTCAGAACGTGATCCAGAATATTTTATTAACAATGAAGGTACTTATATTGAAATCACCGACCTAAAAAAAATATGGAATGAAAAAGAATTTTTAGAATTAAAAAGAGCAATAGAACATTTTAATTCACCTTTTTCTACCCAAAACGGTTTTAATGTAAAGTTATCAACTAATCTTGATGGCTGGGACAAAAAGGCATTGTCTTTTGATGAAATAAAAGAAATGGCTCTGTACCATTACAAATCAATTATTGATGCAGAAGGAATTGAAAGCTTTCTTTATGAATTTATTCCCTTTGTTAACATGGAAATTGATGGACGAGAAAAAAGAAAGTCTTATTTAATGACAGATAAGGATGGGAATCCTATTAGAAGCATTAAAAACGGTATTGGCGTCATAGAATTTGAATTGTATTGTTTTGATAGAGATAATAAAATAATAAGCAAATATTTAACAGCTGATAAAAAACAATTTACACAGTACTTAGATGCTAATGGTGGGATATATGTTTTTAGAGATGGAACAAGAATATATGATTATGGAGAGCCAGAAAATGACTGGTTAGGATTAGATCATGCAAGATTTAATCAACCTTCTTCCAAAATTAGTAATAACATTGTTATTGGTGCTGTAAATTTAAAAAGAGCTGAAAGCACCTCACTTATTGAAAAATCTAATCGAGAGGGATTTATTGAAAATGATGCTTATAAAGAATTTAAAGCCATAATTCAATCTTCTATAGATAATTTCCTATCTTTTAGAAATGCCGACAAAGAGTATTTAAGAAATGATAAAAAAGAAAAAAAAGAGCCCGTAATAGACGACATAAAACAATTAAAAATAAAAATTGATTTAAGTGAAATAAATGCTAAGTCTAAAAAGGAAATGTTAACATGTTTAGATAGAATTGAAAATGACTATTCGAGAGTTAAAGAAGTAAGTCTGTTAACATCCACTGCTGGCATGAGTTATGGAATAGTAATTCATGAAATTGAAAAAATAATTAAGGAAATATCTTTAAGAGTAATATCTGAACAAACATCACCTGAATTTAGAAATACTATTTATCACTTATCAGACATAATACAAAACTACTCAAATCTAATACGCCAAAAAAAACAAGAAAACTGTTCTTTGATCGAATTAATAAATCAAGCAAAATTCAATTGTGGGTATAGGCTAAAAGCTCACAATATCGAAATGATAATTAATGAAAATTTCAACAAAACTGTTAAATGTTCTTACAACCTTATAGTCGGTGCGATGTTGAACATCATTGATAATTCTATTTGGTGGCTTCATAAGTTTCAAATAAAGAACAAAAAGATTTTTATTACTGTTTCTGATTTTAAAAAAGACTATATTTCAATTGTTGTAGCAGATAATGGTAAGGGGTTCACAATTGAACCTAGCGATGCTGTCAAGCCATTTGTTACACAAAAAAACGGCGGGATCGGATTGGGCTTGAATATTGTTAATGAAATAATGATTTCTCACAATGGTATATTGGATTTTCCAGAATTTACAGAAATATCAGGGTTACCTAGAGAATTTGAAAATGGAGCAATAGTAGCACTATGTTTTAAGGAGGAAAAGTAATTGATTACAACAGAAGAAGAAAATCAAACTGATTTTTTCAGAGTATTAGACATCTTACCTCAGTTTAGTGGTGTTGCAATAGTTGATGATGTTATGGATGATGTTATCGGCTTAATGACATTTTTATCTAAACATTCAATACCTTTTGAATATTTTGATGGCAAGGCTTCAAATTTTCCAATTGAAAAGAAAAAAATACAAATTATTTTTATAGATCTTAAAATAAACGGTTCTAATTCTCCCAAAATGATGGCATCAGGACTTATAAGCAATATAGAATCATTAATCCCTGAGGATAATGGACCATATTGTATTGGATTTTGGAGCGATAATTATGTTGCAAATAAAGAAGTAATTGACGAAGCCGTCAATCAATTAAGAGAACCTCCAGAATTTTGTTTTGATATGGATAAATCTATCATAACAACATACAAAGGAAATGATTTAGAATTATTAAAAAATTTGGAAATTAGTTTTTATAGTAAGTTTAACACGGAAAGTATAATTTATTTTACACTTTTATTACAAAATCTTTTAGGAGAAGAATTATTATCAACCATGAAAGATATTAACTCTAAGCTTCTTAAGGAGATTGGACAAGATAAAAAAATGAGCACATTAATTAAATATGCCTCAAAAAAAGATTATGGCGATTTGATTGACGAGTCCGACAATGAAACAGTTTTTAAACTTTTTATTCCTATATTTAATACTCTCATAAACTCTAGATTTAATAAAAGGCTGTTTTTAGAAAACATGCATGAAAAGCTTGCTTACAAAAAAGATGTGTCAATTGAACACATAAATGAAGCAGTATATAATACCGAATTAGAATTAACATCAAAAATTAACTTAAAATATCCAAGAAATGTTTATCTTTTAGATTATAGCAATTTAAATTTAAAGGAAATACTGGGCAAAAGTTTTACTACAAATTCCGTTTTGGAATTTAAGGAGGTAATAATCGATGTGAGCCATTATTGTGATATTGTTCAAAAGAAACATGATTATCACTTGTGCGTCACTGGGCTTTTGTTAAAACATAGAGACGAACTTAAAAATAAAAAAGATTTTACATTAGATCTTGGCGAAATAATATTTAATGACGAATCATACAGATTTTATGTTTGTTGCAATAAAATTGAATCCATACATAAAGATAATATAGATTTAAACAGAGCAATATTTTCTATTAATGACAACATTTATGAAAAAATTCGCATGAATATTTCAAGCATATGCTCTAAAATAGGAATATAATTATTTAAAAAGACGACTAAATAAGCCGTCTTTTTCTTTTAAATTTGGTGTGACTATGCAGATTTGAACTGCAGACCTATCGCTTAGGAGGCGATCGCTCTATCCAGCTGAGCTATAGCCACATATTAAGGTTTTTATTGGTGTTCGGTGAACTTTTGGTGAACTTTGGTTTTGTGTAAGTTTCAAGTAATCGCAAAATGTCAGCGTTTTAGGGGCGTTTAGCGATTCTCAATTTGTCCAAGTCGATACTTAGGAGGGAAGTGCTCTATCCAGCTGAGCTACGAGAACATGAATATGTTTATTTTATATCACTTTTGATTGTCTAATGTCAAGGATTGGAATGTAGGAGTAAGAAAACTGTCTTTTACAATTTGAAAACAATATTGACTTTTTGTGTGAAAAGTGGTAGTATATTCCTATACTTAGGAGGATTATTAAATGCAAAGAACATACTTAATGCTTAAACCAGGTTATGCAACAAAAGAAATTATTATGGAAGTGCTTAAAAGAGCAGCAGAAGCAGGTCTTGTACTTGTGGATTGTGGGTTTATTCAACACACAAAAGAAAGTGCAGCACAACATTACAGCAATAAGTTGGGCGAACCTTATTACCCAGAGCTTGAAGAATACATCACAAGTGGGAAATCATTCGGAATGGTTTTTGAAGGTGAAGACGCGGTTAAAATTGGAAGAATTCTTATTGGAGCTGTTGAAGGTGGACCACAAAAAGGTTCAATTAGACATGACATTCCTGAAATGTTTAATGTAAAAACTGACAAAACTAGAAATGTTATTCATGCTTCTGACAGTGTTGAAAATGCTGAAAAAGAAATTGGAATATTCAAAGATCTTAGAAAAGATTATAAAGAAGAACATCCTACACTTGTGCTAAAACATGGAGATACATTTATTAGATAGGCAACTTGCCTATCTTTTTTGTCTTTTTATATGAATATGAGTTTGTTTTGTTTGAAAATATAAAAAATTTTGGTATAATAATATTATGAAAAAGTTTATGATATCACTAATGTTCATATTTTTAAGCATCACCTTTGTGGCAGGTGGTGTATGTCTTTTGCAGGGGTGCAGTTACTCAACCCCTGGGAATGGAGGTGACAGTTCAGAAACTCCCGAAGAACCAGCCCCGGATGATCCAGATGAAGATATTAATCCCAATTGGACAACAACTCACAATTTTACTATAAATACCAAAGTAAAACAAATTGGTGGAGAAAAATATTATCCTGATTATTCATCAACAGATAGTAGTTACAAATATACAGTTGCAAATATGGGGTGCTTTGACATTTATTGGTATTGTGATGATGGAAGTGCTGGAAATTTGACATCCTCATCAGAATCATATGAATACATATCAAGCCAAGGTTTATCATATACGACTTCTGCAAGCAATTCTACAAATAAACTTGGTTTGATAAATGCTACATACACATACAATAACATATTTAGTTATAAAAGATATGCAAAGATAGTTCTTCACTCAAACGGAACAAGGTCAACATATTTAGGAGTTAGAAATTCTAGTAATGTCGGCACTATTTCAAGCTATGCGTATATCTATGGCAGTAGCGGTGTCACGCTCTCTTCGTCTACAGCACAGAGCGGTGCCACATGCAGTCTTACGGGGACATACACAGTGTATTTTCAAGAGGGAGCGACGTTTTATTTTTACGGAGCTTCTGAAGTTGGACAATACAGCACAGTTTTGACTTCGAAAGCAGGATATGCAAATCAATCTCTTACTATGCCATATTTTAGTGGGAAAACTCCTCTTGGGAAGACCTTTTCCGCTTGGCAATGGGCAGCTGGTAGTGAAAAATTTGCGGCTGGTTCTTCCACTTTTGATATAGATAGTCATTACAACCCACATGTAGAATGGTCAACATTTAGACCTTTATTCACTGGCAATTCCATGAAACTTACACTCGATGCAAATGGTGGATCAATATCAACAACAACAGGATGGACGGGTTCGGGTACCAGTGTTTACAGAAGTAATAGTTATGGTAGTTCGCTTTATGATACTGCACTTCCAACTCCAACAAGAACGGGATATACATTCATAGGTTGGAGAAAAAATTTACTTGATGTATATAGTTATGCAAACTGGATAAATCAGAAAACGGATACATCAGGCAAGACAGATGTTACATTTACAAACAAAGTTATGAATATGGATCCAACTCGGTGTTATCATTCAGTCAATGGGTCTGCAGAAGCATATACCTATAGTGTCAGTCTGCCTGTTGCGGGGCGGTATAGGATGAGGTATTATGGGTATACAGATAGAGCAGATGGGAATTACGCAGGTTTATTTAGGGTTTCGACAAATGAATCTACCATAAAATCTGTAGAAGAAACACAAATCAAAGCGACATCGAGGACCTACTATGAGCAATTGATTGATGTTACAGAAAAAACAACTGCGGGTGTATATTTTAGTTGGAACTATGCTGGTATGTGTCATTTGGATAACATTGTTTTGGAATTGATGTATCCGGCATCAGGGGCATATCCATCTGATGCACTTGTGGATAAATATTATAGTTTAAAAAATGATGAAACATTGTATGCACAATGGGAAATAAACACTTATACTCTTACAGTAAATTATTATGGTGGGACATCAAGGCAAACTAACACAACAAACTTGAGTGTGACTGCTTCAAGTTGCAGTCCAACATCAGCAACAATAACAACAGGAAATAGTGCGAAATTTACACATACATACAGCACTGCTTCTTATACCCTTACTATGGCTAGAGCGAATACATCATACAATTACTATATAGCGATTGGTGCAATACCGTCAACTTCATCTTCGCTAAACAGCAAAACATATTCGTGGACTCCATCATCCAATGTATCAATAAATGTATATGTGTATCAACAATATACAATTTCATACAATTTAAACCATGGATCAGGGACAGCGCCTTCTGCTCAATATAAAATTCATGGTACTCCAATTACACTTGGGACAAACAGTCTAACGAGAACAAGTTATACTGCAAATGGCTGGAATACAAACAGTTCTGGAACTGGTACACAATATGCGTCTGGTGCGACATATTCGGATAGTTCAACATCAAGGACACTATATGCAAACTGGACGCCAAAAACTTGCACACTTAATGTGAAGATAATGACTTCAACAAATGGAAGTACTTATACAAATTCTGCGACAGGTGGGAAAATAATAGTTGGATATAAATATAATGATAGTAATATAGTTAGGCCAACATCATCAACTTCTAGCTCCAATTCATTGTCGGTTTCTTCTGTACTGATCAGCCAACTTGTTACATTTACTCCTACAGCAAACACTGGATATGTCTTTGCGGGAATGTCAACAAGTTCAAGTGCTCCATATAATACGACGAATTTAAGCTTTACGCCTACAGGAGAAGGTGCGAGTTACACATATTACGCATATTTTAATAAATTATCAGGAAATATAGTGAAGTATGTAAGCAAAAACTCCGCGACATATTC
>ULWY01021619.1_pt1 | contig 58130 bp, 59 predicted proteins | sample 1960761 | NCBI WGS metagenome assembly ULWY01 (sample SAMEA4835824, study PRJEB28245) | human gut metagenome | biome: gut microbiome; material: fecal sample | place: Denmark | collected 2008 | reverse complement strand
TTATCCACTTACCATTTAGCCTCATCAAGTTTCTATTCGTATGCTCAAGGATTTTGCTACACCTCTTCCTTCACTCATAGGATTACTCCTAACAGCTTAAGGTTCGCTACACTTGGCGGTAAATACCCGTGACTAGACTTTCACTAGTGAGATTAATGCCATGCCCGGCACACACAAAAAAAGCATCGTTAAGAATGTAGTCAAAACGATGCCTTTGTTCAATAAATTTCAAGAACTAATCAAAAGTTATTGACAGCATATCATTTGATAAACTTATGCAAGTCACATTGTGAGCAAATGATTATTTCGTCAAATAAAATAGATTTACCAAATTTCTGTATATTAACAAGTCTCTCTTTAATTGCTTTATAACTTAGATGATTATCCAATTTGTGGGAAATTGCTGCCCTTTTTAAAGAACTTAAAAAAGTAGAATTTTTTATTTTTTCTAAGACAAGAATAGCTTTTAATTTAGGTTTATTAGTTGAACTGCTTGCATAAAATGTCTCTAAATAATTATAAATTACAAAACTATCTTCTGATGAAATAAGGAAATTTTTCTTTGAATCACAAAATTTTTTATTTTTAAATTCAATAAAATAAATTGTATTATTTCCTTGTGATATAATGAGACTATCAACAGAACAAAGTGTTGGTCGTCCAAAACACACTAATTCTTTTATTTTATCAAAATTATAGCATTTGGTTTTTAGTGTGCAAAAATTAGTTTTATTAATAGAATCGTATGAACAATTTTCAATCGTATCTATGCATTGAGAAAAATTGTCACTATAAAATTTAGTCATTTCGAGGATATTAGACATACAACATCACCAATTTAATTCTCAGTTTTTTCTGAAAGGTCATTGTTTTCAGATTCATCTGAAAGATCATCAAACAAATTACTAATATCTATAAATGGTTTATTTAATGCATAATGCATCTCGTCAATTTTATCATTAACACATTCAAAAACAGTGAAATATTCATCTTTTTGCTTTGTAGCATAGTAATAATTTGTTATTTTTTCAGCATGTAATTGTTTTTCTTTTGTATTAATTGCAAGTAAAAAGCTTGGGCTGTGTGTTGTAATTATAAATTTACAATCCAATTGCCTAACTATTTGAACTATTAATTCTGCCAAAATCAATTGCCATTTTGGATGCAAGTGATTTTCTGGTTCATCCAAAACAATTACTGTTTGGTCATCAATCTTTCCATGTTCTATTAATATCTTTAAGATGACAAATAGTTTAGAACCTGTAGCAAGATTTCTAACATCAAGTTTCGTATCTTTACATTGATATTTTCCATCAACTACAACAATTTCATCCGAAAAAACATCATTAATTGTCGAAAGCAATGATTCATATGTTTGGCTAAATGTTTGACTTTCAAATGCTGTAATCTTAGAAGTCAAAGCATCAAGTAAAACGTCACCCAAATTATCAGGAGTAACAACATCATAAAAATCATTGTCATTAATGTTAAAAAAATTATTTCTAATACGACCCAGATTTCTTGGATATCCAATTTTATCCAAAATATTTACATCATTAATTAAAAAAGAATGAAGAGTTGATGCACCATTATAACAATTATCATTTATTTTTCCATTTGATATTTTTATATTAAATTTTTTTTCATCTAAATCAGATAAAACAATTTTTACTTCATTATTTGGATTCTTTACCGGAGCAATTTGTTCATTGAATACATTATTCAATCCATCCAAAATTTTCTTACCTGTATATTTGCTCAAATTACTATCTTGGAAAATAGTATCAATAATTTCCTTTAATCGCTCTATACATTTTGTCTTATTTTGATTAAATTTTTCGGAGCCGAATTGTTTAGTTTTTACTTGTAACTCATCAATTAGTTCAGCATAATTAATAGCATCAATTTGTTGAATAAGTACATTAATATACTCTTTTATCTCATTGATAGAATTAATTTTTGATATCTCATTGATATTATATATCATTATTTGAAAAACTAATGGGAATTTTTGTGCAAAGGCATCCCTTAATTTCTTGTTTCTCAAGAATAAATCTAAATTTAATAAATCTACTGCCTTAATTACATTCATAAAGCAATATTTTTTTCTATCATTTAGTGCTTTAGTATTTAAATTTGATACAGAATTAATTATTGAACATAAAGATTTTCCAACTGTTGATTTACCGGAATTATTATCACCTGTTATAATTGTCAATCCATCAACAATAAAGCTTGAATCTTTAACAATACCCACATTATCAATTTTAAAATTCATATATGTAAACTCCTTTATTATATAATTTATTTCATTATACCTCGATTGTTATTAATTAAAACTTAAAGTTAAAATAATATTGGAAGCAACCACTAAATAATAACTCCAATTTTTCATGCATGTTATTTTTACTTTATACTGTAATTAATATTTTCTAACATCAAACAACCCCAACCATTACTATCTTTTAATGGATAAATTTTAACTATCATATTAGTCACCCCCCAAATAAAAATCTCAACATTATTATATCACTATTATAAAAAATAATAAATACAAAACAAGCCGCAAATTTGTAACATGTTAAATGAAAAAGTAAATTCAACTAACATATAATATTATTGTATACTATTAAGATTGGCTTGTACAAGTTAATCAATGAAATCAGAATCAACAATTGATGCAAAAATTTAATTTACCAAACCAAAAATACTTTTATTTAGATTATAGCGTTAAAATTCAAAAAATAATTACTAAAAATAGTAATAAAAGCAAACTATGACTTCAATAATTCCTACTAGAAGCATATTAAATAAACAATATTTAAACATTATTTCATAAACAACCTCAAAATTTGTTCTCCTTCTTTAGTAATAGCTTCAATTGTAATATATTTTATAGAATCCTATTTTGAAATATTAACCATTCATTTTCCCGACTATATTTTTTCAACTACATCAATAACTTGTGCAGAATTCATAATAATAATTTTTGAGTTATTAATTGAATCATAATTTTTATTTAAAAGTAAGTTTGAATAAGCAATACAATAATCATTTCCTATAAAATTTCCACCAATAAAAATATATTTAATGTCCGGATACATTTGCCAAACATTAATAAATTCCTTGGTTAAAACTATTTGAAAAGGTTCACGCTCAACATTCATAGCTCCAAAAATTGTTTTATCTTCAATAAAAAATACTAAACCACAATTGTTTTTTTCTGGAAATTCATTATTAATGTTATTTGAATAATTTAATATTTTTTTCGCATGTTCGACAAAATGATTAATTAAATTATTAATATAAATTTCAACATCACTATTAGTTTCTATAACTGATGATATTGTTTTTTTGCATTTTTTACTTTCTTATCTATTAAAGAAAATTCTTTAGATAATTGACTTCCTTTAGTTTCTTTTGATGCATCAAATTGAAAATGTTCTATCATATAAATATCTTCATCAATTATAGAAAAGCCATCTGGCCTAAAATTTTTCTTATAATTAGTATTACGAATTAAATTTCTAATAAATTTTTCATCAATTTTACTATCTGAGTTAATAATAATATTATTACCCAAAATATATTTAGTAATAAAATCAAATACTTCATGTTTTTCATGATTACTCTTCATATTTTCCCATCCTTGCTTTATTAAAATAGTATCATCAATTTAAAAGCCAATCAAGTGCATAAATAATTTTAATTCCATTATCATCTTTAACTGGTGCTTCATCCATTGTTAAAATAATTTTAGAATAGCTATTATTAAGTGCTCTAAGTGGTGCTATTTCTCTTTCATAAGTATTTGAATCCCTAAGAGATAATGAAACCTGTATAAATATAGTATCTTCATGCGTTGAAGCAACAAAATCTATTTCATTTTCTTCGTTTTGACCGATATATACATTATATCATCTTCTTAAAAGTTCTAAGTAAATAACGTTCTCAAGGATGTGTCCTTCATCTTTTCCTTTAATACCACAAATCAAATATCTAAGTCCAAAATCTGCTATATAATATTTAGCTTGAGTTTTTAAAAGTTGTCTACCTTTTATATTATATCTTTTTACTTGGTAAATAATAAGAGAGTTTATTAATGCTTGTAGGTACTTTTCAATCGTCTTATCATTTGTTGTTCTACCATTTGCTGTTAATATATTGGCAATATTATTAACACTTAATCGATTACCTATATTATCAAATATAAATGAAGCGACGCTTTCAAGCATCATAACATCTGTAATTTTATATCTTTGAACGACATCTTTTAAAAGAATAGTTGAATAAATACCTCTTAAATAATCCTGTGCAGCTTTTAAATCATCTTTATACCAAATAGTATAAGGAAATGAAGAAAAGGTAATATAATCATTATACTTAGCAACAATAGTTTTTGAATTATTTACACCGCTTACATACTCTTTAAATGACAAAGGAAGCATTTTAAGTTCAACATACCTACCTGATAATAGTGTTGCAAGTTCTCCAGACATAAAATAAGCATTAGATCCTGTAATATAAATATCAACATTTGGTTGAATAAATAAACTATCTACCATTTTTTCAAAATTCTTACAATTTTGGATTTCATCCAAAAAGATATAAGTCATTTTACCTTCAATTAATTTATTTTTAATATAAAAGTACAATTCTTTATAATTTTTATCTTGATAACTAATATCTTCTAAATTAATAGAAATAAGTTGTTCTTTTGATATACCAGTTTTTATAAGATAGTCCTTATATATATCAAACAATGTTGATTTTCCACATCTTCTAATTCCGCTTACAACCTTAATTATTTGTTTATCTTTATGCTTTATCAAAAAATTTAAATATTCTTTTCTATCAATATAATTCATAATTTACCTCCTATTCTTATTTCTATTTTACCATAAGAAGCAAACAATATCAATAAATTCGAATTATGCTTCGAAAATATGCAATTTTTAGTAAAAATTCGAAATATATTTCATTTTTTTAAAAAGCATTTCTAGTGTTTATTTAACTGAAGCAAGTTCCATCATAAATCTTTGCTCATCGCCTTCACCTACAATAGACACCTTAAAGCCTTTTTTGATATATTTATCATAGAATACTTTCTTTTCAGCTTCTATTTGATAGGGTGAGCCTTGAATATGACATTCTTAAAATATAATATCAACTAATTCTTTAGGATTTAAAGTTACAAAGTTCTTTGTTTGATTAAAATCATTGAGTTTTGATTGTAAATTGCGAAGTAATACATTATTCTTAAAATCCTGAACCTCTCCTTGTGCAAAAGAATCCATAAAGCAATAATTAATATTAGCCTCATCAAACTTATCTAATATTAAATCTGAGGTTTTATCTGACTCATTTAAAACATAAAACCTAGCACCTGCAAGACTACCATATTTATATCTTTGTTTAGTAGCAAAATCATCTATAGCAATGGAAGTAACGTCATTACTATTGGTTACTATTATTTTGGTTTTTTTAAGTAATGAACTGAGTCTTGTCAAGTAGACAGTTGATTTAAAAAAATAATTAAATAAGATTTGATGGAATTTTGACATAATATCTAAATTGATTAGGTGTTGTGCCCAATTTCTTTTGTAATCTCCAATTATTGTAATTAAATATATATTCTTCAATTTTATTAATTAATGCTTGTTCATTTTCAAAATGAATGCCATAAAACATTTCTGATTTTAGGATTCCCCAGAAATCTTCCATAGGTCCATTATCTATACACCTACCAACTCTAGACATAGATTGAATCATTCCGTTTTCATCTAACTTCATTTTAAAAATCTTAGATGTATATTGAAAACCTCTATCGCTATGAAAAATAGGATGTGCGCCTGGATTGGCTGCTATAGCTTTATCGAATGTATCAAACACTAATTTGTTATTGTTATGATGACTTATTACATAAGACACTATTGATCTATCAAACAGGTCAATAATTGCTGATAAATAAATTTTTTGTTTAACACCTGGAATTTTAAATTCAGTAACGTCAGTACACCATTTTTGATTTGGATATTCAGCAGTAAAATCTCTTGCTAATATATTTTCTCCAACTTGTTCAGGTTTTGTAATTACTCTATTTGACTTTTTTCTTCGTATCCTTGCTTTGATTTTTAGAAGTTTCATCAATCTATGAATGTATCCTTCTGAATATTTAGTGTGGTTAAAGTAATTAATATAAAAAGTCATTTGTCGATAACCTAACACACCTTCAAAAGTATCATTATAATCTATTATTAATGTTGCTAATTCATTATCTTGAATCTCTTTTTTAGGAATAACTCTATTTTCCCATTTATAATAACTGGATCTTGGTATTTCTAATATTTCACATAAGAAATCGACTGTAAATCCAGGTTTATCTTTAAATTTATCTATCGTTTCGTATTTGTCTTCTTGCCTAATAAGCGAGAATCTCTTTCCATTCTTTCCTGAATTTCTATGTTTTTTTAATACTTCAATAACCATCTTGGAACGTTCAAGTTCTTTCTTAAGCTTTTCTATTTCAATATCTTTCTTTTCAATATCAGTAAGCTCCTGGTTGGGTTCTTTAGAAGAAGGACGACCTCTTAAATCAGAAAGACCATCTTCACCAAATTCATTATATTTTTTGACCCAATTATAAACATTAGCGTATGGAACACTATATTTATCTGCGGCACCTTTATAATCATTATCATTAGCTAATACATAATTAACTATTTCTAATCTTTCTTCAAATGTAGTCTTTCTTGAATTCATAGTGTAGACATCCCCTTTAGGATCATAATCCTTAATCTCGATGCCTTTATTATACTTTTTTATCCAGTCTTGGACAACACTCTTAGATGAAAGGTTATATTTATTGGCTAAATCATAAGTAGATATTCCACCAACTAGATATTCTTTTATTATTATATTTTTTAATTCTTTAGAATACGATTTATTCCCTGTTGATGTGTCAAATGCTGTTTCACCCAAAACATCATATCTATGTGCCCATCTACTTATCTCCACATCCATATCTATTTAAATAATCATAACTGTATAATACACCTTCATCTTTTCCGGTATCATTTATGATTTGCTGACGTTTTAACTCACAGCATTTATAATAAAAAATTATAAGATTTAATTTTAAATCTTCTTTTGAAAAATTAAATGTATTACAAAATTTATCGATAAATTCAGGCGACATATTTGGATTAGAAATAAGATTTTTGGATATTGATGGACATTGATAACCTAATGCTTCTGCAAGTTGAGAACGTGACACGTTATTTATACACATAAATATTATTACATTTTTTCTATTAGTAGCTAATGCAACTTCTAATGCTTGATCAACATTTTCAAAGCATATTCTAAAATCTAATCTATTCTCATAATCCATATATTTCACCTCCCTTTTTCCTGCTAATCTATAATTAATGCATTTTATTTGGATTTATAAATCATTTTTTATCAAAAAATGGTTATTTTTCTTATAGCTTCACTATTTTAAATTATACAAAAAAATATCATACTATTCTTGACTATCAAATTTGTATTTAGATATTATTGCACCATTCTCATTTTCAATTTGAGATTTTAAAGTATCCTTATTAGAATTGAATGTAATTAACTTGGAATATATACTATCATATATAATCTTTTCTGCATTATTGTAGATTTCTTTATCATTTTCACATTTTTCAAATTCGACCTCATTATTGTAAATAAATTCTAACATTTTTAAAATATCTTCTTTAGTTATGTCTATAGCGTTAGAATAGTTAACACCATCATTGGTAAATAACCCTTTTCCTTCATCAATCTTTAATAGTTTCATAAATTTGTCTTCTCCTCTCGTAAGCATCCTGCCCTGCTTCCATGACATTTATTATTTGATCATATGCTATCAATTCATTATTCTCACCATTTTTTAATACTTTCTCTCCAAATTCGCCAGAAAACAAATCAAAAACACCATTTTCATAGTAAGTGTAAATAATCCTATCTGGTTTCATTAGCATTCCTAAAGTGTTATTATGAGTAGTAATAAATACAGTTGTTTTAGAACTTAAATTTTTAATTATACCAGCCACACTCTCCTTTATAAAAGGGTTATCAAATGAAGCTTCAGGTTCATCTAATAATAATACATCAAAAGTATCACTATCTTTTAATTCTTTTAACAAATTAAACTCTGCTCTTTCGCCACCAGACAATTCATTTCCGCCAGAATTTAAGACAGTAACATTTATTTGCATTAAACCATTTAAAATTTGATCAGTTGTAAAATGATTATCATTCGCCTTCTTTACAAATCCAAATAAATCATTTGATTTATATAATGTAAACTCGTTTGAAAGTGACCCACTAACTCCCATACCCTTTTTCAATTCAGTTACAGAATTATATTTACTTTTTCGCAATTCTAGTTTATAACCAAATACGTCAGAACCACATATAACTCCATCAGTTTTCATATAATTAGCGAGTCCATTAAATGATTCAATCAATTTTTTATTAGCATATAAATTTGATAAATTACACTGTTTAATAGGTTTCATAGAAGATTGTTGTTTTAATTTTTCTTGAACAAATTTAGTTATATCGTCTGTTTCTTTTTTTAAGCGATATTCCAAATACTCTTTTTTTCTTACCTCTAATAAATCTTTCAAAAGCTTCTTCAAATTATCAATTACAACATACTTTTTCATAATTTCAGAATTATCATCATATGAAATCACTGTATCTAAAGCCTTAATTACTTCTTTTGTTTTACTCGAATCATTTGAATAATAAAATACTTCTGTAAACATTTTTGATTTTGAAAACTCATCATTTAATGCTTGATTTGATGCATAATCCTTTAAAGATGCTAAATAATCACCTATCATATCTAAGCTATTATCTTCAATTGTGATTATTTTTTCAACAATAGTTTTTAAAGGAGACAAAAACTTTTTCTTTTCTTCATTTAAAAAAACATTACTAATTTGTTGAAATTTTTCTTTCTCACTATTTCCTGTCAATTCGAATTGTCTTATATACTTACAATTCAAATTGCTGGCAGCGATTCTATCTAAGAGAGTAGTTTTACCTGAAGAGCGTTTTCCCATTATTACATTCAATCCTGTCGATGCTAAATCCCCATCATCGTTAATTTCGTATAATGTTTTAGCTTTTATATAATTCAAATATAATTTATCCTTATCACCAAGATTGCTCTTAATTACTGAATACTCATCACTTTCAACATCCAAATATGTAAATCTATAGTTATTTACGTAATCTACTCCCATTCTTAGATCACTGAAATATACGGGAGGAAGTTTTGTATTATCTTTCAATGCGATTTCAAATTTTTTTGCGCTTCCGACCTCCCCACAAAAGATATATTGTTCAAATTTTTTAAGCGTCGTTGCTTGAATGCATGGTCCCTTTTCAATATGTGGAATATTTATTGTACTTTTATAGAAAGGGAATATCGCTACAAACTGTTCAAAAGTAATATAATCCTTTTCAGTTTGAATAAGCTGTTTTAAGTCAGCACAAGCCTGATTTAAATCATAAATAAGATCATCATCTACAATCATAAGCAAATGACCTTTTTCAATATCAATTTCAACCCCAGCATATACTTTTATCGAAAGATTGTCTTTTATAAAATTATAATTTTCCAAATCGAAAAAATTATGATTTGTTATAGCAATAATATCCAAAGAATTTGCTTTTATATGTTCTTTAAGAACATCAATATCAAATTCAAATTGCTTTTCATATGAAGCAGGTTTAGTATGTATATGTAAATCTATTTTTTTCATAATGTGCCTTCTTTCAATTAAAAATCAAACAATGCATCGTATAGCAAATCATATGAAATTTCAGAGGATGAGAAAACCGCTTCTGGAATTATGATGTTACCATTGTCATCACATTGTGCTTCACCACTAATAGGCAGCTCAATGCTAATAAACCACTCCTTTGATGAATATTTCCTAATATCAATTAACTGTTTTATTTTCAAACTCAAATCACAAGGAAATTCATCATTTAATATATCATCTAATTCATAGCCCAACTGATTTCTCAAATTTCTAATTTCTAATAATTGCGCGTAATGCTCTATTTTTATTATTTTTCTATTTAGCAACCAGTTAAATAATGAAGCTTCCTTATCAAAATCTTTACCGTTTGCTTTTTTTATCTGACGGCATACTTCAGTTCTATATTTATTTTCAGCTTCTTTATCTTTAATAAAATCACAATCTTCAAAAGCATTTGGGTTGTTATAATTAAGTTTTGTGAATTCATATATAAATTTTCCATTTTCAAATTTGCTTCCATTGGCATAAAAAACTAATATTTCTTCTTCCCAATTACTTTTAAAATTTTCATATAGTGTTATAAATAAAGTCACTAAAAGCAGTTCTTTCCTTAATTTTTCTTTATCTTGAAGCCTCTCATAAAAGTTCACATCTATACCTTCTCTCGTATCGAACAAACATCTATTTAATTATATCACTTTTGTTGAGTATAATAAAGAAAAACAAGTTACACATTCGCAACTTGTCATTCTAATATTCAACGCTAATATTTAACTAAAATGAGCTATTTAATTTAATTAGGTATCATCTTAGATTTATTCTAAATATAATACAATTTTTTGTTCATTTTTTTTGAGCAAAATTAAAAATGCGTCTCAACAGTTTATCACAAACCACAAATTGAAATAATTTTATCAATAAATAAATAAATACTTATTAGTTATTATCATATAACTTAATTTAGCTCTTTGTCGTAGAATATTCTATTTAAAATTAGCAACTCACTTTGTAAAACCAATATCTGATACTTTTAATCCTGAATATTTATATGATAAACTATAACTTGTGATTCTTGTTGTTCCAGAATTTGGAATTAATATTCCTTTTTCAACCCATTCATTCATCCATTTAGATATTGCACGGGGTGTTACACCAAATAAAATTGCAATCTCTTTGTTTTTTACAATTTTTAAATTATTTTCTATACAATATCTAAGTAATGTTAAATCTTTTTTATTTAGGCATTTTAAAAATTCATTTGACCCACTTTGTGATGCTTCTAATGCCTGCTCATATATCTTTTCAGCATTAAGCGCCATAATTTTACAGAAATACTCAATCCATATTTCTAAGTGAGGTGGATTTTCTCTACCAGAATAAAATAATGCTGGAAGTCCCATTTGAATAGATTCATAATATCCATTTAAATCAGACATATAATATTCTTCAAATGAATTAAAACCTTTAAAATCATAATCATGCTGCATAAGTACATATGTTGATAAAGCCCTTGATGTTCTACCGTTTCCATCTGTAAATGGATGAATTGTAACTAATGCATAATGCATGATTGCAGATAAAATTGGTACTGGTAAATCTTGATTATTATCATACCAGTTAATCAATTCATTAATAAGTGGTTCAATATCTAGCCATTCAGGTGGAATATATTCAGCTTGCTTTGATATAGAATCATATACTGCAAATAATACTCCTGGAGGAGTTTGTCCTCTAAAAGGTATTCTTGATAATTTACCTTTTTTTTGAATAATATCATGAAGTTTTAATATGAATTCCATATCAATTTTTGTATTTTTCTTTTTTTCTTCTTCAAGATAAGTTAGTGCATCCCAATAATTTTGAACCTCTTGTTCAGCGGTTATTCTATTATCCTTTTTATTTGCAATAACTCTTTCAACTTGATTATATGACAAAACATTTCCTTCTATACTTGTAGAAAAATGAGTTTTCTTTAATTTTGCTTCATACATTAACTTTTGCTTCTCTCTTGTAGGTAGCAACAAATAATCTAATGCTGTTTTATATTTTTCAATTTTTAAAAGACTATTTACTAATTCATTAGTTTATTTAAATTCCAATTTCATTATATCAACCCACCTATATTATATCAAAATAAGGAACATAAAAGCAATATTTTTGTTCCTTATTTGTTCCTTATTTAATCATTTATGTTCCCTAATTGTTCCTTATTTCATTATAAATAGAAAGAAAAATAGACTTTCAGCAAAAAAATATTATTAATAAAATTTTATTTGATTATGCTTGGTAAAAAAGCAAAAAAAGTGAACTACTCATAAAGAGTAAATTCACCAATATTATATTTATTTTTCAAGCTTTTTTGTAAGAGAAACTACAGATTCTGTTGAGCTTGTATTTGGGAACATATCAACCGGTTGAATTGAATTAACCTGATAATTATTACTTAAAATAGCCAAATCCTTTGCTAATGTTGCCGGATTACAAGATACATAAATAATTCTTTTAATTCCACTACCAGCAATCGTTTTAGCAACATATTCACCAAGTCCTAAACGAGGTGGATCACAAACTAAAACATCAACTGCCTCTTCTCTTAATGTTTGAGGAAGTAACTCTAAAACCTTACCAGCCTTAAATTCAGCATTTCTAACCTTATTAATTACAGCATTAGTTTTAGCATTTTCAATTGAAATTTCATTTTGTTCTATTCCTATAATTCTTTTGGCAAGTCCAGATAAATAAATACCAATTGTACCAACACCACAATAAAGATCTAATACTGTTTCCTTCATTGAAAGCTTTGCAGCCTTTTTAACAACATCATAAAGCTTTTCTGTTTGAACAGGATTTAATTGGAAGAAGGTATCAGGACCAAGCTCAAATTTATATTTTCCAATTGTTTCTGTTATAGTATCCTTACCTTCAAGCTTCTTAGTTTGTCCAAAAATTAAAACACTATCTTCTTCATTATAAGACATAAAGACAGATACAACATGCTCAAGCTCCATTGTCTTTTTAGCAAGCTCACGTAAATTAGCCTTTTTATCTGTAACTACAAAGGTGACCTGTGCTTCCTTATTAAAATGAGATACACGAACAACTAGGCTCTTAAGAATCCCCTTATTTTGCTTAGGATCATAAACACTAATATGACACTCATCAATAAGCTCACATATCTTTTTATTAAGATTATTAACAATATCATTTTGATTTAAGCAAGAATCAATACCAACAATTACATTACTATTTGGTGCAATAAGTCCAACCGTTGTTTTGGCCTTAACTACCTTTAAAGGTAGAGCAGACTTAAACCGATAGCCCCATTGATTATTCGCTCCTATTGTTGGTTTAATTTCAAAGCTTCTTGGGTTAAGCTTTGTATATCTTGTAATAGCCTCAATTACACCATCTCTTTTAAATTCAAGCATCTTTTGATAATCAATATGAAGAGTTTGACAACCACCACATGCCTCATAATAAGGACATTTAGGTGTAACACGAAATGCTGCTGTATGCTTAAAATCAATTACTTCCGCAAATGCCATGTTCTTTTTAATATTTGTAATTCTTACATTAACACCCTCACCAGGAAGAGCATTTTTTACGAAGATTGCAAGTTTTTTATAATAAGCTATACCCTCTCCGTTAATACCTAATCTTTTTATATCAACAATTACTTCATCATTTACCTTTAATTCTGTTTGCATAAAATCACCACTTTTTTAAAATTACAACTAATTATATCATAAAAAATTTTACTAAACAATTACATTATAAATTACTTTTGATCTGATGGTAATATATCATTATAATCATGGTCAATATCAACAATTGCATAAAAGCTATTGTTAGCCTCATGAATTAAATTTTTAATATATTCTTCAATCTCTCCATCCGTTTGCTTAATACCATAAGGAACAATAATATCAAAAATAATATTTGTATGGGTAGGTCCTGACACAATTCTAAAATCATGAATTGACCAGTTAAAATCTAAATTTTCCTTTAAAATTGTTTTGGTAAATTCCTTAAGCTCGTCCGTTTTTTTATCTCCGACTAAAACCGGATCAAGGTGAATAGTTAAATGAACATTAAGCTCATTTCTAATTTCATGCTCAATTTGATCAATTTTATCATGAAGAAAAACTAAATCACCTTTTGAATCAACCTCTACATGACATGAGGCAAAAATAATAGAAGGCCCATAACTATGAATTTCAAGGTCATGAATACCAATAACTACATCATGGGCTTTAATCCTTCTTTCAATTTCATGTACAAGCTCCTTACTAGGTGCTTCTCCAAGTAAAGGATTAGACGCCTCCATTACAAGCTTAATACCACTATAACAAACAAGTAGACCTACTGCTAGTCCAAAATAACCATCAAGATTATAGCCAGTAAATTTCGAAATAATTAGTCCAACTAATACAAGTGATGTTGAAATAACATCATTTCTCGAGTCAGTTGATGTAGCAATCAAGGTTTGTGAATTAATCTTCTTTCCAATTGAACGATATAAAATAGCTTGATAAAGCTTAATTATAATAGCAAAGCACAAAATACCCAAATTCAAATAAAAATAGCTAACCTCTGAACCTGGATTTCTTATTTTATCAATTGCTTCCAATATCAGTTGAACTCCAAGGACACAAACAATAACAGATACAATAAAGCCTGCAATATATTCCATTCTTTGATGCCCATAAGGATGCTCCTTATCAGGCTTTTTTTGACTCATTTTAAAGCCTAATAAGGATACTATACTATTTAAAGCATCCGATAAGTTATTGATTCCATCAGCCAAAATTGATAATGCTCCACTTATTACGCCAATAACAATTTTAAACGCACAAATGATTACATTTGATACAATACCAAAAATGGAGGCTAAAGCTCCATATTTTATTCTAACATCTTCAGATTGCGTATTTTTATAATCCTTAATAAATAATTTAACTAAAATGCTATCCATAAAATCACCATCTTAAAATTATACTTATATTATTATAGCATTTATAATTAAACAAATCTAGAGTTCATATAAGCTTTTAAAGCTATAACCATCACTTTTTAGCTTCTTAATTATTTTATCTAAATCCATCATATTATCTTTAGAAACTGTATGCATTAAAATAATAGCTCCATTATGAATTCTTTTCATTACCTCATTATAAGCATAATCATTTCCATTATATTTATCCTTATACCAATCAACATAAGCAAGAGACCAAAATATTGTTTTATAATCATTATTTTTTAAAGTATTAAGTGCCTCTTTATTAAATTCACCAGCTGGAGGTCTTACAAAATGAGAAATTTCACTACCCATTAAATCATAATACTTTTCTTCAAGCTTACTGATATCCTTAAGCATATCTGAACTACTTTCTTTAGTAAAATGCTTATGAGCATAGGTATGATTTCCGATAATATGACCATCATCTGTCATTCTTCTTACAAGTTCTGTACTTGATGTTAAATAATGTCCGGTAATAAAAAAGGTAGCCTTAACATCATTTTCCTTAAGCGTATCTAAAATAGATGATGTATAGCCATTTTCATAGCCACAATCAAAGGTTAAATAAACACTTTTTTCATCCTTACCTAAATAATAACCGTTATTTTCTTCAATTTCATTTTTATAGGGTAATATTGGTCTTTCATGATTGTTTATTTTTCCAACCCCAAACCCAGTTGCGAATGTTACTGTTACATTTGTAAATATCATAAAAAAAGCGAGTATACTAAATATAAATATTTTTTTCATTTAATTCACCATTTATATTATTACTTAAACTTTTTGATTAATTATTCTATTTTTTGGTATGTGTTCATTTGCAACAAGGCCAATTATTAAACCAATTATTAAAATATATAAATAAATTACACCAATTATTATCATTGTAAATATACCATATAAAGCTTTAAAATTAGAAAAAAAACGTAAATAAAGCTCTAAAGTAAATGTGGAAATAATCCAGCTTGAAATAGTTATTAAATAACCAGGAATTATAGCTTTAAAGCTAATTTTATAAGGTGGGACAAAAATTAAGAAAAAAATAATAATAAACGAGGGAATAACCATCATCATTAATGTTTCAAATAATGATTTTAGCCAAATATTTTCAATATATTTTAAAATTATATTTCCTAAAATAATCATAAAAATCATAAGTAAAATTAAAACCATAAAAATAACCACTAAAAAGATAGCTACTACTCTATGCATTAAATAATATCTTTTTCTTTTTTGATTATAGATTATTTCACCAATAAGCATAATATGATAAAAAAGAGTTGATGATGACCATAGTGAGGTTATACTTAATATAACATGTGAGGCATTAATTCTTTTAGTATTTTCATCAAAGAAATTTAAAATATTAGTAAAAAAATCATTAGCAAATACACCTTCACTTGGTATTTTAAAATTAAAAAGATGCAAAATAGAAGCCACAAGAAAAAATAAAGAACCACAATTAACAATAACAAAAAAAGCAATAGCTCCTGCCATTGTTGTAAAATGTCTTTCCTTTAAATCCTTATATAGCCTCAATATTCGCCTCACATTATCACCATTTATATTATGGATTTTATTTTTAATCATTAAACAAAAAAATCCTAATTTTACCAAAAAATATAGGTATAATTAGGATTAATATTATAAAATTAAAAGCAATAATGGAATCGTTATAACACACAAAATTGTTGTTAATAAAACGACATTAGCACAAAGCTCCTGTTCAGTATCATGTAATTCTGCAAGTGACAATATAATGGCACCTGAAGGAGCTGCACTTAAAATCAAAATACATGATTTAAAGGTTTCATCTAAAAATGGCAAGAAATAAACACATAAATAAGCAAAAAGAGGGAATATGATTAGCTTCATTGCACAAGCTAGGTAAGCAAATGGTCTTTTAAAAAGACTTAAAATATTAACCGTTGATAATCGCATTCCTAACACTATCATACATAAAGGGGTTGTCATTTTACCCAAAATATTAATAGCATTTCCTAATACTTGAGGAAAATGAATTTTAAATATATAAAGTGGTAAAGCAACAAAAATAGCAAGAGAGGTTGGATTAAGTATCGCTGTTTTTAAAGAAACATACTTAGCCTCTTGCGTTATTAAAAAAACACCTAAGGTAAATGCAATAATATTCATACTCATTACATAAACAGATGAGTAACAAGAAACAATAGGATCATTTGGAAATAATGCTTGTACTAATGGAAGACCAAAAAATCCTACATTTCCACAAGCTGCTCCAAAGGTTAAAACACGATATTTAGCATCAGAAAACTTTTTTCTTAAGGCATAATATAAAATCATAATGACTAAAACTTGAATTAACAGGCTTGCAAGAAAAAAGATTCCCATTTGTTTAAGATTATCTGAAGAGTATTCTACTGCTTCAAAGGCACTTAAAATCATAGCAGGTCCACAAACATATAAAAGTAAAGCTGACAATGTTTTAGCATGAGAAGCTGTAGCCTTCTTAGCCTTTGTAACAATAAAACCAATTGCCATATAAAATAGCATTATTAAAACATTAAATAATGTTGTTGTAAAATTCATACTATCACCACACGTGCAAACATTATACGCTCTTTTTTTTCAAATTCAAGTTTTTTTATATGCTTTGTTAAATGATAGCGCTTTAATTATAACTAGTACAAATTTTCAAAATTTGTTTTTTACTATACGTTTATCTATACTATTATTTAAAACCGCGATAGTATATCATTCGATATTAAAAATCGTACTTTATTTTTCCTAATACAAAAGTTAAATAATGTGGAATTGTAATAATATTTCCTTCTTCACTTATATTATAATCACTATTTTTTATCAATTTTGTTTTACCATAATGTTCGGGACGATTCATTACTGTTTTACTAGATTTTGTATTTCCTGTTTTAGCTTTAGCCTCCACAAGAGTAGGGTATCCATTATAAGATACAACAAAATCAATTTCTAATCCACTGCCTTTGGCAAAATAATATGGTTCTAAACCTGCCTTGCTTAATGAATCAAAAACTAAAGCTTTTCTTCAGTAACACTAACAACATCTTGTTCTGCCAATAAATTAACTATTTCAATATTAGAATTAATGAAATCGTAATTTTCATCATATTTATCGCCCTCAAATACGTATTTTCCATCAACAACTGATATTGAATCTTCATATAAGTCAGAAATCTCATCATCTAAAACTAATGATTCTTTTGTTAATTCTACTGCTTCTGAATACACATCATCACAATCATCTGTTCCAACAACATAAACATTAAAATCAACATTCATAAAAAGTATCACACAACATAATACAGTTATGATTAATAAATAAATTTTTTTCATATTTTCACCCTCTCGTATAATTAAATTATATTATTTTATTATTTAATAAACACTTTAAGAAAAATCAAGCGACTTTTCAATATTCTTTAAGAAAAATCAAGCGACTTTTTTGTTTTTTCATTTTTTTCAAAATAAAAAAGGTCGCTAAATTGCGACCAATTAATTAATTACTTAACGTTTCCAATACGGCAAACATCACGAGCAATCATAACTTCCTCATTTGTAGGTAATACATATACCTTTACCTTAGAATTTGGAGTTGAGATTTCCTTTTCAATTCCGTATGCTTGGTTGTTAGCTTCCTTATCAATTTCAACGCCCATAACACCTAAACGGTTACAAATCTTCTCACGTAGGTGGCAAAGATTTTCTCCCATACCAGCTGTAAAGCAAATAGCGTCACATCCACCCATGTAAACATAGTAAGAACCAATGTAGTCCATAATACGCTTAGATTGAACGTTGAATGCCATAATACAACGGTGATCTCCTTCGTTCATACCCTTTGTAACGTCACGAGCATCGTTTGTACGACCACCCATACCAAGAAGACCTGACTTCTTGTTAAGGATATTGATAAGCTCAGAAATGCTTTGACCTTCATGCTTAGCAACTACCTCAAGAGCAGTTGGGTCAATATTACCTGAACGAGTACCCATAGGAATACCCTCAAGTGGTGTAAGACCCATTGAAGTATCAATACATTTTCCACCCTTAACAGCAGAAATTGAAGCACCATTTCCTAAATGACAAACAATAATCTTAGTATCCTCAAGTGGCTTACCCATAATTTCAGCACATCTTTGAGAAACATACTTATGGCTTGTACCATGAGCACCATACTTACGAATACCATACTTTGTATACCACTCATATGGTGTAGCATACATATAAGCTTCTTCAGCCATTGTTTGATGGAATGTAGTATCAAATACTGCAACCTCAGGAACATCTGGTAAAACCTTCATAAAAGCACGCATACCAACAACATGAGCTCTATTATGTAAAGGAGCTAAATCAGCAAGCTCTAAAATCTTGTTAATTACAGTTCCATCTGGACCATCAATTAAAGTTGAATCCTTGAAGTATTCTCCACCTTGTACAACACGGTGACCAACACCAGCAATCTCAGAAAGATTTTCAACAATATGCTTTTCAAGTAAAGTCTTAAGTAAAAGCTCAACACCTTCTGCATGAGTAGGTAAAACAGGATTTGTTTCTTCCTTTACCTTTTCACCATTCTTAAAATACTTAAGAGTGAAAATACCCTCAGGTAAACCAATACGCTCCATTACACCTGAAGCAATTACTTCTTCAGCTGGCATTTCAAGTAATTGGAATTTAATTGAACTTGAACCAGCATTAACTGCCATAATTTTTGACATAACTAATTTCCTCACTTCGTTTATTTTTTATTAATATTATTTTCAAACCACGTTTCAATTTGAGCCAAAGCCTCATTAAAGCGCTTCGAATCATTAAAGCTTGGTAGTTTGACCATCATACATTTCTTATTCTCGATATGAGCACGTTGAATAAGAATAATTGATTTTTGATTATTCTTAAAGAATGTATCAGGAAGCTCAATCAAACCAATCATTGAATTTTCCTCATTTAATTCCTTTTTAAATTTCTGATCCTTATCATATGAGAAAAAATCATTAGGAATTAAACACATCATTACTCCATTGTCATTTAGGGCCTTTACATGATGAAGTATAACCTCATAAGGGAAATATTTACCATCTAAAGGATTTGAATAATCAAAATCACAAACAATATAGTCAAGATTAGAAACATTTACATTGCGTGTATCCTGAAAATAAATTTCAAGCTCTGTTTGAAGCATGTCACTTAAGCTTTGCATTATCTTAACTGATAGCTCATTATGCTCACAAGCAATAGCGTCTATTTCTAAATCTAAATGGTTAATTATTGTAAACAATAAATTACCAACACCTGCTAAAGGGTCAAATAATCTAATATGTCTCTTTGTAGGCTCAAACTTGGAAATTAAATAGGCAAATAACATTCCAATCGTATCAGGAGTAATTCCTCCATTACTAATTTTTTGTTCACTAAAGCCTTTTAAAACTATAGCTTGAAGAGCTTTTCTAATTGATTCAACATCTAAATCCATATTTTTTATTGGCGCATATATTTTTTCAAGCTTAGCTTTTTTATCATCTGATAAATCATTTAAAACCTCACCTGCTAAAATATTATCCACCGTTAAAAAGAATAAATCAAAATATTTCTTCTTATATTCATCATATAAAAATTCAATTGAAGCTTCAATAACATCATGGAATATTTCTAGACTATTTTCTTCTGCCATTTAATATCACCAAAAAAGATTATAACAAATATTATGTTTTTTGTAAATGTTTTGCGTTTTTTAATTTTTAAAAAAATGCTTATAAAACACTTTTATATACAAAAGCTAATAATTAATTACAAAAAGGGCCTGAGCCCTTTATTAGTTAATTTCAATATTAGAGGTGGTTCCTTCATAATTAAATGCCTTTTCTTTTCCACTAGTATTAAAATTATAATTATCCTTGCCATCTATCAGTTTAATATTAATATTTGAAGTAGTATATTTTAAATTTGCTTCTTTAGTTATTTTAATGCTTGCATCTAAAGTTGTAACATCCATATCTATATCAAGTTTTTCTAATTCTAAATTTTCAAGATTTGAGGTTGTAGCATCATAATTAAATGTTCCTTTATTTATTAATGAATTTGAAATATTAGCCGTACCACCTTTAACATTTAATAATAATTCTGATGCTTCAATATTAGAGGCTGTAAATGATCCACCTTTTATATTGATAGATACATTACTTAAATTCACGTTTTGAAGCTTTAGATTTCCACCTTTAACATCTACCTCTAAAGCAAAGACGTAATCATTAGGTACCTCAATAAATAAAGCCTCATTTGCAAAGCCAAGTTCATTCATCCAGCCAATATTTAAAACATTTTCATACCATCTTCCATATTGACAATCAATATTTAATATCTCATCATCTTTAGTGATACTATATTTATAATTATTAATTTTTTTACTTTTAACATAAATATCGCTACGTTCTGAAGCTTTTATAACAATGCTATCAGCTTTTGTATTACATTTTATTAGATTTACATTAGTATCATATAAAGATTCTTCTACCTCAACATTTTCTGAAGCTATTTTTTTAATATCAAAGCGATTATATGCAAGTATTACTAATAGACCAATCAAGCCTATTATTGTAAAAATAAAACCTGGGATTAAAAACTTTTTAATTTTCACAGAAAACACCTCCAGTTATAATTAAAGCGATTTTCTTATATAACTTCTTAATCAAAGTAATTATTAAAGCTACAAGCTTATAGATTAAAGGTACAACAATTAGAGTTAAACCAATACTTAATATACCTAAGCTAATCATTATAACGCCTTGTGATATACTTGTATGCAAATTAATAATACCAAAGATAATCATTGCAATTCCTGAAAGGCCTAACGATAGACCTAAAGAAACACATAGACAAATTAAAGCAAGGTAAAGTGCAAATGCTACAATAGCCATCGGAAAATATAAGATTTTTGTTAATATATTTCCAGATGATGATTTATGTTTTTTCTTAGGAATTTCATCCTCATCATATTTTATCTTTTGATACACTCCACTTTGACTATTCGTTTTCCTTACAATATCATCAATATCGTCAAGGCGATCAATAACCTCTTCTTCTGTAAGTCCTGTTTTATCCATTTTATCTTCAATTAATTCATTATAATAAGCGATAATATCATCCTTATCATTACAATTCAATTTTTTTCTTAATCGTCTTAAAAATTCTCTTTTTGTCATTATCTTGTCCTCCGCTTAATAAAGCTTATAACCATTTCTATTTCTTGCCATTCATCTAAAAATTCTTCAATTCTTTTTTTTCCCTTTTTAGTTATTTCATAATATTTTCGAGTTCGGCCATTATACTGCCTATTATAGGTTTTAAGGAGGTCTTGAGCCTCAAGCCTTTTTAAAATAGGATAAAGTGTTGATTCTGATATTTCAATAATCTCTGATAAATCAGAAATTATTTTATAACCATAGGATGGCTCATCAGCTACCGCTCCTAAAACACAAACCTCTACAATACCTTTTTTCATTTGTACATTCATTAAATCACCTCTTAATACTATGCAATGCATAGCATAGAAACAAAAAAAATAAGCATATCCCTAAGATACGCCTAAATTATACTATGTATTACAAGGTATGTCAATAAATTTATTTCTAAATTCTTGTATCAACCAAAGGAATGACCAACTCTAAGGTACCAATATATTCTTCATTTTCCTTAACAGCGATATATTTTACTAAATATGCTACATCATTTTTCTTCATTTGAAATGAAAATTCCCCTTTAGCTCCTGCTTTAAGTTCACTTATTATCTTTTTTACCGCATTAACCTTATCATGAGGATGACAATCATAAACACTTCTACCAATGGAAGCACTTGGTCTTTTAAAGGCTTTTTCACCTTCATTATAATAAGTATTTATATCATCTTCATTAATAAAGCTTATTTCATAAGGAATAGCGTTTAAAAGTGCATTAACCTGTTTAGGGGATAAAGAACCAAGCTTAAAATTAATTTTATAGTTATCGAATGTTAAATTTGTTTTCTTCTTTTCATCATATTTAATATCAAACAAGGGCTTATAGTCTTTCATATCTTCATACATTTGATTTAAATCTTCTTTTGATATAAGCTTTAAACAGTTAGGAAAAAGAATATTATTTTCTCTATAAATCATTTCTTTAATTTCTTTTAAAATTCTAATAAGCTCATCATCTTCTTTGATTGAATAATCCTTAAGCTTATTTATTCTTTCTTTAATTTCATTATCTTTATTCCACATTACCCTTGCAGGCCCTTCAAAACCATATTTTGTTTTAAGTAAAGGATAGATTAAATCGCCTTTTTTAGTATAATGAACTTTAACATCATTAAGTAAATCCTTAGCCCCTGTAAAAAGACCTGTATCTAAATAATAATCTATCCTTTCTTCAATTTCATTATTTTCAATCATCATTATTACAATAGGATCATTTTTAATATGTTCAAATTCATCAACATTTATATAATTGTTTAAATCATCATGGAATAAAGCTGAATGAATTTCACATAACCTTTCCATTTTATCTTCCATAATACCATTTCTTATTAATTCCTCTTCGGCTATTAAAACATCATTATAGCTTGCATTTTTAAAGTCAGAAACAAAATCAGCTCTAACCGTTTCAAGATTCTCACCATTTGTTAATCTTTCTAAATACTCCTTAAGCTTTAAAGCATTTTCACTAATCATTTTATTCACCATTTATATTATTTACAAATTAATTCGTAATATTAAAAAAAACAGCAGATTTACTCCACTGTTTAATTTAATATACTATGTAATAAATTCACAACATTTTTATACAAAGTTCAATTATACTAATGCTTTTTTAGCATACTCTATCTCGCATTTACAATCGATACAATTCCTATCGCATTTCTTTCCATACAATTTATAAGTTCTTGTGATTTAAAATGTTCGCTTAGATCCTCAAATAGTTCTGAAATCCAATAAAAATTTCTAATGAACAATTATCTAAATAAATAATTGTTTCATTTAAATTTTGTATCAAGCAAGATAATAGTTCTTTATGATTTTCTTCTGTTAAAACATCGTTTTGGGCATCAATATTTTTTCTTTTTCTATTATTTTTTTTAGTCTATTTATATCCATATTACTACTCATTTTCTTCATCTTCAAAAACATCAAAATTATGCTTACTACCATATTCCTTCATATAATTTTCGTAAGTATCTTCACCTTCAAAATATTTAGCTTGGTTTCCTTTATTAAGCTCTGCGCTAAAATTTAATACTACTTTTTTAATCCTAAACATATTTAAAACACCAGCCGCTATAATTATTCCACCAATTACAATTGTTACAACAAGTGCGAAATAATTTATTGAAGAAACCTGACCTGGCTTTACAATTAAAAAAGAAACATTATAACCTGTTTTTTGATAAAATATCTCTTGAGCATCATTTAAACTAGAAATACCATTAATCGTTCCATATTTAGTTTTATTGATAACTTTATATGCTTTAGGATTACTACTTTCATATTTAGTATAAAGGTTTTCATTTACCTTATCTAAAGATGTTGCAAGAGAAAAATATAAATTACCATAGTAGTTACGAGAAGGAACATTATCATTTACGGCATTTCCAAAGCTTGTTCCTATACCTCCAAAGCTTCTATCAATTTCATAATCTATATCATCACCAACAACGTTAAATAAAACATATTCATCATTATCTTTATATGCTACAAAACACACCAATATATTTTTTTCATAATAAGATGAGCTTTCATCATATGTTTTTTCATATTGATTTAAGGTATAATTTTCAATCGCATAATCAACGCTTGTTCCTTTATATATAATCGAAATAAGCATTATTATCATTATAATAATGGTAAAAGCTAATACAATAATACTATTTTTTAGAGCATAAAGCATTCTTTTATCAGAATCAAATGGAATATATACTCTATTATAATAAAAGCCAGGTCCCACGTAATATCTTGAATGAGGATGACCATATTTATCTGTTTTAGGTACTGATGACTTAAAGTTTGAGCTTCCTCTACCTGATGAATGAAATCCTCCACCACTACCTCCTCCACCTGCATGTGGCATAATATCTTCTCCTTTCACAACAAAATATTATTCTAATATAGCTTATTTAATTTTAGATATTTCATACATTAATATTGATCCTGCAACCCCTACATTTAATGACTCCATATTTTGCATCGGAATATATAAATTATTAAGCTTTAAATCACAAATTTCCTTAGAAACACCATTTCCTTCATTACCAAGAATTAGAATTATTTTATCACTAAATGTAACCTCATCTGGAGTTTTACCATTAATAACATTAGTTGAAAAAATTTGATATTCATTCTTATATTTATTTATAAATTCAAGCTTATCACCATATAAATAATTAAGCTTAAAAATCGCACCCTGACTAGATCTTATAACTTTATCATTGTAAACATCAACAGTGCCCTTTGCAAGAAATAAAGAATCAAAGCCAAAGGCCTTAGCACTTCTTAACAAAGTTCCTAAATTACCAGGATCTTGAATTCCATCAAGAAATAAAATTCTATTTCCTATTTTTTCATTCTTTTTAATATAGCAAATACCAATTTGAGGTGAAACAGTTTGGGTTTGACATAACTTTTTCATCACATTTATTGATACAAGCTCACCATCATATCTTTCATCAATTGTATAAGCTTCCTTAAGAACACCTGCCATTTTGGCTTCCTTAACTAAATGAGGCCCTTCTACAATAAATAAGCCCTCCTCATCCCTATATTTTGCATTTTTTAATTTAATAATATTTTTTACTCTTTCATTATTAACGCTTTCAATCATACAATCACATCCATGCTATAATTCTAACATTATTTAATAAGAAAATCCACTCATAACGAGTGGATTTACATTAGTTATTTTGCTTTCCTTTGTTTACAAGTTTCTTAGTCATAGAACCTCCAACACGTCCGTTTTGTCTAGCGGATGCATCTGGTCCAAGTTCAACTCCAAGTTCAGAAGCAGTTTCATATTTCATTGATTCAGTGTCAGTACTTTGCTTTGCACGATTAACTAACTCCTTAGTAATAGAGCCACCAACACGTCCGTTTTGTCTTGCAGATGTATCTGGTCCTAATTCAACACCAAGCTCTGATGCTACCTCGTACTTTAAATTACCACTTTTTGTAGCTTGTTGTTGATAATTTTGATAATTAGCATTTGCGCCTTTTCTGTTAGATGCCATAAATTGCACCTCCTTACACAAATAGTTTGGTGCAAATATAACAAATTATACAATTATTTTTTTAAATTTTCTAAAGCCTGTCGAACCTCAAGACCTAATAGCGATAAATCAAGGTCACTATCAGGAGTAATATAGATTGTTTTTGTGTTTTCAACACACCAATCAACTAATGCCTCATAATCGATTGTCTTTTCATATTCAATAGCCCGGTCAAGTTTAGGTGCAGTTGCAGGATTTTTAGGTAAATAAACTGTACAGCAATCCTCAAATGGTCTAATTGACATTTCATAAGTTCCAATCTTATGAGCAATAGAAACAATATCAACCTTATCATACACTGCAAGTGGTCGTATAATAGGGAAATTAGTTACATTATTAATCGTATACATTGATTGAAGCGTTTGAGACGCTACCTGTCCAACTGATTCACCATTTACAATACATAAGCAATTACGCTTTAAAGCAAGCTTGGTTGCTATTCTATACATCATTCTACGCATAATGGTAATAATATACGAATCAGGAATATGATCTAAAATAGCCATATGAAGTTCCTTAAATGGCACCATATGAAGAGCCATTTTATTTTCCTTAGAATACGCACTAATTGACTTTACAAGATCAACAACCTTTTGACTTGACTCAATTGATGTTAATGGCGTTGATTCAAAATGAAGACATTCAATTTCAATTCCTTGTTTCTGCGCTAAATATCCCGCAACAGGCGAATCAAGTCCACCAGATAACATAAGCATACCTTTTCCGGCAACACCAACAGGGAATCCTCCCATACCTCTTATCGCATTTAAATATAAATATGTTCCATCCTCACGAATTTCACAAGTTAAAACCTTCTCAGGATTATGAACATCAACATGTAATATCTTCATTTCCTTAAGAATGTATGATGAAAGCTCTTGGGTCATTTCCATTGAATTTAAAGGAAATTTCTTATTAGCTCTTCTTACTTCAAGCTTAAAGGTTGCAGGCTTTTTAATTTCATTTTGTAGCAATAAAAGACTATTCTTTTTAATATCTTCGATAGTTGATTCGCTATGAAGACAAAGTGAATAACTATATAAGCCAGAAACATGATCAAGAGCATTAATTACCTTTTTGTAATCCTCATCAAGTAAATCAATATAAATTCTATCATGTCTGTTAATAATATTAACATGTAAACCTTCAAGTTTTCTTCTTACAAGTGCATATTCACGATTTAAAAATTCCTTTTGATTCTTTCCTTTTAAAGTTAAATCACCAAATCTAACTAATATTTGATTATATATCATTATTATGCCTCCTTAGCATTTCCTGTTATTTTAAAATTAATATTACTATATTTAACAATTGTACCATTAGTTGCAAAAAGGCCAACATACATATTATTAAAGTCATGAGCCTGCAAGTCAAAATCAAGATATTCATTTTCATATGAAAACTCTTCATTTGAAACTCTTACAATAACCCTTTGTCCAAGTCTATTTAAATATAGCTTAAACTTATCACCCTTAAAGTAAGGATGATGAACTACATTACTACTTCTTGTAATTTCTGTTGTGGATTCTCTTTTATAATTTATCACGTATGATTTTGCATTGGTAATTACACCTGAAGTAATATAATTAGATGCAATTACTTCCTTAGCCGCTTTTTGATTTAAATATAGGTCATCTCTTAGCATGATACCAAATCCAGCTTGATCGACATAATTCACATCTATAATTGTCGCTTCTGCCTCAATAGTAAAATTATCTTTAATTGATATTTGTCTAAACATTCCACAAAGACCATCATTAGTTGAGCATAAAGTACCAAAGTTCTTTTCACCATATTGACCAACCAAATAATAATCATCTATTTTATTTGCCCTATAGCCATCTAATGAAAAATTATTAGTTCCTAAATTACCAAACGCTATACCATAAAATTCTCCATCAAAATTAAAGGTTTTATCCTGAGGAATATAGCTTTTCATATTTGGAGCCTCATAACTTAAAAGCTTATAATCAGGATTCATATGTAAATAAGAAATATCAGGTCTTTTAATATCTTCTTTAACATATTTTTCTAAATCCAGATTACTTTGTTTAATTTTTGCGGCAACATAATATGCAACAACATTAGCTCCATATTCATTTAAATGAGTTTTATCAACGGAAGATATGTCATAGCATAAAGTACCATCAACCATTTTCCCTGCAGTCATAGCATGATATAAAGCCGCTTTTTCATAACCTTCGTTGGCATCACTTAAAGTTGGTGTTGTAAGATCAATTCCTAATATATTTAACCTATCTGCAAGTTTTAAAATAGCTTCCTTATAATTTCCTGTTACAGTATCATGAATAGCAGTTCCTTGATATTCATTATTTTTTGCGATACGACAAATCGGTGTACATAAAATAGGAATAGCGTGTGTATCTAATGCCAATTTTACATAATAATTATATAAATAATACTGGAATGATGTCTCATCATCAAGAGGCCTGCTCGCATCTGTAAAACGAAATTCATCATCTGCCTTTTCATCATTATGCCCAAAGCCAATCAAAAGATAATCACCATCTTTTAACAATTCCTTAAGCTTAAGATAATTTTTCTCTTTAAGATAGCTTTTAGAGCTTCTTCCTGATAAAGCTAAATTAATAACCTCAACATTATTAAAATAGTCTTGAAGCTTAGTACCATAGCCAAAGCGAGGATAAAAATATGTATAATCATTAAATGATGCGACTGTTGAATCGCCAACAAGATATAGTTTCATAATAAATCAAATCCTTTAACGTGCAACATTATACCATATTTATATATTTTTTTGAATATCGATTTAAAAAGTCATTCATTTCTTTACTTTTTAAAAAATTAGTAGTAGAATACAAAACGTATAATTTTAAGAGTTTGGAGTTTATTTGTATGAAATATTTACGTATTTTTATTAGTTCATTTTTAGCTGGATGTTGTATCGTCTTTGGTGCAACCTGCTACTTAATTTGTGCTAGCCAAGGAACATTTGGTCTTAAGCTTGCGGGTTCCTTTATGTTTGGAATTGGCCTATTTACTATTATCCATTTCAAATTATGGTTATATACTGGCAAGGTTGGCTATGCTTTTGATAATAAAGCAAGCTACATCCTTGAATTACTTACGTGTTTAGCTGGTAATTTAATTGGTGTATTTGCATTATCCTCTTTGCTTAAAGCAACCTATATTATTAATGATTCCGTAATCTTACTATGTCAAAGCCTAGTTAGTAAAAAACAAAGCGAATCCTGGATTGAGGTTTTAATTTTAGGTGTCATGTGTGGAGTTATGATATATCTTGCAGTTGAAGGTCATAAAAAGGTGGAATATCCTCTTGGCAAAGTTCTTTTCGCTTTTATGCCTATTTCCTTATTTATTCTTTGTGGCTTTGAGCACGTTGTAGCTAATGCTTGCTACTACACTTATGCTGGTGTATTTAATGGTAAGGTCATTTTATGGTTCTTACTAATGGCTATTGGTGATGGCATTGGTTCAATTGCCTTTGATGGAATTATAAAATTAATCAAATATCTTGAAAATGAAGAAGCTAAATAATTTAACACTTATAAAAAAAGGTGGATTTTTAATTTAATCCATCTTTTTTACTTCTTAAATTGATTTTTTTCATGAAGAAAATCACATTCATCCTCTTTTTTTGTTAACTCAGCCCATCTAGTTTCTAAAAGCTTGGCATAAGCTAAAGGATCTAGTCCATAACAGCCTAAAGAAAATGCGTCATTAACCTCAATTAATAAGGTTCTTCCATCATCAGTAACTCCAAAATCAAGCGTAAAGCCTGAAGGCTGCTCCTTATAATCATTTAAGCAATTTGTAATAATATTAGAATCATACACATATTTCCAAGAGCCACTATAATGCTTAACATCTAAAACTTTACCATATCTTACAAAGACACGATATTCTGATTTAAAATTTACGACCTCACTACAATAGATTTTTTCATTAAATGAACATCTTGTCTTATATAAATCATTTCTATCTTTAGCCACAAAGCCGGTAAAAAGTTTTGGTTCTAAAGGCTTAATAAACAAAGGATAATTAGCTTTTTGGTCTAATTCATTTAAGGTTGTAACCCACGTTTTTCTTCCAAGATATTTATTCAAAGATTTTGGATAATCAACGGTATCTGATTTAATACCATATTTAGCTAAAACAGCATTAGTAATAGCTACCACTCCTACTACGATATCCTCTTTATTAATTTCTTTTAAATCCTCAAATGTTTGAAAAAATTTTATTTCAAAGCCCATTTCCTTGAATCCATAATATGCATACGCAAAGTTTTTATTATAAGGCATATTACCCTCAGCTTGAATATAAACAATCATTTTATCATCTTCTTTATTCTAATAATTCCTTATATGATTTTATAAATAAATCACTATTTTGTTTTTTAGCCTCAATATAAGACTTTTGTGTTTCATCATCAACTGCAACCGTATAAAAGCCCGCATTGTGAGCTGTTTTTATTGCTTGAACGATATCTTCAAAAACCGCACATTTTTCTATTGAAACACCTAGCTTAGAAGCAGTAAAAAGATATATATCAGGAGATTCTTTACTTCCCTTAAATCCTGAAACATCACATATATAATCAAAAAAATGATCAATTTTATTTTTTTTAAGACATGGCATATAATATTCACTACTATTAGCTGTAGCAATACCAAGTTTTACTCCATTTTTATTAAGATATTCTAAATATTCATATGCATAAGGCTTTAAAACAACATTATTTGTATATTGATATATTGCCGCATCATTCCATTCTTTAATAATTTCTTCTACAGTTTCTGGAAAATTAAAACGACATTTGGTATAAGAAGCTGCTTTTTTAAGGCCTAAATGAGCAATAGCTTCAGCGTAATCATTAGGTATAATCATTCCTCTTTTTTTAAAAAAGTCAATATCAATTTGATGCCACATTGAGCAAGAATCAAACAAAGTCCCGTCAAGATCAAAAATAATTCCATCAATTTCTTTATCATTAATTTTCATAATTAACACCACCATATAAATTATATATATCACAAATCAGGATTAAAATCCATCAATTTTAGATTTTTTTCCTTGACTAAATTGTTACTTTTTAGTATAATTTTGTAGCAGGTAAAATCGCAGCAGTAATTAAATCAATTTAGACAATATCCAATCCCTATAGGAGGCATTAAGTAATCTCGGCTGCTTTAGGTGAAAGATGGTAATTGTGATATCCTAAATTTTTAATTATATCGATTCATTTACCTCTAAAATTAGACATATAGGAGGAAAAAATTATGTCACGTTATACAGGACCAAGCTGGAAAATTTCTCGTCGTCTTGGTTATTCAATCAGCGAAACTGGTAAAGAAATCGCTAAAAGAAACTATGCACCAGGTCAACATGGTCAAAACAGAACAAAATTAAAGGAATATGGAATTCAACAACAAGAAAAGCAAAGAGTAAGATATACTTATGGTATGTCTGAAAAGCAATTCCGTAAGGTATTTGCAGAAGCTTCTAAGATGTCTGGTAAGACTGGCGAAAACTTCTTAAAGTTATTAGAGTGCCGTCTTGATAACATCGTTTATCGTTTAGGATTTGCACGTACTCGTGCACAAGCTCGTCAATTAGTTAACCATGGTCACATTCTAGTTGATGGTAAGAAGGTAGACATTCCTTCATACAGATTAAGTGCTGGTCAAAAGGTGTCTTTAACAGATGCTGCTAAGAAGTTCGTTATCGTTACTTCTGCTTTAGAGGCTACTGTTTCTCGTCCTGAGTATGTATCATACGATGAAAATTCATTCACTGGTTCTCTTGTTAGAGTTCCTGAAAGAGATGAATTCTTAAAGGATATCAACGAACAACTTATCGTCGAATTCTACAATAGATAATCATTTAGATTTAAAAGGCTTAAAACTTTATGTTTTAGGTCTTTTTTTATATTTAAAGATAATTAACGTATTCATTTATATAAACTTAATATATTAAACTTTAAATTTTAGAATTTATTTTTACATTTTGACTAAAAATATATTTGGTGATTATATGAAAGAAAAATACAAGTTTGAAGGTACAATGATGGATGAAAGACTAATAGGAGAATATAAGGATGAAATAAAATACGAGCTTGCGGATAGCTTAGGAATTGAGCTTGCACCCGATGCAGTTGTTGGTATTTCTAAAGAGCAGGATTTAATTAAAAAAACAAGAGTCAAAATAGATAAATAAAAGATAAAATAAATAGTATCATGTTTGGCTTTTTAATCAAGTTATGCTATAATAACTCTAGAATATATTTTTGGAGTTGATAAAATGAAAATTCAAGAATCTGCTGAAAATTATCTTGAAAGTATTTTAAAGTTAAGTGAGCAAATGCCACGTGTTCGTTCTATCGATATTGTAAATGAACTAGGCTTCTCTAAGCCAAGTGTTAGTATCGCGATGAAAAACCTAAAAGAAAATGGCTATATTACAATTAATGCCAATGGTTCAATCGAATTAACTGATAAAGGATATGAAATTGCCAGTAAAACCTATGATAAAGAAAAGCTAATCACAAAGCTTCTTACATCATTTGGTGTTTCTCATGAGCAAGCTCAAATTGATGCCTGTAGAATTGAACATATTATTTCCGAAGAATCTGTTCATTGTATTAAAAGGTATTTAAAAGAGGAAAACTAAAATGATTAAGCTTGCTAAAAATAACCCTATTATTAAGGATATCAAAGAGCTTCAGAAAAAAACAATTAATGATCTTGTTTATGTAGATGACTTATCAAGTATAAAAACAATCGAAGGTACCAACAACGTAATTGATACCTTCATTTATTGTGATGAGCTTCAATACCACGATGACACAAAAAAATTAATTGACGCTTTAATAAAAAAAGCTCATCATTCTTATACTATTTCCAAACAAACATATGAATACCTAAGGCAAAAAGAAAATACTGCAGGATTAATTTGCACAGTCTTATTTAAAAATCACATTCTAGACGATTTTAAAAATAAAGAATTTATTGTTGTTTGTGATCGTCTTGAAATACCAGGAAATATCGGTACAATTTATCGAACGATGGATGCGACAAAAGCTGAAGCTATGATTTTAGTTGACGCTGTTGTAAAACCCCAAAGTGCAAAGCTAGCCCTTGCGTCAAGAGGTGCTAACTTCCTGCTCCCTACTGCTTCTGCAAGTTATAAAGAAACAGTTAAATGGCTTTTAGAAAATAATTATACGATTTTTTTAGGAGAACCTAATTTAGGTAAATCCTACCGTGAATATAATTACCAAGGAAAGATAGCTATTGTAGTTGGTTCTGAAAGATTTGGGATTAATCCTGATTGGTATAATCACAAACATGAAAAAGTATTTATACCTATGTATGGCTCTAATAATAGCTTAAATGTCGGTGTTGCAGCCTCAATTTTAATTTATGAAGCAACGATGCGTCGCCAAAAAAAATAAACTCGGATTTTCTCCGAGTTTTTTATTTTTTAGAATCATTAAGAGCTCTTAAGGTTTCATTACACATTGTAATAAACTTATTAGGATCTAAAGCTGCTCCCCCAACAAGAGCACCATCTATATTTGGTTTAGAAAGTAATTCATAGCAATTAGAAGGATTAACTGACCCACCATAACAAATACGAATTTCTTCAGCTTCTTTAGAAGAATACAAGTCACCTATTATTTTTCTAATTAACCCACATTTTTGGTCAGCTAAATTGCTTGGCGCAGATTTTCCTGTACCAATTGCCCATATGGGCTCATATGCTAAAATAACCTTCGAAACATATTTAGCTTTTACACCTTTAAATGCAGTTTTAACCTGTTCTCTTAATATATAATCTGTATCTGCATGTTCAAATTGTTCTTCCGTTTCACCAAGACATACAATAGGAATAAGACCATGATTTATAGCTGCAATAAGCTTTAAATTGACGTCTTCTTCAGTCTCATTGTTATATCTTCTTCTTTCACTATGACCAATTATAACATACGTTACACCAGTTGAAACAAGCATATTAGGAGATATCTCTCCCGTATATGCTCCCTCATCAGCATAATGCATATTTTGTGCACCAATTCTGATATTTTCACCCTGTCTTTTTACAAGACTTCTCAAATGAATTGCTGGAGCGCAAATAATAGTTTCAATGATATCTTTGCTAGGAACGGCATCGTTTACGGCATAGATGAATTGTAAAGCCTCATCACGTGTCTTAAACATCTTCCAGTTCGCAGCCACTACTGGCTTTCGCATAGACACACGCTCCTTCCGTTTATTTTTCTAATAATTCTGCAATTTCATTAATAGCTTCTTCGGCATGATCTCCTGTTGCAACAATTGTTACATTTTCACCTTGTGGAATAGCAAGAGACATTAATCCTAAAATAGATTTAACATCTACAACCTTATCGTGATAGTAAAGATTGATGTCAACAGAGTACTTTGAAGCAGCTTGGACAACCTTAGCAGCTAAGCTAGCATGTAGTCCTACTGTACTTTTTACTAAAATTTTCTTTTCCATTTTTCTCAGTTCCTTTCCATTTTAATTACTTATCATTAACACAAGCAATACCAGGAAGAGTCTTACCTTCTAGGTATTCAAGAGAAGCTCCACCACCTGTTGAAATGTGAGAGAACTTATTCTTATATCCAAATTGAATTGCAGCTGCAGCTGAATCGCCACCACCTACAATTGTATTTGCATCATGAAGGTTAGCAATAGCATCACATACACCGATTGTACCATGAGCAAAGTTAGGCATTTCAAATACACCCATAGGTCCATTCCATACAACAGTCTTAGCTGTCTTAATGATTTCTGCAAATTCCTCTACAGACTTTTGACCAATATCTAGACCCATTTCATCTGAGGCGATATCATCAACACTTACAGTCTTAAATGGAGCATCATTTGAAAATTCCTTTGCAACTACAGTATCAACAGGAAGAACAATCTTACCATTTGCCTTCTTTAAAAGTTCAGATGCAAGTTCTACCTTATCATCCTCACACTTAGACTTTCCAACATTTTTTCCTAAAGCCTTTAAGAAAGTAAACATCATACCTCCACCGATAATTAATTTATCAGCCTTTTCAAGTAAAGCAGATATTACTTCAATCTTATCTGATACCTTAGAACCACCAAGAATAGCTACATATGGTCTTTGAGGATTATCAACAGCTCCGCCAATAAACTTAATTTCCTTTTCAAGTAAGAAACCAGCAGCTGTTTCACTAATATGAGCAGCAATACCTACGTTTGATGCAGCGGCTCTATGAGCTGTACCGAAGGCATCATTTACGAATACATCACCTAAAGATGCCCAATAAGCACCAAGTTCAGGATCATTCTTAGATTCCTTCTTTCCGTCTAAATCCTCATAACGAGTATTTTCAAACATAACGATTTCGCCATTTTCCATATTAGCAATGGCATCCTCTAATGCTTTACCACGAGTAACAGGAACAAACTTAACATTAATTCCAATTAACTCTTGAAGACGCTTAGCAACAGGAGCTAAAGTGTTCTTTGCTAAATCAGCTTCTTCCTTAATACGTCCTAGGTGTGAAAATACAATTGCCTTTCCACCATTTTCTACTACATATTTAATTGTTGGCAATGCTTCACGAATACGGTTATCATCAGTAATGACACCATCCTTCATAGGAACATTAAAATCAACTCTAATTAATACCTTTTTACCTTTTACATTTAAGTCTGTAATAACTTTCTTAGCCATTTTATTACCTCCATTACGATTAATGACCTTACAATATTATTATACCATTTGTATTATCTAATGACAATTAGAAATCGGTTACATATATTTTTTTAAAAAATGTCATCCAAAGCTGGATGACACTATTATTATAAATCAGCAATGTTAATTTCAGTTTCGCAGTCAAAGAAATGACACTTATTCATATCAAATACAAGTTTAACCTCTGAGTCAAATGTTAAATCTGAACGAGATTGTACTGACGCAATTAAGCTGCATCCACCAACCTCAGTGTAAATGTTAGTCTCTGCTCCTAAAAGCTCAGAGATTTTAACCTTACAATCAAGAACCGCATTAGGGTATGTTTCAAACATAATTGGGTCACGTTCATCGTGAATATTTTCAGGACGAATTCCTAAGAATATCTTCTTTCCAATAAAGTTTTTATCCTTTAGTAATTGAAGCTTTCCTTGAGGAATTTCAATCTTAACGTTTTCCTTAGAAGTTGTAAAAATACCATCCTCTGATGCAGTACCTTCAATAAAGTTCATAGGAGGAGTTCCAATGAATCCACCAACGAATATATTATGAGGGTGTGAATAAATTTCCTTTGGTGTACCAACTTGTTGAATACGACCATCTTTCATACAAACAATTCTTGATGCCATTGTCATAGCTTCAATTTGGTCATGTGTTACGTAAATAGTTGTAGCATTTAAACGACGATGAAGTTTAATAAGCTCTCCACGTGTAGAAACACGAAGCTTAGCATCTAGGTTAGAAAGAGGCTCATCCATTAAGAATACCTTAGCATCACGAACGATAGCACGACCTAAGGCAACACGTTGACATTGACCACCTGATAATTGTCTTGGCTTACGATCAAGATAAGGTGTAAGACCTAATATTTCAGCAGCTTGCTTAACCTTTTCATTGATTACATCACGATCAATACGACGAAGACGAAGACCAAATGCCATATTTTCATAAACTGACATATGCGGATAAAGAGCGTAGCTTTGGAATACCATCGCAATATCACGATCCTTAGGTGATACGTCATTTACCATTCTATCATCAATCCATAATTCACCGGCTGAAATATCCTCAAGACCAGCGATCATACGAAGTGTTGTTGACTTTCCACATCCAGATGGACCTACGAAGCAAATAAATTCCTTATCTTTAATTTCAAGATTGAAATCAAAAACAGCTTGAGTTCCATTAGGATAAATTTTATTAATATTTTTTAAGCTTAATGTAGCCATAATATAAATCCTCCTGTAATTAATACACCCATATTATAGCAAATCATTTTTTAAAAAAAAATGTACAAACTGCACATTCTTTAAATTTATTCTCCTTTTATCATACTATAAATAATATAAGCATCCTTAAATCTTCTTAAATCATAGCCTGTTTTTTTATAGAATTTATCAAGCTTATTAATTAAGGTATTTCTATGCATATATAAATCAGCTGAAGTTTTTAAAATGTTTAAGTCATTACTAATAAATGTATTAATAATATTATTCATTTCTATATCATTAAAATATTCCCCTAAAAGTTCTTTTTTTAAGGATAAATCATTTAAGCAAATAGCCTCATCAATTAATTCCCACTCATGATATATTTCTTTTTTCTTTGCCAAGATAAAATACTTATAAATCATTTCATAATTATCTTTAATCGATGCTTCTTCTATTTTTTTTGAAATATAACATTTAAAAAATGTATTTAAGTCAAACATATAGGCTTTAATCGCTTCTTCAAACATTAATTCTTCATAATCATTATAAGGATATATAATAACATCATTATATAGTATAGGCTTTACCGGCCCAATCAATGAAAAGATAAGCGATGAAAGCTCATCGCTAGTATCTTTTTTTAAATATAAAAAATATTTATTCATCATCATCACTATCATTCAGATTGTTTTCATCATCTAAATCATAATTATCATCTGAATCGTCATCTACAATTTCTGCGTCCTTTATTTCTTCTTTATTTGTATTAAATTGACTATTATTTTCATATAAATGACTACTCATATAAGGACTATATTCGTTTCCATTTTCTTGATTTAAAGCGGCTTCATCGTATCTTACCATTCTTGTTAATGACAATCTATCTCCTACTGAAATATGATCCCTTGTAATATAAATAACATTTATAATAAATGCTATGAAACAACAAATATTTAAAATATTATATAATCCAAAGCCTACTAAATCTCTTAATACTAGTGTTCCCATCGTAGGGTCTTTACCCTCAAGACTTTCGACCTTAATTTTCATAAGCATTCGGCCAACGGTCTGTTTAGACCAATAATAACCTAATATATCATAATATAAGACGATTATTATCAAATAGCTCAAGAATGAAACTATAGATGATGTAAGAGTATACTTCATACTTGCAGATGCATAACTTCTACAGTCCTCTACACTATTAATAATCCTACTAGAAAAATCAGAATCATATCTAGCACACGTTTTTTTTACCGTTTCATCATCAACTAAATAATACACATATAAAGCTACTTGTTCATCAGTAATATCAGTGGTTAGATTTGAATTTCCTGTGGGGGAAAGCTTATTATTTATCATTTCAACTAAAAGAGGTTTAACGTGAGGGTCAATTTTCTCAAATTGAGGTTCTTTTACTCTAAAAACAACTAAAAGTAAAAGCGAAAGCAAAAATGTAACAAAACCAATAATAATTGTATCAATTAAAAATGCAACAAATCTTTGACTAGGATTTGCAAGTGTCTTCATATAAAACCACCAACCTTTGTCAAAATTATAGCATAAAATTATCTATTATACAAACGCATCTTATTTAAGTTTATTATTAAATTTAAGCACATCTAAATTAATGCTATTTTTCTTTCTCAATCTAAAAAAATGATCCTTTTTATTTTTTTCCACAAGTTCTTTTATAATTTTTTCAAAATCATCAAACATATAATAAGATAAACTACCCGGTATTGTATTAATCTCATTTAAATATATCTTACTGTCCTTATAAAAGAAATCAATTCTTACAATATCCTTTGCTCCTATTACCTTATAAGCTAAAGACCCAATTTCAAAAATTCTTTTAATAAGCTCATTATCATCTAAAAATAAATGGGAATATAATTTATGATTTGATAAATATTTTTCCTTGAAATCAAATATATCATCAGTGTAATTTATAAGTTCAACCTTAGACATTTTAATACTTCCATCATCATAAAAGGCCGCTGAGAATTCCTGCATATCTTCTAAATACTCCTCAATAATAAGTTCACTATCATATTTTAATGCCTTAAGTGATTTCTTTATCAATTCATCTTCATCTTTACATACACTTATTCCTAGAGACGATCCACACCTTTTAGGCTTTACAATAACCGGATAAGGAATCTCAACTAAATCATAAGGCTTATAGCTCTGTTTTTTAACTTGTAAAATTCCTTCGCTATTTAACATTTTATAGCATAGCCATTTATCCATTGCCACAACGCCAGGATAAACACCACTACCCAAATAAGGTATTTCATAGAAATCTAGAATAGCACCAATTGTATCTTCTATTCCATAACCATGATTTGCAAGAATAATAAAATCAATTTTTTCAGCTGCCAATGCTTTTTTATTTAATAAAATTCTTTTTCCTTTTTTATTAATAATTTTATCCATTGATGGCTTTTTAAAATAATATAATTCATTTTTAGAATCTAAATATAAAAATTTTACATCCGAGATTCTATGATACAAAGCCATTGCACTTACAATGGAAATTTCATGCTCGCTTGATGAACCACCACAAAGTAAACCAATCATTAAATCACCATTATAAAAATATGCTAAAGTTTATTATTTATTATAAATAAATATCGGGTACGTCATTTTCAATCAAAACAGCCTCATTATTAAAGCTTAACATAAGTCTTGCTTCATCTACACTTCTAACATAGGAATGGTTTATTTCAATTAAATCATATAAAATTTTACTAGTAGAAAGCTTCACTATATAAGCATAATCACATATTTCATTTATTCTTTTTGCATATTTTAAATATAAATTTGGTAACAGCTTTTTACATTCAACAAAACCAGGTGTAATAATTATTTTCTTCTTATTATAATGTTTTAACTGTTCTAAAGCTTTAAGAGCTCCTTTTAAATTGGAATTAAATGAATCATCTATAATAATACTATTTCCGATTTCTAATATTCTTTGTCTAGAGGCTGGTCTTTTAATATTTTCAAGTCTAAAAATCAGTTGGTTATAATCAATTTTATATAAAACTCCTAAAATAATTCCAGGCATCATATTGGAAATATCAATTTCATCATAACCATTATTTTTAAATTTAAAAACGAAATCATTATAAGCATAGATATTTACATAATCCTCTAAAATTTGATAACTAAAATCAGCATTTTTACCATAGCTTATAAGATATGAAGTTCCATTATAGCTATAATTTCTTAAATATTCATTATCATAATTTAAAATCGCAATTCCTTTTTCACCAAGTCCATCTATAATTGACATTTTTTCCTTAATAATATTAGAAATATTTTTAAATGAATCCAAATGCATTGGTCCAATTCCCGTTACGACTGCGATATTAGGAAAAAAAGCACTAGTAAGCTTTTTAATATCATTAATATGATTGCTTCCCATTTCTAATATTAAGGCATTATAATACTTTAAATTATGGTTATTAAGTTCTAAAGAAATACCATTTAAAGTATTATAGGAGGCCTTAGTAGCCAAAGGTGTTATGTCGTCTAAAATTTGCGACATAAAATATTTAGTTGTTGTTTTGGCAAATGAACCTGTAATTCCAATTACATCATGATTAAATTCTTTTCTTTTTAAGATTGCTTTCTTTAAATAATAATGACTTATTTTCCGTTCAATTAGATTACTTATAAAAAAAGGAATACATAAGATAAAAATAAATAAATAGCTTATACATAAATAAGAATTGATATATAAAAAAGGTATCAAAATTATAAATAATCTAATAATTCTTTTAGTAAATTTAAGCTTTATTCGTAATTTAGAATATAAATATAGTAAATAAACTAATATTAAAAAAGCCATAATCAAAGAATTATAACCACTAATAAAATAGATAAGATACACCATTAATATTAATAATTCTAAGTAAAAATGGCGAATAAAATAATTAAGATATTCCTTAATATGATAATGCGCTTGCTGATAGATAGTTATAATTAAAGGAAGATATGAAAGCGATAAGACAAGTGATATAAAGCTAAGCATAGTTTTCAATCACCTTACTAAGCAAAACTGTTTCCTTAAGATAAGCAAAATGATTTCCTTTTATTTCAATTAATCCAGACCCATGCATTTTTCTTTTACCATAATAAGCTACTCTTTTAGGTACAACCTTATCATTATTAGCATAAATAATTAAAACCTTATTACCATCAATATTTTTAAATGATATTTTTTTCATATCACTAAATACATTATTCATCGTTTGTCTCATTAAGGGGGATGCATTTTTATAATCAGCAGAAGGCTTTGATATTTTAAATAGCTTATTAGCTAAAAGCTTAACCCTTGTTTTTAAAGTTCTATAATCATAAATAGGGGTTGAAATTAAAATTATTTTATAATGATAAAGCTCTGCCATTTTAAGGGCAATCCTTCCCCCAAACGAATGACCAATGATTAAAGGATTATCTATTTTCATATTTATAATAAAATCGTTTATTGATTTAGCATAATCATTTAAATTAAAAGCCCTTTCTAGCTTAGATTCCCCAAAGCCAGGTAAATATAGCAAATAAGACTTAAAATTAGAATCTAGATGAGAAGCTAAGGCTTTAAAGCAGTGATGAGAGCCACCAAAGCCATGAAGGAAAACAATTTCCTTCTTACCACTACCTAAGGTATCATAAAAAAGATTATTAATCGTCAACGTACCACCTAATTTAATATATGCCTAAGATAAAAAAATAGTCCCATTTTTGGGACTAATAAACTAATCGATAAATTCCATTTCATAAGAAAAAAGATATTCTTCACCTGGTTTTAAACTATTAATTCCTTCTTTCTTAGATAACTCCAAATTAGGATTTTCAAAATCAGGAAGTCCATCCCATGGTTCAATACAAACAAAATCACCAGCATTAGGCTTACTCCAAATAGATAAATACTTAGAATGAAATCTAAAGCTAATTCTTCTTCCATCCTTTCTTTTTAAAGTCAAATGATTGAAGTTATTATCACAAATTAAGGTTTTATATTTTCTAAAGAAATCCTTATCAACCTCTATTTTTCCCACCTCACCCAATGTCTTTTTTCTAGTAATAAAGGATCCATCATCATTAAGCTCATAATAAGTGATTAATGTTTTCTTATCAAAAAGAACATAATTTCCTTTAGTATCATTATTTTCATAATTAACTCTTATAGCAGGATGACCGCCGATACCAAAATACATTATTTTATCATCTATATTTTTAACCTTATATTCAACATCCAAAATATTATTATTTCTTGTATAAGTGACATAGAGTTCAAATTTATAGGGATAATGTTTTAACGTTTCTTCATTTGAGGTCAAATAAATAGTATCACTATTTTCACTCTTAGCAATAAGCTTAAAATTACTATATTTGGCAATACCATGAATTTTCATTGAATATTCCTTGTCATCTACCATATATTTTTCATTCTTAAGTCTAGCAACAAAAGGGAAAATAACATTATCCTGTCCCGACCAAATTGACTCATCTAAAATGAATAACCTTTCTTCATTTGAAACCATAATAGAAGTTAAAGATCCACCATCTAATTTATATTTATAGTTTAGCATTTTAACACCTCAAAGCTAATTCCAATTAGCTAAATATTTTTTAATTAGGAAAGAACAAAAGTAATTCTAGATACATTAAGCAATTACATTTTAAAATAACACTAGCATCTATTTTTCTTTTTAAATACATAATAAACATCCATATTTTAAGTCTATCACAAAATAATAGAATAATCCACAAATGCTATCACATTTTATGAGGCACTTTTATTATGTTTCATCACATTTTATGAAAAACAGCCTCATTTCTGAGACTATTTTTAATTTTATTTATAATTACTAGCTAAATTTAATAAATTTATTTTTTTTAAATGTTAATAATCTAATAAGAAGCATTGTAAATGACATAATTACAACTATTATAATTCCAAGCCATGATGTATTGAATATCCTTATACTTGCATATTTTCCTCCACCACATGCTAAATTTAAAATTAAATTACAACCAAAATTTAAAAAAATACCCAAAATTAATGAACATGCAATCATAAGTAAATCTTCAATTAAATATAGCTTCAAGGCGTCTGTTCCATTAAAGCCGTTAATCTTATATAAGTAATTAAAATCACTATTATTTTTTAAGAGTTTTATTGACTTATCATAATAAACTAAAATAGTAATTAAATATCCAATAAGTATGGTAGGAATCAAAATATTTTTGAAGAATATCATAATATTATTTGCATCTTGAATTTTCAAATACAAAGCTGATTCATCAGTCATTTTGTGTGTATACATATATTTAAAAGCATTATAATTTGTTTTTACTAAATATGAATCATAATACATCATCTCATTATTTTTAATTTCAAATAATAATTCACTTGAAGTGTAAATAGTTGGTATAGTATCTAAATTTACCGTACTCATATTAATACAGTTATAGGCTTCAAAAAATTTATTATAATCACCAACAATAGTTTTTACTTTATCATTAATTACAACTTGATATTTACCATCAATTTTTTCATTGCTAATATTTTCATCAATTACCCATTTTATTGGAACTCCATCTAAAATCGATATAAACGTTCCTGATTCACAAGGTATATATAATAATGAATAAATATTTTTTATGTTATTACTAAAAATACTCCAATCATCCTTATTTGATTGTGAATATTCTTGTTGATATTTAGTATAATCTGTTTCAATTATTCCTGATATCTTATAAATAAAATCATTAATTCTTATACCATTTGTAATAATATCTTCATAACTTCTGCTTTCATACTGTTCAATTTTATCAGCGATGTAATCCGTAATTAAAAAATCACCTTTTTTGTAACATCCAAATTTTAAACTAAAGAAATCTTGTTCAATAATACTTACGCCTGAAAAAGAAATATTAAAATCATACTTAATATCATCCTTAATAACTCTACCTGTTTGAATTTTTTCAACATGCTCCAAGATATTTAAATTAAAAGCTTCATCTTTTGAGTCATTAACTTGATAATCATTTGTAAATGAAACAATAGATTGTTTATTTTCATTATACGCATTGTATGCCATTTTAGGTAAATTTAAAAGTGATAGATTTATAAAAAACAACATTAATCCAATAAAAAAACCAATTATTAAAGAAAATAGAATTAACTTTTTTTTGATTATTCTTTATAAGATTTTTAATGCATAGCTTAAATCCTATTAGCTTTGCATCTTCGAATGAATCTACATCATGCTTTACAATAGTGTTATTTAATTTTTTTGTTGATGAATCTTCCAAAACATTAATTAAAATTTTATTACCATTTAGAGAAGTCAAATAATCAACAAGCTTATTTTTTTGTATACTGTTTAAATTCATAGGCATCGTAAGAACATTATCTTTCAATATAATATCCCCTTTATTATCATCACAGGTAATTACTTCTGCTTTATGATTATCTGTAATTTTAATTATCATATCCGAAAGATCATTAACTAAATCTTCATTATGAGATACAATTACTACCAATGATAATTTGCTTATTTCATGTAATACCTCAAATAATACCTTCTCTGTTTTTGTGTCTAGGGAATTAGTTGGTTCATCAATCAAGTAGCATGCTCTAATTTTTGAAAGTTCTAATATTAAATTAGCTTTTTGCATTTGTCCACCAGACATTGTATCTATTCTTTTTTCTAAAAGTGATTCGAATGAAAAAGCCTTAACTAATTTATCAAACCTATTTTTATCATAGATATCCTTAAATAAATTCAATATTTCTATAAGTGAATATTTATAATTACGATATTCCTGTGAAACATAAGATATAAGCTTATTTCTTATATAAAAATAGTTATTTTCATCATATATAACATTATCAAACTTAACCGTACCAAATGAAGCACATAAAGTTGTAGATAAAATTCTAAGTAGGGTTGTTTTTCCACTACCATTATTACCAATAACGGATACCAAACCATTTGTTGGTAAAACAATATTAATACTATCTAAGGCTTGTTTGCCATTATAATCTTTACTTAAATTTTTTATTTCTATCATATAACTATTTTCTCTTAAGTCCAATATTTAATTATGCCAATGTTAACTGCAGTACTTCCCGTAATAGGCTTAATAATTATCGTTTCAAAATTTGAAAAATATCCAAGCTCATTCGATTCATCTGGCCTAATATTTTCTAATTTTTCTTGAGACGAATAATTATAAGCTTCTGCTTCTGATTTAGCATAGGCTATACCAAGGCTTCGACCTTCTACAATAATATAGCTTGTATCATCTGCAAGAACAAATGAATCATTTTCATCCCTATATACATTATAATAGGTGATTACAAATCCCGAAATACTAGTACTCTTATTTTCAAGTACTGGTGTCATATCAAGTTTAGAAGCTCTAATTTCTTTCAAACCACCTGCCCTAATACAAGATGTTAAAAGTAAAATAAAACTAATCATCATTAAAAAATATTTTTTCATATTATCTACCTCTCTTCCAACAAAATTCTACTTTAATTCTAAAGTTATGTCAAATACTCAAAAGTCAGCTTTTTGGTTGTATATATATCAAAAATACAAAAAAAGAGAAATATCATTTAAAAAAGCGAATGTTTCTCTTTAATATTATTATATTTTATCATTTAAAAATCATTTTTAATGCTCCTGAAAAATTCATCTTTAGACTTGAATTTTCAATAATATTCAATGATTTTTCATCATGTTTTTTTAAATATGAATCTAAAGCATTAAGTGCACTCGCTTCATTTTCATCTGATTTAGAAAGCAATTCATCTCGTGCTTCTTCATATTCCTTTTCTTTAAGCATATAAAGTGCTACAAGCTTACAATAAGCAACCGTCCTTAGAAGTTTAATTTTCCCATCTAAAATTGAAAGAATTTCCGAATATTTTTTTAGTGCTATACATGAAACAGTAAAATAAGCTAATGCATTATCACTAATATCACATATTTTACCTATTCCTTTTAATGATAAATGTTGACTTTTAGCAAGATTATAACAACTCTGAAAATCAGTAATTTTAGAATAAACATTCATATAAGTATTATTTAAATACAAAACCCTCATAAAATTATTATCCTTTAAAAAATAATTTTTGGCTATATCAGCATAATAGAAAAACTTGATAACATCATTTTTCTTCACATATATTGACGAAATTATATAAAATTTTAGTCCATCATCAAAATCATTAATTGAATAATATCCTTGAAAATCGTCCAAGAAAAAAATATCATAAATTTCAAAAATGTTTTTAAGTTGAAAATTAAAAAAATTCTCATAGCATTTATTCTCTTTATAAATATCAAAAGCCTTTTTCTCTTCTTCTGGCTTTAATATCTTATTAAGCATCATAAAAGATTTAAAATTATATAATATTGGAAATAAAATACTATTTATTGCAATCTCATGATCTAGGATATTCATATAGCTATCATAATTATCGAAGCATTTATAATACATATCGTTATAAATATTTGTAAATAGTATTTCCATATTTGAAATTTCTTCATTTGTTAAGAGTCTATAATTAAAATAGTCAGCTAAAATTTTAATTATTTCATGCCCTATCGCTTGTTCACTCTTACGGGCTCTTCTGTATGATGTTGGACTAATACCAATAGATATTAAAAATTCATCCTTATTTAAGTTTTTATTTTTAATTATTGCATCAAATAAATAAAAATATATACTTGTATTTTGATATTCACTAAGTTTTATATCTTTCACAAAAAACAACTCCTTTTAAAAAAATAGCCTCATTTTGAGACTATTTCAACATTAATAAGTATAGTTCTAATAATTACATTATAAATCAATTGTATTTAATCCATTTATAAAATAGTAATTCAATATCATTCACTATTCTTACTTAGTTTATCAATTTCATAAATAATAATACTACCCTAGACAGCTATTTCAAAAACAATCAATGGTAAAAAACACACAACAAAGAATTTCGTTGCCTCCAATTTATGATCAAGAACAATCCATAAAACTAAGTCAAATATAGAAAAAAATGTTAATAATACCAATGCTTTTTTCATTACTTTTTACTGCCTCCATACTTTTATTATAATTAATATAATTATTAATTTTGTTGATTCTTATTTAAAGAATCTCTTATTTCTTCAAGTAATTCCACTACTGGATCTTTAGGAGCTGGTTTAGCTTCCTCTTCCTTTTTCTTAGCTTCTAAAGCTGCAGATGCTTCTTCCTTAGCACGCTTTTCCTCTAAATAAGCTAATTCTTTCTTATTAAGCTTAATGCCCTTTGAATTTTTAAAGTTAATAATGTTTTCAATATTTTTTGTCTTTTCAGCACCATCCTTAATATTATTGAACGTTCTAATAATTAAGAATAGAACAAAAGCTACAAGTAAGAAATTAATTATAGCACTAATAAATGCACCCCAGTCAATTAAAATTGAATTAGCAAGGTCAAGAACTTGTTTGCCATCTTCAACCTTATATACCTTTACAAGAACAGTATACATTTTATCAAGAGCATCATTATCTCCACCGAAGCAATAATAAAGCACCATATTAATAATAGGCTTTAAAATACCATTTGATAAAGCTGTTACAATTGCTGTAAAAGCGGCACCAATAATAGTACCAACAGCCATATCCATTACATTTCCACGTGAAATAAACTTCTTAAATTCTTGAAAAAACTTCTTCATACACAATATCCTCCATAGCTATATTATAAAATTCTTAGACAAATTTCGCAAGATTATTTCTTTTTCATTTTAAAACGCTTTTCATGAGCAAGCATATCCTCATTCTTAATTTCTTTAAAGCCATTTCCTAAAACCTCAGATGTATCTGATACAATAACAAAGGCCTTGCTATCTATAGCTGATACCATTTCCTTAAGTTCATTTAATTGACCTGCCTTAACTACTGTCATTAAAATTCCTTTATCAAGCTTAGAATACATTCCAACTCCATCTATTTTAGTAACTCCTCTTGGTGAATGATTAATTAAATAATTACCAATTTCATCAGGCATATCAGTTACGATATAGCAAAGCTTTGATCTATTTAGGCCAATAATTATCATATCAGACATCTTAGCAGATAGGAAAATAACAATTAAAGCATATAGCACATTAGAAATGCTTTTCATACATATGGCACCAGATACAACAATAATACCATCAAGCATAGCTGTAAAAACAGGAATTGATAAAAACGGCATTAAATTATGTAGGAATCTTCCTAAAAGCTCCGTACCACCTGATGATACACGATATTTACAAAAAAGACCAATCGCTATACCTTGAATAACACCACCAAAAACCGCACCCATAAGGCCGTCATCCTTAACAATTGCCGGTACACGCTCAAACAAGGTAGTTGCAAGACCTAAGCATACAGTTGTGACAAGACAATTAATCGTAAATTTAACGCCTTCTTCAAAAAAACTAATAATTAAAATTGGAATATTACAAGCAATAATTATGATACCAACACTTATAGGAATATAGCGACTTAACAAAGTCGCAAGCCCCGAAATTCCACCGGCAACAATACTATTAGGTACGAGAAAGCAGTCCAAAGAAAATGCATACAACACACATGCTAGTATCATCATAAAATATCTTTTAATTTCTTTTTTTAGATTTATATTCATATTATGATTCAAGTCCACTAATAGGGGCTCTTTCCTCCAACCTAAATTCAACCTTTGCTATATCAGCCTTAAGGTTTATAATTTTTTTTATATAATCATCATTTAATTTTTCAAAATCAATTTGACCATTTTTGATATATTCAAAGGGAAATTCATTTTTAATTTTATTAATTTCTTCTTTGATATCATCAATATGCTTATTTATTAATTTAATATCGCTACATTTAGGTAAATCTTCATATTTAGCCTTTAATAATTCATCTAAATCTTCATTAATAAACGCTTCTAAATAAGTATTATATTGCTTTAAAGTCTCATCATTAGATGATTCTAAAACATATGGATGTAAGCTTAAAATTATATTTCTCATTGTAAATTCTAAAGCATCGTGATTTATATCATCAGATGTTTCAATATATTCTTCAGTCATTGATAGAATTGTTTTCGTTTCTTCAATTTCCTTAAGATTAGGTTCCGTAGCCTTATAGGCCTTATCCTCTAAAGAATCAACATTTTGATTATAGGGAATACTTCTTAAAATATCTTCCTTTGTTTTTAAATAGTTAAGCTTATATTTTAAATTTTGAAATTCAATAATTTGATCCTTAATTGCATAATTCATTTTAGCAATATAAACTGCCTTTTGATATAAAAGACATTCCTTAGCTAAAATAAAATCCGCTAAGCGATTAATTAAATAATTATTATATTGAGCCTTATAATAGTCAAAATAGCTATTTAATTTTTCTGCCTCAATATTATTAATTACCTTTCCAGCTTGTAAAGAGTTAACTATATAGTAGCTAAAATTTAGCGGATCACCCTCATGCATTGTAATCACCCTAAGATCTACATCTTGCGGAAAATCAACATTATAAAATAATACACGGGGAATTACCATTTCCTTTGCACCACCTGGATACCAAGCTCTTCCTAAATACTTTTTATTATTACCACTAGATATAACACGTGTATTAGCAAAAATAAAGCCATATTTGCTAGAAGCGTACGTATCAGGAGCGCATAAATAGGCATTAGAATCTAGAATTTGTAACATTTTAATCGTTGAATTATTAATAATCGCATCCCCACTACCAAAGATAAAATCAACATCACCTTCAATATAACAGTTATCAAAGTAATTATCACTAGCATCAATATATAATGTATCCTGCTCACTTATAAAATCAATATTGGTATATGTACCAAAGCACGCTTCTGTTTTAAACGCGACATTTTGATTTCCCTTATTTCCTAGTACACGGTGATAGCTATTTTCAATAATTAAATTTTCAAGACGAAGATATGTAGCACTTGGCTTTACTGTTAAAGACGCTGAGCCCGTTGTACCATAGGTTTTAACACCATCACCACCATCTTCCTTCCTTACAATCATTCCATTCCTTGCATCATAGGTAATTTTAGCCTTTGTAACACCAATAATTGTTAAATGTGAAGTTGTAATTACATATTTTCCATAATATGTATCATCATATAAGAAAATGGTATCATATTCCTTGGCAGCCAGAAGAACCTCAGCCAATGTTTCAACTATTTTACCATCTCTATCTATTTTGCTTAAATTTTCTTTTTTTGACACTAAATATTTCATATAAAACACCTTAATTAATTCATTATAATTTTACACTTTATGGCTTTATTTTTCAATAATATAGTATTTTATTTAAAAAAAGGCTTATTTGCTTAGCAAATAAACCAATAAATTTTATTCAAGTTCAAAGGCACCAGTATATAATTGATAATAACGGCCTTTCTTTTCGATAAGCTCCTCATGTGAGCCACGTTCAATAATATGACCAAGCTCAAGAACCATAATAGCCTTTGAATTCTTAACGGTTGATAATCTATGAGCAATTACAAATACTGTACGACCATCCATTAGCTTATCCATACCATCTGTAACAAGTGCCTCGGTTCTAGTGTCAATCGATGAAGTTGCTTCATCAAGAATCAAAACAGGCGGATTTGAAATCGCAGCACGGGCAATAGAAAGCAATTGTCTTTGACCCTGTGACAATTGAGAGCCATTAGCAGTCAATACTGTATTATAGCCATCTGGTAAATGCTTAATAAATTGATCAGCATTAGCAAGCTTAGCAGCTGCATATACCTCTTCATCTGTCGCATCAAGCTTACCATAACGAATATTTTCCATAATAGTGCCTGTAAATAGATTAGTATCCTGTAAAACCATACCAAGAGCACGTCTTAGATCAGGCTTTTTGATTTTATTAATATTAATACCATCAAATCTAATCTTACCATCCTGAATATCATAGAAACGATTAATTAGATTCGTAATCGTTGTTTTACCTGCACCAGTAGCTCCAACAAAGGCGATTTTTTGACCAGGTTTTGCAAATAATGATACATCATGAAGAACAATCTTATCAGGATAATATCCAAAATCAACATCAAAGAATCTTACATCACCCTTTACCTCAGTATAAGTAATTGTACCATCATGATGAGGATGCTTCCAAGCCCAAAGACCCGTTCTTTCCTTAGCTTCCTTAAGCTCTCCATTTTCAATTTTTGCATTAACAAGTGTTACATAACCATGATCCTCTTCTGATTTTTCATCAAGAAGTTCAAAGATTCTTTCAGCACCAGCAAGTGCCATAATAATAGAATTAAACTGATTTGAAACCTGTGATACCTGATTACAGAACATCTTATTATATCCAAGATATGATACTAAAAGTCCTACTGTAAAACCTAAAATAGTATTTAATGCTAAATATGAGCCAACCATTAGAGTAACTGAATATGAAATGTATCCTAAGTTATTCATTACTGGCATTAAAATATTAGCATACATATTAGCCTTAGTAGCTGTTGCACATAATCTATCATTAACCTCATCAAAATCATGCTTAGCATCTTCTTCATGATTGAAGACCTTAACTACCTTTTGACCCTCAAGCATTTCTTCAACATATCCATTTAAAGAGCCAATATCAATTTGTTGTTTAACAAAACCCTTACCAGAACGAGATCCTAAGAATCTTGTAACTAAAACCATTAAGCAAACAGTAAATAAAACAATAAGTGCAAGAATAAAATTAGCTCTAAACATAAATACAGCCAGCATAATCATCATTATAATACTAGTTGTAAGCTGAGGAATTGATTGACTAATCATTTGACGAAGAGTATCTGTATCATTTGTATAACGAGACATTATCTCGCCATGAGTATGACGATCAAAATACATAATAGGTAAGCTTTGCATATGCTCAAACATCTCATCACGTACATTCTTTAATACACCGTTCGCAACGCTTACAACTGTACGAGCATTAATATATGAAGCAATAACCCCAATCGCATAGAAAATGATTACAGGCGTAATTTGATGCCATAGGTAGCTAGTATCAACACTATGAGTTATCTTATAAGTTTCTTGAAGCTTGGGAATTATCGTATCAATAAGTGTCGCATTGAAATTTGTACCATAAACAGTTGAAAATGATGTTATGCAAATACATATAATTACAATAATTAATTGAAGCCAATATTTTTTAAAAATTATACCTAAAAGACGCTTTAGGGTCTTTAAAGGTGAATGTGCACCTTTTTTATTCTTCATGTGAACCAGCTCCTTTCACTTGAGATGTATATACTTCTTTATAAATTTCATTACTTTTTAAAAGTTCTTCATGTGTACCAACGCCAGAAATATGGCCATCATCTAAAACAATAATCATATCAGCATCCTCAACTGAAGAAATTCTTTGGGCAATGATAATCTTAGTTGTATCAGGAATTTCCTCACGGAAGGCTTTTCTAATTAACGCATCAGTCTTAGTATCAACAGCACTTGTTGAATCATCCAAAATTAAAATCTTAGGATGCTTCATCAAAGCACGAGCAATACACAAACGTTGACGTTGTCCTCCTGAAACATTAGCACCACCCTGTTCAATATGAGAATTATATTTATCAGGGAAACGTGATACAAACTCATCAGCTTGAGCAAGCTTACTTGCATGTTCAATTTCTTCTTCGGTTGCAAATTCGTTACCCCATCTCAAATTGCTTGCAATAGTACCTGTAAATAAGACGTTCTTTTGAAGAACAACTGATACCTCATCACGTAGCGTTTTTATATCATAATCCTTAACCTCAACGCCACCAACCTTTAAAGAACCTGAAGTAATATCATAAAGACGAGGAATCAAATTAACAAGCGTTGACTTAGCACTACCAGTACCACCAACAATACCAACGGTCATACCAGATTTAATATTTAAGTTAATATCACTTAAAACAAGCTTATTCTCACTATCTTCGTAAGAAAAATCAACATGGTCAAAAACAATTGAGCCATCATTAACTGTATAAACCGGATTTTCACAATTTTTAATTGTTGGTTCTTCGTTAATTACAGCACTAATACGCTCAACAGAGGCTTTAGACATTGTAATCATTACAATAATCATCGAAAGCATCATAAGACTCATTAAAATTTGCATAATATATGTAAATAAGGCATTTAAATCACCCGTTGTGAATGTAGATGTATACGGAGCACAAAGTTTAGCACCCATAAATGATACAAACATAAAGCAAACATAAACAGCAGCCTGCATAAATGGATTATTAAATGCTAGCCATCCTTCAGCCTTAACTGAATATTTATAAATTTCTTCTGATGAATGTTTAAATTTCTTTGTTTCAAAGTCTTCACGTACAAAGGCTTTAACCGTTCTTGCACCAGCAACATTTTCTTGAACAACCGTATTTAGGTCATCATATTTAGCAAACATTTTCTTAAAATTAGGATGAGCTTTTGTCATAATGAAAAACAATGCTAAAGCAAGTACAGGCACAACAACTACGAAAATCATTGAAATTTTAGGACTAATAACAATTGACATAATGAATGCAAAAATAAGCATAAATGGAGCACGTACAGCAATACGAATTACCATTTGGAATGACATTTGAACATTAGTTACATCTGTTGTAGTACGAGTTATTAAGCTTGATGTTGAAAACTTATCAATGTTTGCAAAAGAGAAATCCTGAATTGAATAATAGATTTCCTTACGTAAATTTTTAGCAAAACCACATGATGCCTTAGCTGAAAAAATTCCCGATAGGACTCCAAAGCCAAGTGATAATATAGCAAAACCAATTAAAATGAAACCCGCAATAATAGCCGCCTTTTGGCTAGGAACATCGCTTAAAAATTTAAGTAAGGTTAGCTTTAATGTAGCACCAGCCTCATGCTTATTATTAAAATCAATAATATTAATTATATCTGACATTACAAGAGGAATTAATATTTCCATCACAACCTCTAGGGCAACTGTAATGGGAGACATAATTGTGGAAAATTTATAGCCGTTTATACACGACAAAATACTTTTTTTCTTCTTTTTTTCCATATATATCCGCTCCTTTTTTAATATTTTTCGATATTGTTAAGTATTCTCTTTAGAAGATCACTAAGTAATTGCTCTTCTTCTTTATTAATCGAAGAAAACGCTTCTTTTTCAACCTGTTCAATATTTTTTGTAATTTGATTATGAATATCTAACGCTTTTTTTGTTAATACAATTCTTTTAAGACGTTGATCCGTAGGAATAGATTCTCTTACAATAAAACCCATTTTTTCAAGATTTTGTAAAGTAGATGTAACCGATGACCCTCTAAGCTCGAAATGCTCCTCAATATCCTTTTGAAAAACATCACGATTTTTCGATTCACATCTAACATAACCAATTATTCTTCCTTGAACACCAGAAACCCCTAATTTTTGGTTTGCATGATCAATTTCTCGTTTCATTTTATGAGCGACCTTATGTATTAATCCACCTAAATTAGTCATAGCATCCTCCTTGATTACTTAGAAACCTAACTAATTTTAACATAAAAAAATAACAAATTCAATTTTAAATTGAAAATGTTATTTAAAACTAAAACGTTTTCATTTTTTCTTACGTCCCTTATACTCTCTTAAAATAGATGCATAGGCATAAACATACTCATTATCATGCTTATAGGCTGATTCCTTTATTTGCTCAAAATATTCTGAGGTAGTTTTGTTTTTAGCCTTTTTAGCAGCTTTAATAATTTGTTCAATACTTGAATAGAACATTGGGTGATTAGCATCATAAATGCACTCAAAATGATGAACTAAATGCGAGTTGTCATCAAAAAAAGAAAATATCTTTGATAAAGCATTAGGAAGCCTTAAAGGTTTTACCATACTATTAAGATCTTCATCAGTAGCAATCATACTTATAAGCTTATATAAATGATAGCCCGTAACATATCTTTTTAATCCATCAGGATTTTTTTGATAATCAGTAAACAATCTTCCAATAAGCTTTATTCTTCTAAATACCCTACTACTAGAATTATTTTCATTATATTTTTTCTTAAATAATGATAAATGACTTCTAATATCTTCACCATTTAAGAATGTTTCATAAATATTAATCGCATCATCAAGCAAATAAGGAGTTTTCGCTGATGTAACATATGAATCTAACGCTGTTAATAGCTTAAAAGCTTCTTCCTTATAAGCGGTAAGTAAATTCTTAAAAATAACATGCTTTTTATATTCAACATCTGAAAAAACAGAATATGTAAATTCATCTTTTTTTATATCATCGGGATTTAAAATAGCATACTCAGTTTTATCGTCAACAATACGATTAGTAGGATGACCTACAACATCATTTCTAATATATTTAAGTTCTCTTAAAGCTTTATTATCATTAATATTAATAAAGTTTTTAGTTCCGGTAATTTTGAATGTTAAAGTATAAAGTGAATCTATACAAACAAATAAAGCCTGAAGGAGCCCATATAATCTTAATATCACCTCTCCCGAGTCAAAAGCCTCGTCCATACTTTTTTCAAAATATGAAATTGCATTATGATTATTTTTTAAAGTCATATAGCAAGCCTTGAGTACATTACTTTTAGAATCCATATCTTGTGCTAATTTATCAATAACGTTATTTACCTTTTCCATTTTATCACAGCCTTTAATATAATTATAATATACTCCTTAATAAAAAACAAAGGAATAATCCTTTGTAGCTAATTTATTGGCTTCTTTTTAATGATACTATCTATGTCAAAAAGCTTAGTAATATCACCTAAAATACTAGGCGCTTCTCTCATCATTCCCTCTAAGTCAAATTCATGATTTAAGCTATGTACCTGTACTCTTCCTTTGTTTGTTTCAATAAAGCACAATGGTGTCAAGCTTATTGTATGGGAATTTCCTTTAATAAGGCTTTTAGAATCCGAATCAATAACAATCTTTGAAAGCTTTACTTTATAAATAGGGATTAAAGCTAAATCCTCAGTTATACTTAATTTAGAGCCAAACACCAAATCAGATTTAAGATATTTCTTTATATCTTCAACAACACTATTAATATCTTCCATTAAATTATCACCTCAATATTATACTCATTTAACCAATAATGGATTTGGTAAATGAAAGCCATAAATGCATCATAACGCATTAACTGTCCAAACCAAGGAACATCAAGCTCCTTGTCACTTACTGCAATTTCCTTAAGTCTATCTATATCAAATATTTTAGCAAGTGGAGTATCACTATTTAAAATTTTAATAACCTCGCCTCTTATTAGATTATGCCAGCTTTTAGCTTGAGACTTCGGATAAGGACTTTTCTTCCTTCTATATATTTCATCGGGAAGATACTCCTTCATTGCATCTCTTAAAATTTGTTTTTCAACGCCATTATGAGCCTTTTGTTCATAAGGAAGATTATAGCAATATTCAACAATTCTCTTATCGGCAAAAGGAACTCTTACCTCAAGAGATGATCCCATAGTCATAAAATCCTTCCTATGAAGTAATGTCGTCATAAAATATTTTAAATTTAAATAATTCATTTGTAATTCTTTTTGAGTTTCTTCGCTATCACTAGGATCAACAGGTGCTTCTTTAATACACTCTTCATATTTTTTATTAAGATATTCTTTAAAATCCATTTTATCTTTTATATCATCTTTTAAAAGATTTATTCTTTGTTCAATGTTTCTAATCCAAGGGAATCCTTCAATATTTTGTTTTTTAAACCAAGGATATCCACCAAATAGCTCATCAGCACATTCTCCTGATAAAGATACCTTATGTTTAAGAGAAATCTCCTTTGCAAGGTATAGCATAGATGAATCGATATCGGCCATTCCCGGTGCATCTCTTAAATGAAGAGATACCTTTAAATAATCAAAAACGGTTTTAGTATCTATTAAAACTGATTTATGATTATATTTTCCTTCTTTAATTAAATAGCCAATGTAATCCTCATCTCTTGAGGTTTCAAAGCTATTTGCCTTAAAATTTTCCTTATTACCTTCATAATCAATACTATATGTATCAATCACTCCCACTATATTTTGGGCAACGCTAGCTACAATTGAACTATCAAGTCCACCCGATAAAAAGCTAGATATACCAACATCTGATACTAAATTTCTTTTTATTGAATCTGTAAGTAAAAACTTAACCATTGATACATTATCTTCATAGGAAAGTGTATTTTTAACTCTCTTAAGCTTAAAATATTGATATTCCTTAATACCCTTTCTTGAAAATTTTAAATAATAGCCAGGCTTTACCTCATATATATTTTTATATAATGTTTTTCCTGGTGACGAAGATGGTGCAAGCGTTATAAGCTCTGCTATTTCATCAAGACCCATTTGTGGCTTAATTCCATACAAAAGTAAAGCTTTTATTTCAGAAGAAACCAAAATATCATTATCTAAAATAGTATAATAAAGAGGTTTTACGCCAACATGATCTCTTGCGATTATAACCTCATCATTATGAACATAAACAAATGCGAAAATTCCCATTATTTTTTCAATAATAGTTTCCCCATATTCCATTAAAAGCTTAAGTAATAGTTCTGTATCACTTCGTGATTCAACAGGATTTTTAAGCATTTTATTAAGTTCATCAAAATTATAAATTTCCCCATTATAAAGTAAATGATCATCTAAAATACTCATAGGCTGATGTCCTTTTGTTAAATCTCTAATTGATAATCTTCTATGGCCAAATGAATAATCTCTTGTGTATAAAATTCCTTCTTCATTTGGTCCTCTATGAGCAATTGATTCAACCGCCTTTTTAAATGAATCGTGTAACGTTTTTGAGTAGTAATTAGTTTTAAACATTATTCCACACATAATATCACTTCCTTTATTAAAATATGATATTATCCCTAAAAGGTGAAAAAAAGGGGCTGTAAAAAAATAAACAGCTTCTAAAAATA